>ERZ1090861.1297-NODE-1297-length-13077-cov-10.412609_pt1 | contig 13077 bp, 15 predicted proteins | sample MGYA00478482_ERZ1090861 | MGnify/ENA primary metagenome ERZ1090861 (study PRJEB33644, sample SAMEA5815744) | chicken gut metagenome | biome: Chicken; feature: Gastrointestinal Tract; material: Caecum | place: Ireland | collected 2019-01-01 | study: A study of... | reverse complement strand
ATCAAGGTTCCTGTCATTCTCTCTCAAGCGACAGCTTTGATATTTTATCAAATCCATTCCGCTTTGTCAAGAACTTTTTTTATTTTTCTTTGTTTTTCGCTGTCCTTCATAAGTCAGCTTTGATATATTACCATTTTTGCAGCCATATGTCAACCATATTTTACAAGTTTTTTCATTTTTTTCTTGGTTTCCATTTCACTACTACATATGGTAGTTTTACAAGATATTATCCACAATCTTACATTAAATATACAAAAACTACTGGGAATTTCTCCAGTAGTTTCCGGATAATATCAAACGGAGAAAGAGGGATTTGAACCCTCGCGCCGGTTTCCCGACCTACACCCTTAGCAGGGGCGCCTCTTCAGCCTCTTGAGTATTTCTCCTGATTCTGAACACCGCCGCAGAAATACTGCGGAACTATATTCTGTTCTACACGAATAGTGCGAAATTTATTATACAAAATATCCATTCTAATGTCAATGTATTTTTTTCTTTTTTTTATTTTTGTCGGCGCATTCTCTGCAGACCGGAAAAATGTATTGGCAGTACCGGAATATTTCTGAGTTTTCCCTTAAATATCCGGCCTGGCCATTTATACATTTGCATCAATTGTCTTCTGTATACGTTCCTGAACCAATGCAGCCAGCTCTGTAGTCTTCATATTTTTATACTCTTCATATAAAACAGGCTTCAGAAAATGAACCTGAACCGTTACAGGCTGGATTGTATTTGTATCAAATGGTTTAAAAGAATCAATCAGAGCTACCGGCACAACCGGACATTTTGCTTTCGTAGCAGCTTTAAAGCTTCCGCCTTTGAATGCGGCAATCTTATTTCCGTTCTTTGAGCGGGTTCCCTCTGCAAAAATAAGATAATTTCTTCCATTTGCAACTTCTTTAGACACATCAAGAATAACCCGCATAGCCTGACGCACATCATCTCTGTCAAGCATATACGCTTTCATGCAGGCGAAAACCTGTTTAAGGAAAGGAACATTTGCAACTTCTTTTTTTGCGACCACGGAAAACGGCCTGGGACATGCTTCAATTATCGCCAGCACGTCATAGAGCCCCTGATGATTCGGGAAAAACATAAAACCGTCCTTTGGCGGAATATTTTCTTTCCCATGAACATCTATATGGACATTCCCGCCACGGTTGGCATGCAGATCAATCCATTTAAGAAACATATACATATCTTCCTCTGAATATTTTTCTACATGAGAAGCTCTGTAGCACAGACGGAACCACGCAAAGGGCACCATGAAAATATTTCTCAATACCATCATCAATATCCGTCTCATAATGCCTCTTCTCCTCTTCCGCCGGATTTTAAGGCCGCCATTACAGCTCAACCTCAATCTTTCTGCCAGTACGATGATACTGCCGGTATTTCACTCCCGCAGAATCCATCATACGTTTGGATGCAATCACACCGGCTGTATCGGCGTATTTATCGCAGTCATAAATAACCTCCCTGATTCCGGACTGTATAATTGCTTTCGCGCATTCATTGCAGGGGAACAAAGAAACATAGAGTTTTGCTCCTGCAAGACTTCCGCCGCTATAATTAAGTATAGCATTTAACTCACTGTGCGTAGAATAAACATATTTTGTCGCGAGAGGATCGTCCCCTTCTCTTGCCCAGGGATATTCATCATCCGAACAGCCGATCGGGAAACCGTTATACCCCATAGATAAGATCTTATTGTCCTGACTGACAATGCAGCAGCCCACCTGTGTGTTCGGATCCTTCGAACGCATGCCGGAAAGCATTGCCACGCCCATGAAATATTCATCCCATGTTAAATAATCTTTTCTTTTGTCTGACATGATCTTCTCTCCTTTTTGAATTATTTTGTCCCGAAAATCCGGTCACCGGCATCGCCCAGACCAGGCACAATGTAGCCATGTTCATTCAGCTTTTCGTCCAGTGCTCCTATATAAAGATCTACGTCCGGATGCTCTTTCTGCATGCGCTCCACGCCCTCCGGCGCTGCAATGATGCAGAGAAATCGAATATTGTTTACACCTTTTTCTTTCAGCATTCGGATTGCAGCCGCGCTGGAGCCGCCCGTAGCCAGCATAGGATCTACAACAAACACTTCCCGTTCCTCACAGTCGGAAGGCAGTTTGCAGTAATATTCCACCGGTTCCAGCGTCTCCGGATCCCGGTACAAACCAATGTGACCGACTTTCGCAGCCGGTATAAGAGACAACATGCCGTCAACCATTCCGACTCCTGCACGAAGGATCGGCACAATAGCAGGTTTTCTGCCTGCCAGTTCTTTTCCTACCGTTTCAGCAATCGGGGTCTTAATTTTTACATTTTTCGTTTTCAGATCCCTGGTCGCCTCATAGCACATAAGCTGAGCGATTTCATTAATCACTTCCCGAAATTCTTTTGTCCCCACATCTTCTTTTCTGATATAGCTGATTTTATGGGCAATAAGCGGATGATCCATTACATGTATTTTTCCCATCGTTCTTCTCCTTCTGCAAACGAGTTCAGTTTTACGGCAAGTTTTTTCACCAGCCCTTCCAGTACTTCCAGGCACTCTCCATATGCCGTCAGAGGCTTGCCATACGGATTTGGTATCTCCGTCTCATCTTCTGTAAACTCATTCAGAGTATAAATGTTCCGTATATTTTCGTTCTCTGCTTTCAGTTTTAACTTCTGGCCGTGTTCCATCGTAAGTACCAGTGTATCATCCGGTATATTGCCACCCTCAAACTGTTGGGAGAAATGGCTCTCCATAGTCATCTTCGCACTTCGCATGACAGCTTCCGCCTTCTGATTTACCGGTTCCGGGAAAAGTACAACCATCCCCCGGGAATCTATTACATATTCCTGTTCAAGGTCCTGGTTTCTGAGAAGTTCTGCCGCGATAGGTCCTCTCGCCGAATCCGTGCCGCTTACAAATATAATCCGACGGTATTTCTGAAGCCTCACGATCTCCGCAGCCGTAATTTTCTGATGTCCGGCTGCTTTTTCCAGCCGGTTCATCACAGCCTGGCCTATTCCCTGCACGGCAAAAGACTCGCTGTAAATCACTTCTACATCTTCCTGATCGAACTCACGAAGTACCCGATACAGATTTCTTGCTATTGTTTTTTCATTCTCCCTGGTGCCGGCATTTTTCACTATTCCATAATTATAGAAAGGAAGTGTTTCATTTGTAGCAATAATGCCAATCTTCTTTTTCCTTCGATGAGCAGCATACGCAAGCTGGCGGATAGCCAGAATTTCTTCCCTGATATCCCCTTCCACTATCATCAGCCGGGCTTTGGGAGCATAATGCCTGTATTTCATACCCGGTGCTTTGGGCCGCACGCCGCTTTCCGCTTTTAAAATTGTTCTGTCTATATCCACCGGTCCGATTACTTCGGCAAACATCTCAGCCGTAACAGCGCCCGGTCTCAGAATCATCGGCGGCGAAACCGTCATATCCAGGATCGTAGACTCCACACCAATATCCACAGCCCCGCCATCAATAATCATATCTATTTTTCCGTTCAAATCATGAACAACATGCTCCGCAGTGGTAGGACTGGGTCTGCCTGATGTGTTTGCACTGGGGGCAGATACAAAGCCGCCGGCCGCTCTGATCAGCGCAATCGCAATCGGGTCAGACGGCATTCTGACTGCGACTGTCTCCAGGCCGCCTGTCGTTCCGTAGGGCACTATATTGCTCTTCCAGAATATCATCGTCAGCGGACCGGGCCAGAAATGTGCGGCAAGCGCATCTGTCTCAGGGGGAATATTTACGGCAATCCGGCGCAGATCCTCATAATCAGCAATATGAACTATAAGCGGGTTATCTGACGGGCGTCCTTTCGCGTCATAGGTCTTTTTTGCCGCTTTTTCTTCCAGCGCGTTTGCGCCCAGCCCATACACTGTTTCAGTTGGAAATGCCACCAGTCCGCCGTCCCTTAAAATACTGCCGGCTGTCTGTATAACATCTTCATCTATATTATATTTATCTGTTTTTCTAACTATTGTTTCCCTAAATTTCATTATATCATTATTTCATATAAAAAAAAACTGTTTTATCATCTGAGTTTCTCTGTCCGCACCGGTCTGCAGCCCCTCAGCTGCCTGAATTTCCGATATAATTCACTATTCCTTCTCTCACTACATCCGCCATTGTCTGCTGATATTCTTCATCTGCGAGTTTTTCCGCCTCCTCATAATTGCTCAAAAAGCCGCATTCCACAATTATGACAGGAACTTCCGTTTTTTTCAGAATATAATAAGATCGGTTTGCCTTTGCCTCCTTGCCATTGCCCTCCAAATTCTCATTTAACGCATTTTGCATAATTTCCCCTGCTTTTTTCCCTTTCGCGGAATCACTGTAATAAAAAACCTGCGCGCCTCTCACGCTCTCATCATGATAACTGTTCTGATGTATACTTACAGCCAGCACCGGCTGCTCTTCATTCATTATTCTGACTCGCTCCTTTAAATCTTCGACCTGGGTTTCCGCCAGTCTGCAGTCCTCTGCCCTTGTCATAATAACCGATATTTTTTCTTTCTCAAGCAACTTTTTAATGCATAAAGCAATATTAAGATTTATATCTTTTTCCTTCGCACCATTAATTCCCGTTTTTCCCGCATCAATTCCGCCATGCCCCGGGTCCAGAAGCACCAGAGGTGGCGCAGTTTCCCCGGATACCTCTCTGCTCTTTTGTATCTTGCTCCGCAATACTCCGCCTGCATTCAGGCAGAACACAATCAGACAGATAAGCAGAACGGCAGCCACTACATATTTTCCTTTTTCTTTCAAATAAAACAGCCTCCTTCCATATAACAAGTATATGTAGAAGAAGGCTGTCTCTTTCTCTGTCTTTTGTTTCCAGACGCTTTTTAGTTAATATATCGGAGAATGACATCCCACGCCTCGGGAGCTTCCATTCCAAGGCTCCATTCGGCCACACCTGCCAGCTCATTTTGCCGGATCACCTTAAGTTTTTCCTCCAGCGACTGTACATCCTCCAGCCAGATTTTGTACGTACCGCCATCGGCATCCCACTGGGCATAGTTCTGCTTTACATTGTCATCCCATTCTGCCTGCACACCGGCGTTTTCCACCACTGCTGCCGCGTCGCCCATGCCATATGCCTGACTTGTGACCTTATTCGGATACGAAGCAGCTTCTGTCCCGGCCTCCTGGGCAAGTTCCTCTTCTGTCTTCGGCGTCTCAAACCACAATCTTGTGAAAAACGGAACTCCTGCGATCAGTTTTTCTGCTGAAACCGAATTGAGAGCATCTGTAATTCCGTTTTCCAGGTAACCGATGGATGCCACCGAGCCGGCCGTATAAGAACCATCCGTATGCTCGTCATAGCCCATGATTATTACATAATCGGCTACTTTCCCCTGCTCTCCAATATCGTAATGAGAATTATATGGCTGCGGCACATAATTATCTACCGACAATACCAGATTGTTTTCCCTGCATCTGACAGACAATTCACGAACAAACTGAATATAATGCTCTCCGCATTCTGTCGATACCAGTTCAAAATCCAGATTGATGCCATTTATTTTATTCCGGATCGCCTCCGCAATTACCTGATCGATTATCTTTGCACGTTTGGATGTATAACTCAGCACTTCATACGTTTCATCATATGAATTGATTCCGCCGTGAAAGTCTCTGAGAACCGCCCATACTTCCAGACCTGACTGGTGAGCATAATTTACATAATCCGGATCGGCCAGCGATGTTATATTCCCTTCCGTATCTGCAAGGCTGAACCAGGTGGGTGCAATTGTAGTCAGCCCTTTTGTCTGTGAAAGCGTCTCTGTGATATATCCGTTAGCATCCGAATTGGTCACATTATGCCACGCCATATTTATCGTATAATCTTTTGAAATATTTGTATAAACCGGTTCTTCAAATTCACGGGAGATCTCCTCCTCCTTTATATCGCCAAGCGTCCTCGTCTTAACGTATCCGACAAATCCGTCGCTTGTGGCTACTTTCATCCAGTTATTTTCATCTTCCAGCACGGTTACTTTATCGGACGCTTTTACTTCCGTAAGAATCGGGCTCTTTACGCCGCCCAGACGACGGACCTCCGTATCCCGTTTTAATTCAGACGACTGGATCGTCCCCCACTCAGAAGTAATTACAGCACGGGCAGGATCTTCATAGACAGAGTACTCCATATTCGTATACTTCTGAATAAACGGAAGTGCTATATACGCAATTGTGCCTTCTGTTTTCAGAATAATATAGTCCTCGCTTTTGGCTTCTGTAATATCTGTATACGTACTGCTTCCGGCCTCCGCCGAAACATTGCCCGACGGCAGGGTATACAGCAGGACATTTTCATTAGGATCCCAGTAAAACCGTTTATTAATCTGATCCCGTACAACAGAATATTCAATATAATATTGCCCGTCATATATTTTCCCAGGCGCAGGGGATGTCTCCTGTTCGCTTTGTTCAGCAGCTTCTTCCCTGCGTACCACTTCATTATTAATTACAACAGCCAGATCATTTTCCTCTTCCAGCCCATAATAACTCTTCAAATCGGCCTTCTCATTTGATGAACCGTACCTCTGCCAGATCAGAAAACCGCCTGCTGCTGCAGTAACAACAATCAGGACAATAAAAATAGTCCAGCGAATGATTGTATTACGCCTTCTGCGCCTCGCACGGCTGCTCTTCTTCCTCGGACCGGACTCATACATAGTATTTGCCGGCCTCCGGGCATTTCTGTCAGGGCGCCTTCTCCGTGTACTGCCTGAGGGCACCGCACGCTTTGAACCCGCTCTCTTTCTTTCTCTTTTGTCCATGCCGCACCTCCTATCAGGAATCATTATAACAACATTTTCATTATACGTCATTAATAATTTACCTGCTCCGGAGCTTTTTAAACCTTATACATCATAATTATACACACATATTTTCGTCCGACAGTTAAGGGGTATTCTCTGTCTGTCCAAATTCATTACAGTCTGCATGTATATCTGTAAAGGCCAGAGACTCTATATTCCCTTCCATATCCATAACATAATCGCGCATATAGGCGCCCTCTTCTCTGGTCATATATGCTGTTACAATCTGGAGCGGGCTGGCCTGATATCCGTCAATTGTAATATCAATCCCCTTGTTCTCATAATTTTCCAGTTCAGCATATAATTCTCTGTAAAGCGTTTCTTCCGTCTTCATCTTCGTATACTCCTTTCTCTGCAGACACCCTGATAAACACTATTTCCCGCCAATATTTCCCATATGGAAGCACGTGTGACATACTCATGGATTTTTCAACGGAACAAAAGACAGCATCATCCGCAGAGTCTATGTTTTCTTTCCGGCCCATTTCCGGGCACAACATCTCATTTCTAACGCAGAATTAAATTTCTCCTCCTTTCGTATAACATCCGTTCATCAAGCAATACTATCTTCTGTAAGTGCCATTATAGGTACGCTTCTATGGCGGCGCAATGTGTTTTTTGTTTGTAAGTGCATGGGATTTGTTGATAACTCAGAAGCCTGTATACAGCCGCCGTTATACTGTATATCAGGCAAAGTACATCACAAATAACCCAGCAGATGATTATTCACTATATTCACATGAAAATGCTGCCAGTATATTCTTCTTTACATATTTTCATTTTTTGTTTATACTATGGTAGAAAAGATATATCCTGCCGAACATTCACTGAACGGCATGCATATTATCTTATAAAGATAAGGATGTGATCATATGAAAATTGAAAAGCTGAATGAAAATCAGATTCGTTGTACGTTGACACATGCTGATCTGGCAGCCCGCCATTTAAAATTAAGCGAGCTGGCTTATGGTACCGAGAAAGCAAAATCATTGTTTCGTGACATGATGCAGCAGGCATCCTTTGACTTTGGTTTTGAGGCAGAGAATATCCCCCTGATGATTGAAGCAATTCCTTCATCCTCGGATTCAATTGTCCTTATTATCACTAAAGTAGAGGATCCGGAAGAACTGGATACACGTTTTTCGAAATTTACACCCATCGGTGATACAGATACAGTGAACACAGAAACCCTGGAAAAGCTTCAGGGAGCGGATGAGCTTCTCAATCTGTTAAATAAAGTAAAGGAAGCGGCCGCAGGCGTATCGGTTCCGGAAGAAACCACTTCAGCAGAGAACGCCCCCTTCTCCATCCGTCTCTTCTCTTTCGAGACGCTGGACGGCGTAATCAGGGCCTCCCGCCTTCTTGCTCCGGGATACCACGGAGCCAATACACTGTATAAAGACCGTGACAGCGGCATGTTTATTCTGGCTCTTGCACCGTCAGACCACTCTGCGGGCGAGTTTAACAGAACGTGCAATATGCTGGCCGAATATGGCTCACCTGAAAAAGCTTCGCCGGCGGTTCTTGCTTTTCTTGAGGAACATTGCGAAACAGTCATTTCAGCAAACGCCGTACAGAGATTAGCCGGACTTTAAAATATGACAATTTTTAATTCCGTACAAAAAGCAGCAGGATTCTGATGAATTCTGCTGCTTTTTATGCTTGCTTTTTGTTGGTTTATTTTGCTGCAGCGTTCATTGCCGCATTGATCTTTTCAACCAGAAGAGTGCTGTCAATTCCATGTACCATAGCTGCTTCTTCAAGAGTCTCCATCTGAGATGCCGGGCAGCCCAGGCAATGCATACCAATCTCCATCAGTATAGGCGCGCTCTCCGGAAAAATATTCAGCAGTTCGCCGATTTTTGTATCTTTAGAAATCTGTGCCATTTCTGTTTTCCTCCTTTTAAATTGTAAAATATCATCCAATGGCTTTTATTATAAGCCCTGTCTGTTAAATTATCAACTACCTTTTCTCCTTTTATCTACAGGGCAGCACATCTGCATAGTCCTGCCGTATCTTCACTTCAGCCGTTATGTCTGTCTGAATTTTCTGATAAATATTCTTCCCATTTTTCTTTCTTTTGAATACTCAAAAGTCAAGAATTTTGTCAGGTTTTTTCGACAAAATCTTATTTTCATCACAACTCACCAAAACGTCCGTTCTTTTTTCCAGCAGAAGTAATTCACCAAAAACACATGTTTTGATGTGGATAATGTGGATAACTCAGGTGAAAGGTACGGTTTTTTCACGTTTTTTTTGATTTTTGATGTGGATAAGTTGAAAACTTCACATTTCTCTCTCTCGACTCAATTTTACAATTTAGAACAAATTTGTGCATTTTGCTTATTTATCCAAAAAAAGAAAATCCTGCGCTTTTTCTGAAGTACAGGATTTTCTTTATCTTTTTCAAACGAATCTAAAGCACACGTCTGACAGCTATAATCTGCATATATGTGGCATCACATATACCAATTCCTTTTTCCTCATTCATGGCATTGACAATATTTCCATCACCCATATAAAGTCCTACATGTCCGTCATACAGAATCAGATCGCCCGGAAGGGCGTCTTCATAGCTGACAGCATATCCCGAATGCTCCATGTCATAAGTTGTCCTTGGAAGGCTGACGCCAAAATGTGCATATACCGACTGAACGAAACCGGAACAGTCTGCTCCGTCTGTAAGACTTGTCCCGCCCCATACATAAGGATTCCCGATAAACTGACATGCATAGTCAATCACTGCCTGTCCATCGGCTGCAGCCTGTTCCGCTTCTTCCCGGGCCTTTTCTTCCGCAATCCGCTCTTCCTCTTCTTCTTTTGTCTCCCCGTAAGAATAAGAAGTTTCCGCCGTAATATACTCTCCGCATACCCAGCCGTCAAGCTCTCCGATTTTAACCGGATACCAGCCGTCCACAGCCTCCCCGGTTATCACATATTCCTCGCCCTGTTCTACCTGAGTCAGTATGGTATATTCTGTCCCCTGCCCGTCCCTGACATTAAGCACAGAAGCTGTAACCGTCGCTTTATCTGTCTGATAGTCTTCTGCACTGGAGCGCGCTTCTGCACCGGTAAACAGCGCATCTGCCGGAACATAACCCTCTGCCGAGCCTGATCGGATTTTCGTCCAGCCGTCCAGATATTCCAGCACTTCTGCCGCCGAGTCACTGTAGAGTTTCCCGACCCAGTCGCTTTCTTCATCTGGCGCGCTTCTGATATAGGTAAAATCATCTGTATCAGAAAACGCCATATTCAAATACTCTCCCTCTCCTGATGGCACCAGATAGAGATTGATATTATCTTTTACATCTGTCTCATAACATTTTTCCAGCACCGATTCAATTCCAGCAACCTGTACAAACGACTGCTTCTCTTCTGCTTCCTCCGCAGCCGAAACATTGATTGCTCTCCCCGGAATCATAATCATTCCTGTCATTACAGAAATGATTATCCTTTTTCTGATGTGTGTTTTTTTCATTTATATAACCTCCTTGCAGTTCTGTCTTTATCTTTTGTAGGAAGCTATAAATGTTACACATTTGTTAATTTTGTTACATGCAAATTATATCAACAGAAAACCGCTGTGTCAAGCTATTTACCTGTCTTTTTCATTGACATACAACGACAGTACCTCTAACTTTTCCTCTTATAAATTTGTTTTTTACTTCTTCTCTTAATCATTTTGTAATATATTGCCGAAAATATTCCTTCCATATTTTAGTCAGTCAGATGCCCCCGGTCCGATACCCGGTCATAACCGAATATCTGTTTCACAGTCAATACGCTGTTGCTCCGGATAAAAAATTTAACGATAAAATACTAAATAACGGTTGACAATCTCCTTTTTATATATTATATTCTAATTACAGTAATCGTTACTGTTATTGTTTCTGAGAATCGTTATTATTTACGAGAAAGGAGGATTCCCCTTGGCAGCTCTAAAATACAGCAGACAGCGAGAATCCATCAAACATTTCCTTGCGGAAACAAAAGAGCATCCGACTGCTGATGCTGTATATCTGCATGTGAAGAAACAATTTCCCAATATAAGCCTGGGCACAGTATACAGAAACCTGAATCTTCTGACAGATCTGGGAGAAGCGGTCAAAATTTCAACGCCCTATGGCGGCGATCGATTTGATGGATGTATCGAACCGCACAATCACTTTCTCTGTACGAAGTGTGGACGGTTACTGGATCTGGATCTCGATATGAAAAGTATTGAAGAAGTAAACCGCCTGGCAGCGGAAAACTTTGACGGGAAAATCGAATCCAGTACAACCTTATTCTATGGTGAATGCAGCGACTGCATTAAAAAGTCATAACAATAAAACACTATTTCAAAGAAAAGGAGACAGAAAATTATGAAAAAATGGGTTTGTACAGTATGTGGTTATGTTTATGAAGGAGAAGCAGCTCCGGCTGAATGTCCGGTATGTCATGCACCGGCTGAGAAATTCCAGGAGCAGTCAGGAGAGATGACATGGGCAGCTGAGCACGTTGTAGGTGTTGCTCAGGGCGTAAGCGAGGACATTCTTGCTGATCTGAGAGCTAATTTCGAAGGCGAGTGCTCTGAAGTTGGTATGTACCTTGCAATGGCAAGAGTCGCTCACAGAGAAGGCTATCCGGAAATCGGCCTGTACTGGGAGAAAGCCGCATACGAAGAGGCGGAGCACGCTGCTAAATTTGCTGAGCTGCTTGGCGAAGTTGTTACAGACAGCACAAAGAAGAACCTGGAGATGCGCGTAGAAGCTGAAAACGGAGCTACAGCCGGTAAATTCGATCTGGCTAAACGTGCGAAAGCCGCTAATCTGGATGCAATCCATGACACAGTTCATGAGATGGCAAGAGACGAAGCACGTCACGGAAAAGCATTCGCAGGACTTCTGAAGAGATACTTCGGAGAGTAATATCCGGAATTATACAACAACCGGCAGATAAAGGAAACCATTTATAACAAGGCAGTCTTTTAGAACTGAATACAGTTGTTAAAAGACTGCCTCTTTTTATATGTATGGAGGTATGTTATGTCTAAATATGCAGGAACAAAAACAGAAAAGAACTTAATGGAAGCTTTTTCCGGCGAGTCACAGGCCCGCAATAAGTATACTTATTACGCATCCGCCGCGAGAAAAGCTGGATTTGTGCAGATGGCCAATATCTTTGAAGAGACCGCAAGCCAGGAAAAAGAGCATGCAAAAATGTGGTTCAAAGAATTCCACGGAATCGGAACAGTAGAGGAAAATCTTGCCGATGCCGCTGCAGGTGAAAATTACGAATGGACAGATATGTATAAACGTATGGCTGAAGAAGCAGAAGAGGAAGGCTTTACCGAACTTGCCGCTAAATTCCGCGGCGTAGCCCAGGTAGAGGCTGCTCATGAGAAACGCTATCAGAAGCTGCTTGATCATTACCGCGAAGGAAAAACTTTCAAGGACGAAGCTCCGCTTGGCTGGAAATGCAACAACTGCGGATATATTTATGAAGGCGATGAGGCTCCGGAAATCTGCCCGGTATGCGCACATCCAAAGGCCTATTTTGAAAGAAAGGCCGAGAATTACTAATAACAGCTGATTTTTCAAACCCGGAGGAATGCTCATTATTTATGGATATGTTTCTCCGGGTTTTTCTGCGTAAGTCTGCCCCTCTATTAACAAAAGCTTCTCTAGGTGCTTCAGCTGTTTAATCTCCCACTCCCGGCGCATGGCCTCCTCTTTAGTGGCAAACTGTTCGTAGTAGGCAAGAACAACCGGACGCCGTGACTTTGTATATTTCGCGCCGTTCCCGGCGTTGTGATCTTTAATTCGTTTTTCCAGATTATTTGTCCAGCCGGTATACAGAGAGCCGTCCCGGCAGCGGACAATATATGTATAATTCATAAAAATTTCCTCTTTTTCTTTGGATACAGAAACTTTGCCTCTTTCCTCTTCTATATTACTCTATTTTTCAAATAAATTCCACGCCCCTTTACCGTTTAAAAATTCGGATTTGTCGAAGGGAATCTCCGGAGAAAAACGCAGAATTCGGAAGGAAAAAAGTTTTTAGCAGACGGATTCAGAAGAGGGGGACAGGGAATTCTGTTTCCGTTCCATGAGTTAAGAAAAACTCTCCGGACTTCCGTTTTTCTGTTCCTCAGTCCGGAAATTCCCTTCGCAGATCCTCATAAACTAAAAAAGAAAGGGGTGCTTTAACGGCGGAGACGGCAGGTGATCCAGGCAGTAGTG
>ERZ1090861.1296-NODE-1296-length-13079-cov-15.483646_pt1 | contig 13079 bp, 26 predicted proteins | sample MGYA00478482_ERZ1090861 | MGnify/ENA primary metagenome ERZ1090861 (study PRJEB33644, sample SAMEA5815744) | chicken gut metagenome | biome: Chicken; feature: Gastrointestinal Tract; material: Caecum | place: Ireland | collected 2019-01-01 | study: A study of... | reverse complement strand
ACACGAGCCTTATCGTCGGCAGCGTCAGATGTGTATAAGAGACAGCTCCAATATTTATTACTATGTTTATATCTACCCACTATTTTATTGTTTGTCATGCCTCCTATTATATCACTTAATTCTACATAATTACTATTATTTTTAATAAGTTTTTTATACAAATTAGAATTGTTTATAATTTTTTGTTTATCTTTTTGTATTGCTTGCATAAATGTTTTACTTGACGAAATCCACTTGTTATTGTAATCTACAGCATGTGCTATCTCGTGTTTTACTGTATGACTATTATAATTTTCTTTAAGTACAATATTTCCATTTCTATGATATGCTTTATTTCCTCCTATTTTTATTGTTTTTATATTTGTATTTAAAGCTATCTTTTTTATGTTATTATTTTTAAATGCTTGATTTATAATATTATCTTTTTGATTTGTGATATCTTTCAATTCTACCTTTTTGTTTTTATTAAATATATTATCTATTATTCCTTCTTCTTTATTTACGTATTTATTATACCAATCTTTATAACTCGTATCTTGACTTACCAATATAGGCTTTCCATTTTCATCTCTAGCTCTTCTTTGTAATCCATCTAGCACATCGTCGTCAAATTCCGCTACAGTTGTACATCTATCATTTGCATGTATTGGCGGATAATTTTTGCTAGGCTTTCTTTCCTTTACTTTAAATACTCTGTTATCTAATGCTGCACAATGTTCGCATGTTCTGTTATCCAAAGTTGCTATAAACTTGTATTTTTCAATTTCTAGTTCTTCATAACTTAGCATTTCTGCTTCATTTGCAAAATGATTTACTTCTGTCCTTACAAGTCTTGTTGCGTTATATAATCCAACGCTCATGTATTCAGATAAGTCGCGTGCTATTTTTTGAATTGATTTTCCTGACATAGAATCAGCCGTTAATTGTGTTCTTAGGTATTCTCCTAATTTTTCACTATTATCCCATATTCTTTGAGAAAAATTCGCATTATCTATCCAATTTTCATGCAATAATAGATTTATTGTTTTTTTATCTAATTGTGAAAAGTTAAATCCTATACCCGTTCCTTCTTGAATATTAAATATGGTATGATAGTAACCTTCTTGTATTGTATCTACATATCTTATTTCTGTTATCTGCTGTTCTATATTAGCTAATTTCTTTAGTTCTACATCTATATTTTGCTGTAATGCCTCATATCGACTAATTCTATAAGAATAAGCCGGTGCATTGTATTTAGCTAACAGCTTCTTTTTTATGTTTTCATCTGTTATGTTATTATTAATGACTTCTAATAAATTTTTATAGTATACCTCTGATTCTTTTTTGGTTAATAATTGTTGCAGAGTTTCTTTAGTTAATCCTGTATCTTTAGCATAATTTTGAAATATTTTAGTTATTTCTCTGTTTATGTCTTTAGTAGCCTGTTCATAAGCTTTTATAAGGCTATTTATTGTGTTTTCAGTTCCTCTTTCAAGTCTTTTCATTAACTCTGTGGAACGTTTTTCCCAATAGTCAATAGGTTCTCTAGCCATAAAAAACAACACCTCTATTCTTTATTGGTGTTTTCTTTTTTATCTTTATTATTTTCGTTGTCTTCGTTGTTTTCTTCAAATCCACCAGAATTATTGAAAATCTGACTCTGCATTTTCATGTTTTCTTCCTTTTCCTCTTTTATTCTCTGCAATTCTTTGTCTACGTCATCACAATATGGATGCTTTTCTAACTTAGTCTTTGTGCTTAATATTGTGTCATTATTTAGTGTATTCACTTTTTCTGTTTCATTAAATATTCTTGACTTGTTAAACTCTATTTTGAAGTCAAACTCATTTATTTCTTCTGGTATCTTTCCTTGCATTTTTAAATCCTGCAAAACATACCACAAAACCTCATATATTGCTGGGGTAAGTCCCGCTATTGTATCGTCTGCTTTCATGTCCAAGTCAGTATATAAAAATTCTAGCGATACACCGCTTGGTGCTTGTCCTATTAAATCTTTATTACTTGTATCTACTGCTCTACCAAATTCATATATAAGCTCTTTCAATCCTTTTAATAGAGCTTGTCTTGCTTCGTATGGGATATCTAACAACTTTGCATCTATTTTTCCTGCTGTATCATTGGTTCTAGCTATTCCATTTATTCTAAGATTCTCTATTAGTGCAAGTAAGTCTTCTGCTCCATAGCCAGTAATTAGCCATATTATTTCTTTTAAATCTTCTACCGTATTAACATAGTTACTATTAATTAAATCATATGCATCTATTAATGGCTTTATTGGTTCTAAGTCTGTCATCTTTTCTTCATTGTTTTCTATTTCAATAAACGGAACTTTTCCCCAACTATGTCTCTCGATTCTTTTTAGGTTATTTAAGGCATTATCATATATTTCTCTATACCAATGACACATTGGTCTTTCTCTTGTTACATCTTCTAAGAATATTGTTGTATCATTTACCTTAGTTTCGATGTAGTATCTTACTTCTTTGTCGTCCCAATATTCTACGTATATTCTATCTTCTGGCTTATCCCCCGTTAGGTCTTGTATTGTGTAGAAATGTATAAAGCCTATCAAGTATGTTTGAGATTCATTGTCGTAAATTGGTATACATTCTTCTGTTGGATACTTTTCAAATACTAATTTTCCATTTCTATAATTAGGATGTAGCCATGCTCTTCCTTTATTACTTGCTTCTTTTACTCTATTTTTTATGAGCTTTTCAAAGTTAGGACCTAATGTATTCCATACCATATTGGTTATTTTTTTCTCTGCACTTTTAGTTTTTTCATCTTTGTCTCCGTCTGTTGGTATATTATAACTAATAGTTATCGGTTTTCCGCATACATAAGCTTTTTTCTGATTTACTTGTTTCCAGTAAAAGCCATGTGGCAAATGCTCATCAGATTTATTTTCATTGGTCATTTTTACTTTTTGTTTTGTGTTTTGGTCAAATACTGTATAGGTCTTTAAATCTTTTTTTAATATATCATTCTGATCTCTAAAATATCTTTCGCCATCAAGCATCTTCTTTTTGACATCTGACATATTAAATTCAGTTATAAGTTCTTTTATTAGTCTACTTTCTATTGCCATGTTATCCTCCTAATTTCTTAGATACAAATCATCGCTTCCGTATCGTAATGCATCTATATAGTGATTGTTTTTGTCTTCTGGAATATTCAAAGGATTATCTAGTTTATCTACTTTCCATCTATAAAGTCCTAATTCTTCTATCAATCCTTTACATTTAGGATCTACTATAATCTCAAATCCTTTTAACCATTTAATTCCATGTAACACACTATCAGGTCCTTTCTGTGCGGGAATTGCATTTATTCCTAGATTATTTAGCTCTGCTATTGATTTTGGTTCTGCTGCATCTGCTTTTATTAATGCATACGGTTCTATTCTTTTCTTTAACTCATTTGCCAACATTTCATTTGTTAATTCTGTTGCTCCAAATTCGTCAAATACTACAATCTGTTTTGTTTTTAAATTTACATTAAACTGCAAAAAAGCAGAAGGATCTGAACTATAACCAAAGTCCAAACCCCTTCTAATTAACTCAAAAGTGTTTTTATACTTTTCGGTATCCTCAATACGCCAATTTCTAAATATAAGCCCTTTGCTTATCCCCGGCATACCTAATCCTGATGTTTTATAATCCTCATAATCTTCTTTCTTTTTTTGCTCGAATCTTGCGTAATCTTTTATATCTAAAAATTCGTTTAGTTTATAGTTTGTTATCATTAATAGCTGACTTACTTTTTCTTTTACATTCTTGCCATTGTAAATAAATTCTTGTTCATCTTCTACTATAATTTCTTGTTTTCCTTTTTCTTCAAGAATCTTTTCATCTGGTGTTAATTTACTCGTTATTTTCTTAACTATAAAATGCTGGTCTGACCAGGGATTTAAAGTTGCCAAAGACTGATTGAAATAGCCTTCTGGCATCTTACCTCTTATAGACATTCTAACTTTGTCGTAAGTATCTTTCTTTTCTATCTCAAAGGCTTCTTCAAACCATACCCAACATAATACTAGGTTTGGATCGTCTATTGTGATTGAGGCTATCTTTTGCCAATCGTCGAGTCCTCTAAAGAATATCTTTTGTCCAGTCAGTCTATTTGTTGCTTCTAACGGACTTTTAATAAAATCCCATTCATCATACAGTTTTAATTTCTTAGCTGCCCATTTTAAATCGGCAAATACACTGTCACGAATTGTTTTTTCTGTATCTCTTGTAGCTAATAAGCAAGCTCTAGGATATTGTTTTAATAATTTCATCCATCTTTGTGCTGCTGTTTTAGACTTTTTACTACTTTTAGATCCCATTAGAACGATTTCGTCACCTTTAAAGTTCCAAAATGTAGCATATCCTTTTCCTATTTGTTCTTGCAAACTGATTCTTTCTTTAGTCATGTACATCATCTACTAGTTCAACCTGCATTGCATTTTTCATATTAAGATTTACATCATTGAACATTCCTAAATGTTTTCCTAGCAGTTCTAAAGCCTTTACTTTATCGCAAGAATCTACTTGTATTCCATATTTTCCTTCTTTTATTCCTGATAATGCCCTCTTTTGCTCATCACTTAAATCGTCTGTAGGTGTAAGTTCTACTTCTATGCATTCCTTCGACTTATAATTAATTACATCTCCTTCTTCATTAAATACCGGTACCCTTTTCTTTGTTTTCTTTACTTTTGCATAATCACTAGCCTTTGAGAATGCGATAGCAGATAACTCTTTTATTATCATATCTTGTGTAATTTCTGTCCTTTTCTCTATTTCTTTTTGTTTTTTGGAAATGTACTCTTGAACCTTAGTATTTCTTAGTAATTTACTTCCATTTACATTTGCTGTTTCATCTTTTTTGCATCTTGAATAAGCAACCTTATATGCTCTTGTTGCATTAAGGTCTATTAAGTATTCATCACAAAATCTTTTTTGTGCATCTGTCATATAAGATTACTCCTTTCTTTTAAAAACCAATTGTTATTTTATTACCATTTGCAGATGTTATCTCAAGGCCATCTGGCGTTTGGCTTATTGCAGATATTGTACATAACAAATGATCTTTTCTATATTTTTCTACTACCTCGTTAATAAAATCATTGCTACTTGCTACTATTTCGCATACATCTTCATAATCAAATTTCTTCTCGTCGTCTTGTCTATGTCCATACTCGTACATCCATACATGCATTAACTCATGTTTTAATGTTTTGATTATATTTGCCTGATTTTCTAATAATAGGATTTCTTGTGTTTTGTAAATTGTAACCCCCATTGTAAAATCATTTTTCATCTCATTATTGATTTCTGCCTCTGTTACTTCCTTTATTGTCCATTCTGTGTTATTTATTTTGAATTTCATTGTTTTCTACCCTTTCTACGCAAATATTAAAATATTTGCATTCATCACATTTCTTGTCTTTGCAATTCTGTCGTTGTTTCTTTTGATAGCTCTGTTTTAATCTATATTCTTTATCTATATAATCTGCTATGATACTTCTGCTCATTTATTTTCTCCTTTTATAGTTAGTAATTGTTGAAAACTAATTTAAAGCATTTCTTATTCTTGAAATTTTTTCTTCTAATATTTTCAGTTGGTTATTTTGGCTTATAATGTCCTCTTTTAAACAAGATATAGGTTTTGGCTCTCCTTCTATCGTCTTTTCTACTACATTTCCATTTAAAAGTGTTTCTATATCACTTACCATCATTATTAATTCACTCATTCTTTTTGTATTTTCTTGTGATAAATCACAAATTTTTATGTTTTTTTCTTCCATTTCTATTCCTCCTTATATACTAATAAAAAGAGCTTATCTATTGATAAGTTCTGTGAATTGGGTGCAAAGGTAAGATTCGAACTTACGACCTTCTGGTTATGAGTCAGACGAGCTGACCTCTGCTCTACTTCGCAAAATATAAAATATATTATTAGACCTTCGCCTTACAAATAAATTATCTTTTTAATTATTCGACCACCGAGAAGACAAGTCTGAGCATAAAGTAGCGACCTTTATACTTCTTGCCCCTTTCTAAGCTCGTATGAGACTGATTACTCATAAATTTCACCCATCATTCAGAAATATTTGTATTAAAATCTATCTAATACCCAAAATTTTACTGCTTTTTATCTCGCATTGGGCTACTTTAACCTAGTTATGTCTTATAGTTCCTTTTCAAGAACATCACGAGAAATAGCCTTATTTAGCGTTACCTACATTGCTCTATACCTGCCACAGTACAAGTTATAGGCTTATTGTACACCGTACCGTCTATTACGGCTACGACAACTCTAGTGTCTTATTAAACGATAATATTTGCACACTATCCTGTATTGAGTTTTACCTCTTCTCTATATAGTATTACTACACATAGAAAGCAACCTTGCAAACGTATCCGTCTGCCTGACTACTTATCGGATAGTTCCAAGCTACATGATATTGTAGTTTATCACTTGGGTAATAATATATGATTGGAGCTTTCTGCAAGACTTGAACTTACTATTGTAGTTTACAAGACTACTGTTTTACCTGTTAAACTAAGAAAGCATATACAAGAAATATGTTTGAGCTCTTAGACACAGATACTAAGCCATCTGTTACAAACACATTTCCAGAAACCTTTTCTACACTTGGTAGATAGGTAAAAAGGCTGTTGCTTACAACGCCTTGCGTCCTATATACTCTTTAGTATATGGATAATTGGCAAGAGATTGTTCTTAGTACAACCTCTCTAAAACTATATGAAAATAAAAGGGGATGTTTTCTAAAGAAAGGTTTTTATCCTTTCCTTTAAATTTTTACTGATACTATTTTAACATGGATTTTTATAAAAATTCCGTCAATTTTCCGTCAATTTTTTTATTTCTTTATGTACCGTATAGATTAGTTTCTTTTTTCTTCTTTCATAAGTGCTTTCACTAACATTTAATTTTTCTATTACTGTCCATTTTTTATTGGATTTTCTAAATTCTTCTTCAAATATTTCCTTTGAAATATTATCAACTAACTGTAATGCCTGCATTACTGCTTTATATTCTCTTAATGATTTCTGTAATTCTTTATCCTCTTGCAATTTTATGTATTGATTGTAAACGCTATCTGATATGCTATATGGTGCTTTTGGCATTCCGTCATTTTCTGGTACAGATATACTCATTATATCTGCTCTTATGTTTATTATGTTGATGCAATTATAATTATATCTTTTTAAGCATCCTACGGCTCTGTTGTAATCTTCTTTAGAAAGTCTCATTCTTTTGTACCTCCTATAAAAACATTGTTTATGCTACTCTTAAAATCATTTAATACCTTTCTATGTTGCTTTATTCTCAAATTTAATTCTTCTCTGTTTTTCTCTGTAGTTTTACTTTTGAACTTCATGTATGAATCTGTTATTTCTGCAAATGTATTTTCTAAGTCTTTATATTGTTTTTGATGGTTTATCATAATATCACTTGCTTTCTTTATCTTTATTCTTGTATTTAGCCTTGAATATATCTGCTATCTCGTCTACTACATACATTATTGTTATTGCTACAATTATAAATATTAAAACTATTTCCATCTTTATTCTCCTCTCTTCAATTTATAATATCTATCTTTCCACTTCTTTCTGCTTTGCATTAAAGTACGATTTCCTTTACTTAGTTCTTTAACTTTATTTTCTAAGTATTCTATATACTCTTCTAAGATTTCTTTACATTCACTCATTTCTCTTGTGATATAGTCACCTTCATTAAAAAAGCTTAATTCACTTTTTGCTTTCTCTATTGCTTCTTTTTTCATAAGTTAAACCTCCTTAATTATGTTCTAGTCCATTCTACCCAATAAAAGAACTCTTTTGGAAAATGTAAACCTCCAACTAATTTCAATATTATTTCTTCTGGTATATCTTTGTGTCCACTCGCATAACCACAAAATGTTGTGTAGTCTATGTCGCATTTTTTTGCCGCTTCTTTATATGAATATTCTCTAAATATACATGCTTCCCTAATCCTTTCGGGTACTATAAAGTCTACTTTTTCTCTTTTTATAGTTTTCATAGTAAAATCATGCATATAAGACATCTTTATTCTCCTTTCTGGTAGTTCGTCTACGAATCGAACTCCCGACTATCCGATTAAGAGTCTACTGCCCCACTGTTCGAATTTCTGGTGCAATATTATGCCATTTACTGTGTCCTGTCATTACTTACTTTGTAACAATTTTGTTCATATTGTTCATGTGTTAGTATTGATTTAATATATATTTTTGTAATATCAAACCCTTCAACACCTAAATATTCTTTACTGTTTCTAGCATCTCTATATTTCTTTACTCTGCCAACTTTTAACTTACTTAAGGAATTAACTTGATATTCTATTACATCTCCTACTTCTATTAAATCAATTATGTTTTTGCTATAGTTTGTTATGTATGGCTTATTTACATATCTTTCATTTTTACCGTCATTGAAAACATACCATTTTAATGAAGTATCTATGTCGTCTCGTTCAATTCTTATAAGCTCTCCAATGTGTCCATTGTTAGTTCTTATAAAATTTCCTACTTTAATATTTCTCATACTCTACTCCTTTACTCTCCTTTTAAAATATTGTTCTATGCAGTGTTTACAATTTCTATCGCATACTATTTTAAATTCGCAATACTCTGTAAATTCTATGTCTCTTTTTTCTATTTCTTCTGCCATTAAATCTATTTGCTTATCTTTCTTCTCTATCTCTGTATCCTTTTCTTTTAGCATATCTATTAATATCGCTATGGCTTGTTGATTCGACAAACCTAACCAATTTGAGTGCTTCGTTTCTAATAATTGATGACATCTTTCTATTGCTTGTTCTTTTGTCACTTAAATCACTTCCTCTATTCTATTTAATAGTTTTAGCCAATGTGCTTTATCACAGTCCATGCCATAATTTCTGGCTTCTTTTATATCTTCTCTTATTACATCTAAACATCTGTCAGATAACTCATCGTTTTCTATTTCTTCTAAAACATAATTTACTGTTAGTTCTACTATGTATGTCATTCTTCCTAGTGCATATCTTACTGCACTTATTACTATGTGTTCATAATCTGTCATAGATTGTCCTCCAAAATATTATCTATTTAATATTTCTATACTTTCAATGTCACTTGCATCTGTATCTTTTAGAATAATATCTTTAAATTCTTTGTTGTTTTTGTTGTAATACTTAAATCCCGTATTAAACAAAACTATTCCTTCAAAAATCTTTCCATCTGTTTTTGTTATTCTTAATAAATCTCCTGTTTGTATTTCTTTAGTGTTTATAAAAGTTTCTGTTCGTTTAAAATTATTTATTTTCATTCTCCTAGCCTCCTTCCTAACAAATTTCTTTCCATTTATTTCTATAATCTCTTTCATATCTTTTATTTTCAAACTTAAAGCTGTTTTCTCTATTTTGTATATATTGAATTAAGTCATCTAAACATTGATTGCATATTTTAAAATTTTCTTTTGGTGTATTTATTGGATTTAAAACTTTATGTCTGTCCATTTCTACTTTGCATATATCACAAAATTCTTTTACCATTTCTATTTTTCTCCTTCCTCAATTTCTAACCCCTCTTCAATTAAGTTATTTAGTAATTCTTCTGGGGTTAAATTATCTAATATGCCTTTTATAGTTTTTTCTCTTTCTTCTTTGCTTACTTTAAAAATATTCATTTGCTTTCTCCAAAAGTTCTTGCAGAGTATTGCTCCTTATTATGATTTCCTCTACAGTATATTCTTGTATTTTCCCTTCCATTGTTTTCTTTAACATGACACTTAATCTTTTTAATTCGTCTTCTATTTTTTGCGTTGGAATGCTATTTATTAGGCATTTGCAACAATCGTCATATAACTGTTTTGAGCATTTAAGTTTCACTTCTAGCTCTTTATTTCTTTTCAAAACACTCTCAACTGCACTTTTTAATTTTGGATTTCCTCTAAAATACAATGCATCTGCTTCATTGCTTTTTAAAAATTCTATAGCTTGTGCGACATTTTTGTTGCTTGTTGTGTTGTTCATGTAAATTTCAACTCCTTACATTTCATACTTATTGCTTGTAGTTCTTGCATATCAAATTCATGCCAAATATTCGACCAATAACCTTGCGAAGTATTATATTTATCCCATTCGTTTTTGAATTTTTGTGTATACCATTCATCATTATTTGCAACCCATAAGCCTTCCGTTGCATAAAATGTTCTTTTAAATGGCCTTTTATCAAAAGTAAGACTTACTCTAAATGTTTCTCTCCCATATTTATAAATAACTTTCTCTTCATCCTCTGAATATTTTATATATCCTAATTCGTTTAGCATTTTATCTGCTTCACTCATTCTCTACACCTCCATCATTTCTTTTTACTAGTTCTAAGATTTCCTTAATCTCTATATTAGGTATTTCTCTATGTATTCTTTCTGCTTTATATTTTTGTTTTAATTCTTTTACTATTGTTTTGGCTTTCTCTTTTTCTACTTTTACAATCTTAAATCTGTCTTTTCTTGCATCATTTCCTATCAGCTTAAATAACAAAGTGTTTGCTCCTTTCTCTGTTGTTTCGCATATTCGTGGAAATTGATGCTCTTTTTTCATATCGTTATATATCATGTATCTATATTCTGCTTCACTCATTCTCTATTTCTCCTTTATTTTGTCTAAATATGTAATGCCTACAGCATAAGCTGACCAAATGTCTTTTTTAAAGCCATAGAACCAACCGTGGATTTCTCTTTGTTCCAACAGGTCCAAATCTGTCTATTAAAGCTTGTCTTATATTGCTATCCTTCGCTTTCATAGAATAACACAAGTTCATTTTCTCGTCTTTCCTATAGATGTATTCAAACTTTATATTGTTAAAACTTGCTATTTCCACAAATCTTCCAATCCATACACAAGTTTCAAATACTGTTTGACCAACCGCCATTCCGTAGCTAGCTATCATCTCTATTACCAATAAGTCATATTCCGAATTGTACATACCTAGTCTTAAATCGTCGTTTTTTATCTTTCCAAACTCTAAAGGTTTGTATGTATCGCTATCTATTAAGCAATATGCACTTTCTATGTTCCCGTGGGTCTATGGCTAATATCTTCATTTCTTCTTTTGCTCCTTCCTAAGCTTTTGTTAAGCTCGTCTGATAATTAAATATAATTGGCTCCACATATGTTTGTGCTTCTAATTGTGTTATTTTAATTCCTTTTTGCTTTTTATTCTGCATATATAGTTTTGAAATTTGTTTTACTGTTAATCCAACTCTCCATTTTTCTATTATTCTTTCATCTGTCATTTCTGGTATTTCTGTTTTCATTTTCTATCAACTCCAATTTAGTTTTTTATAGTCCTAATTCCTCTAAAGTGTATTTTTTGTCTTTTTTCATTCCTTTGTACATAGTTCCTTTTTTAAATCTTGGTAAAGTAAAAGTATCTAACCAATTTTTAAGATTTATACATATATATTCTTTGTCATCCATTATATTTTTTTCTATTGTTTTTACCTCATTTCTAAAAGGTCTTATAACGCTTCTTAAATAATTCTTTTCTGTATTGTCTAGAATTTCTTCTTTACGTTCAAATACTGTTTCGTATTTTGTTGGGCGTTCTACTTTTACTATACTTACTTCATCATTATGTTCATATTTAAAATCGTCAGTTAAGTTTTCAAAACAATATGTACTTTCATATTCTTCACTACCACCATAAAACACGGCTTTTCCATTCTTTAGGGTACACTTATCTCCATCTTTTAAATCTGATTTTGTGAAAGTTGTAGTCACTAATTCTAGTTCATTCTCTTTAAACAACTCTCCATTCCTTACTTGATATGATATACTTGGTCTATCTATTGCTATAATTTCATAAACCTCACCTACTTGGACATCATTCGTATGATATATTATACTTTTAATGAATCTAACTCTATCTCCAATTTTGAATTTCATAACTAATTCCTCCTTAATAAATTCTTGGTATGTGTTGCATATTCAAAGCTTCATAGCCCTTTTGTGTTATCGTGTATACTGCAACTGTTTTACCTGTATATTTGCATTTCTTTTTATCTACAGCTTGTACCATATTCATTTTTTCTAGCTCTGTTAGTCTTGGTGCTGTATAATTTCTTTCTGTACTAGGAATAAAACCTAATTCAAATAACTCTACTGCTAATTCTTTTGCTGTTTTATTTCCTGTACATAGTCTATCTAATATTTGCTTATATCTTTTTGCATGTTTTTTGTTAGATACTATATCTTCAAAACTTAGTTGTCTTGTTTCTAGTGTTATCATATTCATTTGTTATCACTCTCCTATATAAAGTCTAAAAATACATTTTCAAGTCCATCTATCTCTGCATATCTCTGTATACTTTCATATAATTCTTTAATTGTACTTAATGTTGTTTCGTATGTTCCCCATCCGTTTGGACTATCATATTGCTTGTATTTTTTTGGATTTCTAATCATGTCTATGTATCCTTTTTCTAAGTCTTTAAAGAACTTATCACAGCTCTTGTCATTCCACTTCTTCAAATGTTCTTCTCCAAATGCTACTTCTAACATTGCATATACGTTGTAAGTTATATTTCCATCATAATTATAGTAAGCTCTTTTATTATTTTTTATTCCTTTTCTATAAAGTGCTATGTCGTAACTCATTTGTATCACTCTCCCTATTCTTGTGGCATCCTATATGTGAAATTGTCAAGTGTTGCTAAATAACCTCCATCACATTTACAGTCTTTTTCATGTTCGTATTGTTTTATTATTTCTTCTAACACTTCATTTGCTCTTTCTTCTGTTGTATAATATCCTAATTCGGTAATACAGTGTGCAAAATTAGCATCTAATTCAAATCTTCCATCATCCATCGGCATAATATCTATGAAATTAATTGTTTCAAAATTTATAATTTGTTTTTTATCTTGACTTACTATTATCATTTTCTATTCCTCCAATCTCTTTACATCTATTTTCTCTGCCATCTGCCCTATCAAGTTTTGCATTCTTTCTGGTAATAACTTTTGCTGTTTTTCCCTGTTTACTAATATCTC
>ERZ1090861.1295-NODE-1295-length-13085-cov-9.008289_pt1 | contig 13085 bp, 9 predicted proteins | sample MGYA00478482_ERZ1090861 | MGnify/ENA primary metagenome ERZ1090861 (study PRJEB33644, sample SAMEA5815744) | chicken gut metagenome | biome: Chicken; feature: Gastrointestinal Tract; material: Caecum | place: Ireland | collected 2019-01-01 | study: A study of the... | reverse complement strand
ATCCTATATATAGGATATCCAGAAAATAATGCTTCTCATTATTTGGTTTCTGCTTTGACGGAAATAGGGGAAGAGACCGATTTGTCTATTTCTTACTTTAATCCTCAAGGAGAAGAAGAGGAGGAACTTTATGCTACTTTGCTTGAGAAACTTCAAGTAAAAGAGTTGATGGTTCCAGCTATTTACTTTATTAAAGATGGGGAGATTGTCTTAAAGGATACTTCTTTGGCGAAGGAGGCTCCAGATTATTATACAAAGGAAGAACAAGAAAAATTAAAAGAGAAATATGAACAGTTTGTTCAAGATTATCAAGAAAAAATGGCTTCTTAAGACAGAAGCCTTTTTATAAGATTTTTAATGGTACTTAGTTTTGGGGAGTGTGAAGTGCATGAAAAAAAGAAATATTGCAATTATTGCTCATGTCGATCATGGGAAAACAACTTTAGTGGATGGAATTTTGAAAACTTCGGGAATGTTTCGGGAAAATGAAGATGTTAGTCAAGTTTCGATGGATTCGAATGCTTTAGAAAAAGAAAGAGGAATTACGATTTTAGCGAAAACAACGGCTCTTGATTATAAGGGATATCGTATTAATATTCTAGATACACCAGGACATGCGGATTTTGGTGGCGAAGTAGAGCGAATCATGAATATGGTAGATGGGGTTTTATTGGTGGTAGATGCTTATGAAGGAGCGATGCCTCAGACTCGTTTTGTCCTTAAGAAAGCGTTACAAGCGAAAGTAAAACCGATCGTGGTAGTGAATAAGATTGATAAACCGAGTGCAAGGCCTAGTAAAGTTGTGGATGAAGTAATTGATTTGTTTATTGAATTAGGAGCAGATGAAGATCAACTTGATTTTCCAGTAATTTATGCGAGTGCTTTAAATGAGACTTGTAGCTTGAGTGATGATATTACTACGCAACAAAAAGGTTTTGAGCCACTTCTTGATATGATTATTGAGGAAATTCCAGAGCCTAGTGGTTCGGCAGAAGCGCCTCTTCAATTTCAACCTGCTTTGCTTGATTACAATGAATTTGTAGGAAGAATTGGAATTGGACGGATTCACAACGGAACCATTCATACAGGTGAAATGGTGCGTTGTATTCGACTTGATGGTAGCTTTAAAGAGTTTCGTATTCAAAAATTATTTGGTTATTATGGCTATCATCGGATTGAAATTGAAAAGGCCGAAGCAGGTGATATTGTGGCTGTAGCAGGGTTACCTGATATTTCAGTAGGGGAGACTTTGTGTAATGTTGGTGAAAATTTACCTTTACCCCTTTTGCATATTGATGAGCCTACGTTACAAATGACTTTTGGTACGAATTCTAGTCCTTTTGTAGGGCGTGATGGAAAGCTTTTAACGGCTCGTAAAATTGAAGAGCGGTTACGGAAAGAAACGCAACGTGATGTTAGTTTGAAAGTAGAACCGGCGACCAATGAAAGCTTTTTAGTGTCTGGTAGAGGAGAGTTGCATTTAAGTATTTTAATTGAAAATATGCGACGGGAAGGTTTTGAACTTGAAGTATCGAAGCCTAAGGTTATTGTGAAAGAAATCGATGGTGTTAAATATGAGCCATGGGAAGATTTACAAATCGAAGTACCAGAAGATTGTGTTGGAACGGTGATTGAACAATTAGGTAGTCGTGGTGCTGTTATGGAGAACATGACTAATTTTGAAAATCAAGTACGGCTTAACTATATTATTCCATCTCGTGGTTTAATTGGATTTATGACTGATTTTATGACGATTACGAAAGGTTATGGTATTATCAGTCATACTTTCCGTGAATATCGTCCTTATGAAGCGGTCGATATCGGAGAGCGGAAGCTTGGAGTTTTAGTCTCTGTGGAAAATGGTAATGCGACGGCTTATTCGATTGGTAATTTAGAAGATCGAGGTACGATGTTTATTGAACCGGGTGTTGAGGTTTATGAAGGCATGATTATTGGAGAATGCAATCGAGATAATGATTTGGCTGTCAATGTTGTAAAGGGAAAACAATTAACCAATACGAGAGCGGCAGGATCGGATCATACCGTTGTCTTAAAAAGACCTCGTCCTATTACCTTGGAATATGCTCTTGATTATATTAATTCTGATGAACTTGTCGAAGTAACTCCACATTTCTTAAGACTTCGAAAAAAGATTTTGAATACCGAAGAAAGAAAGAAATTTGATGCGAAAAAGACAAAATAAAATGATGTTTCTAAAACGAAGCATCATTTTTTTCATTTTTGGCGGAGTGAGTGGGATTCGAACCCACGATACCTCTTACAAGGTATAACTGATTTCGAGTCAGTCCCGTTATAACCACTTCGATATCACTCCATCTCGGAAGTTAATCAATGTAACCGGTATCTTTCAGACGGCTTTCCACTTCACTATTGGATACCGCTCCTACTAAACGGTGCGTTGTGTCTTCTTCTCCATCGACAAAGAAGACAGTAGTTGGTGTTCCTCTTACTTCAATGATGTCATTAAACTCCTCTTGTTCTTCTTCCGTTAAATCTGCTATATTAAGAGAAAATCCGGTAATTTGATGATCACTTAAAATACTTTGTAATCTTGGACTAAATTCCGCACAATGAGAACATCCTGTTTGGGTTATCTCTAAAATAAAGGAATCTTTGTTTTCGATTTTTTCTTTTAATGTATCTAGATTGATTTCTTCGATACTTGTTGATTGCATTCCACAACCAGTAAGAGTAAAAATAGCTAGAAAAAAGATTGCCATCAAAAATATTTTTTTCTTCATTGATACCACCTTTTTTGATTATACAATGAAAAAATAATTTAGACAAGTTCTTTGCAAAAAAAGAAAAATAGAGTATACTTATTCTAGAATATTTAGAATATGGGGTGTGTGTCATGATCTTACGAAAGCCATATGCTTTTTTAATTAAATATTTTCAGCAGATTCATCTTGTTTTAATTGCCTTATGTTCTTTTCTTTTTTATAAATCGATTACTTTACAGACGTTTGTCCGTAATTTTATTGCGACAGAAAGCTATGATGCATCTTTAGAATCGGTACATCATTATACAAATTTTTGGACTTATTTTTGCTTTATTGCTCTTTTTCTTATTCTTCTTATCTTAATGATTTTATTGCGTTATAAGAAGAAACCTTGGAAAATTTATTTGTTAATCTTTTTGGAATATTTTTTATTACTTTGTGTTTTTCTTTATATTTCTTCTTTCTTTGATCAGTATGATGCTTATTCTTTGATGACAAGTATTATGGCAGGACGAGATTTGCTGTTCTTAGTTACTTTGCCGCAGTATTTGGTGTTTGTTATCTTTGCGGTGCGATTCTTGGGACTTGATTTAAAGAAGTTTGGTTTTAAACAAGATGATGAGTATTTGGATATTAAAGAAGAGGATCGGGAAGAGTTTGAGTTAAATCTTACCTTTGATAAAGAAAATGTGGTACGACGGATTAAAAAATTCTTTCGTCATGTCAAGTATGTCTATTTAGAACATCGGTTTCTTTCTAACCTTCTTATTACTCTTTTTGTTTTAGGTATCTCTCTTTATTGCTTTTATTACTTTGGGGTTGTTTTAAAAGTATATCATGAAGGAGATAAAGTGGCCGCGAATCATTATGAGATAGAGGTTTTAAATAGTTACTTAACACAAAATGATAGTAATGGGGATTCTATTTTAGGACAGGATGACTCTAGTTTTGTGGTCGTTGATTTAAAGGTTACAAATTTGGGCAGTGATCGGGTTTTAAATTTGGATCGTTTTCATTTATTGAATCATAATGAGTCTTTTCAACATACCACACAATATTATGCTTCTTTTGTTGATTTAGGAAGTAGTTATTCTGGTAAAACGTTAGTTTCTTCTTCTAGTGTGCGGTTCTTATTGGTTTATCAAGTGAAAACGGATTTAGAGAAAGATAACTATATTTTATATTATCAAGATGTGGATGATAATTTATCTTTAAAGAAGATTCAGCTTTCTATTCGTGATGTACGAGAGATTGCGGTAGCGCGGGAGTATTCTTTGAAAGAGGAAGCAGCATTTCCAACGGAGGATAATCTTACCATTACTTCTTCTAGTCTTGCAGATTTCGCCGTTTATTCTACTTATCGTTGCGATGATCAGGGGTGTTCGATGCGGGAAGAGAGTGTTTCTCTTGCTCCCAATAAAATTTTAACTTTGACTTTTATTAGTGATACTTTAGATGGGAATCGTTTTATTGACTTTTTACAAAGATATGCTAAAATGAAATATAGGAATATAGAGAATCAGGAAGTTATTATGGATGTATCAAATGCTCTATCAAGAGATTACTATGGGAATCGAGCTTATTTAAGGGTACCAAGTGATGTTTCAGCGGAAGGTATTTCACTTATTTTTACTTTTCGAGATAAACAATATATTTATCATTTGCAGTAGAAAGGAAGGCGTACGATGAAAAAGAAAAAGATTGTGAAAATTGTCATTCTTCTTCTTGTGTTAGTCCTTGCTTTTCTTCTTTTTTGGTTTGGCTATTTTTCGCCACGCCTTATTTTTCGTGATTATGAGGAGAAGCTAAGAGAAGCAGGAGAGAGATATTTTGAGATTAATTCTAATTTATTACCACGGGAAGGGCGACCTTATGCTGGAGTAACTCTTGAGACTTTGATAGAACAAAAATATCTTGATCGTCTTTATGCTCCTTATAGTGATACAATGTGTGATGTCGAAGAGTCTGTTTATCGCGTTATTTCTCAGGATGGAGAGAATGTTCCTTATGTTTATTTGGAATGTGGATCGCTTTCTTCTTCTGTTGATCATGAAGGACCAGAGATTACTTTAAATGGGGATGAAGAGATACAGCTTAATTTAGGAGATACTTATCAAGAAGTGGGAGTGGAAAGCGTTTTTGATGAAACCGATCAGGAAATGGATCCTAGTTTGGTGCGGATTACAGGAGAAGTTGATACTACCCAAATTGGTACTTATACGATTACGTATCAGGTTTATGATTCTTTTTATAATCAAGGTACGAAAACGCGTACGGTTCAGGTTGTTGAGAGTTTGAATCATATTATGGATCAAGCGGGAATTAGTACTTATCAAGGTTTGGTAACAGATAATTATGTTTCTTTTCAACATATGCTTTTCCGGATTGTACGGAAAAATGAAGATGGTACTATTGTTTTGGTGAGTGATGATCCTCTTGCTAATGTCGATTATTCTAGTAGTAATGCGCGGTTTGATGGTAGTAGTTTGGATCAGTGGTTAAATGAGTACTTTGCTTCCTTTTTTGAAAAAGAATATGATGATTTATTGGAAGAAGCCGCATGGTGTGATGATGTGGTTACCATGAATAATTATATGACAACCGATTGTAGTAGAACATCGTCGGAGAAAAAAGCGGGAATTTTAGCTTTACAAGATTATAATGCTAGTCTTTTGAATGGTCAAAGTTATTTAGATATGCGAAATTTATTCTGGTATGCAAATTTTGATGAAGCGGGAAATCCTTGGACGTTATCTAGTATTTATGCTTATCCTGATCGGGTCGAAGCGATGGAGGGAAGTCTTTTAGTTAATGTACGACCTGCTATTGTTTTGAAAGCCAATCTTCCTGTTTATGCTGGTAGTGGTACGGAGTTAGATCCTTATATTTTAGTAGATGAGTCTCCTGCTCGAAGAAGTACTCTTTTAAACGAGAGACATACGGGAGAATATTTTAATTATTCTGGTTATTTGTTCCGGATTTTAGATACTAGTGATGGTATGACGAATGCCATTATGGTTCGTAGTCTTAGTGATACGAATGGAGAAGTTTCTATTTCTTATCAAAATGGAGGAGCAAAAGTTTATAATCCTCGTGAGGAAGGAAATATTGGATATCAAATTAATTATGAAATGACAAATTATATTGATACGAGTTATTTGGCTCAGAAGACGATTGAAGTACCTATTTATCAAGAAAGAGTAACTTATTTGGAAGAGCATTCTAGTGAGAGTTATAAAGTCTTGTTAAGTATTCCATCGACGTTTGAGTTATTTAGTGCGAAAGGGAAACTAGGACCTAATAATGGTTATTGGTTGCTTGATTCTAGTGAACAAGAGGGGGTAAAGACCTTTGTTTATCCTGTCGGTAATACCTCTTTGGATGTGGCAAGTGATGATTATACTTCCGCAGGGGTCAAATTAAAAGTAGCTTTTTTAGAAGATGTTTATATTCGTAGTGGATCTGGGACGAGTACGGATCCTTATGTGATAGCGCGGTAAGGAAGTGATAACATGAAAAAGAAAAGATATCTTATTTTAATTGTTGTTGTTTTTCTTCTAGTGGCTCTTCTTCTTTTCTTTTTTCATGGGAGAGAGAAGATAAGCGATTTTCAAGTAGAAGATGAAACAACAAAGATAGAAGAAGCGAAAAAGTATGGTGATAAGGTGATTGGATGGCTTAGAGTAGAGGGAACGAATATTGATTTACCTTTAATTGAAGTGAATGATGATACTAATGTGTTAAGAGATGATTATCATTTTGCTTGGACCAATTCTTTTCCAGATGAAAAGAGTAATCGTCCCGCTTTTATTTCTCATAATATTCGAAATGTTTCAAGAAATCCTGTCGTCGGGGATGATACCATGATTCGTTTTGAACAGTTAATGTTCTTTATTTATCCTGATTTTATGAAAGAAAATCAATATATTGAATATACCAATCAAGATGGGGAAACGGCTCTTTATCATATCTATGCCGTTAGTTTGTTAGAAGATGATCAAAGTGCTTCGTATAGTGATACTTATACGTTAGAAGAGCAGGAGGAATATATTAAAAAAGCGAAAGAAGAAAGTATGTATGATATCGATGTTGATGTGAAGGAAGATGATTTATTACTTACTTTATTTACTTGTACGAGGTTTTATGGCGTAGGAACGAATTATTCTTTCCGGGTGGATGCTCGAAAAGTAAGAGAAAATGAGAAAAATGTTTTATCTCAGGTTACAGAAAATGAAAACTATGATAAAATTAAAGATAGGATGGAAGAAGGTGAAAATTATGAAGAGGTTTAAATGGATCGTAGCGGGTGGTGCGCTTAGTTTGTTTGCGGTTACTTTCTTTCTTTCTAATACGAATTATGTTAAGGCCGAGAATAATACCAATGCTTGTAGTAGTTCTTATGTGCAAAAAACATATTTAGATCATATTAATTATACGCAGAGTGGTAATGTGGTAACGTTTTCCGGGGCGACTGGTTTGTATTATCGGACAGGGGATAATAATACGCCACAATATCCAGATGCGAATGGAAACTTTACGGTTGTAATTTCTGGAAGTCAGTTGGAATTACAGTTCTTTTTACAAGCGACAGATGGGGTGTGTAATCAAGATGAATCGATTGCAACTTATACGCTTTACGCAGAAGTAAGTGAAGAGAATGAACTCTATAATAATGAAATTTGTATTAATTATCGTAATAAGTGGAGCGATAATGAGACGATGAAGAATGCGGTTCCTTATTGTTTTTCTGAGTATGTTACAAGACAGTATTCTTATGATGTGGTTCGTGGTTGGATTAATGATGCGGAAAGTTCTTATAATAATGGAATGGGGCAAAGTTCTTCCATTACGATTGATGAAGAGACCAATGTGGATGATGTGAAATCAGGTGTAGGTGGTACTTGTAATTATTATACCGATTCCAATCAATTGACTTATAGTCATGTAGAAACTTCGGCAAATGGGGGAGGACAAAGTTGTAAACAGACTTGTAAAGAAACAATAACAATAACTTTTGATGGTCCTGTAGCGGCACAAGTTGGAATGTGCTTAGGTTATTCGGCAGAAGTTACTTCTACCGTGGAATGTGAATATGTTTATACAGCTCCAATTCCTTCTTATCAAACGTCTTGTGTTCCAACGGCTTCTTGTTATAGTTCTCAAGTAGGGGAAACAAGTAAGGGGGGCCCTAATGATGAGTTTGATTTGTGTGTGATGCAATGTGATGGTGGTGAATATAGCCAATCATGTATTGATTCTTGTTATAATAAAGTTTATGAAGAAGAGGAAAGTGTTGTTGGAACGTCATCCTTATTTACTACTTTTGGTTCTTTATTAACTTATCAGAGCCAACATAATGGGGTGATAGAGCCAGTTGCTGATGATGGATGTTTAACGCCTTGGAATGTGGATCCTAATAATGAAGATCAAATTAGACAATTATATGAACAACATCAATTGTATCCAGGTGGACAATATGTTGACGGTCACTGGATTTCAGGAGGAACTTGTGCTAGTTCGATTGGACAATATTATTTTTCAACCTTAGAACATACTAGGGATACTGTAAATCAGATTCATGGAAATTGGGTGGATCAATTTGGACGGAAATCTTATTGTGCGGCTGAAGATGGATTCTTACGTCAATGTTCTTTAAATGGAGTCGCTAATTGGTGTGATGATGCTTGTCGTTGGGTTGATAATTGTAGCTCTGGCTCTGCAGAGACGGAGTATTTAGCAGAACAAAATTATCAGGCACAAAGAGAGGCTTATGAAGCAGCAAAGCAAAGTTGTGAAAGCAAAAATACAACACAGAATAATACTTGTTCTACAGAAAAAGTAACTTATACGATTGATGTAGATAATGATAGTAGTTCTTCAGAACAAAAAGATGTGGAAGATTTTACGGATTCTTTTTCCGCAGAACAACTTCAAGGTAGCAATACGATTGGTGGAAGTTATCCAAGTATGGTGGATGCCTCTGGTTTATGTATGGGAGAATCGAGTGATACGACAAATGATTATCATGCTCTTCTTACTTTCCCAGAAGCTTTTATTCATAATAAGACGGGACAAGTTGTCTATGGAGATGTTCCAAAGGGAAGTGAAGATTTCTATACTTCTGTAGGAAATCAATTCTGTACCAAGCTGACTTCGGTACCAACTAATACGGCATGGTATGTTTGGAAAGTGGATGAAAATGCCGATCAAAGTCTCTTAACTTCAGAGAAACGAGAAGAAATCGAAGATGATACGGTGACAAATATTCATGTAGGTGTTGATAATTTTGGATATTTTGGATGGAACATTGATTTGAGCTGTTTCTATGCTTTGACCAATCCTAACAATCCACCAGATGGAGATACTCCTGGTGGTAATGAGGGAGATGATCCAACCAAAGATTTCACTTTCCGCCCAATTTCTTTGACCGATGTTTTTCCAAATGAACGGGCACCTCGCTTTAACTGGACTTGTGGAGGAACCAATTTGAATAATAGTAGTTATCCGGTAGAACCAGTGGCTCTTACGGAGTTGATTGAGGAACGAGGTCAAGAAATTTATGCCGAAGAAAATGAGGGATTGTATTTAGATTATTATATTGAAATTAGTCCTGAAGATATTAATCAAATTCGTGACTATAATAAAAAGTGGGGAGGAAATTATTCGGAGCCGAAGGCAGATAACGAAAATGTAGCGGCTGGTAGCAATAAAACGGCAGGTATTACGGTGTATCGAAGTTCTTTCCTTCATAATTATTTAGGAAGCGATGTGGTAAAACGATTTGGTTTGATTGGCTGCAATAATCAAGCGACAGGTGGTAACGGAAATGGTACAGGTACCTGTGATGTGGCTGTTTATCAAGATGGATCGGGATGCTATTATGAATATGCAAGTGAAAGTGTACATTAGGAGGTAGTTATGAGTAAAGCAACATTATTAATCGGTGTTCTCATTTTAGCTCTTTTCACTTTTGGAGTTGTTAATTTAGTACAAAATTATCAAACAGGAAATGAGTTAGATTATTATTTATTAAAAGAGACCACAGAAGCAGCGATGACAGATGCGGTGGATATTGGCTATTACCGTATGACGGGACTTTTGCGAATGGATAAAGAAAAATTTGTGGAAAGCTTTATGCGAAGATTTGCTCAAAATGTAGCGAATAATCGTTATTATCGAATTGGTTTTTATGATATTAATGAAACCCCTCCTAAAGTCAGTGTAAAAGTTGATTCGGCGACAGCAGCATCCTTTAATAACGAAACGTTTGAGATTACGAATCAAATTGATGCGATTTTGGAAAGTAAATACGAAGAGAATTTATATATTACGGATATGATACGAGCTGGTAAGCTTGATTATAGTCAAATTGAATCATAAAAGGATAAGGAGGATTTAGAAGATGAATAATTTTGTGATAGGTTTGAAAAAGTTTTTTACCAACAAAAATACGGTAACGGTCATTGGTATTTTGTTAGCGATCGTCGTTTTGTACATTGGGTATAATTGGCGGGTGAATCAAGCCATTAATCCAATTACGGTACCTTATGCGACCACGACAATTACGGCAGGAACGCAGATTACGGAGGATATGATTGGGACCATGGAGGTACCTCCTTCGATGTTAGAAGGGGATGTAATTCGTAATCGGGCGGATGTTGTAGATATGTATGTTAGTATTGATGGAGTTATTCCAGAAGGAAGCTTATTTTATTCTCGTTCCGTGGTAACGAGAGAACAACTTCCTAATTCGATTATTATGGATTATCCAGAAGGGTATGTTTTATACAACTTAGATGTTGATATGGCTTCTACTTATAGTAATTCGATTGTTCCGGGCAATTATATTGATATCTATTTAAAAGTAATGAACCGGGTAGATACTACGGCGGGAACGGTTGTGGATGATCGTATTATGGTTGGAAAACTTTTATCCAATGTTAAAGTGTTAGCGGTATTTGATAGTAATGGTAATGATGTTTTTGCAAATCTTGATGAAAATAGAGCACCTGCGCAAATTATTTTTGCGGTACCAGAAGAATATCATATCTTACTTCGTAAAGCGAGTTATTTAAGAGCATATGAATCTGAGATTATTCCAGTACCAACTGCGGAAGGATTAAAAGAGGAGCCAGGAGATGTTACATTATCCAGTGAAGATTTACGGAACTTTATCAATCAGGTAACGGCGATGACGGAAGAAGATTTGAATGCAAATCAATAAAAGAATATAGAAAAGGAGTGTGGTGATAAGGTGAATGATGCTATTTTTGATAAATTAGATTTTGGGCCTTTTCAACCTTTTCTTCTTAATGATGATATTACCGATATTTCTTATTGTAATCATGGACAAGTTTGGGTTCGATCTTTAATTGATGGTTCCAAAAGGGTAGAAGTGGCTAATTTAGATGATGCTTTTGTAGAAAAGTTAGCTTTTCAGTGTTCTAATGTTATGGGAACCACGTTTAATGCCGCGAAACCTTTTTTGGATGCTGAATCAACGGAGTTACGTCTTAATTTTATTCATGATTCGATTGCTACGAATGGAATTGCGCTTGTGATCCGGAAAACGCCTGCTAAAATTCGATTAAATCGAGAAAAGTTGTTAGCGGAAGATTATTTTACGGCCAATATTCATGATATTTTAATGAAGTGTGTAGAAGGACATTGTAATATCATTGTTAGTGGTGAGACTGGTTCTGGTAAGACGGAGTTTGTGAAGTATCTTGCTAGTCATACAAAGGAAGATGAGAAAATTATTACCATTGAAGATACTTTGGAACTTCATCTTGATCGGATTTTCCCACATCGGGATATTGTAGCGATGAAAACAAATAATATTGCTAGTTATTCGGAAGTTCTTGTTACTTGTATGCGGCAGAATCCAAAATGGATTTTGCTTTCTGAAGTACGTAGTGCTGAAGCAGTAACGGCGGTACGAAACTCTATTTCTTCAGGACATAATATTTTATCGACGATTCATGCAGATAAAGCAAGTTCTATTCCTTATCGTATGTATTCTTTGCTAGAGTCTGATATTGATGTCGATCAATTCTTAAATACCATTTATCGTTATATTCAATTAGGTGTTCATATCAAAGCTTATTATAGTAAAGAGTATGGTAAATTTCATCGTGAAGTCGATGAAGTGGTTGAATTTTATGTGGATGATAATAATAAACCACAAACACGGGTACTTTATCAAAAAACATTTGGAAAAGCTCCAGTTCAAAATATGCCAAGTAAGTATTTAATGGAGTATTTAAGTAATCAAAATATTAATATTGGAGAGTTATTTACGAATAAAGATTCGATGGGGGATATTGATCAGGAATTAGATGATTTAAAACAGAAAGAAGAAGAAAAGCCGATAGTAAAAGAAGAAGAGGGCTCTTTCAATTTTTCTTTTCCAGATCTTCCTAATGTTGATGATACACTTTAGAAGGGAGGAAGTAAGATGGTATTATTCTTATTAATTGTTATTGGTTTGGGCATTATCCTTTATCGAAATTATAAAGGACAGAATGTGGCCAAATATTTTCAGGAGCAAGTGCAGATTCTCTATGATCGGTTTGCCCCTTACTCTTATAAAATTGTAAGAGAAAAAACAAAGGAATTAGGACAAGAATATACGGCTAGACAATATGCGGTTCAAGTGTTATTTATGGGTGGTTTTGCTGGCGTTATTTCTTATCTTTATTTCTATAATTTAGTTGTGATGGTGATTTATATTTTAGTGGCCATTGCTTTTGTTCCTTATCTTTCCTTCTTAAGATGTAAGCGAATTTATAGTGAATTTATTTTTGAACAGGTTCAAGTTTATACGACCAATGTTATTATGGAATTTGCCACGACGCAATCTTTTGTAAAATCTCTTGAAGGAGTAAGAGATTCTGGAGTATTAGAAGATCCAGTTTTATCGGATGTTAGGCATATGATCGATTTGGCTTATGAAAATGGTTCTATTGATGAATCGATTGCCTTTATGAATGATAAATATCCTTATTATATTGTAAAAAATATGCATCAGTTATTCTTACAAATTACCAAAGAAGGAGCGCTTGATGCTGGAGAGAGTTTGGAAAATATGCAACTTGATATCGATACTTTAGTGGAAAGTGTTTATCGTGATCGCATTGATCGGGCAACTTTCCATAAAAAGTTTTTGCAATATGGAATTATGCTTTACTTACTTGTAATGTTAATTCAATATATGTTAGGAAGAGATAACTATATTGCCTTATTAGATGAATTATATGTCCAAATACTACTTCATGCTATTGTTCTTTTTAATGGTTACTTCTTGTTACGAGGAGAAAAATATTATAATGAGAATGTGGG
>ERZ1090861.1294-NODE-1294-length-13086-cov-5.238048_pt1 | contig 13086 bp, 15 predicted proteins | sample MGYA00478482_ERZ1090861 | MGnify/ENA primary metagenome ERZ1090861 (study PRJEB33644, sample SAMEA5815744) | chicken gut metagenome | biome: Chicken; feature: Gastrointestinal Tract; material: Caecum | place: Ireland | collected 2019-01-01 | study: A study of... | reverse complement strand
ATGACATACAACCAACCAATTCTTTCTATGTCTGAGCGTTTAGAGATTGAGCAGGAAGACGAAGATGAGAATTGTTTAGATAGGAGAATCAAGGGCAGGAATGAGTTTAACAAGACAAATTCACCTCTATTCGATAGCGACAGATTCATTCTATGAGCCAGACGAACAATATATTCATAAAAGGCTCTTAAAATTGTATAAATTACGACAAAAAACAACAGAAAAATGGAAAAAAGCCTCTATAAATCGTGTAATTACCAAAGAAAAGAACAAATTAACAGAAATTCTCAACAATCGCCTTGAAGATAAGATTGTTCGCAAACTAAATCCAGAAGCAATTAAGGACAAAAATGTCGTATCTCTTTTTGAAAGCTCTCTTACTCGCGCTCTTGATATTCAAACAAATGAATTAACAGACAAAATCATGATTGTTAATGTATTTTTCTTTCAGGTGTTTGAAGATTTGGTTAAACGAGGATTTGAGTATAATGGCGAGAAGTATATTTTTTTAACTGCTTCTGCTGGACAAATCAGAACCAAAAGAGCGGTATTTGTTAAAGAAAAAGATTACACATTAGTTCAGAGCAAATTGATGTGTGGATTGACGATTGAGCATATCAATGAAAAGGGTGGTATAAACCCGAATAAATTTCTGGCCTACCTCGCCCTAAATAATTCTGCTACTGATGTTTGGGAAAATTTTGATATTGATAAATCAATCGTTGTGGAAGATTTTGAGGCCCATGTGCATGGTGAAGTAGATTTCATTGATGATGTGACATATGAAATTGAGCGCCGAGAAATGGACGTAAATATTGCTCATATGGATGGGGCTGGGATTATGTTGGACGGCCCCACTAGGATGTGTAGATTGCCTTGGGTCAAGGGTCTGATGATTTATTTTCCGTTTGATGAATTTATCAAAGAAAAATGTGATGGCAAGTCCATTGTGACAGATATATATGGTCAAGACCATGATATTCTTGCTGAGGATATTCGATATATTTTTACCAAGAGTCAATTTAAATTATATAAATATTATGATTCTTGGGAAGAGTATAAGCAGAAATTTAAAGAGAATCAGTGTGAGGCTTGTTATTGCAATCTGGAAGAGGCGGATAGACCTCCGGCCCGGATTAATTATCAAATGCTCCAAACTTTGTCTGATATGACAGATGATGAAATTCAGAGACTTGTGAGAAAGTCTGTTAAAGAGATTGAAGCTATTGGTGAAGATTATCAGACTACAATGAGATTACTTGGTGCTACTGAGTATAATACAAATCCAAGTTATTTTCAACAGGCTTTGATGATTTATCCTGAATTGTTTAGAGATAATTATTGCCGAGATGTTTTAAAACAAACTAAAAAAAGTTTAGTTAAGCAAGCGAAAGCTGGAAGACTAAGAGTTAATGGGAGATATAGATTTGTCAGCCCTGATTTGTATGCTTTCTGCGAATGGCTTTTTTTGGATGAAGTAAATCCAAAAGGATTATTGGAAGATGGTGAAGTTTATGTGGGTGATTTTCAGGATGGAGATGAATTGGCTTGTTTGAGAAGCCCCCATCTTTATCGGGAGTGGCCCATTCGGAACAATAAACGAAGTGAAGAATTAGATAGATGGTTTAGGGGAACGAAGTGTGTTTATGTTAGCGTGAAAGATTTAATTTCTCGCATTTTACAATTCGATTAGTTAGTCGCAGTCGAACCCATAGGAAACTTTGGGATATAAAACAGTGTGAAGACGGAAATCGTCATGTACTTAAAGTGCAACGGGGAAAGTGGGTACAACCCCGTAGGAAGCTGAATGAAATTAAATAAATATAGAAAGGAGGTAAGGAAATGACAAAAGAAGAATGCGAAAAGCACTCAAATGAATATCGTATCATACATCATTTAGGCGGTAAGTTTGCAGTAAACCCGTTTGGAGATGTTTATGCAGCCAAGGTAAAAGAAAGTGGAAAAGAATTTGTTTATGAAAAATTAGAAAAAAGAAATATTTATTATAATGCAGACGGATATTCTTGTATTTCTGCTCCGGTTATTTGTAACAATAAAAAATTTTGGCGGTCTATTGCTGTTCACATTCTTGTGGCGAAGGCATGGGTTCCTAACCCAGAAAACAAACCAGAAGTCAATCATTTAGATTTTGACCGCACAAATCCATGTGCTTATAATCTTGAATGGATGACTCATCAAGAAAATGTTGCTTATTCTTGTAAAATGGGAAGATACGCTAGATTATTTGGAAAAGAAAATCCAAATTATGGGAAAAATACTTTGCATTTAAAGTATCTTTCTAATCCAGAATTATCAAAAGAAAAACAATCTAGACCAGGTGGAAAAAATGGTCGAGCGAAACCTTGCAATTTATTCCATAAAAATGAAGGATTGATTGGTACATTTGAGTGCCAGAGAGACGCTGTAAACTGTCTCATTGGCCGTGGAATTGTTAAAGAAAATGCAAATAAAGAGACAGTGATTTGTTATTTGCGTAGAGAGCAAGGATATAAAAATTATTTTTTACGTCTTGTTTAATTTCATTCAGAACCTCTATCGACTATCGAAAGGGTAAAATAGAGTTGTTTAGATTCTATTTGAGTAACCGAGTAGAGTAGGAGCGAGGTGAAATTCCTCGCTCCGAAGCGCACTGAGCCTAAACGGGAAACCGCATGGCTAAGATATAGTCAGTAACTCCAATGTGCGACGGAGACACACTTTTAGTTATTCGAGACAGACTTTTGACAAAAGTTGCTAAAAGAAATATGAAAGATATTGTTCCTCTTGCTTATAATCTTAGAAAAGCAAAAGGCGGTCTGCTCACTTCTGACGAAATATATCAGGGAATGATTCATAGTTACACTGGTGGAAATATTGGCCCCATTTCTAATCAAATTACAAGAGTTTGGAATCGGGGCAAAATTACTCAAGCAGAACTTGATACCGTGAAAAGATTAACTTTTATCAATAATCAAGTTATTGATTATGCTAAAACTTTATGGAAAGCGGAACCTCCAAAAGAAATAGCGCAACAAATTAAAGAGCATACCAAGGGAAATCCGCCTCAATTCTTCATCTATGCCAAAGACAAACTTCCTTCTCAAGTAGAACCAGCGAATAATTCTGCCATGAATAGAATTATGAACGCCATTCCTTCTTCCAGGATTAAGTTCAATAAATCTATTGGGCGATTTGATTATCGGATGTTGATGAATCAAGATGTTGAGTATGAGGTATTTGAAGATAACCCAGTAATTAAATCTTATGAATATTGGAATACTCATCAGTATTTGTTTAATTCTGGTGAAAATACTCATGCCAATCAAGAAGATTTATATATATATCAAAAAATTCGAGAAAATATTTTGACCGAATCTGGAAAAGATATTGATTATGTAGTTAATACTCTTGTGGCATATTTGTATACCGTTTGTCCCACTTCTACAAAAAAAGTTCTTTGGAGTAGTTTTGGAGATGTGATTGTTAGAAATCTTCAAAATAACATTCCAAAAAACACTACAATTTGTCCCATTTGTGGTAAAAGATTTGTACCGGAAAGAAAATGGGGAAAATATTGTTCTGAAGATTGTCGCCAAAAAGCGGAAAGAATTTTAGATAAAAATAGGAAAAAATCCGGGGCATCTTCTGGTTAATTTTTCTTTTATAATTACGATTTTCAAGAAAAAGATTTTTTGTTTTAATCAATCTATTAGGGAGAAAGGACGTTTTATGAGTCGAAGAAAAACTGATTATCCTTATCTGTCCCGAGCAGAGGTTCTTGATGCAGTAGAACAAATTACTGGCGTTGATAGGCAAGTGGCGAAAGCCGTTATTGAAGCATATTATACTGCAATTCGTCAAGCTGCCGAACAGGGAATTGAAGTAGATATTCCCCTTGTAGGAATTGTAACTTTTAAGAAAGAACCTCCGAAGCCCAGAGGGATGTATTGGAATGGGTTTGCAAAAGAAATGCAAGAATTCCCCAGACGGCAAGGATTTTATCGCCCCGTATTTAAATTTAAACGGGAATTGGTAAACGAGTTAAAGAAAAATACACTGTATGGAGAAGCACCTACAGTTGAAGAATATAACGAATGTGTGATTGCTAGACATGGTGATAAAGCGAGGTTAATGGACGAAAATGGGAACGTGGCTGACAGATAAAGAATTTGATACAGAGGTATCAAGACTTCTTGATTGTTCTCCCACTACGGCCAAGAAATACAGAGAAGCTATTGTTGAAGTAATTACTCGACAAATGTATTTCAATGGGAAATGCCGTTTTCCTCAATTAGGAAGTTTTTATACAAAAGAGATTGAGGGCTATACTCAAAAGCAGAAAAATAAAGACGGTACTTTTTCTTACTATGATGTGCCTGCTCACAATAAGCCTTGCTTTGACCCCGCAGATAGTTTTATTAATGATATCAATATGGGCGGAGTTACAAAAGCCTATCGGAAGAGGTTAAAGAAAAATAAATTGACCAAAGCCGATATTGAAAGAATGGCAAGAGCCAATCAATTAGAGAGATTAAAGAACTATCGAGAATTGGATAGACAAAAGGGAATCGAGGACTTTCAAGAAAAGTTACGACAGAAAAAGGAAGAAAGTGTGAATGAAACGGAATAATGGTGAGAATTTCTTACCTTTCTGCGAGAGAGTGACAAATGCTCTTGTAAATGGGGAAATTACTTATTCAGATTGGTGTAGTTCCATTATTGGTGAACCTCTTTATGGCGATGAAAATTTGCGGAGATGTGGTGTTTTCTTTAAGAAATTTCTTGAAGTTCTCGACAAGGAAGAACTGAAAGAGCTAAATGACAGTCAACGAATTAGAGCGATTGAGCAAGCTAAAGAAGAATTGCTCAAAGAGAGAAAAAAGCTACAGACTGTTAATACTGAGTACACTGCAAATCTTAGAGGCGAAGCCAGATTCGAGATGTTTAATGAACGGATTCGAGAAGAGATTAGCAAGTTACCAGAGATTAAGTTTACTCATATTTGTCATGACAGGTCAAAAGATGATTGTGTTGGAATTTTGTGTATTGCTGATGCTCATTATGGTACTGAGATAGAGATAAAATCTCTTTTTGATGAAGTGGTCAATGTTTATTCGCCAGATATTCTAAAAGCAAGATTAAATAAGTTGCTTGACGAAGTAGATAATGACAACATTAGTTATGTTCATTATGATAAACTTGTAGTATTTGACCTTGGCGATGCAATTCAAGGGATGCTTAGAATGTCTGATTTGAGCAAGTTAAAGACAGGCGTGATTGAAAGTACTCTTGGATATGCTGAGATGATTTCTCAATGGCTTGTGGAATTATCTAATAGGCTGCAAATTCCTATTGAGTATATTTGTTTGGGCGGTAATCATGCAGAATTGAGATTGCTTGAAAAGGGCCGGAATTGGGAAGAAGAAAATCTTGGTCGAGTGATTCGAGAATTTATTGTTTAAAGGGCAATCCAAACATTACGATTGCGCCCTATTCTGAATTTGGATATAAAAATATTCAAGGTTTGAATATTTTGGCGATTCATGGTGATGATACCAAGTCTGATTTGGCTGAAGTTTCTTATTGGGAGAATTATCATAACATTCAAATTGATATTCTTTTGATGGGGCATGAACATCATGGAGAACAAAATACAGTAGGATATGGGGCAACAGGAGATAAAGAAGTTATCAAAGTTCCTTCTCTTGTTGGTGTAGATACATATTCTAAGAAATTGAGAAAATTAGCAAGAGCCGGGGCCAAATTTATGTTGATTGAAGATGGCTCTAAGACCTGGGAAAAGACATATTATTTGAATTAAATATCTTGTCAGTCTGGAAAGATGAGACATTCAACTTAATAAAAATTTGCCCATAGGGGCTGAATGAGAGGATGATTGTATGGTAGTTCGGCCTTTATGGGTAAATAACTTTCATTGCAAGAGAGGTGAGAGTTATGAATATTGCCTTGGTTACTGGCATGGATGAATTTTTAGGTATTTTTGGTAGCATCACAATTGGTCAAGTAGTTACTTTTGTACTTGCTTGTGTTTTTCTTTTTATAGTTGGCAAAAAAATTGTAATTTATTTTAATAAAAAAATTGAACTTGAAAAGAAAAGAGATAAAGATATTGAAACAGCGTTAGCTGAAGTTTCTAAATATCCACAGTATAGAAAACAAAGTATTTCTGTTCAACAAGAGCTTCAAGGAGAAATCAATGTTTTAAAAGAAGCAATTGATAAAAATACTAAAAAAATGGAAGAAATTGAAACTGGTAATAAAACAAGAGAACTTAACCGAATTAGAAACAAATTGATTGAGAGTTACAATTATTATACCAGTGAACGAAGAAACCCAACTAAATCTTGGACTGAAATGGAATCTCAATCATTTTGGTCTATGTTTTCAGATTATGAAGATTTAGGCGGCGATGGGTTTATACACAGTACTGTGGAACCTGCAATGAGAGCTTTAGAAGTTATAGATATGAATGATTTCCAAAGGATTGGAGAAGCTATGAAATCCAGAGGATAAAAATAAAGAAAGGAGGCTATCTCTGTGTGTCCAATTGTTGGAATTAAAAATCCAACTAAAGTATAACAGGAGGTGGTCTAGGGCTACGGCCCATATCTACGGTAAGTAGTCTAAAACTAAACTGCCGTTGAAATCAAGGGAATATAAAAGGAAGTATGGAGGTCATTTGTTTGGCCTCCATTTTTGAATGAGGGAGAAAATATGAACAGATTAACAGAGCGAACTTGCGCCTGTTGTGGCAAAATAAAAGAAAAAAATCTGTTTCATGAAAGTTTGAATAAACATCATGCGTCTGGTGTTTTACCTTTTTGCAAAGCCTGTTGTTCTGTTTTATGGCGTGAATACAGTCAAAAATTAAACAGTTTAAAAGCTGGATTGTGGTGTTTATGTGCTGAAGTAGGAATCCCGTTTATTCAAGAAGTATGGGAACTTGCAGAACAGGTATATGAAGCCGCTCAGGGAAAAGGACGAAAACCAGATTTATTTTTAACTTATCTCAAGGCTTTTAAGGAAAAAGATATTCCTTTTGATGGTTTTTGGGATAGTGATGTTATGTTGGATGATATTGTTTCTGTTGTAACAAAGACAGAAGAGATTGCTATTGAACAGAAACAAGCTGATTTAGAAAACGAAGTAGTCGTATGGGGAAGGTTTGTTGATGAAGAAGGAAAACTCGACCCCATTGCTTATGAATATTTAGATAATTCTTTCCATGCTTATACAGACAATATTGGTGAAATGAATACTAATTTAATCAATCGTTATCGGGATTTGGCAAAATGTGAATGGAGATTGCGCAAAGCCAATGAAAAAGGTGATGGTACTGAAATTAGTAAAGCCCAAGATAGTTTGAATAAGCAATTAACTTTACTTGGTCTGAATAATTTTAAGAAGGAATATGAATCAGAGGAAAAACGTGCTTTTGAGAAGAAAAACGCCATGCTTGAGCATTATAAACCCTCTGAATGTGAAGATTTGAAGAAGTACGTTGATATGGTTGGTTATGAGAAAGAAATGGCAATTAATATGCGTTCTTTGAGAAATGCCGTTGCAGGAACTCGGGATTATCCAGAAATTAGTCCGGAGGAAATGTGATGAAAAGTCAAATGGGCGGAATATCCAGAATGTTTCTCCAAGACAAACTCATGGGCTTTAATTCTAATGGGGACTTTTCCCCAGAGGAAGAAGAAAAAATTATTGAGTGGGTTACATTATTTCGGCGAAACTGGGATATTTATGCTGAATTTTATCTTGGTATTTCATTAAAACCATATCAAAGAGCGGCATTGCATGAGATTGGTATTTCTGATACTTTCTTTTGGAGAGCTGGAAGAAACGGTGCAAAATCATTTGTTACCGCAATTGCCACCATTTGTAAACTCATGCTTTATCCAAATTGTTGGATAGTGGTTACTGCTTCTACAATAGACCAAGCAAACAAAATTGTCAAGGATAAAATTGAAACAGAAATCATAAAAAAGTTAAGCCCCTATCTAAGATACTTCTTAGAGAAGGGCTGGATTAAGATTACAAAGCCTACGGATGGTTATGTAATTGAAAACACTTTAAACAATAGTCGTTTGACTGTTCTAGCCCCTGTAGAAAGCGCCCGTGGTAGTCGTAGCAACTTTACCATTTATGATGAGGTTGCAGTTATGAAAAAATCTGCCGTTGACCAGATTTTTGAGGGTATGCTATTTCCCCGTCAACCAGAATATCTAAACATTCCTAAATATTCCAATAATCCCAGATGGATAGAAGAATCAAAAGCCATTTATTTGACTTCTTCTAAGTATAAATACCAATGGTGGTATCGTCTTTGGAAGGATTGTGTGACAGGGCATTATATGGATAGGCGTTCTGTATATAATGTTTTTGCTACAGATTATTTTGATAACATTGCCAATGGATTGAAAACATGGGGCGATTTTCGCCGTGCGAAACGAACTATGAATGATTATGATTTTCGCATGGAGATGTTAAATGAGGCCATTGGAGAATCTGAAGATGCTTATTTTACTTTAAAAGAATTTAAAGAAAATCAAGAATTAACAGAATGTTTTAGACCTCCAAAATTGACTGACCTTTATTCTGATGTTCCGCTCTCTATGGGAGAGAAAGAGCCAACAGAAATCAGAATGATTATTGCAGACTTGGCTTTCTCTGGTTCTCATGGACAGACTAAAAACGACAATAGTGTATTCATGTGTATGTCACTTCATTGGAAAAAGTATCGTTTTGAGCGCCATGTTGATTATATCGAAACGAAGCCCGGTGGTGGGGCAAATAAAGTAATTCAAAGATTAAAAGAATTGTTCCAAGATTATCAAGCGGATTATCTTGCTTTCGATATTCGAAACGGCGGTGAAGCTGTATATGATTATCTTTCTTCTGTTACAGAAAATGAAGATAGAGAAATTTTCTGGAATTCTTGTGGGTATACAATAGAAGATGATATGACATTACAGGTTATGAGCCAAAGTAAAATTGATGAATTGCGTGGAAGAACTGTTGACCCAAATGCTTTGCATTGTTTGATTCCTATTGCTGGTGGACGAGAATTGAACAGCGTAGCTTGGCAATCTTTGAAGAAACAACTCAATACTAATAATATCAAATTCTTGATTTCAATGCAAGATGCCGAGAGAGAATTAGTTGATTCTGGCGAATATTTTACATTGACTTCCGAAGAATACGCAGATATGTTGGCCCCATATGGGCAAACAGATATGTTAATTAAAGAATGTGTTGAGTTAAATGCTGAATTTAAAGAAGGGCTTGTTAGATTGACCGAGAATCCTGGTGGATATAAAGACCGTGCTGTTGTTTTGGCCTATGCCAATCTAATTGCAGAACGTCTTGATACAAAATATGCCAAGTCTTTTACTAAAGTAGAGACAGATATTTCTAACATTCAATTAGTGTGGTAAGAAAGGAGGTGGGAGATAAGTGCCTGACCATTTAACAAGAGAGCAATTACAAGACGTGTTTCAATTTGCTGAGGCATTGTATGTAGCAAATAATATGGGGGCTTGGAACCCTTATATGAGCAATCAGTTGCTTCAGGGGTTAAATAGTAATCCAAGACTTCCATCTTTTGACAAAATTCATCAAGCGTTACAAAGTTATAAAGAGTCTGAGCAAGACCTTCAGGGATTCACAGAATTCATGTCTCATTTTGACATGATTTTTGAAAGAACTTTATATAGTTATGCTAATACACTGGCGTTTGATTTGTCATATGTTTGTACCAATGCTTTCACAGAATCAGACTATCAGAGTGAGGAATACGAAGTTGATAAGCGCCGAGTATTTGATTTTCTTGATAAGTTTAAGTATCAGCAAGAGTTTAGAAATGTAGTTGTTCAATGTTTGAAAAATGAAACTTATTTTACCTGGTTTAGAAAAACTAAGTGGGGAAATAAGGGAATGAAATTAGCCCTTCAAGTGATGCCACAAGATTATTGTATGCTCACAGGATATTGGGAAAATGGATTGCTTTGGGATTTTGACTTCACATATTTCCTTCAAGCTGGTGTAGATATTGAAGGATATGACCCAGCAATTATTAAACAATATCTTAATATGTTTGGGCCAGATGGAAAACTGGTAAACTATCGTCCTACTGTTCCTCTGAACGAAAGAACAGGTGAGTTTGCCTATTGGGGACAGGTTTCACCTATTGATGGTGCCTGGGCCTGGAAATTTCAAACTGATAACTTTATTTCTGTGCCTTATCTTGCTCCTTTCTTAAAGGACGCTATTAAAAATGATGATATTGCCCAGTTACAGTATAACAAAGACATGATTTCCGCTTATGGAATTTTGGCTGGTGAAATTCGTCTTTTTGACAATGCAAAATCTGGTACGGTGGTAAATCAATGGGCTATTGACCCTGGTACTCTTGGTGGATTTATGGCAAAAGCAAAAGCTGGTCTTGGCGAGTTGGTGAAACTTGCTGCTTTGCCTACTGAAAATACTAAATTCTACCAATTTACTGATAGCAATAAAGATATGTATACCAATCAACTTTCTACTTCTGCTGGTGTTGGTTCTGGTGTTAGTCGTGTTATTTATTCCAGTGATAGAATGAGTGCCGAAGAAGTGAAGGCTGGCATTATTGACCAGTACAATACTGTACGGCCTATGTATCATCAATTTGAAAATTTCTTGAATTTCTATGTCAATCAATTGACTAAGAAATATCATTTTAAATTCACTTTTGATGGATGCTCTTATCCATTTGAACGTGAGTATAGAGTAGATAAAATTATGAAGTTGGCAGATAAAGGAATGGTATTAACCCCCTCTGCATATGCTTCTGCCTTTGGATATAAACCCCAAGATTTTGAACGGATGCTTCAAGAGAGTAAGTGGAGCGGATGGAACCAGTATTGGCAACTTCCTCTTAATGCTGCTACTACTCCTGGCGGAAGTTCGGGAGATACCGGGGGTCGCCCAGAAAAAGATGATTTTGACTTGTCTGATTCTGGGGAAATGAATAGAGATGCTTAATAAAGCGGGACAGCGCTGACGAGTGTTTCTAAATACCGTCAATATTTAGATTACCGCTTTTGTTTCAACTTTTGACGGAGGTTGAAAATGACTTATAATGATTTTATTGAAAATATTCTTAACACAAGAGGGCGTTTTGCTTGTGGAGAAGAATATCATGAAAGACATCATATTATGCCCAAATGTTTGGGCGGTACAAACGATAAAGAAAATTTAATTGATTTATACGCTAAAGAGCATTTTATTGCCCATAGATTATTGGCATTAGAAAATCCTAATAATAGCAAGTTAATATGGGCATGGTGGGGGATGACAAATTTAAAAGACAAATCTCAGCAAGAGAGATATAATGTAACTCCTGAAGAGTATGAAGAAGCAAGGAAAGAATTTACAAAAACGATGTCTTTAAATTTTTCAGGAAAAAATAATTGGAATTATGGAAGGAAAATGAGTGAAGAAGCTAAACGGAAAATGTCTGAAGCTAAAAAAGGAAAATATTTAGGACCAGATAATCCGCATTATGGCAAAAAGCACTCAGCGGAAGCAAGACAAAAAATATCTGAATTTCGTAAAAGTTATACTGGATGGCATCATTCAGAAGAAACTCGCCACAAAATGTCTGAAAAGGCAAAAGGGGAAAATAATGGAATGTATGGCAAAAAACATACAGAAGAAGTCAAGAAGAAAATTTCTGAAAAATTCAGTATTCCAGTATATCAATATGATTTAGATATGAATTTCATTAAAAAATGGGGAAGTGCCTCTGAAGCGGCGAGATATTATAATTTTGCGTCTACTAATATAACCAAAGTTTGTGAACATAAAGCAAAAACAACACATGGTTATATTTGGAGATATGAAAGCGAGGTGATGGCCGATGATGTTGAGTAATAAAACCTCAGAAGCATTAGATATTCTTTTGGGGGCGTGCTTTTCGTTAAATCGTTCTGTGGACAGAATGGTTAGCATTTTACAAAATACTTTCTCCATGCCGCAAGCAGCTGATATTATCCATCATAATCACGGTCATTTATGGCCTTTAATTGCCGACCTTATCAGCACTTTTAAAGACCAATATAATGTTCCTACATATTATCCAGAAACTCATGCAGATGGAAGAAGTTATCAGAATCTATCTGATATGATGGAAACCTATCTTTCTGAAGTTTCTGATTTATATGAAATGGTCAAAATGACATATAGAGTAGCCAAAGAAAATGATGACCTTAATGCTTGTGCTTTTCTTATGAGTTTTACACGAATTTTAACCATTGTGATGGGACAGGTTATTACTTTGAGGGATAAAGCTGTTCAAATGCCTACTGATTATGATTCTTATGACAGACATATTAGTTCTTGGGGCATTGATGGAGTAGATTTAACAAATCCTCATGCTGTTGCAGATGATGATTAAGGAGAATTTTAGATGAGTGATAAATTTCAGGCCATTAAAAATCCCGCAGAAGCCAAAAGATTATTAAAGATGGGAAATAAAATTATAGATATAGCGCCGAAAAAAGAAGCGGGAAAGGAAAATGAGACTGTATTCTTTTTTGAGGTAACAGAAAAACTATATCAAGATTTGGGTTGGAATTAAATGAGAGAAGGATTGAGTGATTTTGAGAGATGGAATAAGTGGAATTTATAAAATTACTAATTTAATTAATGGCAAATCCTATATTGGATTATCAAGAGATATACCTACGAGATGGAATGAACATAAATCTCATTATAAAAAAGGAGACACTATTTTATACAAAGCTATGCTCAAGTATGGAGTAGATAATTTTTCTTTTGAAATTATAGATTTTTGTTCATCTGAGTTACTTTCTGAAAAAGAGAAATATATATTGAGTTATATCGAACTTATGTAGGTTTTGAAGATTGTAATGGATATAATATGACTCTTGGGGGAGAAGATAGTGAAGGATATGTTTTTACAGAAGACGCAAAATTAAAAATGTCTCAAAAAAGACGTTTAGGAGATAATCCAGCAGCCAAAATGGTGAATATAGGAGATAAAATTTTTGGGACGAT
>ERZ1090861.1288-NODE-1288-length-13129-cov-8.667202_pt1 | contig 13129 bp, 28 predicted proteins | sample MGYA00478482_ERZ1090861 | MGnify/ENA primary metagenome ERZ1090861 (study PRJEB33644, sample SAMEA5815744) | chicken gut metagenome | biome: Chicken; feature: Gastrointestinal Tract; material: Caecum | place: Ireland | collected 2019-01-01 | study: A study of... | reverse complement strand
AAATTACACATTTAATTTATGATGCAGATAAAAAATATTGGTATTGCGAAAATTGTGGAGCGATTTATTATCAGCCAGAAAATTGGGAACCATATGCTAATTATTGTATGAAGTGTAAAACAGAATGGTATAAAACACAATAAGGAGAATTTAAAATGAAAATCAAGCATACATCTTTAATTTTAAAAATTGTTATTTTAATATATCTAATATTCATAGGATATATAGTAATGAAATATATTGTGCCAAATATTCACTATTCTAATGTTTTAATTAGTAATTCTGTAAAACCTATAAATGAACTGGTAGTCTTTGATAAAGAAGATTATATTAAGATTGAAGATATAAGTTCTACGTCTGATGAAGTAGATGCAAGTGGGCCAGAAAATTCAAATTCAAATATTAATGTAATTCCCGAAATAGAAGAAATTCCAATAAAAAATGAAGATCCAAATGAAAATATCATAAATACTACAGAAGTTTTTTATCCATTAACAGATGAAGAAAGACATTATATAGAATGTTTGGTGGCAGGAGAGGCGCGAGGCGAAGGATTAGAAGGACAAAAAGCTGTGGCTCAATGTATATATAATGCTACAGTAAGGAGTAATATTTCTGTAATGGAAGTTAAAACAGAATATGGTTATACTGGATGGTTTGATAATCCTGAAAAATATCCTACTGTAGCTCAAGCTGTATCAGAAATTTTTGACGATGGAAATTTTATAACTGATGAATTTATTGTATGGTTTTATAATCCAGCATATGGATATAGTTTGTTTCATGAGAGTCAGAAATTTGTAATCGAAATTGGTGGACACAGATTCTTTGCACCATGGGATTGAATAAAGCAATAATATAGAATTACATGGAAGTAAATTTTGAAAATAATCCTTGACAAATTTTAATTAATATGTTATAATCCAATCATCAAAAACAAGATATAAATAATCAAATGAGATATTTAGAAAAAAATAATTCGACCTGATATTCAAATGAAAGAAAATTAAGCAAAAGGAGTACCTGAGTAGGAATAGAGATGCTGGAGGAGATGGGCAATGACTAAATTGAAACCCTGTCCGAACTGTGGTGGGACACCACGTCTTTACAAGAAAAGGAACAAAGTCTTTTACGAGTGCAATGGGGACTGCTGGACAAGAACGCATTATCACGACAACGTGAAAGATGCTGCAAAAGAATGGAACAGTCTGGAAAAGTCGGAGAAAGCAGAGATGCTGGAGGGGATGGAATGACAAAGCACGAACTTTTAGTAATGTCGGCCTATACAAGTTATTTGTTTTGCGAGGCGGATGAGCTTCACAAGTTTATTGAAGAAACGCTTGGCCGCCCGGTTCTAACCCATGAGCTTTCAGAGAAAGAAATCTGGGTAAAATTACGAGATAAACTACGGTCAGAAATCAATAAAATCATAGAGGAGGCTCAGCCATGATGACGCGGGAAGAAGCGATTGAATTAGTCTGTTATGGGGACTGGCTAAACATCTTAATGCTACATCTTGGAGACGATGATATAAATAGGCTTGCAGAGGCTATGTGTATCATTGGGAATGCCCTCCGCCCCGTCAGCCGGGAGGAAGTGGAGAAGGTGTGGAGGGCGCACTGGAACGAATCAACACATTTGGGTGGGTTTGTTTACTGCTCACGATGCGGATATAATGCTTTGGAGGCAAACAACTATACCTTCTGTCCTAAATGCGGAAGTCCATTTACAGACGAGGCCGTGGAGATGGTGATGGAGAGATTGGAGGCGCTGAAAGATGCGGGCGATTGACGGAGATGAACTGTTGGGCATCGAGCGATTGCTTGACACCGATGTAGTCCGGCAAAGCAAAACTGCGTCTTGGCTGTTAGACCAGGTGCTGCATGACATACAGACGATGCCCACCCTCACCCAGCCGAACGAGCCGCTGACGCTGGAGCAACTGCGGGAGATGGACGGGAAGCCGGTGTGGGTAGATGATAAAAAAACCTGGGCACTTTTGCAAGTATGGGATGATGACAATATTGACGCAGTTTTTCCAATGCCAAGAGGATGCTTTCATGCAGAAAGTGTGGTTGGGAAGAAAGTTTACCGCCGCCCGCCGGAGGGAGAGGAATGAAGCAATATTCTGCGATATTGAATAGCTGGGAACAGGATGCTTACAATGGAGGTTGTGGAGCGGATTGGCTTGAAGAAGTCGGGGAAAGTGTGCGTGTCTATTCCATGGATTGCGAAAACAACGGGAAGCGTCCTACATTTGCTGGGTTAATTCGATATTTAGAGATTTTGCATAGAGGTGCGGAGCAGAAAGATTGGAACCGCCCATAGGAGGGAGAGGAGGACACATGAGTAAATATTGTATGATTTGCCGCAATACGGCCTGTCAAAACCATGGTAAAAATATTACTCTTTTTGGTGATAGCTGGCAATGTGATTATATACCAACTCCCACAAACGCCGACCGGATCAGGGCCATGTCAGACGAGGAGCTGGCAGAATTTATCAACCGCATCGAAATTGGAGATTTTGGCCCGCAGGTTTACGGGAAAACATTCTGCGATATGTGTAAGGGCCAGTACGAATGCGATGATTGCAGATTGTGGTGGCTCCAACAGCCAGCGGAGGAGGGGACGTGATGCTTGAAGTTATGGAGTTCATATTTCAAGATTTCTGGCACTGGCTCGGGACTGCTATCCTACTATATGCTCTCAGTCCGAAAATCACCATAAATAGGGGGAGTTCCTGATGGACATTGAGAAGCTGATTGAGCGGCTGAGAAATGCAGCAGGAGGGCCGGAAGGAATTAAGATGTGTGCAGACGCCGCCACCGCCCTCTCCACGCTACAGGTCGAAAACGAGAAGATGCAAAAGCAGCTCAACGAATTTTCCGAGTTCCTTTGCCACATGACCGGCAACCTGCTCAGCAAAACTAACTACACGGCACAGGCAATGATAAGCGCGGCGGAGAACTACCAGCAGCGTGTATGCGATAACGACTGCGACCTCCGTGCCGACCTCGCCCGCGTGACGGCGGAGAGGGATGCGCTCATTAAGCGAACAGCCGGCGATTGCTGGTCATGCATCCGCCGTTATGAGTGCAACAGCAGAAAAGGCTCGCATAGTCGGTGCTGGGAGTTTGACCCGTGGCTTTTGAAGGGGGACTGACATGGAACGGCTAACCTATGATTTTGCGCTTGGAGGAAACCATTGCTGGCAGGTGAAAGGGGCTGACAATCTGGAATGTCGAGAAGTGTGTCAATGTCAAGAGGACAAAGGATGCAAAGACTGCCCTATCGCAAAAGCGTTTGACCGCCTCGCCGCCTACGAGGAAACGGGCCTGGAGCCGGAAGAGGTTACTGAACTATGCGAAATGGACAGACGTGCAAAAATGGCTGAAATGTTGCAGCTTGAAGAATCAACCGGCGTGTCAATAGAGCGCCTCCGCGAACTGGCCCAGGCAGATAAAAATAAGTGCGTCATTATAACCCCATATCCAATATCTGAGGGAGTAATTGAGCACGACCCAGTACAACTTTACAGGATCATCAATAACAAAGCGAGACCGTTTGAAGTAGACAGCCTCTCAATTTCGGACGGCGAATGCACATTTGAGCCATGCGAACCGGAACACGACGGTATGTGCTATGGGAGAGAAAACATGGGAAAAGATGTTTTTGCGAATTGCATCGATGCCGACGAAGCACTAAGGAGGGAGCAGGATGAGTGATTATGTTGAAGTGGTACGTTGCCGAGACTGCGTATCGCACGGCAACTGTCTAACAGAGGACACATTCCGTATTGCCAGGATTGATAATCCGTATTGCTGTGGCGGGAAGAAAATGGAGGAACAAGATGGAGGAATACATAAAGAAAAGTGATGTGCAGACCATCATAGATAATGAAGATAATTGGATAGATATGACGCTTGCGATTAGTGATTTACCTGCCGCCGACGTTGCGCCGGTGCGGCACGGGCGGTGGGTCAGAGACGATAGTGGAGTGATCTGTTGCTCAGAATGTGGAGAGGAACACGATTGGGACGAGTACCGTGCTACATACTGTGATGCGTGTGGAGCAAAGATGGACGGGAAGGAGGACGAGCGTGAGCAAATTGATTGAAGTGCCGGATGACCTTGTTGTGCGCGAGCCTATTATTGACGGTACAACGTGCATTGGAGCGCGGAATATAGATTTGAATTTCATGCCGTCTATCGATTTGGTCAGATGCCAGGAGTGTCTATACGCGCGGGAGAAATATGGACATATCGAATGTTCAAATGGTATCAGCTATCGGAACACCTATAATGATCCAGATATGTATTGTTCCTACGGTAAACGAAGGGAGACCAACAATGCCAACTGAATACATACCAAAATCCCTCGCCCTGGACATCATCGCACGCCTGTGCACAGACTATTCGGCGGCGTATGCGGAGATAAGCGCGGCGAGGGGGATGGAGATTATAAAATGCCGGGAGTGTGTTTACGCCGCTAAACATGGAGACCACATCATCTACTGCGATGCTTTTGAACGTGACATGATGCCAGATGATTATTGTAGCGTTGGCGAGCGAAAGGAGATCGACCATGATTAAGTGCTGCGCGACCTGCGCCTGGTATAAGCCGAACGAACGATTTAAGGACATAGGCGTGTGTACAAACAAATACAGCTCGCGGGACGGATGTCCGACAACACCAGAAGATGACTGCGCGTGGTGGCAAGGAGGCAGAGAATGAAGCTGATTGATGCACCTGTTGGATTATTCAAATATGGCAACACCCTGGCGCTAAAAACTGAGTACAGTGTTGATTTATTATGGAGCCAGTAGTTAAATTGGCCTTAGAATTTTGCAATAAAGATAGTTATACTATTGAAGATTTCTTTCGTCTATATGAGTACGTAAATACTGAACAAGGATTTGATAAATTTGGCGCTCTTAATCCTGTTGGGAGCTGGATGATTCGTTCTTTTATATATGCTATTTGCGAAGATAAATTTGGTGGTACATACAAACTTAATCCTGCATATTTAGGAGAGGCACTTTTTACTTTTCCTGAAAGAACATCTTCTCTTGAGTCTTTTATTTCTGCTTTTAACAGTAGTCAACAAGAATGGTTTAAGCAACGTAAACAATATATTGGAATTGATATTGAAAAACCTTAATCTGTATGATATAATGTAGTCAAGTTAAGGAGGCAGTTGTGATGAAATACGAAGTTAATGCTTTACTTTATGGAGAGCCTACCAAGTTTATTGTAAAGGTGCCTGATGAAGTAAATGGATACATGATTAACAAATATCAAGTATCGCTTTTGCTTATGGGCAAGTATGGGAATGATATTGTTATTGAAAATGATAATATCGTTGAAGTAGTGGAATTAGATTTTACAAAGGAGAACTAATATGACATTTTGTGGTGATGAAAAATGAGAAAATACCTTGACGATATCTGTGTTACAGAAAGGCCGGACACATGGAATAAGGATGATAAAAGACAGAGCCGTTGGAAAGAGGAGCGGGATATATATGGTTTTGATGAAAGAGAAACATGGGCACTCGATTATTCATTTCACCTGTGGCTCTATGAAAGACTGAAAAGATTTGTCGATGTGTGTTGCGTTGACTTGGATTATCACAAGTTCGAGTATAATGGAAGCGAATACACACAAAGACAACTTATTGATATGATGATTGAACGATTGGAATTCTCATTCAACCCTGAGTATAACGACTTTGACGAAGCCCAATACAACTATGTTTCTGAAATCGAAAAAATTTGGGCAGTTGTGTTACCTGCTATGTGGTGGTAAAAGAATAATAAGGCACAAATATTGTCTCAGCCGCGGCGCTCGCATGGACAAAGAAGATGAAACTGAAATATTAAAAAAGACTTGACAAAATAGAAGAAATGTGGTATAATTGGGATGTAAATTAGCTGGTGCTCAACATAAGGGTTGAGAATAATCGAGCAACTGTAGACTAGCGAGGCCAGCAATGTCATGGTGATAGGACATATTCCTATCTGCTTATTGTGTATAATAAATAAGGCAATAAGTAAATCAACCATCTGTTCTTATTGGCGTTCAAGGATGGCTCCTAACAGTTCGGCTGAGGATGAAGGCAAACGCCAGATAATTCAACAACAGCGGCAGTAAGATAACCGTGCTGTCCAATCTTCGCGGGCTGGAACCCGTAGGGATAGAGTTTGAGAGTCACCTATGAAAGCGCTACCTGAGTGGAAGTAGCTCTCCGCAAAAATTCTGACTATAAAAATCAACAGGGAGTCAAGAAAGAAAGATTGTTGTTGAGTGAATGAGAGCTTACCGAGGCTTTAGATGCTCACAGAGTAGTGACCGAAAGCCAAATCTTCTCAAGACATTCTCAAATGTAGGATTAGAAGCATCCATCATCTAAAGAGTAGTGATATGCCGTATGTGACATTAGGAAGTTTGCTTGTATCTAACCTATGAATCCAATGGTAATGCCAAAGGAAATAAAACAAGCCTTAGGCTATTGAGTCAAGAACATTGTGACGAAAAGCTGGATGGAAGCGCAATGTGAAGCTATGGAGATAGTGATGTAATTGTTGCAAGGTCGGGACAGACCTAAATGACCAATATACTTTTGGCGTAATAGCACATGAGAATGTAATGAGATACTGTCATCTTGTCGGTGGAAGGAATAAACCGTCAAAACAATCTAACATAGCCGAGGATGGTAGGAGTGGGTAGTGAGCGAAGTACAAGCGATTGTAGGCTATGTTAGATTATATGGGCAGAAAGTCGCATGAGACTGGATGTCTAAATCTATTTCGTTAAACAATATTTCTACCTCAAGCCCATTACTTGTGGCCGCAAGTTGGTTAAAAAAGATGGGCAAAATTAAAAAATAAAATTATGGGTTGGCAAAATGTGAAGATTGTTGTATAATTAGGGTGTTGAGAGAAATTGATATGGCGGCGTAGACGAATTGGTGTAGTCAGCAGATTCAAAATCTGTGCCATTTTATGGATGCGAGTTCGAGTCTCGTCGCCGCCAATAACTGCCGGTAGCCCAATTAGGAAGAAGGCAACAGGCTTAAACCCTGTCCAGTGTCGGTTCGATCCCGTCCCGGCAGACAAGTCAGTAGCTTAAGTAAAGCATGGGCTGATATTGGTTCAAATCCAATCTGACTTTACCACAGAGATAGTGTTCTTTCGCACTTTGTAACGACTCTACAAACGGCAAGCAAAGTGTGGGCTTATGGTTGCCCAAGATAACCAGACGTGAAGAGAACGGCAGAAACTCTCAACAATCGCCGCTGAGTTTAGACCAAAAGCGGATGAAGGAAGTTAAGGAAACCGTTGCTCAATTCGTAAAGTATGAACGGAACTAAGAATTAAAAGGAAATTAAAGGAGAAAAAATGCTAATAGGTAAGAAAGATTTTATTACTGAAATGGCAAATCGTTGTCAGATTACAAAAGTAGAAGCTACTGAACAATATCAAGATGTGTTTGGTACACTGTTCGAGCTACTATCAGAAGGCAACGATGTAGCCATTCCTGATTTTGGAAAATTTGAAATTAAAGAAAGAGCCGAGAGAACAGGACGAAATCCTGCTACAGGTGAAGCAATAATTATTCCTGCTAAGAAGGCTATAGGATTTAAGGTTGGTAAGAATCTAAAGGAATCTGTAAGTCAGCTATAAAGGATTCTCTAGGGGTTGAGCCTATCAGCCCCATTCCATAGGTTAATAAGCCTATAAAGTTATTTTTATATTAATTCTCTTCATTAAGTGACCTCCATTTATACAAACCTCACACAGTCAAGAAAATTTTTAAAAAAATACTTGACATTGTGTGAGGTTTGTGGTATAATACAGACAAAATAAAGAAAAGGAGATTTTTAATATGAATAATAATTATATTACTTATCTTCAGTCTCAGAACCGTTCCCCTTTGACTATTCAGAACTATACCAAATACATTAACATGGCATTGAACTATATTGGCAAGCCTGAAAATAAAATTGTTTACATGGATTTGGTTAATTGGAAAAGCACCTTCACCAATCTAAAGCCGAACAGTCAGAACATTCGTATCTCTGCTATTAAGAGCTATTTTGGATTCTTGAAGAAAGCTGGTATTATTGCTTCTGACCCTGCCGAGGAACTTGAAAAACAGAAGATTCGAGATTGTGATGTAAAGCAGAAGCCTTATATAGAAGCTCATTATCTTCGTGACATGGTTAATAATGCTCGTACTATTCGTGATAAAGCCATCATTCTCTTATTTGCTACTACTGGCCTTCGTGTTAGTGAACTTACCGGAATTACTTTGAATCAGTACAAAAACATGGGTGGTAATGATGGACGTGAGTTGACGATTGTTGGTAAAGGAAACAAGACTCGCCGTGTGTATATTAATGATGAAACTAAGATGGCGATTGATTGTTACCTCACTACTCGCCCCCAGTCTGGGTACGACAATCTTTTCCTTAGTTTTCAGGGTGGTCCTATTCACAGTAACAATCTCAGCCAGACATTGAAGGCTGTAGCAAAGAAAGCTGGCTATTCTCAGTGGAAAGACATTTGCAACCATGCTCTTCGTTCTGCTTTTGCCACTACTAAAGCTGAGCAAGGTACGCCTTTGACTACCATTCAGGCTTCCATGGGCCATGCTAGACTTGAGACTACATTAATTTATATTAAGCGTAATCAGGGTGCTATTAATGACGCTATGAAAAATATGGCGTTTTAATATAATTTAATTCAAAGGAGACTATATAATGAATATATCTGAAATTAAGAAACTATCTAAACGATTTAATGATGATGGTTGGGAAGTTAAGTGCTGGGTTAATAATAATCTTGTATATGACTCAGAGAATAAAACGAAAGTTAGTCACAAAGCGCCTAAAGAAATCAAAGGCGACTATGACCTATCAATCCATGGCAACAAGATTGTTCTCGTAGACAACAATGACGGCACGACTGTTGAAGCTAAGTGTCACCCTGAAGATGTATTTGATATTGGTGTTGGTATACGAGAAGCGTTTAACAAGCTCAACGACAGGCGTGAAGCTACCAAGCCTATTCAGCCGGGAGATTGGGTTGAAGTTATAAACAATGGTAAATCATATACTACTTATACTGATTGGCTATATAAGTATCTATCATTTAGTCAAGTATGTCGATTTGATTATGACAGAACGCCTGCAAATAAAACCCGTGGTCAAGTTCTATGTGCAGCACCTCATCTTAGCGCTGATGATAGAACATTAGCCGCTATTGAAACAGTAGATAAAACTATATATCTTCTTTCTGTTGACGGACTAAGAAGGGTGGCGAAGGCATAATGCCGTCTTATCCTAATATGATATTAGAGATATTTGATGCCATTGATATAGCCTTTGCTAATGAGCCTGATATAAAAGCCGATTGTTTAGTTTATCTTATGAGTCTACAACATGACGACGAGAGAGTAATCAATTTGGGCGTTAAGGCTTCTAAGGTTTTAGATGAGATGAACCGCTGTAATATATGTGGCAAAGAATTAAAGAGCATCACATATAAGGAACCACATCCTGAGCTTGATGGATGTCCAATGGAAGAGATGACAGAAATGTATTGTCCAAATTGCGATATTGCTCCGTCTGTGATGCTTAGAAAAAGGGGACTATTAATTTGACTAAGACTCAAAAAGAAAAAGCTGAACGCTTGTTATTAAAGCAAATGCTTGACACCAATCCTAAGCTCAAGCAAATGATTGGTGCTTTGATTGATAAACCTAATATAGAAATCAAGGATATTGTTCAGCCTATTATTGAAGAAGAGCTTAAAAAGGCGAGAATGATTGGTGTGAATATTGGATTTCAAGGCGCTATGCTACGAGCATACGATAAGATTAAGGATATGCAAAGTGTAGATGAAATCAAGGCTTGTTTAAGAGCTGAAGCCGATGCAGTAAGAAAACGTATGGGCTTGAAGTCGGCATTTGATGAAGATGGAAATTTGATTGTAGATGAGGAAGAAGAGAATGGCAAATCCGTATAAAGTAAAGTTTTATCATGATAAAGATTACTATGGACATGAATTTTATCATGAAATTCAAAACGTGACAGAAGACCCCGATGTAACTGTATATTTTAAGGCTTATGATATGTGTGAGTGTCCTGAAGATGCGATGTTAAATCGCGACCTGTTTAATGGCGATGATTATATTGAAGCTATTGAACTTGGTATGCTTCTATCTAATTTGGGTTATGATAGTATTGAAGTTGAACACTTTACTGGTGACGCTGATGAGGAAGAAGACTAAACTAAATACAATTTTAAAGGGGCTGTGCAACTATCCCCTTTATTTTTATCTTGACATTTGAGTGAAGTTGTGGTATAATTGCCTTGGAAAGAGGTGAATAAAATGCCCCAATGTTTTATTTGTGGAACCGAAATTCCTCGTGGTAAAAAATACGACAACCCCCGTTTCAAAAAAATCTCCGTATGCTCTGAAGCCTGTTACAACAAACTTGTCGCCCAAAAAGAATCTACACCAAAAGCCGAATCATTCCCTGGATATAATAAACTATTTGACTATATCAAACTTCAATGGGGTGGCAATGAAAATGTAAACTGGATGCTCACATCTAAGCAAGTCAAATTCTTTATTAAAGAGTATGGCATGACTTGTAAAGAAATCAAAATGGTGTTGAAATATGCCATTGAGATTGAAGGTAAGCCAGTTGATATTGAATATGGTATTGAACAATATATACCAAGGTATGTAGAACCTTGCAGAGAATTTGTTGAGCAGATTGAAAAGGCGAAAGAATTGGCTGAAGGTATGGAAGATGAGGAAGTTGTGATTAGGAAAGTTAGTAGGCAAGTGAAGAAAGTGAAAGAGGAGGAGTGGGATTAGTATGAATGTATTAAGCCTATTTGATGGTATCAGTTGTGGTCAAATTGCTCTTGAAAGAGCGGGAATTAAAGTTGATAAATATTATGCGAGTGAGATTGAAGAAACTGCTATTCAAGTCACGCAGCATCATTATCCCGACACAATACAATTGGGGAATATTTTTGATTTGAACTTTGAAGAATTAAAAAAAATAAATATTGATATGATTATTGGCGGTTCACCTTGTACTTTTTGGTCAATTAGTCGTAGAGACAGGGAAACTACTTGCGAAGGGTTTGGTTTTGAATTGTTTTCTAAGTATGAAGAAGCAATTAAAATTATAAATCCAAAATATTTTCTATACGAAAACAATTATAAAATTGCCGATGATATTACAAACGAAATTACTAAACGACTTGGCGTTAGTCCAAGGATTGTAAACTCGTCTCTCCTATCAGGGCAACAAAGGTATAGACAATATTGGACGAACATTGATTTTTATTATCCACAAGATAAAGGAATTTGCGTCAATGACCTAATTGATGTTAATGAGGAAGAAGAAGATTTAATGTATTGCTCTAACATTAGAAAAGAAAATAATTATTATTCTTCAAAGTGCGTAAGAATTGGAGAAATTGGCAAAGGAGGGCAAGGGGAAAGAATCTACAGTCCTTATGGTAAGTCAGTAACATTAACAGCAAATGGTGGTGGCCGTGGAGCAAAAACAGGTCTATATTTAATTGGCAATAAAGTAAGAAAATTAAGCTGCTTAGAAGCCGAAAGGCTACAAACACTACCAGACAATTATACCTCTATTATTAAATCTAAGACGGATAGATATAAGGCGATTGGAAATGGTTGGACAGTAAATGTAATTGCCCATATTTTTTCTTTTTTGCCTGATGAATATAAAATAAAGGAGTGATGTAAATGAGTCGTAAATTCTATATTAGCGACTTGCATTAGGCACTTCGGGCACAAGAATATCTTATCATTCGATAACCGCCCATTCTTCACCTTAACCGAAATGGAACAAACCATTATTTCAAATTGGAACAACCGTGTAGAAAAGAATGATGAAGTGTACATTCTTGGTGATATGTTCTGGTACAATCAAGAAGCACCTGAGATTCTATCACAACTCAAAGGCCGTAAATATCTAATCTTAGGCAACCACGATAGAGTCAATACTGAAATGACAAAGTATTTTGTGTGGTGTGATAAGCGGCTTGAAGTAATCAAAGATGAAGGACAGAAGGTTGTGTTATGCCACTTTCCCATTGCTCATTGGGATGGCCAAATGCACACACCACAAACTATTCATCTATATGGGCATATTCATAATGGACGAGACGCTATTCCATTTAAAAAATATGCAAAAATATGGGAAGAAGAAATAGGAATAACGTTCAAAGCTGCTAATGTTGGATGTATGATTGATTATATGGGGTATACACCGAGGACATTGGATGAAATTATTAAAGCGAAAGGATGGAAATAATCTATTGGAATATCTACTATTAGCTGTACTCTCTATTGTTGTTTATGCAGAAGTATTGCCTACACTATCAATGCTATTTGAACTTGTTCGTACTTGGCTTGCTTCTAAAATTACTATCATTCAACAATATACTGTTCATACTCAGGAAGATATTCAAAATACCCAAGCAAGAATAGAGCCTAATAATAGTGTAGCGATTGGATTTCATGCACCGCCCGAAATTGAAGTGGAGGAAGAAGATTATGAGTAAACGAATTAATTTTCTTGAAGAATCTCCATGTTATCAATGTCATTGTGAATGGGAATGTGATGAAAAAATTAAAAAGAATCCTGCATTAGATGTAATAAGAGACAATATATTTCCTAATGCTGATTTTAATTATCATAATTGTGGAATTTGGATTGCGTTAAATGCACCTGAGATGGTTGAGGTTGATGAATGAATATTAACGTTCATGATTTGAAATTTTATCCAAGCGAGAATGATAACAAAGTTTATCGTGCAGTTGGACGTATTGATTTGTGCAATGCAAAAGGTGAAATTGAATACACACTTACGATAGATATTCCAAGGTGTATGTATGATATATCTAATAATGAATTAATTGGTTTAGCAACAACAGAAGGAGAACTTAATGAGTAAAGGAACCGCACGACCATACCTTCATTTCGTTGGTAATAATGCAGTTGATGTTACGGGTAGTTGTACTATTCTACGCTTTAATAATATCAAATTGGCTTTAGACATGGGCT
>ERZ1090861.1286-NODE-1286-length-13151-cov-4.836210_pt1 | contig 13151 bp, 12 predicted proteins | sample MGYA00478482_ERZ1090861 | MGnify/ENA primary metagenome ERZ1090861 (study PRJEB33644, sample SAMEA5815744) | chicken gut metagenome | biome: Chicken; feature: Gastrointestinal Tract; material: Caecum | place: Ireland | collected 2019-01-01 | study: A study of... | reverse complement strand
CGCGCACCCAAGAAGACTCGCCCTCGCGCACCGGCAGGATGTCGCCCCACGGCGCGTCAATTGCGTCGGGAAGCGCCAGTCCGAACGAGAGGCGCTCGAGCGCGCGCGCGAGCGTTGTATCTCGCACGTTCGCAAACGTAACGGGGTCGATCGCTTCGAGGTGCGCATCCGAAAGCCCGAAACGGTAGCCCGCCGCGGCGAGCCAAGCGGAAATCGTGCCGATATCTTCGACGGAGAGTCCGAAGCGCTCGGCCACGGGCGGCAGCGCAAGCCACGAAGTGAAGGCTTCACGCCGCGCACGCCCGCTCACGAGCGCAATCAAGTCCGAGAGCGCCTGCGCCGGCGCATCGGCAGCGGCGCTCTGTGCGCCTGTGATGCGGAATTCGATGCGCGCGCCTTCGGCGAGGCTGCCGAAAACCTTTTCAATCAAGGGGCTCGTCGCCGTAATGTCGGGCGTCACAACGAGTACATCGTCGGGCCGCAGCGTCGGATCGGCTTCGAATTGTGCCTGCAGCCAGTCGGCGAGCGCCTCGAGTTCGCGCGTGGCCGTAGGTGCCGCGACAAAGTGAATCGATCGGTCGTCCTTTTGAAAGAGCGGCGCCGATTCACTGGCGAGCTTCTCGAGATCGGGCTCGAGAAGCAGAATCGAATCCTGTACGCGGCGCAAAAGCGTCGGCTCCCGCGCCTCGAGGTAATAGCTTTGCGCGGCAGCTTCGGTTTGCGCATGCATATTGCGGAAATCGCCGAAAAGGCGCCGAGCAAACGCTTCATAGGTTTCGATGCGGCGAGCGAACGGCACACTCGGTTCGCCGGGCGAAGGTGGATCGAGTTCGCTCAGCCGCAGCTCGGGCGTCTCGAGCCCCGTATCCGCACCCTGCGTGAAGCGCCAGAGACGGTCGATATTCGCACGCACGCTCAGACCGTTGTCGGCAAGAATCGGGTGGCCGACCTCGCGGTGATCGTCGCCCGTCCCTTCGCCATCGGCCCTTCGCCAGTCGAAGAGACGCTGCGGCACGAGGTCGAACCAGTATTCGGAACAAGGATTGAGAAGATAGAACCAAACGTCCCGTCCGGCATGCGCATAGGCCTTGATGATCGGCAGCATGAGAGGCGGCACGACAAAAGGCGCAAAGATGTGAAGCGCGTCGGGCAAAGGCGCCCAGCGTCCCGGCCCCACCTCGAGATGTTTCAAATGTTTGGGCGCCTGCGCGAGCGCAGCGAGCGACTGCGGCAACGCCGAAAGGAAAGCCTTGCCCTGCCAGTTCGGCTCCTGCGCCAAACGCACCCAAAGCATGCGCTGCCACAAGTAATCGGGATGGGTTTCCAGCCGACGGCGCTCATCGAGTGCTTCGGCCCCCTGCGGCACAAGTTCTCGGTGAATGCCGAGCCAGTCGAAAAGCCAGTCGACACGGTACGTCGCATAGGCGACGAATACGCTCGAAATGTGTCTCGCGAGCGCAAAGATCTCTTCGCTCGAACGCCCCTCCAAATAACGCTCGAGACGGCTCGACGGATCGGCCTCGCGCACCGCCGCGCGAAAGCTCCCCGGTCCCTCTTCGCAAAGAATGCGCCAAATCATCCAGTCGGCTTCGTTGCCGACGACGTTCGCGAGCGGCTCCTTCGAAAAGAACCCCATCCACTGCGATAGATACATGAAATCCATCGCTGCGCAGACAGCGTTTTGCTTGGCGATGGCGCGCTCAAGATCGGTTTGAACGGCTCGGCTCGGAATGATGACGGGTACCCGCTCGAAAACCTTCGCGCAGAGTGCGTCAAAGTCGGACGCATCGCGCTGCGCTGCCTGCCCGCCGAAGCCAAGGTGCTCGATATTGGAAAGCAGCACCGCACGAAGCACCTCATAGCTGTTGCTGTAGACCGTATGAATCATTTGACGAGCGCGCCTCCTTTTCGCCTCAAGACCCGGTCCGCCGCCCGAGCCCCTGCACCATTGCTACCGAAGCCTTTCTCAAGCCGTGAAATAGACGAAAAGGAGAATCCCCGTCATGGCGAACGCAAGCGCCACCTTGACGGCCGTGCCGACGATCATGCCGATCCAGGTCGCGATGCCGACGCGCCCGGCGTGGTAAAGATTGCGCTTTGCGTAAAACTCGCCCACCGCCGCGCCGATAAGCGGCATAAAGAGAAGCCCGAAAAGCCCCAGGAACATTCCGATCACGGTGCCTACGAGCGAGCCGATGATCCCGGCCTTTGAGGCCCCCGCTTTCTGCGCGCCCGCCGTCTGTGCGACCGTGTCAACGACGACCCCGATCGCGGCGAGCACGGCGAGAAAGACGATCGTCTTCCAGCCGACCTTTTCAAAGTCGTCCGCCCAGCCGATGAGCCAGGCGCCGCCCGCAATCATCGGCAGTCCCGGAATCGCAGGCACGATCGTACCCGCAAAGCCCAAGGCAATGAGAACGAATGCGCCGAGCCAGCAAAGAAGCGCCGCCCAGTCGAACGCAGCAAGAGTTTCCATAAATCGGTCCGTTGTGGAAGCAGTCGAAAATTTGCGCCCTGTGGCGGCATCCGTCAGTGCGGCGCCCGCCGAGCGCTATTCGGAAATGATGACATGTTTGCCGACTTTCTACCGCAGCCTGCGCCGCAGAGCGTCGCACCGTCCACGGATTAATTCGCAAAAACCGCAAAAAATTCGCGTAAAAAAACGGGCGGCCCGAATCGCTTCGAGCCGCCCGTTGTGCTCTCGGACGCTTTTTCAGGTTGTCACTCTTCGATCCCGCCCCAGTAGCCTTCGTCCGTGTAGGCCTCAAAGCGGGTATTGCCGCCCAAGAACGTCATTCGAAGCGTGCCGATAGGACCGTTTCTCTGCTTGGCAATGATGATTTCGGCCAGATTCTTTTCGGGCGTGTCTTTGTTGTAGACAACATCGCGGTAAATGAACATGATCACGTCGGCGTCCTGTTCGATTGCGCCCGATTCTCGCAAGTCCGACATCACGGGACGACGGTCCGAGCGGCTGTCGACGCTTCGGTTGAGCTGCGAGAGCGCAATGACGGGCACGGAAAGCTCCTTGGCGAGCGACTTGAGGCCGCGGGAAATCTCCGAGAGTTCCTGCGAACGGTTGTCGGTCGCACGGCTGGCGCCCGACATGAGCTGCAGGTAGTCGACAACGATGAGTCCAAGCGGTCCCGCCTGATTAACGAGGCGGCGTGCGCGGCTCGAGAGCTCCGTAATCGAGAGCCCGGGCGTGTCGTCGATGAAAATCGGCTTGTCTTCAAGGCGATGCATCGCCGCCGTGAAGTTGTCCCAGTCTTCGTCGTCCAGGCGTCCTTTTCGCAGCTTTTGCGCATCGATTCTGCCGACGGCGGACACCATACGCTGAGCGAGCTGCTCGGCGCCCATTTCCATCGAGAAGACGGCAACGGGAAGCTCCTGATCGACGCCGATGTTTTCAGCGATGTTGAGCGCAAGCGAGGTCTTGCCCATCGAGGGGCGTCCGGCAATGATGATGAGGTCGCCGCGCTGCAGGCCCGCCGTCACGTTGTCGAGATTGCGGTACCCGGTCGAGACGCCCGTCACGTCGCCCGAGTCACGGCTTTCATAGAGCTCGATGATGCGCTGGCTCACATCGCGAATGAGTGTTGCCATCGGCTGGAAGCCACGCTGGCCGCGCGAATTGCGCTCGTTGATCGCAAGCACTTCGCGCTCGGCATCGTCGAGAATTTCGCGCACTTCGCGCCCCTCGGGCGCGAGCGCGTTCGTCACAATCCGGTCCCCAACGGCGATCAGCTGGCGCAGCACCGACGTGTCGCGCACGATTTCGGCGTAGCGGCGGATATTTGCTGCCGAAGGCGTATTCGAGATGAGCTGCGTCAGATACGCAATGCCGCCTGTCTGTGCTTCACGCCCCTTGTTGCGAAGGGCCTCGGCAAGCGTGACGGGGTCGGCGGGCTTGCCGCTCTGAATGATCTGCGCGATCTGTTCGTAGATCTCTCGATGATCGAGCCGGCAGAAATCGTCGGGCTTGATAACGTCCACGACGCTGTCGAGCGCCGAGTTGTCCGTTAGGAGCCCGCCGAGAATGGCCTGTTCGCTGTGCACGCTTTGCGGCGGCTGGCGCACCGGCGCCGATAGCGCATCGGGCGGCGCCATCGTCGGATCGTGCGGCGCGGGGGTCTGTGTCGTGTCTCTGTCGGTCATCTTCTACCTTTCACGCTGGCGCGGCAGGCGCAGCGAGCATCGTCATCGGGCGGGTCTTTCGAGCGCCGTCGAGAAAAACGCTCGCGTTTCACCCGAAAAAGAAAATCGTCCTTAGCTTAACGAAGAAAGGGCCTCCTTTCGGAGACCCCTTCGTCATTTCAAGCACTTTTTGCTTCGGAAACAGATTCCGAGCGTCGGTGCGCGAAATTAGGCTTCAGCGACAACCTTCACCGTGATGTCGGCGGTGATGTCGGTCATGAGGCCAATCGTGATCACGTAGTCGCCCGTGGCCTTGATGGCGCCGAGCGGCGTGCGGACCTGCGACTTCTTGATCTGGAAGCCGAGAGCGTCGACAGCTTCAGCGATGTCGGCGTTCGTGACGGAACCGAAGAGACGGCCGTCGACGCCGCACTTCGAAGCGATCGTGACTTCCTTGCCGTTAAGCTGAGCGGCAAGTTCCTGGGCAGCAGCAACGCGTTCGGCCTGGGCCTTTTCGAGCTCGGCACGGCGAGCTTCGAATTCGGCGATGGCGGCCTTCGTGGCGCGCTTGGCGTGGCCCTGGGGGATGAGGAAGTTGCGGCCGTAGCCGTCCTTCACCTTGACGATGTCGCCGAGTTCGCCGAGATGCGCGATCTTTTCGAGCAGAATGACTTGCATTTGGATACTCCTCTCAGCGATTACTGGTTGTCCGTGTAGGGGAGAAGGGCGAGGAAGCGAGCGCGCTTGATCGCGGTGTCGAGCTGACGCTGATAGTGCGCCTTCGTACCCGTGAGGCGAGCCGGCATGATCTTGCCGTTTTCCTGGATGAAGTCGCGAAGCGTTTCGACATCCTTGTAGTCGATCTGTTCGACGTGTTCAGCCGTGAAGCGGCAGAACTTCTTGCGCTTGAAAAGCGAATTTTGCTGGTTCGAACGGCGGGGCTTGCCCTTGCCCTTAGCACCAAAAGCCATGTTGATGACTCCTTAATTGAATTCCGTGATGTGTACGATGAGGCGCCGGCTCTTCATGGACCGCGGCGCGAGAAAGCCTTTGAGGCTGATCTGCGCGCCGAGCGCAAGTCCGTTGAGCGCTTTGGCTGTTTCCGCGTAGGAAACGGCAGGAAAATCGAATTCAAGCGTTCGGGTTCTACCCGCTTCGACAAGCTGCGCACGATGGTGAAAGGTGCCTTCGAAAACTTCGAGGCCCGCGGGCGTATACCGCACCGCTTCCTTGCCCGTGAGCGTGCCGACGAGCTCTACCGAATTAATGCCTGACACGTTTTCCCTCGCTGCCGGACCGCCGCGGCGGTCTCAAGCCGAGCGCGTCTCTGTCGAATTAAGCGTTGGCGGCTTCCTGAGCGGCAGCAGCGGCAGCTTCGGCGGCGACCTTCTTCGCTTCTTCCTTCTCGACGACCTTCATCATCGGGGAAGCGCCCGTTTCGGCATGCTTCGTCTTGACCGTGAGGTGACGAAGAACGGCATCGTTGAAGCGGAAGCCGTTTTCGATTTCAGCGAGAGTGTCGTGGCCGCATTCGATGTTGAGCAGCACGTAGTGAGCCTTCACAAGCTTTTCGATCGGGTAGGCGAGCTGACGGCGACCCCAGTCTTCAATACGGTGGATCTTGCCGCCCTGTTCGGCGACCAAAGTCTTGTAGCGTTCGATCATCGCGGGGACCTGTTCGCTCTGGTCGGGGTGCACGATGATGCAGATTTCGTAGTGACGCATTTAGCCTCCTTGCGGAAAAAGCTGCCCAAAGCGTCTTTTGGTGCAGCAAGGACAGGAAAGGACGCGATTCTACCTGGAATTCGCGTCCCGTGTGTGTAAATCGGGCCGATTTTTTTCGTCCGATCGATTTTTCGTCGTTTTTCAGATGCGCTCGGCTGCGGCAATGCCCTTGGGCGCCACTCCTTTGGCGATGCGCTGTCGGAGCGACTCGAAAAGGCAGATGCCCGAAGCGACCGACACGTTGAGGCTCTCGACGGTCCCGACCATCGGAATGGCCGCGAGGTCGTCGCAGCGCCGGCGCGTGAGCTGACGCAACCCCTCGCCTTCGGCGCCGAGCACCCAGGCAAAGGCGCGCGTCTGCTCGAAGTCGTAGATCGACTTTTCCGTGTCGCCCGAAGTCCCGACAACCAGCACGCCCGCGTCGCGCAGTTCGACGATCGCCGAAGCGAGGTTCGTCACCTCAACGACAGGCACCGTTTCCGCAGCACCAGCGGCGGCCTTTGCAGCGGCGGGCGTCATGCGAGCCGAGCGGTCGCGCGGCACGATCACGGCCTGTACGCCTGCAGCATCGGCCACACGCAGACAAGCGCCGAAATTGCGCGGATCCGTCACGCCGTCCAAAATGAGAAGGAGCGTTTCGGGTGTGATTTCGTCGAGCAGATCGGCAAAATCCAGTTCGCAGCGTTTTTCATGCGCGAGCGCCACGATCCCCTGATGCGGCACGTCGGGCGAAAGCCCCTCGAGACGGCGCGCGTCGCCATTCATCACGCGAACGCCCGCAGCCATGAGCTTCTCGCGCATTTCACGCATGCGCTTGTCACGGCGCTCGGGATCGACATACACCGCTTCGATCGAAGCGGCATCGAGCTTGAGCCGCGCAGCCACGGCATGAAAGCCCGCGAGCACAACACGGTCGCTTTTATTCGTCTTGTCCGATTTGTTTTTGGTCACGGCTTGATTCAGCAATAAAAGAATTAAACGGCTGACGCCCGCGGGGCGTCCCGACGGGCGAGAGCATAACAGTTCGTCCGATGTGCTGCGCCGGGAAGCGCCGCCCCGGCATCAGAACCAGTCGTCGCGGGAGCGCTGTCGCTTGGCGCGGCCGCCCTTGACGACATGCCGGCTCGAATTCGTTACGAGCTGGAAGTTGATGCGCCGCGTCTCAAGCTCCACGGCATCGAGCCGAACGACGACGCGGTCGCCGATGCGCACCTGCGTCATTTCGTCGTAGGAGGTCATCGTCATCTGCGATTCGTCATAGTCGTAGTAGCCCCAGCCGAGGTTCGAGATATGTACGAACCCTTCGATCGGCATCTCGTCGAGCGAGACGAAGACACCCGCAGCACACATGCCCGTCACGGTGCCCTTGAACTTGCGTCCGACGCGGCTTCTTAAGTAGTCGCACTTCAAAAACTGCATGACGTCGCGCGAAGCATCGTCGGCGCGCCGTTCGGCCGCACTCGTCAAAATGCCGAGGCGCGCCCATGCCTGTGCACGTCCGGCAGCGGTTCAGTTCGAAGCGGGCTTTTCTTCGCGTTCGGGCTTCGCGCCGAGCGAGCGCGCATGATAGCCCGACATGACGGCTGCGTCGTCAAAGACGACCGAGGGCACATAGCGGCGCTTCGTGAGAATGCCCCGAATGGTGCGGTGCAGCAACAGATCGGGATAGCGGCGAATGGGTGAGGTGAAATGCGCGTAGGCCTGGTACTGCAAACCGAAATGACCGACATTTTCCGGCTGATAGCACGCTCTTGACATGGTGCGCAGAATCGCCGTCTGTAGGAAGGGCATCGCCTTCGTCGCTTCGATGAGCGCCTGAAGCGACTTTGCCGCCCCGTCCCCGGCGCTGAGTTTGAAGGGTGCAAGCACGGATTTGAGCGTGGCGAGCCGATCCGCACTCGGCTTTTCGTGCACACGGAAAAGCGTGAGCTCCTTGTTGGCAAGCACGAATTCGGCCGCGCAGACATTGGCGACGAGCATGCACTCTTCAATGAGTCGGTGCGCATCGTTGTGCTCGCGAACGCGAAAGCCGGCAATCCCCCCTTTTTCGTCAAAGATCACCTGCGACTCCTGCGTTTCGAAGTCGAGCGCCGAGCGAGCCTTGCGCGCCCGGCGCAGCGCGCCGTAAAGCGCATGCAGGCGTCGGACCTCTTCGATGCGCTCGCCTACTGCTTCGAGACCGGCAGCTTCGCCTGAGAGCGCTGACCACACCTGCGTATAGGTGAGGCGTGCGTGCGAGTGAATAACCGCCGGATAGAACTGGTAGGCGGTCGTCTCGCCTTCGGACGAAACGAGCGCGTCGCAAACCATGACGAGACGATCGACATGCGGGTTGAGCGAGCAGAGGCCATTCGAGAGCTTCTCGGGCAGCATCGGCACAACAGAAGCCGGAAAGTAGACGGATGTGCCTCGCATCTGCGCATCGCGATCGAGGGCCGACCCCGGCCGCACGTAGTGACTCACATCGGCAATCGCGACAAGCAGACGCCAGCCCGAATCCGTCTCTTCGCAGTAAACCGCGTCGTCGAAGTCGCGCGCGTCCTCGCCGTCGATCGTTACGAATGGCAGGTCCGTTAAATTGACTCGATGCGCAAGACTCCTGCGGTCGACCTTGTCGGGCAGTGCGAGCGCTTCGTCGAGCGCCTCGGCGGAAAATTCGATCGGCACGCCGTGCTCAGCCGAAGCGATCGCCATTTCGCCGAGCGGATCGTCCGTGCGGCCGACACGGCGCACGAAGTGCGCTTCTAGCGCATTCCAGTCCGGACCCTCCCAATTAAAGGGCATTTTTCTCGGCGAGAGTTCCGTCTCGTCAAGCTCCACCTCGATCGCGTCGCGCTTGAGATCGACCTCAGCCGGAATTTCTTCACGCGGCACGCTGAGCTCGAAAGGCGCGAAAGCCGAGACGGGTGTCACCGAAATGCTTCGGCTTCCCGAATAGGTGATGCGGCACACCCAGCGCTTCTGACCGCGAGAAATAAAGCGGCCGATACGCCAGCCGTGTTCTGCGCGGCGCAGCTCAACAACGTCCCCAGGCAGATAGGATGCTTCGCCGTTGAGTTCGAGTTCGACCGAAGGGTCATCCTGCGACATCACGCTCATGCGCTCGAGCTGGCGTGCACCGCGAACCACACCGTTGACACACTGCGCGTCCGGGTGCTCGAACCAGTTTTTGCTCTCGCCGCCAAATCCGCTTTGGTGCAGCGCCACAATGATTGCATTGGCGACGCTGCGCGCCACGCCAAGCTTTTTGATGAGGAGACTCTTCGCTTTCGCGTAGCTCACGTCCGCGCCGACTTCGAGAATCGCCGCCTTCGCGTCTTCAATCTGACGCGGCGTCAGTTCAAGGATCGTCTCTTCGACAGGGGCCTTTTTTTTCTTTTTAGCCATATCGTCTTCTTCCGGTGCCGGAAAACCGGCGAAATCTCGGCGCCGCTTTCCCGACTGTGCATCTCGTCGCCGAGCTTAATCGAATCGCCGAACGTACGCCGCTTCAATTTGCCCGCGCTTTTGCCGCAAAGCAGGCCTCGCTCGGCGCCGCAGGCGGAAAAGCTTTTACGAGACTCTTAGTCAATTGTTTTCTATCGTTAGCTACTCAACAAAATTAAGCAATAAGGATCATAGTATGAGGCGCAAAATCAGCCGCCGTTTTCTTTCACGCCTCTGCCCGACTCTCGTCCCGCATGCGACGTAGTGCCCACCGACGATGCAGCACGCTTCTCTGCGAAAGTCGCGGCAATGTCTGCCACCCGAGAGGCCACCACGCAGCAGCCGAGCGTTTTTTTGAAGATTTTTACTTTCCACCCTTGACAAAAAAGGGACGCTCAGGCAAAATTCATTTCCTCGGTTGCCCGGGTGGCGAAATTGGTAGACGCACCAGCTTCAGGTGCTGGCGGCTTCACGGCCGTGAAGGTTCGAGTCCTTTCCCGGGCACCAGCCGAATTTATGAGCCCGCAGATCTAACGGTCTGCGGGCTTTCTGCTTTTTCGCCAATCGGTTTTTTCTCGCCCCAAACAATTGCCGCTTCGATGCGCTCATATCAACCGAACGCACACGAAGCGGCGGCGCGCGGCGCGCCCGATGGCGCGCCCTTTTTGCAGCCGATCGACCGAGGCAGTAGCCCGACCGACAGATCGAGACTTAGCGACGGCGAACCGGCGGCACCTCACACTTGAGGACAAACGTGAGGAAGGCATAGAGGAACCCGCCCGCAAGCATCGCGGCAACAAGCCCGATGTTGGCGACGGCAAAGACGCTCTTTTCAACGCCTTCGGGCAAGAGGAAGCTCACCACATGCGCAATGTAGGGGTCCGAGGACGTGATGGTGCCCAAACCGATCAGCGTTGCAACGCCGAGCGAAAGGAGCGCCGTCCAGCGCCAGTTGCGGCCACCCTCGCCGTAGGGCTGCGCCATGTCGACGTCCCAGCCAAGTCGGCGCTGACGGATGAGGTCCACCATTTCAATGGCGCCCCAAGAGCCCATGATCACGGAAATGGCAGCAAGGAACGACTGGAAGGTCGAGACAAAGGAGTCGGAAATAAAGAGCAGGTAGAACGAACCGAGCGCAATGATCACGGCGTTCACAAGAGTCGTCGCCCAGCGCGAGAGCGGCACGCCCATCGCGAGAAGCGCAAGACCCGAGCTGTAGACGCCGGTCATCCCCGCGGAAATGAGCGAGACGATGATGACGATTGAGAAAGGCACGTAGAACCAGAAAGGCAGAATCCCCGTAAGCGCAGCGAGCGGCTCGTGGTTGGCCTTCTCAAGAAGCGCAGGATTGCCCACGGCAAGCATGACGCCGAGGATAAGGAGCACCGAAACGGGGAGCGCAATGCCCGTCATTGTCCAGAAGACGACGCCGCCCGCCGGGGTCTTTCTCGGGAGATAGCGCGAGTAGTCGCCGCCATAGTTGAGAAAGCCGAGCCCAACCATCGTCATGGCGAGCACGATGCCGCCCAAGAACGTACCGAAGCTGCCCGAGGGGGCCGAATCGAGCGCGCCGAAATCGATCTGCGGGATGAAGAAGAAAAGATAGACGAGCGTCATTAGGCCCGTGATCCAGGCGATGGGCTTTTCAACCTTCAAGATGAGCTGATGCCCGTAAATGGCGCCCGACATCGTGAGAACGATCACGACGACGAAGGAGAGCAGCGTGCAGAGTTCGGTCGGGCCGCCAGAGCCGTTCGAAAAAACGGGCAGAAGATGAGCAACGAGGTCGGCGAGCGTTGACGTAGCCATCGAGAGCATCGTCACCTTCCAGCCCATATTGGCCACATACCCGAAGAAGGTCGGGATCTTGTTGCCGTGATAGCCGAAAGCGAAACGCGACTGCACGAGTGTGGGGAGCCCCGTGCGGACGCTGCCGACCGCAAGAATGCCCACGAGCGCACAGGAGGCGAAGTAGCCGATCACACCCGCGGCCATTGCCTGCCAAACCGAAAGGCCGAGACCGAAGACGTAAATGCCGCAGGTAATGCCGAAAATGGAAATGTTCCAAGAGAACCAGACCGGGAACAGGTCGGCGGGCTTGCCGTAGCGTTCGTTGTCGGGCACGGGATTGACGCCGTTGCGCTCGATTTTGGGAGCTTCAGACATATTGAATTGCTGCTTTGAGTTGAAAAAATCGTTTCGTAGTTGTTTTCGCGAAAAGCGGGAGCTTTCAGCCGTGAAGCGCGAGGAGTTCGGCAACGGTGGGTGCGGTGGCTGCGCCTTCACGCCCCGTCACGACGCTCGCAACAGCGTTGGCAAGCCGCACGCTTTCGTCAAGGGGCAGACCGCACATGCGCCCTGCAATGAAGCCGCCCGTGTGTGAGTCGCCCGAACCGATCGTGTCGACGACATCGACGGGGAAGCCCTCGATCAGGCGCACGACGTCGCCCTCGGCAAGCACCGCACCGCGCGCGCCGTCGGTAACGACAGCAGGGCGGCCCGTACGGTGCGAAAGTATGCGCGCGGCGGCTTCGGCCGAGGGCTCGGCCGTCATGGCGCGGGCTTCCTGCGCGTTGATCGTAAGAATCGTGCCGAGCGACAGGAGCACCTTCATGCGTTCGGCCGGAATTTCAAGCGCACGCGGACCCGGATCGAAAATGAGATCCGCATCCGGACGCTTGCGGCGCAACGCTTCGAGCACCACGGCACCGTTTTCCCCCTCGGCCTGATAGCCCGAGAGGTAGATCAGATCGAATTCGGCCATATCGAAGTCGTCGAACCAGTCGAGCGACATGCGCCGCTCAATCCCGAACATCGAGACGAACGTACGCTCGCCATGCGGCTCGACCAATGAGAGGCACCAGCCGTTGTCGCCGCGGTCCGAATAGCGGCGAACGGGATATCCGCGCTCGCGAAACGCCTTCTCGACAATGTCGGCGATCATGCCTTCGCCGACGGGCATGAGTGCTTCGAACGGCAGTGCGAACTTCGAGAGTACGTCGGCAACATTGAAGGAGCACCCGCCAACCGTCGTCGTGCGGCACTCGCCCTCGAGGTCTCCGCCCGACTGCGGCATCTGCGGCACGCGCACGACCACGTCGACGAAGGCGCTCCCGAGGATGAAGACTTTCTTTTCGGGCGCGAGCGAACGAAGGATCTCAGGCACGCTTCGCATCTCAGTCCCCAATCGTGAAGTTCGCGCGTGCTTCGAGAATCCGCTTGGCGAGTGCGCGGAAGTCGATTCCATTCATCGTTTCTAGGTACTTCACAACCGATTCGTCCATACCCGAAATGCCGCACTTGGCGCCGCAGATCGCGCACGCCATTGCGCCCATCGTGTCGGTGTCGCCGCCCATGTTGGCACACATCACGGCCGCCAGCCATGGATCGCGGCACCAGAGTGCAACGGCAAGCGCCGCTGCGACGGATTCGCTCGTCATCGTGCCCGTGCCGATCGCGCGGTAAACAAGAAGACTCACGTCTTCTTCCGAGGGGGCGTCGCCAAGCTTCTCAACCATGGCTTCGAATGCTTCGAGACGCGCAAGCACGGAAGCCGCCCAGGTTGGCTCACCCTTGACAAGCGCGATCGGATGGATCGCGGCGATATCGGTGCGGATCTCGTCCCAGCTGCGGCCCGCAACCGCCGACGCGACGGCCTGCGCCACCATGGCGGCGCCCGAAATCGCGACGTCGGTCGAATGTGTCACACGGCTCACGCGCGCAACCGTTTCGGCAAGCTTTTCGTGCTCGTTTGCCTCAACCAAGCAACCGACGGGGGCAATGCGCATCGCCGCACCGTTCGTGAGCGAAAGCTTCGTGACGGCTTCGGCATCTTCGCCCTTACTCCAGGCAAGGAGCGACGC
>ERZ1090861.1283-NODE-1283-length-13172-cov-10.726386_pt1 | contig 13172 bp, 8 predicted proteins | sample MGYA00478482_ERZ1090861 | MGnify/ENA primary metagenome ERZ1090861 (study PRJEB33644, sample SAMEA5815744) | chicken gut metagenome | biome: Chicken; feature: Gastrointestinal Tract; material: Caecum | place: Ireland | collected 2019-01-01 | study: A study of... | reverse complement strand
TAAAGTTTTTTGTATAACGTAAAGTTTTTTGTTTTTCCAAACGGTTTTCAAAAACCTTTCACAAATGTTTTTTATCACAGGTCAGTTTTTGAAAGCATAGCAAGGTGCTTTTTGCAATGAACGGTAAAAAGTCTTTTGTATTTTTGGCAACACTATTCTGTTGCAAATTTTTGTAGTGTAAAGTTTTTTGTATAACGTAAAGTTTTTTGTTTTTCCAAACGGTTTTCAAAAACTTTTCACAAATGTTTTTTTATCACAGGTCAGTTTTTGAAAGCATAGCAAGGTGCTTTTTGCAATGATCAGTAAAATGTCTTTTGTGCCTTTTGCAACACTATTCTGTTGCAAATTTTTGTAATGTAAAAGTTTTTTGTGCAATGTAAAGTTTTTGTTTTTCCAAAACGTTTCTGCAATTGGTTTTTACGGTACAAGTATTTTTGCGCCCCCTTTCCCTTTGCGTAAAGCGTCAAATTTTCAGAAATCACTCTTGTAAGTATTCGGTGATTACTGCAAGTTGAGAAGTTCAACGGGGCAAGCCGTTTGTCAAAACAGTTGAAAGTTGCTGTCGGAAAATGGCTGTATTTTTTAGCAACGTGTCGAAAAAAACGGTACAATATCCCCTTTTTTGCCCTTTGGGGGATTTTCTTTACAAAATTTGTGGCGTACAAGACACTTTTTTTGTCTTTACTATTGAATTTCACCAAAGTTATGATATAATTATTGTAGGAGAAAGGCTTTCTTTTTCCAAGAAAAGTCGGAGGTATGGCTATGAAACTAGAAATTACATCCAAAAACTATCGTGTAACTGACAGGTTGGAACACATTCTGACCACCAAACTCAAAAAGTTGGACAAGTATTTCCCCGACAGCGACACTCCTTGCAAAGTTGTCTTGACGGATCTCGGCAGACAATGCAAAATGGAAATTTCCATCACCTATCACGGCACTTACATACGTTCGGAAGTCGTTGGCGACACGATGTACTACAATATCGATTCCTGCCTTCCCAAGTTGGAAAGGCAACTTGTCAAGCACCGTGAAAAACTCAACAAATCTCACAAAATGCCCGAACGCCCCACGGAATACGAATTTGTTTCCGACGTGGAGGTGGAACCGGTACAAATAGCCAAAACCAAGCGTTTTGCGGTGGACCGCATGTCGGCTTTGGAAGCGGCGGAAAATCTGGACATGTTGGATCACGATTTCTACCTGTTTGTCAACGAGGAAACAGGCAACGTCGAAGCGGTTTATCGCCGCAAAGACGGAACAATAGGTTTGTTGCAACCTTTTGTGGCATAATTTAATTACGGAGTAAAGATATGAACGTACTGACGATTCTTGCAGAGGGGTTTGCCGATTCCAGTTTTGCAAGATTATTCACCGAAATGCAGGTGTTGCCCATGGTGCTTTTCATTGTGGGGTTCATCTTCTGCGCAATCGAGGTGTTTGTGCCGGGATTCGGATTTTTCGGCATAAGCGGCACGATAATGGTTGTTGCAGGCATTGTAATCCGTCTTTTGCAGGACGGCGACGCCATGATGCTTTTGTACATGATAACAATTTCTCTGTTGTTTTTCTTCCTGCTGTTTTTCGTATTCAGCAGGTTGGTCACCAAAGGAAAACTCAGCAAAACGGCTTTGTTCAACGTGGGCACCGCCGTTTCGGAAGAAAAAACGGAAGGTACAAAAGACTTCACCTACCTTTTGCAAAAGGAAGGCGTTGCGCTCACCGTGTTACGTCCTGTCGGCAAGGCTAATTTCGGCGGAGAAGTTGTGGACGTTGTTGCACGTGACGGTTTCATCAACGAAGGTGAAAAAGTGGTGTGCATTCAGGTGGAAGGACAACGCATAGTTGTAATAAACAAACAAGGAGAATAACACATTATGATGGCTTTACTTTTTGCAAATCCAACCGCAATCAATTTCCCCTCCTGGGCGATAGTGCTGATTGTGGTGGCAGTTTTGCTGTTGCTTTTGTTGCTGTTTTTGCCGATAGGCACCTACTTCATTGCAGCGGTAAGCAAGGCTCACGTTTCCATGGGAAGACTTGTCGGTATGAAAATGCGTCGTATCAAGTACAAAATGCTGGTAGACGTCTACATTCGTGCCCGCAAAGCAGGTCTTACAATCAACATTTCGGAATTGGAATCTCACGTTATGGCAGGCGGTAACGTCAGTAATGTGGTAAACGCACTTATTTCCGCCCACAGCGCCAACATCGAATTGTCCTTGCAATCGGCAAAGGCAATCGACCTTGCAGGACGTGACGTGCTCAATGCCGTCAAAGTTTCCGTAAACCCCAAGGTGATTGAAACGCCCATCATTTCCGCCATTGCCAAAAACGGTATCGAACTGCGTGTAAAGGCAAGGGTAACGGTGCGTGCCAACATTGCCCGTCTTATCGGCGGTGCAGGCGAGGAAACAATCATCGCACGTGTCGGCGAAGGTATCGTAACAACGGTAGGCTCGTCGGAAACGCACAAAGAAGTGTTGGAAAATCCCGATTCCATTTCCAAAACGGTACTCAAAAAGGGACTTGACGCAGGTACTGCCTACGAGATTTTGTCCATCGATATTGCCGATGTGGACGTCGGCAGAAACATAGGTGCGCAGTTGCAAATGGATCAGGCGGAAGCGGACAAACGTATTGCTCAGGCAAACGCCGAGGAACGCCGTGCAATGGCAGTTGCTACGGAGCAGGAAATGAAGGCTCACACACAGGAAATGCGCGCCAAGGTTGTGGAAGCGGAGGCGGAAGTTCCCCGTGCAATGGCGGAAGCGTTCCGCAGCGGACGTTTGGGTATCATGGACTACTACAACATGCAAAACATACAGGCGGACACCGCAATGCGCAATGCAATTTCCGGCAGCGGCGAAGGCGGCAAAGGCAGTAAAAAATAGGTGATAAAATGATTGTGGCAAACACAGTGCTGTGTGCAGGTGAAATATGGGCACTTGTTCCTGTAATTTTCATTGCAATAGTCGTTGTTGCGGTGGCGGTGGCAGTTCCTGCACTGAAAAAACTTGTCAACAGTCAAAACGTCCAAAACGCAGTTGACGAAGCAGACAGGGTAATACAAGAAATTGCGCCGAAGTACAATCGCACGACAAGAAAAGCCAATTCGGGCAGGACAAGTGGTGCAACAGATGTCAAAAAGACGCAAAGTACAATCACTTTCCCCACCGATCACACCCATGCAGGACAGGAAGTTGAACAGTACGAAAAAATTGTAGGCTCGTTGGGCGAAGTAAGCGACGAAGGTTGCGACGAATTGGAAGGCGTACGCCTCATTGCTCACGATCTTGCCTACGACGGCGAAGAAAGCAACAGGGATTACACCGAAGTCGCCAAAATAGTGGTGTTGGGCGATGTCATCAACAATCCCCGTTTCAAAAAACCCTTTGGAAGACGCTGACAAAAACGAGTTGCCATTCAATGTCAACTGTTTTTGCACAGGTCAACCACGTCAGTATTTGTTGCAATGCTAAATGTAAAAAAAAGACATCTTTCGGGATGTCTTTTTTTTGTTTTTATTGTGCGGTGCGGTGCAACGTGTTTTCAGGCGGGACACCGTGCCTCACGATTGGCAATTTGATTAATTCATTTTGCTTTATTGTTGCCTTTCCGATTAGTAGTTGGTAACGGCAAAATGTAACTGCCGAAACAGCATTGCCGCTATTTCAGAATTTCGCAACGGCGGACTGAGATTCGGTGCAGTATCCTGAAAAACAAGTGTTATTCAAAAACAACGTGCAGCAAAATTTAGTGTGTTCCGATTGTAACGTACGCAACGGCAAATTCCGCCGATTTCTGCGTCGTTTCGTTTGCCTTCAAAAATTCACTTTTGCTGTTTGTCACCGTGAAGATAACTGTCCACAAGGGCAACGTATTCTTCCTCGGTAATAGCATGCGTTTGCAGTAGCAGACGAAGTTTTTGTATCTTTTTCAACGTTTGTGGCGTTATCGTTTCTACGTTGCCGTAAGTGCTGTCGGTAATGTCGCTTACGGTGAAATGTTGGGTAAGATAGGGCTGGTCTTCTGCGGAATAGGTCGCTGCGGCTTGTCGTTGTGCAGTTACGTCTGTTGCCGTCGTGTCGGCAGGCTTGACGTTTTCAATCTGCACAGCATTTTTCGTAGTGTCCTGCCGTGTCGGTTGCTCGGGTGCCGTTTCCTGCATTACTTCCGTTGTTTGCCGAGTGTTGGGTTCATCCTCTTTCACGGTGTGTCGTTGAGTTGTTTCGTCTGTTGCCGTTGGAGTAGTCGTTTGCGTTTGTTCTTCGTCCTGTTCGGGCAAAGCATTTTCCGCAAGTTCTCTCTCGGCGTCCTCCTTTACTTGCAACTTTGCCTGTTCGTGCAATAGCAAAAGGGTTTGGCTTTCGGGCCTTTTTAGAAGTACGGCGACAATGTTCAACGCAAACAGTATCAGAAAGTTGCACAAAAAGGTTAACGAAAGGGAAAGAGAGGGGATGTTGTAGGTGATGCTCGTCATCAACAAAAAGGACAGTGTAGACACGGTAGCACCCACTACAATAATTATGCTGGCTACAGTGTGGCGAAAGCGTTTAACTCTCGGCTTTGCAAACAACATTGCCACTCCCACAAAAATAAGCAATGCAGGAAGGGCAAACGCCAAAAATATCACTACGGCACGTCCTGTTTTAACGTTAGAGGCGGTGGACATGCGTGAAGCGGCATTGTTTACAATTACAATGAGATTTTGTGCAATTTCGGGAAGTTGCACGTTAAGAAACTGCAAACTTGCAACACAAGCGACTGTAAGTAAAAACAGCGCAAAAAGCAGCGAATACACTGCGGCAATTATCTGAAAAATTCTTTTCGGGTACATGTCTACCTCTGTGTTTGTTGATACACAAATTATAAACGCTTTACGCTTTTTTTGCAACATTTTTCTTAAAATACCAAATGTCGGCGCAAACCGTCAAGTTTACGCAACAATTTTGCACATGGACACAAAAAAGGCATTCCCTTGCGGAAATGCCGTATTGTAACTAATTATATATGCATGCTGTAAGTGCTTTTTTTCGGTAGTGCAAACACCGTCTTTGAAAAACACAAAATCGGTAATTTCGGCAACTAACCTTTTCCCGTGTTGTTTGAACTTAACAAAACTGATTGCTTTGTACAAAATTTTATTGTACGTCTTTGTTTTTTCGCATCAAAATGTTTTTCGCAACCGTTGACGCTTGGCTACTTTTGACGTAAAATTTCGCCGTTATTGACAACAACGTTCTGCACAAAGTAGTTGTGTTTGTCCATGCCTACAAGAACGATATTTCTCACCTTCACGGCATGTGTGCCTACATCGGCGGCGTCGAATTTCACTTCAAGATTGCCTATCGCTACGCTGTCGCCTTCCACAACCCCCTGCAATTTTCCGAGTTTGGCAATGTCCGCCTTGGTAGTGCCGTCGTACGTTTTGTTTTGAACGGTAAGACCTTGCAAAGTCAGCCCTTTCGGCAAAACTTCAACACACACTTCGCCCTCCACCGTGTAGTTTTTGCAGTTTGTGCCTTCAATGCAAATGCTGTTTCCGTCCAGAATGTACTTCCCTGCATTTTTGCAAGGCAACTGTGTGTTTTTCAACAGAACCTGCACATCGTCGCCAAAAACTACGCCTTCAATTTTCAACTGCGTGTTGTCCAAATTTGTTGTACCGTCGTAAACTTTTTGCACCGTTTCGGTAATTTTCAGTTGTTTTGGCAACACCGTCAAAGTTGCGTCTGCCGTTTGCATGTCGTAGCCTTCGCATTGAAAAGGCAACACGGAAATTTTCCATTCTCCGCACTGTGTACCGTCGTTTTCCGCAACAAGTTGAATTTTGCAACCGAGTTTTTGCAATGTGTCCCCCGGAAGCAGTCCGCTTGTTTCAAAAGTCAGCACGGGTGCCGTCGTTTCGCCGTAGGTAACGGTAACGTCTTTGGCACGCACTGTAAGCAGCGGCCTTAGCACCTCAACGGTAACGCTTTGGTTGAATCTGCCTGCAACAACCCTCACGGTGCTGTTGCCCGTTTTGTCGAAGGTGCAGGCAAAATCGGCGTTTTGTCCGTCGTAGTTGTAACTGTCTTTCTTTACATTGTCCACGTACCATGTTACCGTTTCGCCCTTTTTCACCTTGTCCGTACGGTAGGAAAACACCTGCGTTTTCCCCTGTCTGACTTCTCCTTCATAGGTAATTTTTCCCACTGTGCGGCTTCCCGCAAGTACCATTATGGTGGCAAACAGCGCAAACATCAGCGCAACGCAGAATATCGCCAAAATCACGTCTTTTGTCGTTTCGTTTTTTTGTTTTACAGGCGTTTTGCTCATAATTTTCCTCCGTGCAACTAGTATGTTTGTTTTTGTGCGGTATATACGTGCCAAAAACGCCACGTCGGCGTTGCCGTGTTCGGAAACAGGCACGGCTTCGGCACAAAATGTCTTGTAATGTTGCGCAAAGTTTCGTTTTCCCCTTTTCCCCTTTGCAAGTTGTTTTGTCGGGTAGTTTGTTTGTGCCTCGACATGGCAAAGCCAAGCAAAATGCCCAAACAGCGCAAACATCTTTCGTCACAGTGCAAAAATACGTTTCAACTTTTTTTCAACGGTAGCAATGTCAGCGGTAGCCGTGCAATTGGCATGTGGACGTCAAAGTTTTTTGTCTTTTTTGTGCAAAATTTTCTTGCATTGTCGCCAAAAAACGACATTTGTTGCAAAAGCAAATTTTTATTGCTTTTTTTAACGAATAATGTCAGTTATTTTTCATAAAAAATATTGAAAAATAAAAACATAGGTGTTACAATATAAATGGTACTTACATTTCCGTTTTTATTGTCAAAGTGAAAGAGGGTAAAATGCGTAAAGACATGGGCAACTCTGCAATGTATGAAACGCACGGGGAAACTGTCCCCGTCTTTGTCAACGGAAATTTTTGCACTCAACCGCAACAAACAAGGTAGTTTGTGCGGTTTTTTTTGTTAAAGGAGATAAGGGACATGAAAAAACTGTTGAAGATTTTTGCCGTCATGTTCATCGTTTCCGTAGCACTTCTTGCCGTGGCGGCTTATGTGCCAAACGGCGATGTTGCGGATGCGGTAACGGCTGACTGCACCCACGAGTATTCGGAAGTAGTCTTGGCGCAGCAACCGTCATGCACACAGGAAGGCTGGCTGGAACATTACACCTGCACATTGTGCGGAAAGTATTTTGTAAAAGTTGGCGAAGACATGGTGGAAGTTGACCGGGAAGACATTTCCAGCCCCGTTCTTGTGCACAAGTGGAGCGATTGGTTTGTAAAACCTGCCACCTGCACGGAAGAGGGCGGCGAAATGCGTTACTGCGCACTGTGCGGAAAAACGGAACACCGTGGCGAAACTATCGATGCAACGGGGCACACGTATGGAAATTGGACAATCGTTACCAATCCCACTTTGGAATCGATCGGAAGTGCAACACATTCCTGCACCAACGACGGTTGCACGCACAGCGAAACAGTGGATATTCCTACACTTTCCGACACGGCAACATGGACAGTTAAAAACACAACACAATCCACCTGCACGGTAGCGGGCAACACAGTGTACACATCCATGTACGGCGAAGTAACGGTTACGTTGCCTCTTGTCAAACACACCGAGGAAACAATCCCCGGCAAAGCCGCTACCTGCACCGAAACGGGACTCACCGACGGTGTCAAGTGTTCTGTTTGTGGAACAGTCCTTGTAGCGCAGGAAGTAATTCCCACCACCGAGCACACTGTTGTTGTTGACAAAGCGGTTGAACCCACCTGTACGGAAACAGGCTTGACGGAAGGTTCCCACTGTTCTGTTTGCGGAACAGTCCTTGTAGCGCAACAAGAAATTCCAGCCACGGGGCACACAGTGGTTACAGACGAAGGGAAGGCTCCCACCTGTACGGAAACAGGCTTGACGGAAGGTTCTCACTGTTCTGTTTGTAATGAAGTTCTTGTAGCACAGCAAGAAATTCCAGCCACGGGGCACACCTACGATGCGGTAACAACGAGAAACAACGTTTGTACTGTTTGCGAATACGAAATTACACAGGCGGAAATTGTCGAAAAACTGTACGCTCTTGAAAGCGGCGAAGCGTTGGACGGCACCTACCTGCTCACGGGAATTGTCACTAATGTCGACGGCACAAATGCCACAATTATTGTGGAAGAAAAATATATCTATCTGTACTCTTTCCAAAGCACCGATGCATTTTTGGTTGGCGACAGTGTAAGCGTGGTAGGTACGTTGAAACATTTCGGCAACTACTACGAATTTGACGCAGGCACCGTTACGAAAGTTACTCATCCCGAATATGAGCTCACTTTCGGCGTAAATGTGGAAGGTTACACGGTAACGTTGGCGGATGGAAGTCCTGTTCCCACCTCCGCAACTAACGGCACAACCTACGAAGTGAAAATCACTGTCCCCAGTGGCTACAAGGTGGCAAGCGTAACTGTCAACGGAACCGTTGTTGACATGTCTGAAAGTGGCACCTATTCGGTAACTGTTTGTGGTGAAACCACCGTACATGTGGAAATTGTTTCCAAGATGAGCCAGCAGGAAGTTGCCCTCACTTTCCCCGACGGCAATTCTCAAAAAATTTCTGGTTACACCAACGAATGGTCGGTAACGTTGGAAGAAAACACATGGATTATTACAAATGCCAACAACAATAATAATGGCTGGGATTACATTCGCATAGGTGCGAAGAGTTCAACTTCCACTTCGACTATCAGTTTCACATCCGAAAAGTCGGTTTCCAAAATTGTTGTTTACACTGCTTATATTAGAGGTAGTGCAACCGCCACACTTTCAGTAGTTAACAGTCAAGGCGAAACTATTTTAAGTACTGAACCTCAAACTATCGGCAATGGTACGGAGAGCGTTGCTTTTGATGTAAGCGGTGCAAAACAAAATTGCACCTATGTTCTCACTTTTGTATGCAATAATACTTCAGGATCAAATGGTGTTATTGATATTTCCAAAGTAACGTACACATCTGTTGTTTGCGAACACGAGTGGGGCACATGGGCTCACAAATCCGACGCCACCTGCACCGAAAGCGCAACAGAAAGTCGCATTTGCGAATTGTGCGGAGCGGAAGAAGTTCGCACGGTAGAGGGGAGCAATCCTTTGGGACATTCTGTGGATTGGAAATCCAATGGCAACGGCACTCACACAGGCACTTGCACAAGAGAAGGCTGTGATTACACTGTAAAGGAAGATTGCACCTTTGTAGACGGCGTTTGCTCGGTTTGCAATGCTCAAGAAGTAATTACGCACAGCGTGACGGTAGGTTACACGGTAAACGGCAATGCTGCAACAACTTTGCCCGAAGGTGTAACGGTGGAAATACTCGGTGAAAACGACCTGCCTGTAATCGATTTGGCAAACGTGGTGGAAGGCACAACGCTTACCGTCAAAGTAAAGGCGGAAGGCTTTGGCATTGTTGTTACTTGCAACAGTGAACCCTTAACATTGCAAGACGGCGAAGGTACGTTTGATGTGAATGTTGACGTAACGCTGTCCGTAACGCTCACCACCCAAACTGAACATAAAGGCACGGCTGAAGACCCCTATTCGGTAGCGGACGCTCTTGCAATTGCAGGTGCAATGGGTCAAGGCACCTACACCGAAAAAGTGTACATAAAAGGTTTGGTTATCGATGCCGGCGAAAATAAAGAAAGTTATCTGTCCAACATTTACATTGCCGATACGGCAGACGGCACGGAAATGTTGGTGTATTCTGCAAAATTTTCCGAAACGGTAGCCACCATTTACAAAGGCGACACAGTAGTTTTCCACGGTTATATTACGAATTTCAACGGCACATTGGAAATTGCAGGGAAAGACGGAGATTACCCAGAAATGACCGCTGTAACCCGTGGTTCTCGTACTTTCACCGTACAAATGGAAAACGCAACAACAACCTTGCCTGACTCTGCACCTATCGAATCCACGGTAACGTTCACCGTTACGCCAGACAAAGGCTACGAAGTTGTGTCTGTCAAGGTAAATGGCAATTTTATCACCCCCGTTGACGGAACCTATTCCTTTGTTGTGGGCGAAACTAATGCGGTTGAGGTAACAATTCAAAAAATCACACCCAAACATCAAGTTTCCGTAAGCAGCGATGTTGAAGGCTACACGGTAACTACCGATAACGACATTACATTGCCCGGTGAGGTTTACGAAGGCACGTTGAAATTTACCGTTACCGCCCCCGAAGGCTACCAAGTGGCAACCGTTTCCGTAGGCGAAACAGTGCTTACTCTCGGCGATGACGGCTACTACACAACGGAAGTCGCAGGCGAAATAACAATCAACATTACTTTCAGTGAAGTTGTAGTTTTGCCTGAAGAAAATGTTATTATAGAATATAGTGGTGGTTCTACAACAAATATGACCGGTAATAACGATGCTATAATATTTGGGTTAGACGCCAGCATATTTAACATTTATTCCATTAAAAATTCAGGTTCTGTGCATGTGGGCTTGAATAAAGATGGCACGATACGCTTGTACAAAAATAATGCAACTACACTTGTAATTTCTTTGGCAGAAGGGTACACAATTACAAAAATAGAAATTGACTCGACCTCGAGTTCTTTGCAAGTTAAAGTTGACAATACGATAGTTGAAGATAGTAACGGTCAATATGTAATTAACGCAAGCGAATTGTCTATTGAAAATGGTGGCGATAGCGCTGCTAAAATAAACAGCATTATAGTCTACTACACCGAACCGATTGTTTGCGAACACGTGGTTGAAACATGGACACCCAACAACAACGGTACGCACACAGGCACTTGCAGTTTGTGTGGACAGGAAATAACGGAAGATTGTACCTTTGTTGACGAAGTTTGCACAGTGTGTGGCGGAAATCAACCTGTGTATGCAATCAACACAAGTGTTGAAAATGCAACTATCGCAACGCCTACGGGAGATTTGCCCGGAACTGCGCTTCACGGTACGGAATTGGCATTTACCATTACCCCTGAGGAAGGATTTGTTGTAACGGAAGTAAAAGTTAACGGCGAAACTGTGGAAGCGGTAGAAGGCGTGTACACAATCACTGTAAAGGCAACAGTAAACATTGACGTTACTACGCAGGAAGAATCAACAGTTCCTGCAGAACCTACGGAATTTGTCAAGATAACAGACCAAAACACTTTTGAAAATGCTGTTGCAAGTGGTGCCAAATTCTTGATTGTTTATGAAGACGGTAAAACTGCGTATGTATTTGATGGTTCGTTAACCAAATTGGATGCTGCAAATAACTACGTTACTGCAACAATAGAAAACGGACAAATTGCCGATTCTGCGGAATTGCAAGCAAGTAGTTTTGCAATCACAGCGTCTGCAAGTGGCTACAATATTCAGTCTGCTTCGGGCTTATATATTGGTAGTACATCAAATTCTAATGAGCTTAAATCAAGTAGTAACAATACATATGTTAATAATATTTCGTTCTTAAGTTCCAATGTTATGATTCAAGGTACTGCTACTACAATTAAGTTTAACAATGATTCTAATCAAATGAGATTTAGGTATTATAAATCAGGACAAAAATCCGTTTGCCTGTACGCACTTATCTAAAACTGAAATTCACAAAAAAAGGTCGGATTTCCCGACCTTTTTTGTGCGTTGATTCGGGCGCAACGCATGCCCTCACAAAAGCAATGTTGTTTGCATAACACCGAAAAACTACTTTTCTTCGTAGTCCTTGCAGTAGTGCGCCGTTTCGCAGTCCTTGCTGGGTGTAACGGTGATTTGCGAAAGTTTGCAAGTCCCCGATTTGTTGTGGTGTTTGCACACGCAAACGTCGCAAAGAATGGATTGTTGATTTTTCATTTTTTGCACCTCCTGATTTCATTGTTGTCCATTGCCTCAAAAAAAATACACGCATTTTGCACACTTATTTTGTTTTTGTTTGACGTTGTCATGCAAATTTTTTCGACGTTTTTTGCACCGTGTTGACTATTGATTGCCGATGTTGTATAATGTACAAAAACGTTACGGAAAAATCCGTTGTGAAATGGAGGAAACAATGAAAGTACTTCTTTTGCAAGATGTGAAAGGACAGGGCAAAAAAGGCGAAATAATCAACGTGTCCGACGGCTACGCAAACAATTTTCTGCTCAAAAAAGGTTTGGCAACGGTGGCGACAGCCGACACCCTCAACAGCGTTGCGATACACGACAAAGCGGTAGCCAAGCAAAAGGAAGCGGAAAAACAGCAGGCGTTGGAAAACGCCAAAAGGCTGAAAGGGCAGGAAGTGCATCTCACCGCCGCCAAAGGTGCAAACGGAAAGATGTTCGGAAGCATCACCAATAAGGAAATTGCCGAAGAATTGTGCCGTTTGGGCTACAAGGTGGACAAAAAACAAGTGGTGCTGAAGGAAAACATCAAAACAAGCGGAAGGTACACCGTCAACGTCAAAATGTACGCCGAAGTGTCCGTGCCCGTCGTTGTGGTGGTGGACTGATTTTCCCCATCCGTATTTGCAATTTGCAACAAACAAAACTTAAAGCCTGCAATGACGCAGGCTTTTTTGTTTTTTTCATTTCAACTTGCTTTGCCAAAAACTAGCGTACTTTTGCTTTGCCAACACAACAGCCGTTTTCTTACCTTTTTTATATTGTTTTTTGCCCCTTTGCCCCTTTCCTTTGCTTTTGGGACATTTCGCTCTTTGCCCTTTGGAAGTTTACTCGTTTTTTAATCTATGTTGTATCATTCGCTGTCTTTTTGGGGCAGTACTCGCTCTTTTTCAATGCCTGTTTGTTTCAACAGCCGTTTTCTTACCTTTTTTATATTGCTTTTTCCCTTTGCTTTTTTCCCTTTGCTTTTGAAACATTTTGCCCTTTGCCCTTTCCTTTGCTTTTGAAACATTTTGCGCTTTGCCCTTTGGAAGTTTGCCCGTTGTTTTCTTATTCTCGGTTGTTTCATTCGCTGTCTTTTGGGGGCAGTCTTCGCTCTTTTTCAATATCTGTTTGTTTCATTCAATATCTGTTTGTTTCAACAGTCGTTTCCTTACCTTTTTTATATTGTTTTTTGCCCCTTTGCCTTTTGCCGTTTGCTATTTGGGCATTTCGCCCGTTGCCATTTGAAATTTTGCCCGTTGTTTTCTTATTCTCGGTTGTTTCATTCGCTGTCTTTTGGGGGCAG
>ERZ1090861.1280-NODE-1280-length-13210-cov-5.352642_pt1 | contig 13210 bp, 10 predicted proteins | sample MGYA00478482_ERZ1090861 | MGnify/ENA primary metagenome ERZ1090861 (study PRJEB33644, sample SAMEA5815744) | chicken gut metagenome | biome: Chicken; feature: Gastrointestinal Tract; material: Caecum | place: Ireland | collected 2019-01-01 | study: A study of... | reverse complement strand
GCCCCCTATCGGACGGTGTACGTGCGCGCCGATGGCGACGGGCATGCGGGACGGATGACGTCGGTGGCGGTCAGCGCGCCGCGCTCCCTGTATCTGAGGGTGCGGGCGAATGACACCGTGCGGCTGTGGATCGCCGAATCGGCCGGGTCGGTGGTGCCGATCGCCGCGGTTCATGCCAACGTGCGTGTGCCGTTCTCCTTCGATTGGCTGCGCGTGGCCGCGATGGCGGCGATTGCGCTGCTGGTGGCGTTGTGGCGGCCCGGTTCGCGGCTGTGGCGGATCACGTTGGATCCGTCGAGCCGCAGGCAGCGGCTGGCGTTCGCCGCGGTGATGGCGGCGGCCGCGGCGGCGACGCTGGTGCCGGTGGCCATGCAGCTGTCCGCGCAGTTGGCCTCGGATCCGACCGCGCTCAGTTTCAGCAAGCCGAACGCGTACACCTATGACTTCGAACAGTACGGCCGGGTGGCCGACGCGTTGATCCACGGGCGTGTATGGGTGGATCTGCCGGTGGATCCGGCGTTGCAGGCCGTGCAGGATCCGTACGATGCGGCCACGCGCAGCCGGCTGCTGGCCGATGGCGTGCAGCTGTTCTGGGATTACGCGTATCACGACGGGCACTGGTACTCGTACTTCGGCGTGCTGCCGGCGGTGTTGTTGTTCGTGCCCTATCAGCTGGCCACGGGGCGGATGCTGCCGTCGGGCGCGGCCGAGCTGGTGCTGATGCTCGGCGTGCTGGTGTTCGCCTGTCTGCTGACGATCCGTCTGATCCGGCGTATCGCGCCGCGCACCTCGCTGGCCGCCACGTCGATGGCGATCGTGTTCGTGCTGGTAGGGTCGAACGCGCCGTATCTGTGGTTCCGCACCAATTTCTACTCGATCCCCTGCGCCGCCTCGCTGCTGCTGTCCACGCTGGGGCTGTGGCTATGGCTGGGGGCCTCGATGCCTCGCCGGCGTCCGGCACGCCCCGACGCCCCGCCGTTGAAGCTGGGGCATCTGGCCGGCGGGGCGCTGTGCATCGCCGCGAACCTGGGGTGCCGCCCCACGTTCGCGCTGGTGGCGTTGCTGGGGATTCCGCTGTTCTGGCCGCAGCTCAAGGCGCTGTATGCCGGTATCCGGCAGCGGTCGATCGGCGTGTGGCAGGCGCTGCGCATGCCGATGGCGGTGCTGGTGCCGGCGGTGTGCATCGTGCTGCCGCTGCTGGCCTATAACGCCGCCCGGTTCGGTTCCCCGCTGGATTTCGGCAACAGCTACCAGTTCACGGTCACCGATATGACGCGCTTCACGCCCGCGCCGGACACCTTCCCGCTGCTGGTGGCCTACTATCTGTTCCTGCCGCTGCGGTTCACGGCCGAGTTCCCGTTCCTGGCGCTATCGCCCACGCCGCTGCCGTCCTGGGCGTATGCGGAGGAGATGATCGGCGGCCTGTTCATGCTCTGCCCGCTGCTGATGCTGTCCTTCGCGTTGCCGTTCCTGCACCGCCGGCTGCGCGGCAGCGGCTGTTGGGGCCTGCTGGTCTGCGGATTGGCGCTGGGGCTGGCGCTGCTGGCGTTCGACGCGTGGGAGGGTGGCCTCGGCTGGCGGTATATGATCGACTTCGCCTGGCTGCTGGCGTTGGCCGCGCTGCCCGCCTTCCTCGCCATCGCCGGTGCCGTGGACTCCTGCGCTCCGGCGCTGCGGCTGCGCCGCCTGCTCATCCTGCTCATCCTGCTGGCCACCCTCGTCGTCACCCTCCTCGGGTTCTTCGTGCCCGGGCGCGACGACGCCCTCATCGGCGTGAACTCCGGGCTGTATCACACCGTACGTTCCTGGTTCACGCTGTTCTGACGGTACTTCCAGCCGCGTATTGGACAATCACCGGCAATTCGTCAGGTTATCGGCGTATAACAGTGCCACGTATCCAACACATCAGTCGTCATGCCAAGGAGCGGAAGGCCAGTCATCCGATGAGCCGTTTCACCACACGCCTGCACCCCCGTACGCTGCGCTGGATCCTCGCCGCAATCGCGGTCATCGTCGTCGCGCTGCTCTGCCTGCTGCCGCAGCCCGACGTCAACGCAACCGTCCGACAGACCCGCATCGAGCGGCTCAACGCGCTGGTCGAGAACGTCTACACCGCCGATTTCCAGCAGATGCGGCAGGAACAGCTCATCGCCGAACGTGACGAGGAGCCCCGCACCATCGACAACATCTACGTCAAGGACGATCCCTACGCCACGAACACGCGCTCGCTGTACGTCTATTTCACCACCGAACAGCCGGCGACCGTCAGCTACACGGTGGCGGCCGAGGGCTACCCGGACTTCTCCGCGGACGCCTACGAGGGCGTCGACGGGGCCACGACCGAGCACGAGTTCCTGGTGCTCGGCCTGCTGCCCGACCTGACGAACACGATCACGCTGACCATCACCGACGAGACGGGCGGCACCACCGAACGCGTCATCGAACGTGAGGGACTGAGCCTGCTCGGCACCGAGGAGGTGCGGCTGGAGCAGCCGGTCCAGCCGGACGAGGGCGCCGATCTGGGCAACGGCCTGTACGCGATCCTGGGCAACGACAGCGACGATCAGGACTTCATGTTCTACTACGACGCCAACGGCGTGCTGCGCGGCGAGGTGCCGATCCTGTTCTACCGCAGCCATCGCCTGCTGTTCGACGACGACGGCCTGATGTGGTTCTCCGCGTCCACCGAGAAGATGGCGGCGATGGACCGGCTCGGGCGGCTCGTCAAGATCCTGGACCTGGGAGACAGGTACATCCTGCACCACGATTACGCGTTCGACGCCGACCAGAACCTGGTGCTGCTGGCCACCGAGCTCAACCGCAGCGACGGTTGCGTGCAGGACCAGATCGTCAAGCTGGACACGGACACCGGCAAGGTGACGCCGCTGCTGGACATGGGTGACATGTTCCCCGAATACAAGATGTCCACCGACCACGCGGGCATCGACGAGTCGGATCTTTCGGCGACCGGCAAATGGGATTGGATCCATTTCAACACCATCCAGATGCTGCCGGACGGATCGGCGCTGCTGTCGGCGCGCGAGACCTCCACCATCATCAAGATCGACGATCTGGAAGGCACGCCGACGCTCGACTACATGATCGGCGAACCCTCGGTATGGGCGGGCACGCCGCAGGAGGATGACTTCCTGACCAAGGTGGGCGACTTCCCCGACACCGGCGGCCAGCATTCGATCACCTACGTGGACGATCCGGCGCTGTCGGACGGCCAGTACTATCTGTACATGTTCGACAACAACTACGGTTCGGCGCAGACGCGGCCGGATTTCGACTGGACCGTGATCGACGGCATCGTGACCAAGTACAGCATCGCCACCGAGGGGGCCTACTCGCAGTACCGTCGGTATCTGGTCGACGAGAACGCCGGCACCTACACCGAGGTCAACGCCTTCGACGTGCCGTATTCGCCGCTGGTCAGCTCGGCGCAGGAGCTCGATGGCGGGCGGGTGCTCATCGACTCCGGCATGCAGGGGCTGTTTGGCGTGTACGACGAATCGACCGGGGAGCTGCTGGCGCAGTACCGCATGAAGCTCAACACGAGCTACATCTACCGGGTCTACGAATACGACTTCAAAGGCTTCTACTTCGCCTAGTCTTGCGGCATTCACATGAGGTCGTCCCGCGCAAGTCCACGACTGTCTACGTTCCTCCGACAGGAACCGCCGGGCAAAGGCCGGACGGATATCCGGGGATGCATCTCTCCACATATCCGCAACCTTGCATCGGTACAATGGTCGCCTATGGGATTGTTTGACGCTTTGATGGGCCGCAAGCCGACCGCCCCCGCGCCGAGTGCGCTCACGTTCACGCTGGCCGATGCCGGATACACGTACGATGACGGCAATGTCGGTCTGGAACCGATCTCGTTGACCATCAGCGAACGACGTGTGGCCCTCATCGGCCTGAACGGGTCCGGCAAGACCACGCTGCTCAAACTGCTCGACGGCGCACTGACCGCCACGAGCGGCACCGTGAGCATCGCAGGCGGCGAGGAATCGCTGAATCCCGCCGTGAAACGCGACCTGAAGCGCATCGAGGACATCATCGGCCGGGTGCGGCGCGAGGAGATCCCGAACAGCTACTACAAGGCGGCCACCATCGCCGAAGCCATCGACGAGCCGCTGAAGAAACACAAGGTGCCCGAGTCGGAACGGCAGGCGATCATCGGCAACCTGTTCGCCCACTTCGGTCTGGCGGAAGTCTCGCGACAGCCCGCCTCGGCGCTGGATTCCGGGAAACGGCATCTGCTGGCCATCGCCTCCGCGCTGAGCTTCTCCCCCGCGGCCATTGTGGCCGACGAGCCGACCAAGGGCTTGGATGAGATCGGCACCACGCATGTGGCCAAGGCCCTGTTCGGCTACAACAAGCAGGTCGTGTTCGCCACGCATGACACCGAGATGATCGTGCGCCCCGAATACGCCATCGACCGCACGCTGGTGCTCGACGACCACCGCATCGTGTTCGATGGCGTGCCGGCGGACGCCGTGGCCTTCTACAACGATCTGGTCCGAGCCAAGTTCGAGGCCGCAAAGGCGCAACGGTAACCGCACTGGTATATCCCGCCGGACCATGCCGTCGGATGGGTTACGCCATCATATCGGCCACGGTATCCAGCACCACGCGGATATTGCGCGCGAACTCGTCGGGCTCCGGCAGCAGCGAAACCGCCAGGTACCCGTTCGACGCCATATCGAAGAAATATCCCGGCTGGCCGGTCAGCCGATGGTCGGCGATCATCCGCAGCACCAGCTCGTTCTCATCGATGACGGACGGCACGCGCAGCAGCACGTTCCAGCCGCCCTCCGGTCGCAGCAGCGAGGTCACCCCCAGCGGGTCATCGGCCAGCAGGCGCCGAAGCGTGCTCAGGTTGCCGAGCACGCGTCCCCGCACGCGCATGGTCTGCGCGGGTGCGGCCTCCAGCAACCCGGCAATCCGCCCGGCGATGATATCGCTCATCGGCAGGTAGTCGTCGGCGATCACGTCCAACCGTTGCAGCGCCTCCCGCACATCTTCTGCCGGGCCGGACACCTGGATCCAGCCGACCTTGGCGTGCGGGGCCGCCAGCATCTTCGAGAATCCGTCGAGTGCGAAGGTGAGCACGCCCGGCTCCCCCGCCAGTCGAGCGTTGCCGTCGAACGGCTCCAGTGCGTAGTCGTAGAACACCTCGTCGGCGATCAGCGCCACGTCATGCGCCCGGCACATCGCCACGATGGCCTCACGTTCCGCCGGTTTGACATAGGAGCCTGTCGGATTGTTCGGGTTGATCAGCACCAGCGCGCGGATGCGGCCGCCGTCCGCGCCGTCAAGCAGGGCTTCGAGTTCCGCCGTGTCGATGAACCAGGAGCCGTCGTATTGCAGCTGGTATTCGATCGTGTCCACGCATTCCAGGCGCGCGATCGATTCGATCAACGGATAGCCGGGTTTCGGCGCGAGCACCGCGTCGCCGGCGTCGCACAGCAGCTTGATAAGCCACGAATACGCCTGCGATGTGGAGCTGAGCAGATACAGATGGTCGGGATCGACGGGGCGGATGCCAAGACCGGCGACATCATTCCGGTGCGTGGTGTCGGCTGCATCCGCAATGTCCGAGCGAACACCGGCGTTGTCCGCATGGCGGATGTCCGTCTCACGTGGACCGTCCGACGACCTCCGGGTCAGGAACGCGGCCAGCGCCTCGCGCACCGTACGGTCGCCGCGCGGGTCGGCGGCGTACGTTCCCGGCACCTGCACCGGGGCCAGGCCGTGGCGTGTGGGGTTCGAATCGTTCAGCTTACCGAGGGCGATGCGGTGGCGGCGCGCCACGGCCGGGGCGGGGGCGTTGGGTTGGGGTGCGCTGATGGCGCCAGGGGATGACAACCCCACGACTCCACTGTACACGCCGCGACCGGCAGCCGGCGACCGGCAGCCGGCAGCCCTGATTCAAGCCCTATGATGCAGCATCGCCAACTCACTGCGTCCAAATGATAACGCCGCCCCTTCATCCGGGACGGCGTTATCATCAACGTTCAGTGAGGAACGTCACTGCTTGGTGCTGGCGAAGTACGCGGCACCGACGATGCCGGCCTCATTGCGCAGCTTGGCGGGAACGATCGGGGTCTTGATGTCGATGTACGGCAGGAACTTGTCGCTCTGACGGCTGACACCGCCGCCGACCACGAACAGGTCCGGGTTGAAGTACTTCTCCATCAGGCCGTAGTACTTGGTCAGGCGCTTCGCCCACTTCTTGTAGCCGAGGTCCTCGCGCTCGCGCACCGAGGAGGCGGCGTACTTCTCGGCGTCGCCCTTGCCCTTCGGCAGTTCGATATGGCCGAGCTCGCTGTTCGGGATCAGCACGCCGTTGTAGATCAGCGCGGTGCCGATGCCGGTGCCCAGCGTGGTGGCGATGACCAAGCCGTTCTGGCCCTGCGCGGCACCGTACTGCTGTTCCGCCAGACCGGCCGCGTCGGCGTCGTTGACCACGACGACCGGACGGCCGCAGGCCTCGGAGAAGACGGCGGTCACATCCACGCCGATCCAGGACTGATCGAGGTTGGCCATGAAGTCCAGCGGCCTGCCGGGCTTGATCGGGGCCGGGAACGCGATGCCGACCGGTGCGGTCTCGGGCACTTCGAAATGGTCGAGCTGCTGACGCACGATGGCGGCCACCGCTTCCGGGGTGGAGACTTCCGGGGTGAGAATCTTCAGTCGCGGTTCGGCGAACTCGCCCTTCTCCAGATTGACGGGTGCGGCCTTGATGCCGGAGCCGCCGATATCCACGCCAAACGCCTGTGCTGTTTCAATCATCGTTGACCTCTCTCGTAGAAGGTTTGGTGGTTAACCCGGTACCCGCATTCTATCGCGTGCCCGCACCGACACGCACGCCAACACACCATGCAATGCAAACGTATGCACGAACTGTCGTTCCAGCGACATAATCGGTCCGCCTCCGAGCCGGGAACACGATGAAAGGGGCACCGGCCCGGCGATAGGATCAACCGTTGGCGAAACGCATCCCCAGCGATGCCGGCGCGCGATAATGGAAGCATGGCAGAACATACACAACTGATCGACGCGATCAACATCTGCACATCCATCCGCTCCTACGACCCCGACCCGATCGACGACGACACGGCCCGACAGCTCGATATGACCATCGACGCGGTCAACATGCTCGCCGATGCGCACATCCAGCTGGTGCGCGACCAGCCGGCCGTGTTCGCCGACGCCAACGCCTCCGGACACCTGAACAACGCCGCGAACTATCTGGCCGTCGTCGTCCCGAAGGACGACGACGGGGCCCGCGAGCGCGCCGGCTTCTACACCGAACGCGTGGTGCTGGCGGCCACGTTGCGGGGCCTGGGCACCTGCTGGGTCGGCGGCAGCTGGGACCGCAGCGAAGCGGCCCGCCATTGCCGGCTGTCCGCCGGCGAGGAGCTGTATCTGGGCGTGGTCATCGGGTATCCGGAACGGCACTTCGACCGCATGGCGAAGAGCTATACCGAGCTGGTGGCGATCCGCGATGCGCACTGCGAGTCGAAGACCTACGAGCAGTTCACCGCGCCGATGGGCGACGAGGCGCGCGCCGCGGCGCCCGACTGGTTCAAGGCCGGCGTGCAGGCCGCGATGAAGGCGCCGAGCGCGATGAACCGCCAGCCGATCGTCTTCTCATACAACCCCGACGATGACACCGCGGCGGCGATGATCGACCCGAATGTGGAAAGCGGTCAGGCGCTCAACGATCTGGGCATCGCCAAGCTGCATTTCCAGATCGGCGCAGGCTCCGGAACCTGGGCGTGGGGCGACGGAGGGTTGTTCATTCACCGGTAAGCGGAGGCATGGGCTGCCAGGTGGGGTCGTGCAGCAGCTTGCGCGAATCCCACCAGCCCTTGGCGATCTGCACCAGACCGGTGCGCAGATGCTCCCGGTCCACGGCCACCAGGCGGATGACCTCCTTGGCGGCCGTGGCCAACGTGCCCACGGCGAACAGGAACGGGCGGAAATCGCCGTATGCCATGAAATACCGGGCCATGTACCCGCGGTTGCGCATGATATGGTACCGGTTCATATCCGATGTGGAGTTCAGCTGGCGCACGCCGGCGATATCCCAGTTGCCGATCTCGCGCGTGCGGCGCAGCACCACGTCCGGCACGACGATCGGATTGGTGACCTTGCTGGCCCGATACCCGTACATCGTATCGTCCCAGTAGATGAAGAACCGCGGATCGGGCAGGCCGATCCGTTCCACGATCCGCCTGCTGAACAGGCCTCCCTCGAAGCACAGCGTGTTCATCACCCGATACCCGGCCTTGCCGAACGCGGCCGGGGCGATCGGGTTGGGGATGCCCAACGGCACGATGAACTGGTACTGCCAGTAGAACGGACCGCCGTCGTAGTCGTATCGGCTGCCCTGGATGACCTCGTGGCGCTTCGTCCATTTCGCCAGTTTCTCGATGCCGTCCGGCAGCACGGCCACATCGTCGTCCATCACCCAGAACCAGGCGGCGCCCAGCTCGTACGCCTTCTTCACGCCGGCCGAGAACCCGCCCGCGCCGCCGAGGTTGTCGGATTGCGGCGCATACACCACGCGGCCCCCGTTGCCGCTCAGGTCGGGCACCGTATCGCCCCACTGGCGTTTGACATCGGCGGCGAACCCCTCGACCATGCCGCGCGTCTCGTCGCTGTGCTCGTTGTCCACAATGATGATGCGCCACGGCGCCTGGGTCAGGTCCAGCAGCGACTTGAACAGGGTGTGCAGCAGCTCCTGCCGCTTGTAGGTCACCACCACGATCGCCAGCTTCTCGATCCCCGGCTTCTCGGCATGTCGCGCCTGCGAGCTGTTCTTCTTGCGTACAGTCATGTCCTCCATTGTTGCACCCACCGTCGCCACCGGGCAACCGTCGCGCGCATCGTCCGGCATGCGGCCGCACCGCCGCCGTTCGTCCCGCGGTGGCTGTACGAATGGAAACGCAAGTTTCAGGGAAGGTGCAATTCCTTACTGGCGGTAACGGCGCAACCGGGGTTCATAACGGTGGCCGCCGGAGCCCGCGACCCGCGAATGCGGCTGATCCGGTGCGATTCCGGAGCCAACGGTTACAGTCCGGATGGAAGAAACGAGGTGCTCGCATGAGCGTGTCTTCGCATACCGATACCCATTCCACATCTGTCCCGTCCGCGTCGTCCGCTTCGACGCATGCCACCGGCGTGGCCGATTCGGGACGCTGGTCCACGCGCCGCATCGCCGTGTACGCGCTGTTCGTCGCGTTGTCGATGGCGGTCAGTTTCATCGAGTTCCCGCTGATTCCGGGCGTGCCGTGGCTGAAGTACGACCCGTCCGGCATCGTGTGCCTGGTGGCCGGCTTTGCGTACGGTCCGGCCGCTGCGGTGCTGGTGAGCGTGCTCGGCTTCGTGCCGCATGTGTTCGCCGATCCGTGGGGTTCGCTGATGGCGATCGCCGTGGCGCTGGCGATGAGCGTGCCCGCCGCGCTGGTCTACCGCCGGCTGCGCACACGCCGTGGCGCGCTGATCGGCATCATCGCGGGCGCCGTGGTGGCGCTGGCGGTGGCGATCATCGGCAATCTGCTGGTCACGCCGATCTACGCGGATATGACGGTCGAACAGGTGGCGGCCATGATCGTACCGGCGCTGCTGCCGTTCAACCTGGCCAAGCTGGCGGTGCACGGCGTGGTGACGTTCCTGATCTACAAGCCGATCTCGAATCTGCTCAACCGATGACCGCGCAGCCGACCGACGACGTCGCCGTGGCGTTGCGCGGCGTCCGTTTCAGCTACGACAACGGGGTGACCTGGGCGTTGGACGGCGTGGATCTGACCGTTCGGGCCGGCGAGCGCGTGTGCATCGTCGGCCCGAACGGTTCGGGGAAGTCCACGCTGTCGAGGATCGTCGCCGGGCTTGCGGCCCCGGACGCGGGCACCGTCACGGTGCTGGGCGAACGGGTGTTCGACGGCGATGCCGGGCCGGATCCGGATGCCTACCGCCGGGCGCGCCGCGGCATCGGCGCGGTGTTCCAGAATCCCGAGGACCAGCTCGTCACCACGGTGGTCGAGGACGATGTGGCGTTCGGCCCGGAGAACCTCGGCATCGCGCATGCCGATATCGGCAGGCGCATCGCCGAGGCTCTGCAAGCGGTCGACATGACCGAGTCGCGAGCCGCGGATCCGACGGTGATGAGCGGCGGCCAGCAGCAGCGCATCGCCATTGCGGGCACGATGGCGATGCATCCGGCGATGGTCGTGTTCGACGAGCCGACCGCCATGCTGGACGGGGCCGCCCGGGCCGAGGTCATGGCGGTTCTCGACAGCCTGCAGGCGCGCGGCGTGACCATCGTGCATATCACCCACCATGCCGACGAAACGCTGCGGGCGGATCGCGTCATCCGCATGGAATCCGGGCGGATCGTATCGGAGGGGCGCCCGCGTCGGGACGACGCCGCCCGTGCCGCTTCAGCCGACCAACCGCACCCGCCCGCCGACGGTGGCGACGAACCGCAGCCTGATTCCGAACCGCAGCCTGATTCCGAACCGATCATCGCCGTCGAGCATGTCTTCTTCACGTACCCGGGCCAGACGCCGCCGGTGATCGACGACCTGTCGCTGAGCATCGCACGCGGCGAGACCGTGGCGCTGATGGGGCACAACGGCGCGGGCAAGACCACGCTGGCACGTCTGCTGTGCGCGCTGGAACGGCCGGACGACGGATCGATCACCGTGGCGGGGGTCCCGGTCGCGCTCGCCCGTGGCGGCCGACGCGACACCGCACGAGAACGCCGATCAGGCGCGGCCGGAACCGGTCATGTACGCAAACCGCGTATGGCCTCCCGTACGCAGCGACGGGCGTTACGCCGGCACGTCGGCTATGTGATGCAGCATCCGGAACGGCAGCTGTTCGCCGACACGGTGGCGCAGGATGTGGCCTACGGGCCGCGCAATCAGGGGCTGCCCGAGGCCGCGGTGCGCGAGCACGTCGAATGGGCGTTGCAGCTGCTGCGGATCGGCCATCTCGCCGACCGTTCCCCCTTCGCCCTGTCCGGCGGCCAACAACGGCTGGCGGCCATCGCCGGCGTCCTCGCCTGCCGGCCGGATGTGCTCATCATGGACGAGCCGACCGCGGGGTTGGATGCCCGGGCCAGCGCACGGATCCATGATCTCATCCGCACGCTGCGTGCCCAAGGCGTCACCGTGCTGGTCATCACGCATTCCGCCGCCGAAGCCGCGGCGATAGGTGCCCGGATCATCACCATGGGGCAGCCGCCGCACACGCAGTCCGCCCGCACCGGCGCGGAAGGCAGCGGACCGTTGGGAACCCTGGACCCACGGGTCAAGATGGTGACGTTCCTGGTGTTGATGTTCACGGCGTTCGCCATCTCGAACGCGTGGCAGCTGGGGCTGGCGGCCGCGCTGACCGCGGGGATCATCGCCGTCGGCAGGCTGAACCCGTTGCGGCTGCTCGCCGCGGTGCGGCTGATCCTGGGCATGCTGGTGGTGATGGGACTGCTCAACCTCTTCTTCGCGCGCGGCGGCGACGTGCTGGCCGCATGGGGGCCGCTGACCATCACGACGGGCGGCGTGCAGACCGCGGCGCTGTACACGCTGCGATTCGCGCTTGTCATCGTTCTGGGTGCGGTCATGATGGAGACCACCACGCCAACCGCGCTCACCGATGCCATCGGATCGCTACTCTCACCGTTGCGGCGGTTCGGCGTGCATACCCAGGAAATCGCCCTGGTGCTGAGCCTGGCGCTGCGGTTCCTGCCCACATTGGCACGCGAGGCGCATGCGGTCATCGATGCGCAGTCGGCGCGCGGCGGCGACATCGAAACCGGTTCCCCGGCCAAACGACTGCGCGCGCTGACGGCGATTGTGGTGCCGGTGTTCGCCGGCACACTGCGCCATGCGGACAATCTGGCGCTCGCCTTGGACGCGCGCTGCTATGAGGAGGGCGCGCATCGCACGCATTGGCGGCGGATGCGCGTACGCCGGCGCGACCTGCTGTTCATCACCGTGGCCGTGCTCTATCTGTTCGCCTTGATGGCGCTTCAGATGCCCTGACCGGTTCAGGGTATCCCCTGATGGCGAAGTGCAGTGCCCGGTGCGTATGCTTAAGACATGAGACTCTTAGGCAACATCCTGTGGATCCTGCTGGGCGGCCTGTGCATTGCAATCGGCTGGGCGCTGGTCGGTCTGGTGCTGTGCATCACCATCATCGGCATCCCGCTGGGACTGCAATGCTTCAAGATGGCCACGCTGACGCTGACGCCGTTCGGCAAGACCGTGGACTACGGCGGCGGCATCGGTTCGACGCTTGTCAATATCGTGTGGGTGATCCTGGTCGGCTGGTGGATGGCGCTGGGCTATGTGGCGGCGGGTCTGGTGAACTGCATCACCATCATCGGCATCCCGTTCGGCCTGCAGTCGTTCAAGATGGCCAAGCTGGCCCTGTGGCCGTTCGGCGCGGAGATCCGCAGTCTGTAATCCATACGCCATGGCGCGGGCCGTACTCGGGTAGACTGGTATACATGAGCAAGACACTACGTAGCATCGGTGCCGCGTTGTGCCTGACCGCCGCCCTGTCCACCGCACTGGGCGGCTGCGCCGGCCGTGACGACGCCACCGACGAGATTCTGCAACGCCTCGATACCATGCAACGTGAGATCGAGGACCTCCGGGCCGGTTCCACCGGCTCGTCCGCCAGCGACGGGACCACGTCGTCCGATTCCGGAACGGCCACGGATGGCGGTTCCTCCGCTTCGACCCAAGCTGCGCCGACCGATCAGGCCGGGTTCGAAGCGGCGATCGCCGATCTGGAGTCCCGTGCGTCCGACGCGGTGGCCACCGCCGATGCCGTGGCCGTGCCCTCCGCCCCCGCCGACCGTCCGCAGGCGTATTTCGACGCCACGCGACCGTTGGAGGCGTTGGACGATGAGATCGACCGACTGGACGACCAGATCGAGGACGCGCACCGGGCCAAGACCATCGACCGCAACACCATGTGGTCGTTGGAGGACCGGCTGGACGTCGTCGACGATCAGATCGACCAGGCCAAGGATTCGCTCGAACGCCGCATGGGCATCGACGACTGATCCGGCATCGCCGCAGCCGGCATGACGCGCTCATCCCGGCTCTTGGATGCGGCCCGGTGAACCGTACGATACGGTTCACCCGGCCGCCACGTGCCGGGAGGCATCGCGCCCCGG
>ERZ1090861.1279-NODE-1279-length-13214-cov-6.615776_pt1 | contig 13214 bp, 11 predicted proteins | sample MGYA00478482_ERZ1090861 | MGnify/ENA primary metagenome ERZ1090861 (study PRJEB33644, sample SAMEA5815744) | chicken gut metagenome | biome: Chicken; feature: Gastrointestinal Tract; material: Caecum | place: Ireland | collected 2019-01-01 | study: A study of... | reverse complement strand
TCTACACGAGCCTTATCGTCGGCAGCGTCAGATGTGTATAAGAGACAGATACCGTGATGATTGTCAGCGTCTCCGTCGGCGTGGGCGTTTTTCTCGCCGTGGCGATGCTCCGCATCGTGTTCGGAATCAGTCTGCCCGTATTGCTCGGCGTCTGTTATGTCGCGTTGTTTGCCGTCGCGCTCCTGTTCGTGCCGCAGAGTTTCTGGGCCATTTCCTTCGACGCGGGCGGCGTCACCACGGGGCCGGTTACCGTGCCGTTTATCATGTCCCTGGGCGTCGGCGTCGCGGCCGTCCGGAGCGACAGAAAGAGCGGGGACGACAGCTTCGGCCTGGTGGCGCTGGGCAGCGTGGGGCCCGTCCTCGCGGTGCTGGTGCTCGGCATTGTCTATAAGGCGGAAGGCGGGGAGTATGCCGTGGAGGAGATCGTCATTCCCGGGACTACGCAGGACGCGTTTCTCGCGTACGGAAGGGGATTGGGGGAATATGCGCTGGAAGTGCTGCGCGCCCTGTCTCCCATCGCGGCCTTCTTTGTGCTCTTTCAGCTGTTTACGCGGACTTTTTCCCGCCGTCAGCTCATCAAGGTGATCATCGGAATCGTCTATACCTTTGCAGGACTGACCTTTTTCCTGACGGGCGCAAACGTCGGATTTATGCCGGTGGGCAGGAAGATCGGCAGCGTGCTCGCTGGGATAAACAACGGCTGGCCGCTCATTCCCGTGGGGATGCTGCTCGGCTACTTCGTGGTCTCCGCCGAGCCCGCCGTGTATGTGCTCAACAAACAGGTGGAACACATGTCCGCGGGCGCGGTCACTTCTTCCGCGATGAAAAAGGGACTTTGCATCGGCGTCTGCGCGGCGCTGGGCTTTGCGATGCTCCGGATTGTGGCGGGATTCAACGTCATGTGGCTGCTCGTGCCCGGCTATGCGGCCGCCCTGCTGTTGATGCCGTTTACGCCCCGGTTGTTCACGGGGATCGCGTTCGACTCGGGCGGGGTCGCCAGCGGCGCGATGGTCTCGTCCTTCGTCCTGCCTATGGCGATCGGCGCCTGCGCGGTGATCGCTCCCGCCGAGATCATGACTCTGGCGTTCGGGTGCGTGGCGCTGGTGGCGTTGGCGCCGCTGATCACCATTCAGGTGCTCGGGATCCATTACCGGCACAAGACGGCTACCTACAAAAAGAACTTCCTCAGCGAAGAAGACGATATCATCGAATACGAGGTGGATTGATATGGAAGGGACGGAAAAATCGGCGCGTTGGCCGGTGGGCGGAAAAACGCTTCGCCGGGTGACCGGACGGATCAGAGACAAAGAGAATGCCCGCGGCAGGGAAAAGGACGGCGGGCGGAACGCACGGCCCCGGCTGAAACTGCTGGTCGGCGTGGTCGCTTCCGGAGACGGAGCGGAGGTCGCGGAAATCTGCAATTCGGTGGGGGCGGCGCTCAGCTATTCTTTCGAGGGATACGGCACCGCGCGGACAGCCGTACTCGATTACCTGGGTCTGGGCGAAAGCGAAAAACAGGTGATTATTTCACTGATTCCCGAGAGTGCGGAAAAGGCGATTTTAGACGGGATACAGAAGGAAATGGAATTATACCTCGTCGGCAAGGGCATCTGTTTTACGCTGCCGCTGACGGGGGTGTCTTCGATTGTGGCGAACGGGCTTCTGAAAGGAGCGCTTCAGGACAAATCCAACGGGAGGGAAGGAAGAATGACTGCGGAAACGAGAAAATACGATCTGATTGTGGCGGCTGTGGAAAGCGGCTATGCGGACGAGGCGATGAACGCCGCCCGGGAGGCCGGCGCGGCGGGCGGAACGCTGGTCAAGGCCATGACGCTGAACAACCGCAAGGCGGAACAGCTGATCGGGGTCACCCTGCAACAGGAGACGGAAATTCTCATCATTCTCACCAAATGCGAGGGGAAACTGCCCATCATGCGCGCGATTCAGGAGACGGCGGGACTGAAAACGGACGCGGGCGGCGTGCTGTTTTCGCTTCCGGTCGACAATCTGATCGGCGTCGGCTCCATGTCCCCCGATACCGGGGCGGGCCCGGCCGAGGACTGAGCTGTTTTTCCGGTCGATACAACCCTGCCTGCGGCACAGGGAAATCCGAAGAAAAACCCGGGCGCCTCGGGAGGGTGCGGGTAGGACTTAAAAAGAGCAGAAAGTATGCAAAAGTGCGCGGCGCGCGAAAACTGCGAGCTCTTTGAAAGCCGCAACAAACAAAAACGCGAAGTGCAAAAGTGCGCGGCGCGCGAAAACTGCGAGACCGCGGAAAAATCGCAAAACTGCGGCAACTTCCGGAAAAATTGCGCGGGCGCGATGGACTTGCCTATGAGAAATATATTCAGACGATTGAAAAAATACCGGGCGCCGCTGGGAGCGGCGTTCGTTTTGCTGGTATTGTCCACGGTCTGTTCGGTGGCTTTGCCCACGCTGATGACGAACATCGTGGACTACGGGATCAACGAAAAGGATCTCGGGTATGTGTACAGGACTTGCGCGATCATGGCGGGGGTCGCGGTCGCTTACGCGGGACTGGTGGTGGCCGCATACAAAATCGGCCAGGACGCCGTGGCGGAATTTTGCGGGGAACTTCGCGCGGAAATTTACGCGAAGGCAAATTCTTTGCCTATGGACGAATTCGGAAAGATCGGAACGGGCGCGCTGATCACCCGTTCGATCGAGGACGCGGACAGGATCGGCGACGTGATCAACACGCTGATGAGCGCGCTGTCCGCCATTCCGTTCACATTGATTCTGGGCACGGTGCTGGCGTTCCGGAAGGACTGGGTGCTGGCGGTCATTCTCTTTGCATTTGTGCCCGTGCTGTTTGTCGTGGTGATGGCGGTTTCCGGAAAAATTCACGCGCTGTGGAAGCGCTCGGACGAATACATGGACAAGCAGAATGCGCTCATCCGGAGCCGGTTGACGGGGATCCGGGTGGTCCGCGCGTTTAACCGGGAGCCGGAGGAACAGAAAAAGATCGATCGGGCGACGCACGTCATGGCGGACAACATCATCCGCGCGAATATCCGGGCGGGGCTGATCAGTCCGGTGTGTATGTTCCTGCTCAATCTGGCCGTCGTGCTCATCCTTTGCGTGGGTGCGGTGCGCATTTCTCTTCCGGGCACCCGCCTCACCGTCGGCGGGATTCTTGCCGTCATCGAATACGTGGGTATGATTATGTCCGGATTTCTGACGGTGTCCTTCTCCATTTCCGAAGTGCCGCGTTTCCGCGTGAACTGCGCGCGGCTCAGCGAAGTACTCGACGCGCCCTCCGTTCCGTCCGCGCGGGACGCCGGCCTGCCGCTCCTGCGCGGAGAAATTGCGCTGAAAGGGGTCTCCTATCGGTATCCGGGCAGCGAAGGGGACGCGCTTTCGGAAATCGACATGCACATTTCTCCCGGAGAAAAAATCGCGGTGATCGGCGGGACGGGTTCCGGGAAAAGCACGCTGGTGAGGTTGCTGCTCGGGCTCGCTTCTCCCACGTTCGGGGAATTGTGTTTTGACGGAATCGATTCCCGGCAGATGAGCGAAAAGAGAATCCGCGAAAATGTCAGCTGCGTATTGCAGAGAGATACCATCTTTTCGGGAACGGTGCGCGAAAATGTCGTCGCCGGCAGGCAGGTAAGCGATGAAGAAGTGTGGAAGGCGCTCGGGGACGCGCAGCTTCGGGAGTTTGCCGAAGGGCAGAAAGAGGGGCTCGGCTATCCCGTCACCCAGCGGGGCGGCAATCTTTCGGGCGGGCAGAAACAGCGCCTCGCCATCGCCCGCGCCATTTTGAAACCCGCGGCCGTGTACATATTCGACGACAGTTTTTCGGCTCTGGATTTTATGACGGAATCCAGACTGCGCGGGAGGCTGAACGAGCGGCTTTGCGGGAAAACGCAGATCATCGTCACCCAGCGCGTGGCGACGGCGATGACCTGCGACAGGATCTATGTGTTTGAAAACGGGAAAATCGAGGACTTCGGTTCGCATGAGGAGCTGTCGGAACGCTGTGAAGTCTATCGGGAAATTTATCTTTCCCAGACCCGCTGATTCTGCCGGGTGCAAAGTGGAGGTGTCATAAATGCCGGAAATGTCTGAAATGCCGGAAACAAGAACGGCTGTGTCGGATGACAAAAACAGCCGGGCGGCGGAAAAGCGCGAAAGGCGTGAAAGGCGTGAAAAGCGCGGAGAGCAATCAAAAAAGAGCCTCGGGGGCGCAAATAAAAAGGAAGGCGGCGGCGATTCCGGGAAGCGCCCGGTCCGAGGCAGTATGCTCAGACGCATGCTCGAAGACTTGCGGAAAATCAGGTTTCGGCTGTTGTCGGTGGTGGGCATGGCTTTGATCATCATTGGCTGCAACATTCTGTCCCCGCAGTTGATCGGCGGAATTATCGGACAGATCAACGATTTTGCGAACGAGGGGACGGGAGAGGTTGCTTCGCTTTTGAAGGAGCTGGCAAAACCGCTGGTCCTGCTCGCGGCGGTGTATGCCGTGTATTCGCTGTTTTCCTGGCTGAAAATGTATACGCTCAATCAGGCGGTGTCCCGGCGCGTTACCTGCGAACTGAGAATTGCGATGGCGGATAAGATTTCACGCCTGCCCGTGTCCTATCTCGACCGCACGACGACGGGGGAGATTCTCGCCCGCGTGAACAACAACGTATCCATGATGGGAAATTCCATTCACGAGGCGATCGACGTGTTGCTCATGGGCGGATTGCAGCTGATCGCCATGGGGGTGATGCTGTTTCTGGAAAACTGGCTGATGGCGCTGGCGGTGGTGTTGCTGGTCCCGCTTTCCGCCGCTTTTTCCACCGCTCTGGCAAAGCGGAGCATGCGTTATTACGACCGGCTGTGGAAGAGCTACGAACAGTTGTATTCCTGCGTGGAAGAGACGTACGGCGGCATTGAGACGGTGAAGAGCTACAACATGGAAGGGACGATGAAAGAAAAGCACGCCGCGATCAACGGCGAACTGGTGCGGCTGAATCGCCGCGCGGTCTTTCTGTCGTCGGTGGTTCAGCCCGTCATTGCGTTTACCAATCATTTTTCTTTCATCGCCGTTTGCCTGCTGGGCGGGATTCTCGCCGTCCGCGGCACGGTCGGGGTGGCCGCCGTGGTCACGGTGGTTCTGTATGCGAAAAATTTTTCTTCGCCGCTCATGCAGATCGCCAACGGACTTTCCTCCATTCAGCATTTCGGCTCGGCCGCGAAAGAAGTGTACGGATTTCTCGATCAGGAAGAAATGACGACGGAGACCCTGCTGTTGCCCGCGCGGACGGAGGGGAACGTGGAATTCTGCGACGTCGGCTTTTCCTATACGCCGGAAAAGCCGCTCATCGAACACCTATCCTTTTCGGTGAAGGCGGGGCAGAAAGTGGCGATTGTGGGACCGACGGGAGCGGGAAAGACGACGATCGTCAATCTGCTCATGCGGTTTTACGACCCCGTGTCGGGACACATCGAAATCGACGGACAGAACATCGAAGCGTGCCGCCGCGAGGACGTGCGGGATAAATTTTCTATGGTTTTGCAGGATACCTGGCTGTTTGAAGGCACCGTGTACGAGAATATCGCCTACGGCAGGGAAGGGGTGACCCGGGAACAGGTAGAGGCGGCGTGCCGTGCGGCCTATTGCGACCGGTTTATCCGATTGCTGCCGAAAGGGTATGATACGGTGATCGACGACGCCACGGCGCTTTCGGGCGGACAGAAACAGCTTCTCACCATCGCGCGCGCCTTTTTGTCCGATCGTCCGCTGCTCATTCTGGACGAGGCCACGTCCAATGTGGATACCCGCACCGAAATTCTCATTCAGAAGGCCATGGACAGGCTGATGAAGGGAAAAACCTGCTTTGTCATCGCGCACCGGTTGTCCACCATCGTCAACGCGGATATGATTCTGGCCGTGGACCGCGGCAAAATCGTGGACGTGGGGACGCATGCGCGGCTACTGGAAGAGGGCGGATTTTACGCGAAACTCTATAACAGCCAATATGCGCCCGCATAAAACCGCGCAAAGCCGTATCCGGCCGTTTCGGGCGTCCCGGTCGGGCAGAAAGGGATAAGGCGGACGGGAGAAAGCTCCGGGTGGGGGACAGGAGCCCGGGAAAAGTACGATTCGGGCGGAAGAAATTGAAAAAACGGCAAAAAAAGCGCGTTTTTTCCGGAAAAAATTGCCGATTCCGCTTAAAATAACTTGCCAAGCGTGCGGCGATATGCTAAAATAGTAACGCTGAAAATTCACACCCGGATTCCGCGCGCATTCCGTGTCCGTAAAATCTTTCAATGCGGATATCGTTGCGGCCGTAACGCGGGACGGGGAGGAAAAACGGAGGATTGAATTATGGCAGTCATCACTATGAAGCAGCTCCTGGAAGCGGGCGTCCATTTCGGACACCAGACGAGAAAGTGGAACCCCAAGATGAAGAAGTACATCTTTGCGGCGAGAAACGACATCCACATCATCGATTTGCAGCTCACCGCCGCGCTCATCGAGGACGCGTACAAATTTGTCTGCGACAGCGTCAAGGCCGGCAAAACCGTTCTGTTCGTCGGCACCAAGAAGCAGGCGCAGGACGCGATCAAGGAAGAAGCGGAACGCTGCGGACAGTTCTATGTGAACTCCCGTTGGCTGGGCGGTTGCCTCACCAACTTCAAGACCATGCGCTCCCGCGTGGAGAGACTGGAAAAGCTGGAAAAAATGGAAGCGGACGGGGAATTTGACCTTCTTCCCAAAAAAGAAGTCATGCTCCTCAAAAAGGAGATGGGCAAGCTCCAGACCAATCTGGGCGGCATCAAGAAGATGAAGTCCATGCCCGGCGTCATGTTTGTCGTCGATCCGCACAATGAAGAAATTGCGGTGAAAGAAGCGCGCAAAGCGGGGATCCCCGTCGTCGCCATCACCGATACCAACTGCGATCCCGACGTGATCGATTATGTGATTCCCGGAAACGACGACGCAATCCGCGCGATCAAACTCATTTCGTCCGTGATTGCCAACGCGGTCATCGAGGCGAACCAGGGCGCCGAAGCGCTCGCTCCCGTACAGGAAACGGAAGAGAAAGAGCCCGAATCCATTGAAGAAGTGGTTGCGGCGGCGGACGAACCTGCGACGGAAGAGAACGCGTAAGGGTTTCGGAAATTTCGGAAAAAGGAGAAAAGAATTATGGCATTTACGGCAAAGGACGTCATGGCGCTCCGCGAAAAGACGGGCGCCGGGGTTATGGATTGCAAAAAAGCGCTTACGGACGCCGACGGGGATATGGCGAAAGCCGCCGATCTCCTGAGAGAACGGGGAATCGCCAAAGCGGATAAAAAGGCTTCCCGCATCGCGGCGGAAGGCATTGTCGCCTGCTATAAAGAGGGCAAGACGGGCGTTCTGATCGAGCTCAACTGCGAATCGGATTTCGTGGCCAAGAATCCCCGCTTCACGGAGATCGCCACCGAGATCGCGAAGATCGTGGCGAAGGAAAACCCCGCGGACGTGCAGGCTCTTCTCGCCTGCAAGACGGAAAGCGGCGAAGCGGTGGAAGAATATCTGAAGAGCCAGATCGCGGTCATCGGCGAGAAGATCGCGGTGAGAAGATTCACCGTTTATAAGACGGAAGGCTTCCTGGCAAGCTACATCCACCTCGGCGGCAAGCTGGGCGTTATGCTGGACATGAACGGCGAAGAGACGGAAACTGCGAAAGAAACCGCGCACGAAATCACGTTGCAGATTGCGTTCACCAAACCCGCTTACCTCACCGAAGAAGAGGTTTCCGAAGAAACCCTCGCGAAGGAGAAGGAAGTGCTGAAACAGCAGGCTATCAATGAAGGAAAACCCGAAGCGATTGCCGAAAAGATGGTGCAGGGCCGCATCAAGAAATACTATGAGGAAAACTGCCTTTTGAGACAGGCGTTCATCAAGGACGACAAGAAGACGGTGAACGATCTTCTGAAAGCGGCGGGCGCGCTTTCCATCAACCGTTTCGTGTTCTATGTGATGGGCGAAGGCCTTGAAAAGAAGAGCGAGGACCTCAATGCGGAAGTGGCCAAACAGGTCGCTGCGATGAAGAAATAAATTTTTCATCCGGTTTTCCTGCCGGAAAGCCGTAAAACCGATTGAACGGAAGTTTCGGCGGCGCGTCGCGGATTTGCGGCGCGCCGCTTTCTCGTTGCGCCGCCGCAGGGCGGAATGGCCGCAGGGGCGGTTTTGAAACCGAAAAAAGATGAAACAGCCTCCCGGGGGATGCGGATGAGTTTGCGGGGGCTGACGTTTGTAACCGGACGGCTGCGAACGGGTTTTTGTCCCGGACGCGGGCCGGAAAGGAAAAATGCGATCTGTTCCGAGGAAAAATAAAGTATGAATTATAAAAAGTTATTTTCTGCCACAAGACCGGTGAAATTGTTCTTCATCGCTTCCCTGCCCGGGGCGATCAGTATGCTGGCTTCTGCCTTGTATCAATTGCTGGACGGGATTTTTGTCGGGCATGTGCTGGGAAATTCCTCTTTTGCGGCGCTCAATCTCGCCTTTCCCTTCGTCATCGTCAATTTTGCGCTGGCCGACCTGATCGGCGTGGGTTCGGCGGTGCCCATCTCCGTCAATCTCGGCAGAAAGCAGGAGGAAGAGGCGAACAATATCTTTTCCTGCTCCTGCCTGATGATCGTCGTGACGGGGGCGGCGACGGGGGCCCTGCTCTATGTCCTGGCGCCCGCCCTCATCGGCATGATGGGTGCGGAGGGGAACACCGCTTTGCTCGCGGTGCGCTATTTGCGGGTGTATGCCGTATGCTCACCCGTCACCACCATTGTCTTTGCCATGGACAATTATCTGCGCATCTGCGGAAAAATACGGTTCAGTATGTTCCTGAACATCCTGATGTCGGTGATGAGCGCGGGGCTGGAAGCGCTGTTCCTGTTTGTCTTTCGCACGGATATCCGGGGCGCGGCGCTCGGCACCTGTCTCAGCATGATGATCTGTGCCGTCATTGCCACGGCGCCCTTTGCCGCGAAAAAATTGCAGCTTCGGTTTCGCCGGCCCCGCTTTCACGGCAGACTTATCCGTGAAATCGTCACTTGCGGAAGTCCCAATTTTCTCAACAACATTGCGGGCAGGGTGACGTCTATTCTCATGAACACGCTCCTTCTGCGCTGGGGCGGAGAGGACGCGGTGAATATTTACGGCGTTCTGATGTATGCGGATGGATTTGTGCAGCCGTTATTGTACGGTATGTGCGATTCTCTGCAGCCCGCCGTTGGGTATAACTGGGGAGAGGGTAAGTATTCCCGCGTGCGCGCCATTGAAAGATGTTGCTTTATCGGTGCGGCGGCGGTTTCCGCGGCTGCCGCGGTTGTACTCGTCTGCTTCCCGGACGCGATCGCCGGGCTGTTCCTCGAAAATCTGGCGGAAAGGCCGGACTTTGCGGCGGAGACGGAACAGGCGGTGCGGCTGTTTGCGCTCACCTATCTCACCCGCTGGTTTTCCTTTGCCACACAAAGCTATATGCTGGCGGTGGAAAAAGCCCTGCCTGCCGCATTGATCTCCGTTTCCACGGCTTTCGTCTTTCCCGTGGCGTGGATCGGAATGCTCTGGAAACTGCGCCTGACGGGGCTCTGGCTGAATTTTGCGCTGACGGCGCTGCTTGCGGCGATACTGTCGGGAATCTTGCTGTTCCTGCTCCGGAAAGGGCTTTGGAAACCGGACGAAGTTTTGTCCGGAAAAACGGAAGAGAAACAGAAGCCTGACCCAGGGGTTTGATGACGGCAATATAATGCCGGAAAAAACCGACTGCATATAAAATTGTATATAGAACCGTATTCAAAAAGGACGGGCGGAACGGGACCGGAATTTTCGGGAGAGAAAGGAAGGGAAAACGGAGAAAAAGACTCCGGAACCGGGCGGGAAGAACAAAAAATAAAAATATCCGAAAAAGCGTAGAGTTTTTTGCGTTTTCTTATAGATTTATTGCGAGAAATATGCTATAATAGAAAAAATCGAAAAAGTACTGCGGAGGATAGGTATGCAGCCCAAGTACAAGAGGATACTTTTGAAACTTTCGGGAGAAGCGCTGGCGGGGGAGAAGGGCTTCGGCCTCAATCAGGACGTCATCGCGGGCGTAGTCGATCAGATCGTCGAGGTTCATGCCATGGGCGTGGAAGTGGGGCTGGTGATCGGCGGCGGAAACTTCTGGCGGGGGCGCCAGGGTACGAAGATGGACCGCACTACGGCCGATCATATGGGAATGCTCGCCACCGTGATGAACTCTCTCGCGATGATGGACGCCATCGAACAGCGCGGCGTGCCCGTGCGCGTACAGACGGCGCTGAATATGGTGTCGCTGGCCGAACCCTTTATTCTGAGAAAAGCCATCCGGCATTTTGAAGAAGGGCGGATTGTCATTTTTGCCTGCGGAACGGGCAATCCCTACTGCTCGACGGATACGGCGGCGGCGCTCCGTGCCTGCGAAACGGGGGCGGATATCCTGTTGATGGCAAAGAACGTCGACGGCATTTACGACTCCGATCCCAAGATCAATCCGTATGCGAAAAAATATGACAGGCTGACCTATTCGGAGATCATCAACCGCGGTCTGAAAGTCATCGATTTCACCGCGGCGACGATGTGTATGGAAAACAATGTGCCCACGCTGGCGTTCGGGCTGGACGAGAATCGTTCGATCGTCCGCGCCGTCTGCGGCGAAGAACTCGGAACGGTGATCACCGTCTGAGCGGCATGCGATAAAGACCGGAAATAAAGAGCAGAATAAGGAGACAGATTATGATCGACAACGAAAAAGTGGAAGAACTCATGCTGGAGCTGGAAGACAAGACGGAAAAGACCATTTCCGTGCTGGAAGGAGAATATGCGGTGATCCGCGCGGGACGTGCGAATCCGCATGTGTTCGATCGGGTGGAAGTGGAGGCTTACGGCGGCATGAGCAAGCTGATCGAACTGGGCAATATCACCGCTCTGGACGCCAGATGCCTGCAGATCAGCGTCTGGGACAAATCCCTGCTCAAGTCGGTGGAAAAGGCGATTCTGCAGTCCAATCTGGGCCTGACGCCCACCAACGACGGCAATGTCATCCGCATTGTGTTCCCCGTGATGACGGAGGAGCGCCGTAAAGAGCTGGTCAAACAGATCAAGCGCATGGGCGAGGACGCGAAAGTCGCGATCCGCAACACCCGCCGCGACGCGCTGGACGGGCTCAAAAAGATGAAGACGGCGAAGGAGCTGTCCGAGGACGATTTCTCGGCCTGCGAAGCGGATGTCGAAAAGACGGTTTCCGGCGCTATGGGGAAACTGGAATCGGTGATTTCCGCGAAAGAGAAAGAGCTGATGTCTATCTGAGCCATGAACAGGAATACCACAGACGGGGATAAATCGCGTTTTCCCCGTCATATCGCCATTATCATGGACGGGAACGGCCGTTGGGCAAAACGCCGGCTGATGCCGCGTTCGTTCGGACACAGACAGGGCATGGAGCGGATGATCGGGCTTCTGGAACACGCGTTCGACCTCGGCGTCGATTACGTCACCGTGTATGCGCTGTCCACGGAAAATCTGCAGCGCCCGGCGGAGGAACTGGAAGGGCTGTATCAGCTCATCCGCAAACATTTCCGGGAATATATGAAGAAAATCTGTGAACGCGGAGTCCGGCTCCGCGTTCTCGGCGATACCTCTCTCCTGCCTGAGGACGTGCGGAAAATCATCGCGGATTCGGAAGCCGAATCCGCGGAGTACCGGGGGCGCGGAATCAATGTGGCGCTGGCTTACGGCAGCCGTGCGGAAATCGTTCGCGCGGCGAATCTTGCCGTGATGCGGGGGGAGACGGTCACGGAGGAAAGTTTTGCAAAGCTGCTCTATACGGGCGGCCAGCCCGATCCCGATCTCGTCATCCGCACGGGGAAAGAGCGGCGGATCTCCAATTTCCTGCTCTATCAGGCGGCGTATGCGGAGTTCTATTTTTCCGACAAGATGTTCCCCGAATTTTCCGACGCGGATTTGGACGAGGCGATTGCGGAATACGGGCGGCGCACGCGGCGGTTCGGCAAAACCGACGAACAGTGCCGCGAAGAGGAGAAAAACAAAAAAGTATGAAAATCCGGTTGATCACGGGTAGCTGCTATATCGCGGTTCTGCTCGTTTTCTTTCTGCTCAAAATTTTCGTGAGCGATCTGTGTTTCGACGCGCTCATTTATGCGTTTGCCCTCATCGGCACGTTTGAGATGACCCGCGCGATGAAAGAGCGCATCACGCGCGCGGAAAAAATCGTCGTGTTCGCTTTTGCGGCGGCGTGTATTCCCGCCTGCGCGCTCTCGGAAGAGTTTCTGGGCTTCGGCGTCCAGGCGGCGGCGATCTGTTTCTTTGCGGCGGCGGTAGCGCTTCTTTCCCTGCTGGTCGCCCGGCACGAAGAGACGACGCCCGAAAATCTCGGGGTTGCGTTTTTGTGCGCGGTGTATCCCACTCTGTTACTTGCGCTTCTGACCCTTGCCAATCATATCGAGGGGAGCGAAACGCTCGCCGAGTTTGCGCTCAATTCCGATCTCGCCATTCTGTTCATCTTCGTGATTTCCCCGTTCGCCGATTCCCTGGCCTATGTGTTCGGGCGGTTTCTTAAAGGTAAATTTCCCAAAAAGATGGCGCCGGTCGTCAGCCCCAACAAGACGGTGATCGGCGGAATCGGCGGACTGGTCGGCGGAATTGTCGGCGCCGCGATTCTGTATTTTGCTTATAACGCCGTCGCGGGCAGTTTTGACGATATGGCGATCTGGCTCCCCGTGTACCTTCTGATCGGCCTGCTGGCCGCCGCGGCGACCGAATTCGGCGATCTCGTCGAAAGCTGTATCAAGCGCAAAGCGGACATCAAAGACATGGGTAGGCTGATGCCCGGTCACGGCGGGATTCTCGACCGGATTGACGGGACGCAGTTTGCCGCCGTCACGGTGTATCTTGCATTTATAATTCTGCACGCGGTTGCGTAAACTAAAAAAACGGAAACCGAAAAACGGAAACTGCGGATAGCGAAAAACACACCGCCGTAAAATCGCAGAGATTCATTACGAACACCAAAGAAAAAAGGAAAGGCGCTCTTCGGGGACGCCTTTCGGGCTTTTGTATCCCGGAGGGTTCCGGGAAGGGAGGACGGCCGATGAAATCCATCAGTCTGATCGGTTCAACCGGGTCTATCGGCATGCAGACCTGTTCGGTGGTGCGGCGCCACGGGGACAGATTC
>ERZ1090861.1278-NODE-1278-length-13227-cov-5.668084_pt1 | contig 13227 bp, 10 predicted proteins | sample MGYA00478482_ERZ1090861 | MGnify/ENA primary metagenome ERZ1090861 (study PRJEB33644, sample SAMEA5815744) | chicken gut metagenome | biome: Chicken; feature: Gastrointestinal Tract; material: Caecum | place: Ireland | collected 2019-01-01 | study: A study of... | reverse complement strand
GCTCATCGACCGCAAGGTACGCTAAAACCGACGTTGCCGGAATACGGCTATTCCGGCAACTCGATTCACAGCTCGAAGGTATGTGAGATCACCGGCGCGTCATCATCGAACGAAATCAGATCGCGCACCTGAACCTCCACAGGCGAGGAATCCTCCAGCACGTAACCGAGTGATACGGTGCCGGTAGCGTTTGGCTGCAGTTCGGCAAGATACGAGTTCGCGTCGTATCCTTCCGGAGCTTCCGCGTAAACGGCCGTATCCAGCCCATGGCCGTTCTGGAAGACGCTCGCTTGAAGCGCCGATGCGAACGATGCGTTGGAATCCGTCGTGTTCGTCCATTCGAACGTCACCAACACGGTGGGATTGCCCTCATAATCGTTCCCGCTGGATACCGCGGATATAAGACGTACGTGGGCGGATTGCAGATCACCCTCCGAATCCTGAACCGGTGCAGTCTCAGTCCGTCCGCCTTCGGCGCCTGAGGTGCCGGCACCCTGCCCCTGCTGGGAAGACCCTGCACCCAGCGCTTCGTCGACGGCATCGACCGCGGCCTGCTGCATAGCCAAGGTGATGACGATGCCCAGAACCGACAACACGACCGCGACAACCGATAGCACTTTGCCATCCCGCTTGCCGCGAAATGCGGCCACGGTTCCGACAAATGCCAACACGGCACCGACGAATCCCAACACAGCCGCGGCATTGTTGATGATTGGTATGAAGCTCAGTATCACGGCGATGATGCCGAGAATCAACCCCACAACGCCACATATCGTGATGCCTCGATTGGCTCGTTGTCCCGATCCCGCATCCGCCACGGGCTGCGGTGTTCCATGCTCATCCATGTTGTTTCCTTCTTTCTCGTCGCCTTCGGTGAAACGAATATCATGAACCCGAATAGGTACGATTGCCACGCTACGAGATAATGCAGGAAACCGATACTGGACGAACGGTCATTTCCATTCGCCCTTTCGGGCAGTCGGTTATGCCCCGCCGCACCATGGCGAATCAATGAGGGATGCCGATAATGGTGACTATGAGCAATTCCGATTTCCGTGACCGCAATCGCCCACAGGGCAGCCGGCCGTCCGGCGTGACGCCAGACGATGAGGTGCCGGTCCGCGGCACCTGGAAAAGCAGCCTGGCGATGGTTCCCATAGCCATCTTCATGTGTCTGGTGCAAACATCCTTCGCCGCTGCCCGCTATGGCAGTTCGGATCCGCAGTTTCTCTGGTTCATGTTCTCCACGCTTGCTGCCATTCCTTCGGGATTGCTGCTGCTCGCCAGGGACCGCCACCCCGAAGCGGTCTTCTGGGGGTCATGCGCCCTGGTCATCGCCTTCCCCTTCGATTCGATGCTCGCCCTGATGGCCATGACCTCGCTGCTCGCCCGGCGATCCTCGCGCGCGGTCACGGTGCGCGCCATCGCGGCGGGCGGGGCGATCGCCCTGATCGCCCAGTTGCGCGACGCGCTCAATCCGCCCGACGCGTCGCTCTGGCACGTGTTCTTCGCCAAACCCCATACCGGCGGCAATACCGGCACTCCCATCGTGATGCTGGTCGGCGAGACCCCCATCATCATCACGGCCGCGATCGCCGCGCTCATCTCCACCGCCATCGCGGCGCTCGTCGGATTACATCTGCGTTCCAAGGCCATCGCGGCCTCGGCCGAAGCCAAGGCCGATGCCGCCGCCAATCAGGCGCACACCCTGCAGACCAATCTGAACAACCAGCAGCTCGCCGACGCCATCGCGGCGGAGGCACACGACACCCTCGCCCATTCCCTGTCGCTCCTGGCGTTGAATGCCAGCGCGCTGCAGGCCGAATCGGACAAACTGTGCACCATGACGCAGTCGAGCGAGGACGCCGTCCGCACCCACGCCGATTCCATCGCCCAGCAGGCGCAGCAGATCCGCAGACAGGCGGCGGGCGCACTGGATGAAGCCCACACAATCATCGACATGCTCCGGCATCCCGATCAGGCGTACGTCCAGCTGGCCCCGTCCGACGACACGGCCCTCACCCGGGAATCGCTCAACGAGCTCATCACCGACGCGCGCCAGGCCGGCATGCGCGTGGATACCTGGATCGACATCCAGCAGCTCAGCGAGCTGGACGATGCCCTCGGCAAGATCGCCTACCGCACCATCCAGGAGGGATTGACCAACGCCCGCAGGCATGCGCCCGATGCGCCCGTCGCCCTTCAAGTCGATGCGCTCCCCAGCTCCGGCGTGCATATCCATATCAGCAATCCGCTGACCGCCCACGAACGCACCCGACCCGACCGGGCCGGCAGCGGACTGACCGGCATCGCCGCCCGGATCCACAGCGCCGGCGGCACCTGCGCCTACGGCGCCGACGAACGGGGCGTGTTCCATATCGACGCCCGTCTGCCCTGGATCCGCAACGGTGCCGAACAGCAGTCGAACGTTGCCGGCCTGGCCTAGGATACAACCGTGAGCGAGTTGGAGAACAACCGTCCGATCCGTGTGAGCGTGGTGGACGATGACCCGATGATCTGTCAGGCGATGGGTCTGATTCTCAACGATTATTCCGAAGGCCGCATCACCGTCGTATCCACGTCGGTCGATGGCCGCGAGGCGGTCGAGCGTGCGGAGCAGGAGCATCCGGACGTGGTCCTCATGGATATCGCCATGCCGGGAATCGACGGCATCGAGACAACACAGCGGTTGCGCGCCTTACGACCCGCACCTCACGTGCTCGTCCTCACCTCGCTGAGCCCGGCCGACACGGTCGAGCGTGCGGTCGAGGCCGGCGCGGAGGGGTTCGTATCCAAGACGGACGCGCCCGATGAGATCATCCGACGCGTAATCGGCGTCTGCAAGGGCGCGCCCCAATTCAATTCGGCGAGCCAACGGCAACTGATCGGCGGGCTCAGCCGGCAACGGCCGCAATCCCGTCGCGATGAGGCGCGGGCCCTGTTGGACACGCTGCCCGCACGCGAGCGCGAAGCCGTCATACTGGCCGCCGAGGGGTACACGAACGCGGAGATCGCCCAACGCATGTTCATCTCCGAGCGCACGGCCAAGGCGCATCTGTCCTCGGCCGCGGACAAGCTGTGCATGGGACGCGTGCAGATGGCACGGCTCGTGGAGCGCGCCGACCTTCCCGAACAACGCTGAACGGCAGGCCGTACTCCTTCAGTGGGCGGATTGTTCGTTCAGTGGGCGGGCTATGGCAAAGCCTCGGCTTGGAATGGAGCCATTTTCAGCCATATCTCAAGCCGAGGCTTCATGATAGGGCGCCCACTGAAGCGTTCATTCGCCCACTGAAGAGAATCTCAGCCTTGGCTCGGCGCGTCGTCGCCCAGGATATCCGCCTGCTGAATGGCGGGGCCTGCGGGAATCAGGCTTGGGTGGCCTTCCAGGCGCGGTATTCGGCGGCCTTGGACTGCCAGTATTCGCGATCCCTTTCGCCGATCTCACGGATGACGCGGCACGGGTTGCCGACGGCCACCGAATGAGACGGGATGTCCTTGGTCACCACCGATCCGGCGCCGATCACCACATCATCGCCGATCGTCACGCCCGGGCAGACGATGACGTTGCCGCCGAACCAGACGTCGCTGCCGATGGTGATGGGCAGACCGCCCTCCATGGCCTCGTTGCGCACCTCGGCGTCGATCGGATGGTACGGGGTGTACAGGCCGACGCGCGGGCCGAAGAACACGTTGTCGCCGATGGTGATCGGGGCGACGTCCAGGAAGATGCAGTCCATGTTGGCGTAGAAGTTCCTGCCGATGCGCGTGTTCGAGCCGTAGTCGCAGTTGAACGGCGCCTCGACGAAGGACCCCTCCCCCAGTTCGGCGAACAGCTCGCGGAAGAGCGCCATGCGCTCGTCGAGCCTGTCATAGTCCATCGTGTTGATCGCATGCACAAGGCGGCGTTTGCGCATGTTGGCCGCGCCGAGTTCCGGGTCGGCCGCCACATACAGTTCGCCGGCGAGCATACGTTCCTGTTCGCTGGTGTATTGCGTCATGCACACCATGCAACACCATCGCGCGATGCAACACGCCGACATAATGACAACGTTTGCATATTGTGAGCCGAAAGGTCCGAGATATGGTCGGAAACAAGCACCGGCTTCCGCCTCATGACGAGAAACGCCCGCCCCGCAGGCATGGGGGCAGGCGTTTCGGTATACGGCGGCTTCCGCGTCAGCGCTTCATCAGGTTGCGCAGCACGTACTGCAGGATGCCGCCGTTGCGGTAGTAGTCGGCCTCACCGGGCGTGTCGATGCGCACGAGCGCGTCGAATTCGACCACGGTGCCGTCGGTCTTGGTGGCGGTGACGTGCACGGTCTTCGGGGTCTCGCCGGCGTTCAGCGCCTCGATGCCGGCGATGTCGTAGGTCTCCGTGCCGTCCAGCCCCAGCGCGGCGTAGGATTCGCCCTCGGGGAACTGCAACGGCAGCACGCCCATGCCGATCAGGTTCGACCGGTGGATGCGCTCGAAGCTTTCGGTGATCACGGCCTTCACGCCGAGCATCATCGTGCCCTTGGCCGCCCAGTCGCGCGAGGAACCGGTGCCGTACTCCTTGCCGGCCAGCACGACCAGCGGCACGTCATGCACCTGGTAGTCGCGCGAGGCCTCGTAGATGGTCGTCGGGCGCCCGGCCAGGAAATCATAGGTGTAGCCGCCCGGTGTGACCTCCCGCCCGACCGAGGCGAGCAGCTGGTTGCGCAGACGGATGTTGCCGAATGTGCCGCGCACCATGACCTCGTGGTTGCCACGGCGGGAACCATACGAGTTGAAGTCTTTCGACTCGACGCCGCGATCGGTCAGGTACCGGCCGGCGGGGCTGTCGGCCTTGAACGCGCCGGCAGGCGAGATGTGGTCGGTGGTCACCGAATCGCCGAGCAGCGCCAGCACGCGGGCGCCGTGGATGTCGCGCACCGGCTCGGGGTCCGCGCCCATGCCGTCGAAGAAGGTCTGCCGGCGCACGTAGGTGGAGGCCTCGTCCCAGGCAAACAGGTCGCCCTCGGGCACGTCGAGGCCGCGCCAGCGCTCGTCGCCGTCGAACACGGAGGCGTAGTCCTTCAGGAACATCTCACGGCTGACCGTGCCGTTCACCACGGCCTCGACCTCGGCGTTGGTGGGCCAGATGTCCTTGAGGAACACGGGCCTGCCCTCCGGGTCCGTCCCCAGCGGCTCGGTGGCGAAGTCGAAGTCCATCGTGCCGGCGAGCGCGTAGGCGATGACCAACGGCGGCGAGGCCAGGTAGTTCATCTTGACGTCCGGCGAGATGCGCCCCTCGAAGTTGCGGTTGCCCGACAGCACGGCCGTGACGGTCAGGTCGTTGGCGTTGATGGCCTCGGAGATCTCGGGCAGCAGCGGCCCGGAGTTGCCGATGCAGGTGGCGCAGCCATAGCCGACGAGCTGATAGCCCAGGGCGTCCAGGTCGTCCTGCAGCCCCGCGGCCTTGAGGTAGTCGGTGACGACCTGGGAGCCCGGTGCCAGCGAGGTCTTGACCCACGGCTTGGGGCTCAGGCCCTTGGCCACCGCGTTGCGGGCGATCAGCCCGGCGGCGATCATGACCGAGGGGTTCGAGGTGTTCGTGCAGCTGGTGATCGAGGCGATGGCCACGGCGCCATTCGTCAGGGCGAAGTCGCCGCGGAAGTCGGTGTGGACCGGCACCGGTTCGGTGACGGTGTCGGCGGTTTCGTACATCGGCAGCGCCGCCTCGAACGCCTGCTTGGCCGAGGACAGTTCGATGCGGTCCTGCGGGCGCTTGGGTCCGGCGATGGAGGGGACGACCGAGCCGAGATCGAGTTCGAGGTACTCGGAGTAGGTCGGCTCCACATAGCCGGGTGCGGTGGCGTCTCCCCACAGCTTGTTCGCCTTGGCGTACGCCTCGACCAGGGCGACCTGCTCCTCGGAACGGCCGGTCAGGCGCAGGTAGTCGAGCGTGACGTCGTCGATCGGGAAGATACCGCAGGTCGAGCCGAATTCCGGCCCCATATTGCCGATGGTGGCGCGGTTGGCCAGCGGTACGGAGGCGATGCCTTCGCCATAGAATTCCACGAACTTGCCGACGACGCCGTGCCGACGCAGCATGTCGGTGATGGTCAGCACCACATCGGTGGCCGTGACGCCCTCCGGAATCGAACCGGTGAGCTTGAAGCCGACGACGCGCGGCACCAGCATGGAGATCGGCTGGCCGAGCATGGCGGCCTCCGCCTCGATGCCGCCGACGCCCCAGCCGAGCACGCCCAGGCCGTTGACCGTGGTGGTGTGCGAGTCGGTGCCGACGCAGGAATCGAGATAGGCGAGTTCGCGTCCACCGGGGGTCGCCGCGGCCTGGCGCATGATGACCTGCGCCAGGTATTCGATGTTGACCTGGTGGATGATGCCGGTGCCCGGCGGCACCACGCGGAAGTTCCTGAAGGCCTGCTGTCCCCAGCGCAGGAATTGGTAGCGCTCACGATTGCGCCGGTATTCGATGTCCATGTTGCGTTCGATGGCGTCGGCCACGCCGTAGTTGTCGATCTGCACCGAATGGTCGATCACCATGTCGGACTGCACCTGCGGGTTGATGACCTGCGGGTCGCCGCCCAAGGCCTTGACCGCGTCGCGCATCGTGGCCAGATCGACCACGCAGGGCACGCCGGTGAAGTCCTGCATGACCACGCGGCTGGGCGTGAACTGGATCTCATGGCTGGGCTCGGCGTCCGGATCCCAGTCGAGCAGCGCCCGGACATGGTCGTCGGTGATGTTCGCGCCGTCGATATTGCGGACCAGGTTCTCGACCAATACCTTCAGCGAGTACGGCAGATGGTCGATGCCGTCCAGATCGTCGATGCGGTAGTAGTCGTATTCCTTGCCCGCCACGTTCAACGTGGACAGTTGGCTGTCGCGCAGTGCCATGAATCCCTCCGACCGTCAGGGCGAGACGCGGACCTGATGCGGAACGCCTCGCCATCGATACACCGCATCCCACGGTACCGTGTCCGCGTCCCGGCTCTGGCGTGTCGGCTTGTCATGTGAGACAATTCGGCGTTCGTTCCTCAGCGTTCGGCATGGCGATGCTCCACGATCCGCCACACCTTGGGCACGGCGAACAGGCAGAGCGCGAAGATGACCGCGGCCATGGCCAATGCCATCAGCGTGGCGACCAGCGTTCGCCCGGTCGGCAGCTGCAGCGCGAAGAACGAGGCGACGAACGGGATGCACGCGCCGATCACGCCGGCCGCCGCGAAGCAGGCCACCAGGATCCCCCGCCAGGAACGCAACGGTCTGGCCACGCGTGCCAGCATAAACACGCCCATGACGAACAGGATGATCGCGCAGGTGGCGCGCAGCGAGACCAGATCCGCGTCCGACCCGGACACGTTCCATTCCATGATGCCCGGCAGCACCCAGGCGGCCAGCAGCACCGACAGCGCCGTGGCCAGACCGCCGGGGAGCGCGAAATGCACCACACGCTTGAGGAACCCGGGGATATAACGTCTGGTGTTCGGGGCCAGCGCCAGGATGAACGCGGGCGCGCCGATGGTCAGCGCACCGATGTAGGTGATATGCCGCGGCAGGTACGGATACGGGATCTGCGTCAGGACCACGCCGAGCGAGATCAGCGCCGAGTACACGGTCTTGACCAGGAACAGGCTGGCCACACGCTCCATGTTGGCCATCACCTGGCGTCCGCGCGCCACCACGTCAGGCAGATGGGAGAACTTCGAATCGACCAGCACCACCTGTGCCACGGCCTTAGTGGCCGGGGCGGCGTTGCCCATCGCGATACCCAGATCGGCCTCCTTGATGGCGAGCGCATCGTTGACGCCGTCGCCGGTCATCGCCACCACATGATTGCCGGCGTGCAGCGCCTGCACGATGGCCTTCTTCTGATCAGGCAGCACACGTCCGAGCACGTCCACATGCTCCAGCACACGGGCCATCTCATCGATGTCCTCGGGCAATTCACGCGCATCCATCGCCACGGGGCGGCGGTCCCCGGTCAGGCGCACCTTGGCGGCGATCGCCCCGACCGTGGCGGGGTTGTCTCCCGAGATGACGCGGCAGCGCACACCCTGGTCACGGAACCAGGCCAGCGTCTGCTCGGCATCGGCGCGGATGCGTTCCGAGCAGATCACCAACGCCACCGGCCGGGCCTCCGGGAGCAGCCGCGGCTCGTCCGCCAGCGAAGGCTGCTCGGACCCATCGGCCCGCATCGCGGGATCCATGCGGTCGGCGGGAAGATGCGCCACCAGCAGGACACGGTCGCCGTCGGCGGCGTAGGCGTTGGCCTGGCTCAGGACATCGGCGTGGTCGCCGTCCAACGCCGCCAGGATGACCTCCGGCGCGCCCATGTACCACAGCCCTCCGGGCACGGCGAACGACGACGGCTGGCCCGCCTCGCTCGCGGCCGCGCCGACCAGCCCGTACCCCTGCTCGGGGTAGGCGACGGCACTCCATTTGCGGGCCGAGGAGAACGGGACGCGCGTCTCGATGCCGGCGGGCACGTATCCCCGCTCCCCCAACGCCTCAAGGATCGCCCGGCCGGTGCCGTTGGGCTGCTCCTCGTAGGCCAGGTCGTACAACGCCTGCAATACGCTGTCCTCCTGCGGACGCCCGGAGGCCTTATCCGGGCCCGCGGCCGCCGCATCGGCATCCAGCATGACCAGACGGTTGAACGCGATGCCGCCGTCGGTGATGGTGCCGGTCTTGTCCAGGTTCAAACTGTCCACGCGGGCGAGCGTCTCCACCGATTCGAGTTCCTGCACCAGCGTGTTCTTGCGCGCCAGGCGGATTGCGGCGAGCGCGAAGTTCAGCGAGGTGAGCAGCACCAGGCCTTCGGGGATCATGCCCACCACACCCGCCACGGCCGAGACGACGGCCTGGCGCCATTCGCCGGTGGCGATGGCCACGCCCCATCCGCCGACGGTGTTGATCTGCGACCAGACGAGCAGCGCGCACAGGGGCACGACCAGGAAGGTCATGAATTTCAGGATGGTGTTGATGCCCTTGTTCAGGTCGGAGACGGTTTTCTTGTAGACCTTGGCCTGGGCGGTCAGCGTGGCCGCGTAGCTGTGCTCGCCCACGGCGTTGACGCGAACGAGCGCCATGCCGGACACCGCGGTGGACCCTGAGTAGATCTGGTCCCCCTCGGTTTTGCGGACCGTGCGTGATTCGCCGGTCAGCATCGATTCGTCGAGCTCCAGCCCCCAGCTTTCGATGATCTGCGCGTCGGCCGGCACCTGCTCGCCGGAACGGATCCACATGACGTCGTCGAGCACGATCCGGTCGTGCGGCACCTCGACGTCCCGGCCCTCGCGGCGCACCAGGAAGTCCGACGCCACCAGGATCGAGAGCTTGTCCAGGGTGCGCTTGGCGCGCAGCTCGGTGACGATGCCGATGCCGGTGTTGATGATGATGACGAAGCCGAACACCGCGTCACGCCAGGACCCGGTAATCAGCACCAGCACCATGGCCGCCAGGATGATGCCGTTGAACAGGGTGAAGACGTTGGCCCGGATGATCTCCGCCAACGAACGCGACGTGGAATCCTTGACCTTGTTGGTCCGCCCGGATTCCACACGGGCCTCGACCTCGGCACGGCTCAGGCCGCGCTCGGCGGTGGCGGGCATGGAGGGGGCGTCATTGGGTGTGCTCATGTCATCCTTTGCGTTTCGTGCGTACAACGGTCACTATCCATTATTGGCCGCAGCCGTCCGGCGATGGTACATATCTACCCTGATTCTTCCCTGAGCGTCCCGCGGCCGCCATCGTCCGCAGGGGTGATGTCCCGCTGCGTCAGTCGGCGACCGACGTGCTGACCATCATGGTCTTCTCGTGCGGCAGGTCGTCGATGACGGTCATCACCGCGTCGTCGATCGGCGTGGCGTCCATCGCGCGGTCATTGACGGTCAGCGCCGCCGCATACAGCGTGTCGTCAGGCAGCTCCCCCACCGGGTTGAGCAGCGCCACCGGTATGCCCGCCCCACGGGCGTCGCCGAGCGCGTCGTCCCAGCCGCCGGCCGTGTCGTCGGTGATGGCGGGGCGGCTGACGACGATGATCGCCACCTGCCGTTCGGCCATATCCCTGATGCCCTGCTGCGCCGTGCCCTGTGCGTCGTCGACCCCGTCCGTGGACAGGTAGGAGGTCCGCAATCCGGACACATCGAACGCCTGCAGCACGATCCGGTCGAAATCCGGCTGGTCGGATCCGATGAAGCCGATGACCACGTCACCCCGGTCCAGTCCGTCGAACGCCACGTCGGGCTCCTGCTCCTGGGTGTCCCCGACGGCCTTGCCGGGCGGTGTGCAGGCGGGCAGCGCCAACGCCAGCGCGGCGGTGGCGGTCACGCCCATGATGCGGCGAAACAGGTGTGTCATGGCTCCGTCCTCGGGTTATTCCGCGCGTCGGAACAGGGCGACCGTCTCGACGTGATGGGTCATCGGGTAGATGTCGAAGGCGCGGATATCGGCCAGCTCGTATCCTAAGCCGATCAGCGTGCCGGTGTCACGGGCCAGGCTCGTCGGGTCGCAGGCGATGTAGACGATGCCCCGCGGCCCGGCCGCGGCGATCTGGCGGCACGCCTTGGCCCGTGCGCCGGCCCGGGGCGGGTCGAGGACCACCACATCGGGGTGCGACAGGTCGCGCGGCACACGGTTCAGGACCGTGGAGACGTCGCCGCACCGCGCGTCGACGGCGGTGATGCCCACGCGGCGCAGGTTGCGTTGCGCGTTGCGCACCGGGATCCTGCCGCCTTCGACGCTGAGCATGCGCGTGCGATCGGCCGCCAGCGTGGCCAGCGGCAGCGTGAACAGGCCGGAGCCGGAATACAGGTCCCAGAGCGTGGCGGCGTTCGCGCCATCGAGCACGCCGCGCACCAGCGTCAGCACATGGTTGGCCAGCGCGATCGGTGCCTGGCGGTGCATCTGCCAGAAGCCCGCGGCGTCCACCGTGTATCGGAACTCGTGCCCGTCGACGTCCCCCGTCTCCTCAAGCTCCCGCCCGCCCGACCCCAGCGACCCCGGGGCCAGGGCGGGCAGGGTGGGGGCCGCGGGCCGCGGCGCCCCCGCCCGCGTGCCAATCGCCCCGATGCCGTTGGCGAGCCGTCGCGCAGCTCGCCGGCGACGAGGACGGCATGGTTGGCTCCGTCGTCCGGAGGCGCCGCCCCCGCCGCAGGGCGCGGTTCGGGCACGGCGATGCGGATCTGCGAGCCGGGTTCGAAGCCGCCGTCCCAGACGTGGCATTCGTCGGCGACGTCGAGCAGCGCGCGGCTCGCCAACGGCATCGTGTCGATTGGCACGCGGGCGTGGGTGCCGCGGCGGCGCATCGAGGGACGGCCCTGGTCGTCGGCGATCATCTCGATGCGGGTGCGCCAGTTGAGGCCCCCGGTCTCCAGGTCGCAGGCCATGCGTTCGATCGGCACGTCCTCAAGCTCGATATGCCCCAGACGGCTCATCTGCTCGCCGATGGTGATGGCCTTCCACCGCAGCTGCCCTTCAAGGCTCACATGCACCAGGTCGGCGCCGCCGACGCCGCCGCCCATGGCCAACGGCCCGGCGAGCGGCCAGGGCGGGGTGACGCGGTCCTCGCTCGGCTCAACGACCTCGACGACCTCGCCGGTCCAATACCGGTCGTCGCGGTCGTGCGGTTCGTCGAGCACCACGCGCACGAGTTCGCCAGGCAGGGCGAACCGGACGAAGACCACGCGTCCGTCGAGATGACCGACGCACCGGCCCTGATCGGCGTACCGTTCGATGCGAATCGTTGCTTCCATGCAGCTTGCTCCTTGACGCCCGATACGGGCCTTGCGGCCTTGCGGCCTGTATGACTGTTCGCGTCCGGCCGGCACCCTGCCGGTGACGGCCTAGGCGTCCGGCCGTTGCGGTTCCTGCTCGCCGGGCTGCTCCTCCGCAGCGGCGTGCAGCGCCTTGTGGTGGTGCATCGGTGTGGCGATGATCAGGTAGGAGATCCAGATCATCAGCGCCCAGAACGGGATGCCCATCAGCAGGCGCGCCGTGCCCAGCCAGCCGACCTCGTCGGTCAGGTACAGCGGCACCTGCACCAGCAGCCGCAGCGAGAACACGCCGATCCACAGCGCGGTGATGATCGTGTACGCGCGTTTGAGCGGCTTGTCCTGCACCCAGTCATCCAGCCAGGCCCGGAGATGCTCGGTGGGCAGCGTGCGGATGAACTCGACCGCCAGGCCGAGCGCGGGGACGCGGACGATCAGCGAGATCGACAGCAGGACGATGTAGAACGCATTCGTCAGGAATCCGAACATGTAGTAGTTGCGCGCCTCGTGGCTCTGCCACGCCCAGATCAGGCAGATGCCGACCGCCAGCAGCCCGCTGGCGGCGCCCACGGCCGATTGGCGTTGGATCAGGCGGACGATGACCTGCAGCACCGCCAGCACGGCCGAGACGATAACCGTCAGCTCCAGGTTGCTGGTGATGACGAACAGCGCCACGAACATCACCCCGGGCAGCATCGATTCGACGACGCCGCGCGGTCCGCCGATCGCGTCGATGACGGAGAAATCCTCATCCTCGCCGGCGCTGGCCAGCGAGGCCAGTCCGGTGCGTTTCCTTGGTTCTGTCATGCGGGTATCCCGATTCCATGGCTTTGCGCCGGCCGGCCGCCACAGCGATCGGCCGGCGTAAGCGGTGCGTTCAGCGGACTTCGGAGAACATCGGACCGCGCGAGAGCGTGGTCTCGACCTGCACCTGCTGGTCGGAATCGAACGGGCCCTTGGGCTTGTCCGGCACGTCGCGCTTGCCGTTGTCCTCGGCGTCCGCGGCGGCCTGCTCGGCGGCACGGCGCTGCTTCGGGGTCACCGGCGGGTGCATCGGGATCAGATCGCGGGGGGCCAGCGGCTCATCGCCACGCTCGACGACGATGTCGGCGAAGAACTTGTTCAGCGCGTCGGTCTCGGGGCCTTCGGCCACCGCGGCGCGGCCGGAGAACACGCCGCGCAGCATCCAACGGGGTCCGTCGATGCCGACCACGCGGGTCATCACGGTGCGGCCGCCCTTGATCGTGACCGGCAGCATGACCTCGGTGCCGAACACGCCGGCCTTCTGCGTCGCCTTGTCGTTGGCGGCGAGCAGATCGTCGCGCATGTCATTCCACAGGCCCATCGTCTTCGGGGCGGCGAACGCCTCGATCTCCAGGCTGGAGGCACCGAAGGTGATGGTGGCGCCCAGCACCTGGCCGGTCTTGCGGTTCGCCTTGATGCGCAGCTGGATGCCCAGCAGGAA
>ERZ1090861.1270-NODE-1270-length-13262-cov-7.195427_pt1 | contig 13262 bp, 9 predicted proteins | sample MGYA00478482_ERZ1090861 | MGnify/ENA primary metagenome ERZ1090861 (study PRJEB33644, sample SAMEA5815744) | chicken gut metagenome | biome: Chicken; feature: Gastrointestinal Tract; material: Caecum | place: Ireland | collected 2019-01-01 | study: A study of the... | reverse complement strand
CTGGGCGCTGGAAGCGTACGGCGCGGCGCACATCCTGCAGGAAATTCTGACGGTCAAGTCGGACGACGTGGTGGGCCGCGTCAAGACCTACGAATCCATCGTCAAGGGCGAGAACATTTCCGAGCCGGGCATTCCCGAAGCGTTCAAAGTGCTGCTCAAAGAGCTGCAGTCGCTGGCGCTCGACGTCAAAGTGCTCACGGAGTCGGGCGACGAGCTCATCATCCGCGAATTTGACGACGAGGAAGAGGCGGCGGACAACGAAGCGAGACGGCGCGACGCCCTCAAGGAAGAGGAGCTGGAAGACATCGATTTCAGCGCCGACGACGAGGACGACGAGGACGGGCTGGACGGCGAAGTGTCCCTGTTCGAGGACGACGGCGACGACGAGGACAATTTCTCCGCCGACGGCGACGGGGAGGAGAGCGACGATTTCTCCGACATCAGCGACGAGTTCAATTTCGGTTCGCTTTTCGACGACGAAGAAGAAGACGGCAAAGACGAAGAGTAATCGGAGGAGACACATCTTATGTATGAATTAAACGATTTCAATTCCATTCAGATCAGCATTGCTTCTCCCGAAAAAATCAGAGAATGGTCGTACGGCGAGGTCACCAAGCCGGAGACGATCAACTACCGCACCCAGAAGCCCGAACGCGACGGTCTGTTCTGCGAAAAGATCTTCGGGCCGATGAAGGACTGGGAATGCCATTGCGGAAAATATAAAAGAGTCAAATACAAGGGCCACATCTGCGAGAAGTGCGGCGTGGAAATCACCCGTGCCAAAGTCCGCAGAGAGAGAATGGGCCATATCGAACTGGCGGCGCCCGTTTCGCACATCTGGTATTTCAAAGGCGTGCCTTCCAAGATCGGGCTGTTGCTCGACATGGGTCCCAAACAGCTGGAACAGGTCATCTATTTTGCTTCCTACGTCGTTCTCGACCCGGGCAAAGTGAACGAACTCACCTATAAACAGGTGATCAACGACAAACAGCTCCGCGACATCGAGGAACGGTTCGGAGACAGCTCTGTCACCGGCCTGAAAGTGGGCATGGGCGCCGAATCCATCCGCGAACTCCTCATGGCGGTCGATCTCGAAAAAGAGAGCGAGGAATGCAAGAAGCTCATCGGCGACAATCCGACCGGGCAGAAGGCGGTCAAGGCGATCAAGCGCCTGGAAGTGGTGGAATCCTTCCGCAAGAGCGGCAACCGTCCCGAATGGATGATCCTCACCGTTCTTCCGGTCATTCCGCCGGACATCCGGCCCATGGTTCAGCTGGACGGCGGGCGGTTCGCCTCCTCCGACCTGAACGATCTCTACCGCCGCGTCATCAACCGCAACAACCGCCTGAAAAAGATGATGGAAATCGGCGCGCCCGAAATGATCATCAAAAACGAAAAGCGTATGTTGCAGGAAGCCGTGGACGCGCTCATCGACAACGGCCGCCGCGGCAAGCCCCTCAGCGGGCCTTCCAACCGCGAGCTCAAATCCCTGTCGGGTATGCTCCGCGGTAAGCAGGGGCGTTTCCGTCAGAACCTTCTGGGCAAGCGAGTCGACTATTCCGGACGTTCGGTTATCGTCGTCGGGCCCGAGCTGAAAATTTATCAGTGCGGCCTTCCCAAGGAAATGGCGATCGAGCTGTTCAAACCCTTCATCATGAAGCGCCTGGTCGAAAGCGGCCAGTGCCATAACATCAAGACGGCAAAGCGCGCCGTGGAAAAGGCGAAGGACATGGTCTGGAACGTCCTCGAGGACGTCATCAAGGATCATCCCGTCCTCCTCAACCGCGCGCCGACGCTGCACCGCCTGTCCATTCAGGCATTCGAGCCGGTGCTCATCGAGGGCCGCGCCATCAAAATCTCTCCGCTGGTCTGCGGTCCGTTCAATGCGGACTTCGACGGCGACCAGATGGCCGTGCACCTTCCGCTCAGCATCGAGGCGCAGGCGGAAGCGCGTTTCCTGATGCTCTCCGCGAACAACATTCTGAAACTTGCGGACGGCAAGTCGGTCATGTCGCCGACGCAGGATATGATTATCGGCGCTTACTGCCTGACGATCAAGCGTCGGGAAGAGGGCAAGAAATACGATTCGCAGGGCCGTCCCGACGAGAACGGCGAAGTGTATATCCCGCCCGTGTACAGCTCCGAAAACGAGGCGATTCTCGCCTATCAGACCAAGGTGGCGCACGAGCAGGACGAAATGTATCTCAAGCGGGTGGTGGAACTTCCCGAAGGCAAATTCGACGATCTGCCCCTGCCCTATACCTGCCCGATCGACAATACCGATTTTGACGAATCGAAGGGCGTGCTCATCAAAGAGGCAACCGTCCGCCTGAATCCCAAGACGGGCAAGCGCGAGGTGAGCGGTATCATCAAGACGACGATCGGCCGTCTCATTTACAACGACGGGCTGCCGCAGGATCTCGGCTTTGTCAAGAGAGACACGCCGGAATCCTATCTGCGCCTCGAACTCGACACCGAGTTTATCGGCAATGCCCGCGCGATCGGCAAGAAACATCTTTCCCGTATCGTCGAGGCCAGCTTCAAAACGGGCATGGCGCCCAAGGCGTCCTATGTCCTCGACGCGATCAAGGAACGCGGCTATAAATATTCGACGCTGGCGGCGCTGACCACCTCCGTCTTTGATATGAAGATTCCTCCCGAAAAGGAAGAGATCGTCAATAAGGCGGAAGCGGAAGTTTCCAAGATTGCGAAGAAGTACGCGAGAGGTCTTCTGAACGAAGAAGAACGCTATCTCGCCGTGATTTCCCAGTGGGACGCGGCGACGGACAAAGTGGCCGGCCTTCTGAAAAAACAGGGCGAAGAGGACAAATTCAATCCCATCTGGATGATGGCGGACTCGGGCGCCCGCGGCTCTATCGACCAGATCAAACAGCTTTCGGGTATGCGCGGACTCATGGTCAACCCGCAGGGTAAGAAGATCGAAGTCCCCGTCAAATCCTGTTTCCGTAACGGACTTTCCGTTCTGGAATACTTCATTTCCTCGCACGGCGGCCGTAAAGGTCTGACCGATACCGCTTTGAAGACGGCAGACTCCGGTTATCTGACCCGCCGTCTCGTGGACGTCTCGCACGAAATCATCATCCGTGAAGATGATTGCTATGCCGGCAGAAAGCCGCAGGGCATGAAGGTCAGGGCGATTTTCGGCAGCGACGGCCGTGAAATCGAGAGCCTGAAAGACCGTCTGATCGGTCGTTTTGCGGCAGAGAACGTCGTCAATCCCGAAACGGGCGAAGTGCTGGTTGCCACCAACGAATTCATCACCGAAGAGCTGGCGAAGGCAATCTGCGACGCGGGCATTACAGAAGTTTCCATCCGCAGCGTATTCACCTGCAATTCCCGCTTCGGCGTCTGCGCGAAGTGCTACGGCAAGAACATGGCGACGACCCTTCCCGTACAGGTGGGCGAAGCGGTCGGTACGATTGCGGCGCAGTCCATCGGCGAGCCGGGTACCCAGCTCACGATGCGTACCTTCCATACGGGCGGTATTGCGGCTACGGGCGACATCACGCAGGGTCTTCCCCGCGTCGAAGAACTCTTTGAAGTCAGAAAACCCAAGGGCTGCGCGACCATCTGCGAAGTGGAAGGCGTGGTGGATCTCGACGACAGCGACGGTTCCAAGCATATCAAAGTGCTCGATCCGGCGACCAAAGAAGTCAAGAAGGAATACACCCTTCCTTTCAATGCGGAGCTCCGCGTGAAGAAAGGGGACAAAGTCACGCCCGGCGTATTGCTCAACGCGGGCAGCGTGTATCCGCAGGACATCCTGCGCGTGCAGGGCGTCAAGGGCGTGCAGGACTATATTCTCGAACAGGTGCAGTCGGTGTACCGCTCCCAGGGCGTGGACATCAACGACAAGCACATCGAGATCATCGTCCGGCAGATGCTGAAAAAAGTGCGCGTGGAGAACTCGGGGGATACCGCGCTTCTTCCCGGCGAGCTCGTGGACATGACCACGTTCCAGGACGAATGCGCGAAGGCGATGCAGAAAGGCGGTGCGCCGGCGCTTGCAAAGCGTGTGCTTCTGGGAATCACGAAGGCGTCCCTGGCGACGGACAGCTTCCTTTCGGCGGCGTCCTTCCAGGAAACTTCCCGGGTGCTCACCGAGGCCGCGATCCGCACCAAGCGCGATTATCTCGTCGGGCTCAAGGAAAACGTCATTATCGGCAAGCTGATTCCCGCCGGTACGGGCATGAAGGATTACAAAGGTCTTTCCCCGCAGTTTGTGGGAAGTTATAAGGACGCCTCTGCCGCGAGCGTGTCGGAGGAAATGTCAGGCGAAGAAAAATCGGTTGCAGCGGATGAACCCGCAGAGATGCCGGCGAGCGTTTGATACAGAAAAACTCCTCACTCTTTTTGAGTGGGGAGTTTTTCTGTATGGCGCTTTGGCTTGAAAAATCCCTCAGTTCTACTGGGAGAAGATAAAAAATAGCTTCAGCAAGTTTTAATCATTATAAAAGTTACCTTATTGTTAATGATAGTCCAGCTTGTTTCTGGGGCAAGGAACCTGTTTTACAGGTGTGTAGTGTATAAGACGCTATATCGAAAGAGATACCCAACAGATTGGCTGGGAGCTTATCCTTTCAGGGTATGTGCAAACCACCAGTTCAACTGGTGGTTGTGACTTGTCGCTTTTTTTGGAAAGAGGATAACAAATCAAAAATCACCGGAAAATAATGTCCGGGGAAGAGTCCTAAGGTGGCAACAAACTTGTTTTTATTGGAAAGTCTTGACTTTTCAGGGGTTCAATAGTATAATAATGAAAAGCATTTTTCGTTGTATATACGATGCGAATATAAGTTGTTTGTAATATCTATGACAGAAAATCCGGAACAGTAAGGCTCGGGGATTTTCAAAGGGGAAATCATGAAAGAAAAGACGGCTATCATTATCGGCGCAGGACCTGCGGGATTGACCGCGGCTTATGAATTTATCACGAAATCGGAAATCCGTCCGGTTGTATTGGAGTCGGAGACTTTTGTCGGAGGGATTTCCCGCACGGCGACGTATAAGGGCAACCGTATGGATATAGGAGGCCACCGCTTCTTTTCCAAAGATGACCGCGTCACCTCTCTCTGGACCAGATTTTTGCCTGTACAGGGAAGTCCTGCAATGGATGATAAAATTCTGGGCAGAGAAAAGCCTCTGGTCCCGAATGGACCGGATCCCGAGCAAACAGATGAGGTAATGCTGGTCCGCGATCGAGTATCCCGTATTATTTATCTCAGAAAATTTTTTGACTATCCGATTTCATTGAAACCGCAGACCTTTCTGAATATGGGATTTTTACGCACGATGAAAGCGGGATTTGGTTATGTGGGAAGTTGTCTGCACAAACGTGAGGAAAGCAATCTGGAAAACTTTTATATCAATCGATTCGGAAAACCTCTTTATTCGATGTTTTTTGAAGATTATACGGAAAAGTTGTGGGGGGTGCATCCCAGTGAAATTGCGGCGGACTGGGGTGCTCAGAGGGTAAAGGGATTGTCTGTTTCCAAAGCGATCAAAAACGCGTTGGCAGGCATGTTCGGAAAGAAGAAAAAAGAAGTTGAGACCAGCTTGATAGAACAGTTTTTCTATCCTAAAAAAGGTCCGGGGCAGCTTTACGAGAAGATGGCGGAGGAAATTGAAAAAAAGGGAGGAATCATCCGTTTGGGCGAAAAAGTGGTGCGCGTGGATACAAACGAGGGAAAGGTCTGCTCGGTTGTGACACGTGATGCGCAGGGCGTGGAACGTAAGTATGAGGGAGATTATTTTCTGTCTTCCATGCCGATCAAAGATCTTGCGGAAGCGATCGGAAAAGATCACATGCCCGAGGTTGCTTATGATGTCGCAGTTCGGTTGCCCTATCGGGATTTTATTACGGTGGGGCTACTTCTGGAGCGGCTGAGTGTAAAAAATAAGACGAAGATGAAGACGCTCGGAAATATTGTACCGGATTGTTGGATTTATGTCCAGGATCGGGATGTACGGATGGGGCGGATTCAGATTTTTAACAACTGGTCGCCTTATATGGTGGAAGATCCCGCACACAAGATATGGGTAGGTCTGGAATACTTCTGCACGGAAGGAGACGAGATGTGGCGTTGCCCGGATGAGGAATTTGTCCGTCGGGCGATTGAAGAGCTGCAGAAAATCGGGGTGATCGACAGTGCGGATGCAGTGCTCGATTCTACCATTCTTCATGTGAAAAAGGCATATCCCGCTTATTTTGGCAGCTATGCTCAGTTTGGAAAGGTAAGGGAATACCTCGATTCGCTTTCCAATCTCTGGTGTATCGGCCGTAACGGTCAGCATCGGTACAATAATATGGATCATTCGATGGTTACTTCCATGGTTGCCTGTGAATCCATATTAAGCGGAACGGTGGACAAGTCCGCCGTTTGGAATGTCAATACGGAAAAGAGTTATCACGAAACGAAAGAGGTTGTGGGCAAAGAGGTTGAGGGGAGAAATTCAGAAAATGCAAACGGAAAATAAACTCCATCGGGCAGATGGGAAAACGGACGTCGAGGAAATGCGTGACGTAAAGGTTGGGACGCTTAATCCTTTCGGAGAGGTGGCTGTTTATATAAGCGTGTTTTTTGTGACGCTTATTCTTTTTCTCGTTTTCAAACCGCTGTACACCATGGAACGAAATGGTATGGCGGCTCAGATGGCCGGGGGAATTTTTATCGTTGGATGTTTGTTTGTCGGGGCATATCTGAAAATGAGCGGAAGGCTGACAAGGCGGCGGACGGTTGTATTGTTGTTTGTCATCGGCGTTGCTCTTCGTATTGTCTATATGCTTTATACGCCTGCAAATACCCGGCAATACGACACTTGGTCGTCTAATTTTAATGGACATGAGGCCTACGCTTGGACTTTATTCACGACGGGAAAACTTCCTTTGACTAATGACTATCAGTTTTGTCATCCTCCTCTCAATGCGCTGGTACAGGCGGGGTTCATGCAATTTTTTTCTGCTTTTTTCCGTACTTTTTCGCCATTATATTCAGAAGAATTGTTTCAGGGATTCCTGGCGGCAAAGCCGGATTTTGCGAGAGAAGAGGAATATTTTCTTTATCAGTCCTGTCAGATTTTGAGTGTATTGTATTCGGTTATTACTTGTTTTGTACTTTTAAAACTTCTGTGGCGAATGAAAATACATGGGGGCATGTATTTGATGGCTGCAGCGTTTGTGATTTTCTTTCCACGTAATTTTCAGCTTTCCGGACAACTGAATAACGATGCGCTTGCCTATATGTTTTCCGCGCTGGCTCTTTATTTTTCCGTTTGCTGGCAGAAGGGAGGAAAGAAGTGGGGGTATCTTTTGGCTTGTGGGGTTTCCATCGGGTTGGGAATGATGACAAAACTTACTGCTGCGACCATCTGTCTGCCCGTTGCGGGAATTTTTCTTTGGGAATTTGTGTGTGCGCTCAGACATTCGGAGGGAGCGCTGTCCTTACGGCGGATCATAGGACAATATGCTGTATTTCTTGTCATATGTGCGCCGATCGGGCTATGGTTTCAGGTGTATGCGAACATTCGATTCGATCAGCCGTTCGGATTTGTCTTTTCCAATCTTAATCATCGTTTGTACACAGGGGATCATTCGGTTTTTGAAAGGTTTTTTATCGCGTTTGATTTTAACGAATACTTTGCATCCCTTTGGTGTCAGCCATTTGACGGAAATTATAATTTGTTCCATTATGCTCTGAGGTCGGCTATTTTCGGGGAATTTTGTTTTTGGCAGGGGGAGGGATTTGCCTGTTCGGCGACCATTCTCGCCTATATCGGTTGCGCGGTACTTGCAGTGGGATTGATTCGGGTGGCAGTATTGATTTTTCATGCAAATGACAGAGAAAAGATCTGCGCGGAGGAAAACAGGAAAGATCTGTTGTTTGTTTCATTACTTGTATTGTCCCAGGTGATATCCGAAGTGGCGTTTTATATCCGTATGCCTTATGCCTGTACGATGGATTTCCGATATATATTGCCTATGATTCCCGCTCTTGCGTTGATGATCGCAATGGTATTTGGCAGATTAAAGCGAGAATCCGACGCTTTTTCTGTGGCGCTTTGTCGTTTGGCTGCCCTTTCTTTCGGTGGGGCGATTCTCTGTTCCTCCATTTTTTATATGGTCTGTATTTGATCGTTTTTCAAAATATTTGCAAAGGATGCTTGAGATGTCGGAAGGTAGAAGAAGATCTGAAAAAAAAGAAATTCTTTCAGTAAAACAAACGGAGATCGTGGGAAAATCTTCCCTTGACGCGGTTGTATTCACAACTCCGGGAGAGGATTGCGACGTTTCCGGAGAAAAATGCTGCAAATCAGTTTTGCAAGAGGAAGCAAAACCAGGTGGACAAAGGAATACCGTGGAAAAAATCCCCGAAAAACAGAGTAAGAAATCCCTTTTTTATGAAATTTTGCGGTTTCTTTTGGTCGGCGGGACGGCTACGGTATTCGATTACGCGGTTGCCTATCTCTTTTATCATCTGATTCTGCCGCCGGACAGGATCGGCGAGACTCTTTCGCTGGTTCTTTCCACGGCGTTCGGGTTCGGCGTGGGGCTCGCCGTCAACTGGGTCCTGTCCGTCTGTTTCGTCTTCCGGAACGTGAAGGATAAGAAAAAATCCCGCTCGGGCAAGGCCTTTGTGATGTTTACCCTGATCGGACTGATCGGTTTGGGTCTCACCGAAATCGGCATGCATTTCGGCGTTTCCTGCCTGCCGGAAATTTCTCTGTTCGGTTCCGCAACTTTTCTGGGAATTTCCTGGACGTGGTGGATTTCCAAAGTGGCGATGACCTGTATCGTGCTGGTCTGGAACTATCTCGGCCGCAAATTGTTTATCTTCCGTTGAGCGGCTGTTTGCCCCGAAACTTTGGACGTTCAACCGTTTTTCGTTTTCCATTGTCTCGTTGTATCTCCACAAAACTCCAAATCGGATATTCGACAAAAAAAGACAAAAAAGTAAAAAAAATTTTGTCGAAAGGTATTGAAATTTTGTAAATTATGTTGTATAATGAAAACAACAAAACAAAAGAAGCGGAAACGGCGTCTGTTCCGTACGAGGGCAGAAAAGCGGGTCAGTGCCGATACAGACGGCGGTTTTTGCGGCGGAAGATGATTACAAGATGTGTTAACTCCTTTTTTGATGTCGGGAAAGGCTGCGATGGGAATCGCGGCCTTTTCTCTTTGCGAGTTGTGCGGAAAGGCTTGACATTTTCCGTTTGTTTTTGATATAATGATAGGGCAAAGAGACAGGGGGACAGCATGCGGAGGCGTATGCTGTCTTTTGAACACTTTTCTTTGCCTTTGCGGGGTGCTGAGTATGAACGGATTCATTCATTCGTTTGAATCGTTCGGAACGGTGGACGGACCGGGAATCCGGTTTGTAGTGTTTATGCAGGGATGCCCTCTCCGGTGTCAGTACTGTCATAATCCCGACACCTGGCTTCCGGGCGGAACGGAATATACGGCGGAGCAGGTATGCGATCAGGCGCTGAAATATAAAAGCTATTTCGGCGACAACGGCGGGGTTACCGTGTCCGGCGGGGAGCCGCTGCTGCAGATCGGGTTTGTCACGGAACTGTTTTCTCTTCTGAAAAAACGCGGGGTGCATACGGCGGCGGACACTTCGGGCTGGACTTTCGACCCGGATCGTCCCGAAAGCGTGGAAAAACATCTCGAACTCATCCGGCACACCGATCTCGTGCTTCTCGACATCAAGCATATCGACCCCGAAAAGCATAGGGAGATCACGGGAAAAGACAATGCCCATACGCTGGCGTTTGCGAAATTTCTCAGCGATCACGGGATTCCGATGTGGATCCGCCACGTCCTGGTGCCGGGGCTTACGGACGACGACGGGGCGCTCGGCCGCCTGCGGGCGTTTCTCGACACTTTGCGCACCGTGGAAAAAGTGGAAGTGTTGCCCTATCATACCATGGGTGTGGTAAAATACGGAAAACTCGGTTATCCGTATCCTTTGGAAGGCGTACTTCCGCCCGCCAAAGAACGAGTGGAAAACGCGCGGCGGATTTTGGGCGCCGGGAGGAAATCATGACGACTGCCAGCGAGATTTTTGCGAAAAAAGATTATAAATCCATGCTGAAAGACGGGGTCTGTTGCGTTGAGATCAGCGGGGAATCGTGTGCAAACTGCGTTACGCTGCTGCCCGTGCTCCGTTCGATCGCGGACGCGAGAGAGCTCCGGTTGGTACACGTGGAAGCGGATTACGATACCACGGAACTGATGGAAGAATGGGAAGTGGACCGGGTTCCGACCGTTCTGCTCACGGACGACGGCGTGATTTTTGCCCGCTGTTCGGGGTATCAGCCGGAGGAGATTCTGGAAATCTGGATCGACGCGAAGCTGGAAGAGCACCGCGACGGCAAAATTTAAGCCGGGCGGCGCCCGTTGATTTCTCCGGGGCAGGTATGAAAGGACCGGCTGTCGGGCATACTGCGGGCGTATTGAAATAACAAAAAATTTTTTATCAGGAGAATAATATGCAGTACAAAGGATGGGAAGGATTCATTCCCGGCAAGTGGAACAACGACGAAGTGGACGTCCGGGATTTCATTCAGCGCAATTATACGCCGTACGAAGGCGACGCGTCATTCCTGGCGCCCGCCACGGAGGCGACGAAAAAGCTCTGGGACATCGTCCTCGATTTGTCGGCGAAAGAACGCGCGGCGGGCGGGGTGCTGGACGCGGACACCAAAATCGTGTCCACGCTGACTTCGCATGCGGCGGGATATCTCGACAAGGATCTCGAGAAGATCGTCGGCTTGCAGACGGATAAGCCGTTCAAGCGCTCCCTGCAGCCGTTCGGCGGAATCCGCATGTCCGAAGAAGCGCTGAATATGTACGGTTATACGCTGGATCCCGAAGTAAAGGAAATTTTCAGCAAATACCGCAAGACGCACAACGACGGCGTTTACGACGCATACACGCCCGAAATGCGCGCGGCGCGCAGCGCGCATATCCTGACGGGATTGCCCGACACTTACGGCCGCGGCCGGATCGTGGGGGATTACCGCCGCGTCGCGCTGTACGGCGTCGATTATCTCATCCGCAAGAAGGAAGAGGATAAGCTGGCGATGAACGGGGTGATGACGCCTGATAAAGTGCGTGACCGCGAGGAACTGTCCGAGCAGATCAAGGCGCTCAAAGCGCTCAAAGAGCTGGCTGCGATTTACGGACGGGATATTTCCCGGCCCGCGACGACGGCGCAGGAAGCGGTGCAGGCGCTCTATTTCGGCTATCTCGCAGCGGTGAAAGACCAGAACGGCGCGGCGATGTCCATCGGCAGAAACAGCACCTTCCTCGACATTTATATCGAACGGGATCTGAAAAACGGCGTGATCACCGAAACGGAAGCGCAGGAACTCATCGACCAGTTCGTAATGAAGCTGAGAATCGTCAAGTTCATGCGTATCAAGGAATACAACGAGCTGTTCTCCGGCGACCCGACCTGGGTGACCGAATCGATCGGCGGCATGGGCGTGGACGGCAGGACGCTGGTCACGAAAAACTCCTTCCGCATCCTGCATACGCTGGATAATCTGGGCCCTGCGCCCGAGCCCAATCTCACGGTGCTCTGGTCTAAGCGCCTGCCCGCCAATTTCAAGAAATACTGCGCGGAAATTTCCATCCGCACCTCCGCGATTCAGTACGAGAGCGACGACCTGATGCGTCCGGAAATGGGGGACGATTACTGCATTGCCTGCTGCGTGAGCTGTATGCGTGTGGGCAAGGATATGCAGTTCTTCGGCGCCCGCGCCAACCTCGCCAAATGCCTTCTGTACGCCATCAACGGCGGCAAGGACGAACTGATGAAGGATAAGAAGACGGGCAAGCCCATGCAGGTCTCTCCCGAATTCGCGCCCGTTTCCGGCGACGGCCCGCTCGATTATGACGAAGTGCTGAGAAAGTACCGCCAGATGATGAAATGGCTGGCCGAACTGTATGTCAATACGCTCAACCTCATTCATTACATGCACGATAAATACAGCTACGAAGCGCTGGAAATGGCGTTGCACGACACGAAGGTGCGCCGTTTCTTCGCGACGGGTATCGCGGGGCTGTCGTGCGCGGTGGATTCGCTGTCCGCAATCAAATATGCGAAAGTTTACCCCGTCCGGAACGAAGAGGGTATCGTCACCGATTTCCGCATCGAAGGGGATTTCCCCAAGTACGGCAACAACGACGACCGGGTGGACGAAATTGCGGTGTGGCTGTTGAAGACCTTCATGACGGATATCCGCAGTCAGTACACTTATCGCGAGAGCATTCCCACCACTTCCATTCTCACGATCACGTCCAACGTCGTGTACGGCAAAAAGACGGGCAACACCCCCGACGGCCGCCGTGCGGGAACGCCGCTGGCTCCGGGTGCCAACCCCATGCACGGCCGGGATACGCACGGAGCGCTCGCTTCCCTCGAATCGGTTGCGAAACTTCCGTATGAGTATTCCAGAGACGGCATTTCCAACACCTTCTCCATCACGCCCGGTTCGCTCGGGAAAGATGACTGAGTCGGAACGAAGAAACTGCCCGTGAAACAAAAAATAACCGCCGTCTGATGGCGGAGGGAATATATTCTCAATAAAAATAACAGAAAGGAGAATTGTTATGTCGACGAAAGTGGATAATCTTGTCAATATGCTGGACGCCTACGTTGCGGACGGCGGCTATCATCTCAATGTCAATGTGTTCAACCGCGAGACGCTGCTGGACGCGCAGAAGCACCCGGAAAAATATCCTCAGCTTACCATCCGCGTATCCGGCTATGCGGTAAACTTCAACAAGCTGACCAAAGAACAGCAGGACGACGTGATTTCCCGTACCATTCACGAATCCATGTGAGCGGTGCGAACAAGCGGAAAAAGCCGGAAACATTCCGGCTTTTTCCGTATTTTGCGCGTTCTGAAAGATAATAAGGGAGGTTTTATATGGCGAAAAGAAAAAAGAGGGGAGGAGGGTGGCTGCTCGTGCTCGTCCTCGTCCTGGCGATTGCCGTCTGCGGATACATACTTTGGAAAAACGGGAGTCTGGATTCTCTGACAAATCTTTTCCCGTATCGTTCAGACAGCAGTTCGGATAGCAGTTCGGACAGTAGTTCAGACAGCAGTTCGGACAGCAGTTCGGACAGCAGTTCGGACGGCAGTTAGGCCAGCAGTTCGGGCAGTAGATCGGACAGCAGTTCGGACAGCAGTTCGGACGGATCTGCACCGGAGAAAGTGAAGGACTAGGT
>ERZ1090861.1269-NODE-1269-length-13267-cov-6.381320_pt1 | contig 13267 bp, 10 predicted proteins | sample MGYA00478482_ERZ1090861 | MGnify/ENA primary metagenome ERZ1090861 (study PRJEB33644, sample SAMEA5815744) | chicken gut metagenome | biome: Chicken; feature: Gastrointestinal Tract; material: Caecum | place: Ireland | collected 2019-01-01 | study: A study of... | reverse complement strand
CGCATATACCATCCCCGTCAACCGCCCCGTTTATACGCTTACTCCCGCCCGTAGCACTCCCGCACAAACCGCTCGAGCGCCGGGAAGCTGCGCTTGACCTTTTCGGTGTCGATGCAGTAGGCCATGCGGAAATAGCCCGGGCAGCCGAAGGTATCGCCGGGCACAAGCGCGAGGTCGTAAGCCTGCGCCTTGCGGCAGAAGGCGACGGCGTCCGCCTCGAGCGCCCTGGGGAAGATGTAGAAGGTGCCGCCCGGCTTGACTACGGTAAAACCGAGCCGGACGAGCTCATTATACAAAAGTTCCATGTTGCGGCCGTAAACCGAAAGGTCGCTGGTTGTATCAAGGCATTCGGCTACCGCAAGCTGGATCAGGCTGGCCGGGCAGTTGTGGCCGGTGCCGCGGCTGATCTGGCCGCACATCGGCACAATCAGCCCGGCCTTTTCGGCTTTCGGGTTGACCGCGACATAGCCGATCCGCTCGCCGGGAAGCGAGAGGCTTTTTGAGAACGAATAACAGGTCAGCGTGTCGTCATAGTATACGGCGGGGTGCTGCTGCACGCCGCCGAAGACGATCTCGCGGTAGGGTTCGTCCGAAAGCAGGAAGATGTGGCGCCCCCACTTGGCCGAAGCCGCCCGCAGCATGTCGGCCAGCCGGCGCAGCGTCTCCTCGCTGTAGGCAATACCGGAGGGGTTGTTCGGCGTATCGATCAGAACCGCCGCGACATCCTCGGTCAGCATGGCTTCGAGCGCGTCAAAATCAATCTGGAAATCCGCCACCCGCGGCGGCACTACCTTGAGGGTGAGCCCCGCGCCCTCGACATAGGGCTTGTACTCGGGGAAGAACGGGGCGATGGTCAGCACGGTCTGGCCCGGCGCCGCAACGCAGCGCAGCGCATGGGCCAGCGCGCCGGCCGCGCCCGAGGTCATGAAGATGTAGTCGGCCGTATAGTCGGTGCCGAACCGCTTGTTCAGGTTGTCGGCCACGGCCTGGCGCACCGAAGGGATGGTCAGCGTCGGGCTGTAGCCGTGCAGCGCGACAGGTTCCTGCGTTTGAAGCAGCCGAACCATTGCTGCGGTGAAGGCGGGCGGGCAGGGCACGCTCGGGTTGCCGAGCGAATAGTCGAAGACGTTGTCATACCCGATCTCGGCGCCGCGCGCGGCGCTCCATTCCGCCAGCTCGCGGATTACCGATTTGCCGCCGAGCATATCGACATAGTGCTGTACAATCATGGGCAATTCCTCCCCTGTGAAGGTTTCATGTATTGTTTGTGAAGCGTGGCGGCCGCTTTCGCTGGAGCCGCGCCCGCATCGCAGCCGCAGCGCCCCAGCACCACCCGCTCCAGTTCGCCTGCGTCGGCGGCAAGGTGGGTTGCGCCTTCGCCCACAAGTTCCTCCCGCGTGCGGAAGCCCCACAGAACGCCGCAGCTGTCCAGCCCGGCGTTGCGGGCTGTCTGGATGTCCACATTGCTGTCCCCCACATACAGGGTGGCGGCCGGATCGGCCCCAAGCGTTTCAAGCAGGGCGCGGGTGGCTTCGGGCGCGGGCTTGACCGGGATGCCGGCCCGCTGGCCGCGCACCGCCGCAAACAGCGCGGGGTCAAAGTATTCGCCCACAACCACCTTGGCCAGCGCATCGGCCTTGTTTGAAAGAACGGCCAGCTGCACGCCCGCCGCTTTCAGCCGGGCCAGCAGCGCCGGAACGCCGGGGTAGGGCGCGGTTTTATCATGCAGGTGCGCGCCGTAATCAGCCTCAAAATCAGCCAGCGCGTTGGCCAGCGTTGCGGCGTCGCGCGCGTCGGGCGGGGTCAGCCGCTCAATCAGTTTGGGGATGCCGTTGCCGACAAGATAGCGGAACTGGTCGGGCGTGTGCCGCGGCCAGCCGCGCCGTGCGCAGACGCGGTTGCCGGCGTCTGCCAGGTCGTCCAGCGTGTTCAGCAGTGTGCCGTCCAGGTCAAAAATGACGGTTTTGTACATGGTTTTCCCATCCTCCGGCGGCGTAACGCCGCGCTTTGTTGAACTTTTCTGTCGAATCAGTTCCATTATACCGTACCTGTCAATTTTGTAAAGAGTTGTAAAAGCTGGAAAAACAGGTGCAAAATCCCTACAAATGTGCTATCATAGTACAATGGAACAGGAGGCGCATGGTATGGAGTTCTTCCTCGAAATTTTAAAGGCGATTGTCTACGGCGTTATTGAGGGCATCACCGAATGGCTGCCGATTTCAAGCACCGGCCACATGATCCTGGCCGAACAGGTGCTCAAATTCCAGTTCAGCGATGCATTTATGGCCATGTTCCGGGTGGTCATCCAGCTCGGCGCGATTTTGGCCGTCGTGGTGCTGTATTTCCAGAAACTCTGGCCCTTCTGTGCGGACAACGGCAGGGATTCCGGCATAGCGCGTCATATCCGCTGGCCGGTCATGCGGCTCTGGTTCAAGATCATTGTTGCCTGCCTGCCTGCCGCCGTGCTCGGCTTTCTGCTTGACGACTGGTTTGACGAACATCTGTACAACAGCATCGTCGTTGCGATCACGCTGATCGTATACGGCGTTGCCTTTATCCTGATCGAACGCCGCCCGCGCGTGCCCAAGACAACCAAGCTGTCCCGCATCGGGTATAAGCAGGCCGCGCAGGTCGGGCTTTGGCAGGTGCTCAGCCTGGTGCCCGGCACCTCGCGCAGCGGCGCAACGATCCTTGGCGGCATGATGTGCGGGCTCAGCCGGCCCTGCGCTTCGCAGTTCACCTTCTTTTTGGCAATCCCGATTATGGCCGGGGCCAGCGGGCTCAAGCTCGTCAAATTCTTTTTGGACGACAACACCCTGACCGGCAACGAGGTCATTGTGCTGCTGGTCGGCTGCCTGGTCGCGTTTTTGGTTTCGCTTCTCGCAATCCGCTTCTTGATGGATTACGTCAAACGGCACACCTTCACGGTGTTCGGCTGGTACCGCATCGCGCTCGGCATCCTGGTGCTCGTAATCTGGGGCGGGCAGACCTTCCTCGCCGCGCCGGCCGCGCCGGCTGCCGCCTGAGCCGACCCTAAATAAACAAACAGCGGGCCGCCCCGGTTGGGGGGGCCAGCTTGTTTTCACAAAGCGGCGCTGCTTTGCGGCGCGGTTCGGGTACGCGTGGGGCAAGGCTTCCGGCGCAGCCGCTTTTTCAAGCCGCAGGCTGCCAGCGCAACCAGCGTGGCGGTGCTGATCGCTTCGGCAAGCCGCCAGCTGAACGGCGCGCGGAAACCAACGGTCAGCGTGCCGTCAAACCCGGCGGCCAGCACCACCGTCACCTTGCCGTCCGCCCCCATCGCAACCGAGGCAAGCCCGCCTTCGCTTTCAACAAGCCGGTAGCCGGGGTAATACAGCAGCGGCAGCGCAACGCTTGCGTCGGCGCCGGTCGGGTTTTGGGCCTCAATCGTCATGGTCAGCCCGCGGCGGCTCTGCACCGCTGCCGCCGCCCCCTCGCTCACGACAAGGGCGGTGGAATCGGAGGTTTCGGGGTCAAAACACAGGGGCAGGTATTCAAGCGCGCTCGATACCTTGCCGCTGTCGAGCTCCCGGGCTTCGCCCACCCGGTCGCGGCCGTAATCACCGCGCAGATATTGCCCGACATCCAGCCAGGCCGGCACCATGGCGACGAGCAGCAGCGCGGCGGCCGCGCCGGCGCGCCAGCGCAGCCCGCCTTTGCACCCGGCCAGCCAGACTGCCGCCGCCCCGGCAAAGGCCAGGCAGGGGGCGGCCAGTACCAGATAACGGAACGGGAACTGCACGGCCAGCAGGTAGTGGGCGGCTGTCTGGCCGATCATACGGGCGAGGTTTGACCAGTCAAAGCTGCTGCACAGGTACACACAGACCGCGGCGCAGGCCAGGCAGGGAACGCAGAGCTGGTCTGCTTTGCGCTGCCGCACGCCGCCGGCCCGCAAGCCCAGATACAGCCCGACGCCGAGCACGGCCCCGGTGCCCAGGCGCAGCGTATCCATGTTGGTCGGGGTCCAGAAATCCAGCAGCATCGTCCAGTTCACGGCGGTCTTGGTCAGGTTGTTGACCGAAGAGGTATCGGTGATGCGGTAGGCCCCGCCCATGTAGGAGAGAAACGGCACGAGGAACCCGAGGTTCAGCAGCACGGTGCAAAGAGCCCCGCGGCCGAGCAGCAGCAGGTTGTCCCGCCGCAGCGCCTTGCGCAGGCAGCCAAGCACAAGCACAGCGGCGGCCAGCGCCGTGATCTCGGTTGTCAGCAGATGGCTCTGCACAAGGCCGGTGAAGCCGATGGTCAGCGGCAGCCAGGCCGCGCGGTGCTGGGCTTCGTCGGCGTCGTCGGCATAGAGCGCCCAGAACCCGTACAGCACCACCGGCAGGAAGATCTGTGCCGTGATCTCGCCGGCAGCCTGCCGCCAGTACAGGTTGAACAGCCGGTAGTTGCAGGCCGCATACAGCACGGTGCCTACAAAGGCGGGCAGCCGCCGGCGGAAGATTTTGTAAAGGCAGAGATAGCAGACCGCGACGGTCAGGATGTTGACCAGGATGTTGAAGGCGTTGTAGGCTTCAAACAGCGGGAAGCCGGCCAGCAGGAGCAGCGCCGGCAGATACAGCAGCGCTTCGCCGTAAAAAACCGGGCTTGCATAGCCGTAGCCGTTCAAAAAATCCGGATAAAGGAATACCGGGAACTGCCCGGTGCGCAGCCCTTCGGCAATGCCGGAAACACGCGCCATGTGGTAGTGCAGGTCGGTGCCGTAGGGCGCAAACCCGCCCAGGCACGGCAGACTGACAAGCAGCACGAGCCCGGCCAGCGCCAGCGTGACAAGCCGGCGGCGCGCATCCTGCCGCCGCAGCCAGAGCAGCGCGGCGTCCAGCAGGGCGAAAAGCACGGCGGCCGTCAGCAGCCGCACAAGCCGCCAGCTCCAGACTTCCCGGATGGTGACCGATAGCACCCGGAAATCCGCCGTGCAGGCCGAAACGGTCAGCCCGGCTTCGGCCGTGTCGTTGTAAAGCCAGAAATGGCCGGAAAAAGCGGTTTGCCCGCCCGTCAGCTCGCAGCTGCCGGCGACATCCACGGCGTCGCCGGTCAAAAAAGTCAGGGTGCCGGCGGGGGTGGATTCCGGTGTTTCGGGCGCGGCGTACTGCACCGTCACGGCATACCGCCCGGCGCGCAGGGCGGGCAGGGCGGCGGTGGCCAGCGTCACGCTGCCTGAATCGCCGGCGGCTTCGGCAAAGGCGTCGGCCTGCCCGGCGGCCAGGCCAAGCCCGGTTTCATCCACCGCAAGCGCAAGGCCGGCTTCGGCTGGCTGCAGGGCGGCGGCCTCCAGCGTGGTTGTCAGCAGCGGCCGGGCCAGCCGAACCAGCAGCGCAACCAGCACCAGGCATTCCAGCCCCAGCAGCGCCCAGGCGGCGCGGGGCAGGGCGTTTGCTCGTTTCTTCATGCAGGGTCCTTCCTTTTTTGGGGATCAGCCGGCGGCGCAAAGGGGGGGCACAGCCTGGGGCTACCGCAAAAAATCGGCCAGCCGGCGGCGCAGCGTCCGGGGCTGGGCGTCCTGTGCGGCCAGGCGGTGGTAATACCGGAGATCGTTTTCATAGATTGTGCCCCAGCAGCTGCGGTTGCGGCGCAGGTGGGGGCCGCGGCGGAAGATGGCGTCCAAAAAGGCGAAGCAGGCCGCGTCGTCGGCATACTGCGCCGCGCGGCTGCCGGGGGCTAAAATCGGGGCCTGGCAATACGCCGAAAACCGCGCCTCATCTTTGGACAGTTCGACAAGGAAATCGACGAGCGCGGCTTCGTCGGCAAAGTCGTCGGCGCAGATGAAGGCGGAAGGGTTGAACTCATCCTTGATGCCGGGGTCGCCCCAATAGACGGGCACGCAGCCGGCCGCAAAGGCGTCTGCAATCTTCTCGGTGCAGTAGCCGGGGTCGCGGCTGTTTTCATAGGCAAGGGCGAACTTGTACCCGCGCTGGAAGGCCGTCTTGTCGGTGACAGGCCCGCCGACATTGTTGCGGAACCCCCCGCCGCTTCCAAGAAGCCCGCGTGATTCGAGCGCATCCATCATCGCGTTGCGCTCGGGCGAAAAGTCATTGCTGACGACGCAGCCGCAAAACCCCGGCCGGGCGAATACTTCGGCCGGGTCGGCGCGGTGCTTTTCAAGCGCCGGGGCCCAGGTATCCCGCATTGCATACAGCGGCAGCCGCATGTAGCGCCCCTCATACGAAAGAAGGGGAAAGCCGAGGGCGTAATCGTAGAGATTGAGGTCGGGCCAGCTGTCCTCACCCGAATACTGGATGCGGCAGCAGGCGTAGTCAAGCGCCGTATGCCCGAAGGTGCCGGCGATGACAAAATCCGGCGCATCGTCGGGGCTCTGGCAGAAATCAATCTCATACCCGCCGCGGCGCAGCGCCCGGGTGAAGTAGTTGTCCTGCGGGTCCCAATCGGCGGCCAGGTCGCAGAGCGCAAGCCGGACGCGGGGCATCCTTACGCCCTGCCTTTCCGCAGCAGCGCATACTTCAGGATGCCGGCGATGGACTTGGAGTCTTTGATCGTGCCGTCCATGACCATCTCGACGGCTTTGGCGAACGGCACCTTGATCACGTCGAGGAACTCATCGGGGTCAAGGTGCTGGCCGGTTGTCGAAAGATCCTCGGCGGCCCAGATGTAGATCTTTTCGCTGTCATACCCGACGGTCGGGTAGATGACGCCGAGCGGGGTATACCGCGCGGCCAGCACGCCGCACTCCTCGGCCAGTTCGCGTTTGGCGGCCTCAAACGGGTCTTCGCCGGCCTCGAGCTTGCCGGCCGGCAGTTCCCAGATTTCTTCGCCCATCGCGTAGCGGAACTGCTTGACCAGGTAGATTTCGTCCTGCGGCGTTACGGCCAGCACGCAGGCCCCGCCGTGGTGGTGGACGACCTCGCGGAAGCTGGTGTCTCCGTTTTCCAGCCGGACTGTGTCATAGGTCACCCGGATGACCTTGCCGTTGAAAATTTCCTGGCTGGACAGGGTGGTTTCGGTGTGTGGCATAGTGATCCCTCCTGTAATGGGACGGCGGCCTTGCCGGCCGTATCCGTCTTGTGCTGCTGTATGTAGAAAAACGCGTACTGCTGCAATATCCCGGCGTCTGCGCCGTAGGCGGCGAACGGGTCGGCGCCGGCGTAGACATCCCGGATGAGCCGAATGATCCAGGTGTCGTGCGGCACCCGGCCGGTGCGGCCGTAACCGAAGAGCAGCACGCAGTTCGCCACCTTCGGCCCGACGCCTTTCACCTCGCGCAGCGCGGCGTCGATCGTCTCGTCGTCGGCCGCGGCAAGCGCCGCAAGGTCAAGCGAGCCTTCCGCCACCCGCCGTGCGGCTTGGGCGATATACGGCGCGCGGTAACCGAGCCCGCAGCCGCGCAGGCCGGCTTCGCCGGCGCGCAGCAGCGCCGCGGCGGTGGGGAACTGGTGCGGCAGCGGGCGGCCTTCGGGGTCGGCCGGGCTGCCGGGCAGCGGTTCGCCGTAGGTTTCGGCCAGCGTTTCGACCGCCGTGCGGATGGCCGGGATGCTCTTGCGCTGCGAAATCAGAAAGGTCACAAGCATCTCCCAGGCATCCTGCCGCAGGATGCGGACGCCCTGCCCGGCCGCGGCGGCCTTTTGCAGAAATTCATCCGCCCCGATGCGCCGGCGCACCGCCGCATAATCCCGCCCCAGGTCAAAGTAGGGGGCCCAGGTCTCGGCCCAGTCCGCCGGCGTGCAGTTTGCCTCAAACCGCCCGCGGCCAAGCGGCCGCAGCACCAGCCAGCGATCGCGGGTCAAAAAACGCCAGCCGCCGCCGCACGGCGCCGCCCGAAAGCACTGCCCGCTCGACGCAATCTTGCCAGGGTCAAAGTCATCGGAAATCTCAAGAAGCACGGGACACCTACTTTCAAGAGTTTGGACTGGAGAGTTCGGTCCCTGAAACCTGAACCTTAAACGCGCCGCCCTTATACCATTCCCATTCTACCCCTTGCGCCCTGCAGCGTCAAGCCGGATCAGCGTCGTCGGGGTGAGGGATGCCGAGCAGCGTTTCCGCCCGGCGGACTTCCTCCGCGGTGGGGGTCGGGGTGTCGGCCAGAGTGTAAGGGATGCCGAGCTTTTCCCACTTGAAAAGGCCAAGCGTGTGGTAGGGCAGCACTTCGACCCGTTCGACGGTGCGCAGCGTCTTCAAAAAGGCGCCGGTCGCCCGCAGCGCCGCCTCGTCGTCGGTCAGGCCGGGCACAAGCACATGCCGCACCCAGAGCGGTTTGCCATGGTCGGACAGCCACTGCGCAAGCGCGAGAATGTTTTCGTTCGGGTGGCCGGTCAGCGCCTTGTGGCGGGCGCTGTCCCACTCCTTGATATCAAGCAGCACAAGGTCGGTATATTGCATGAGCGCGCGGAATTTTTCGTAGAACGGCCCTTCGGCCGTAAAGGGCTGGCCGCAGGTGTCGAGCGCGGTGTGCACGCCTTTCTGCTTGGCCAGGCGGAACAGCTCGGTCAGAAAGTCGATCTGCAGCAGCGGTTCGCCGCCCGAAACAGTCAGACCGCCGTTGTTTTTCCAGTAGTTGTGGTAGCGGTAGGCCGCGTCGAACGCTTCGCGCGGGGTTTGGGCGTTTTCTTGGGAAAAGGCCCAGGTCTCGGGGTTGTGGCAGTAGCGGCAGCGCATCCGGCAGCCCTGCAAAAACAGCACATACCGCACCCCCGGCCCATCGACCAGGCCGAAGGTCTCAACCGAGTGCACATAGCCGAGCGTTGCGGCGGGCGAAGAAGAATGAGACATAGACAGCTCCTTTGTGGCGCGCCATGGCGCGCAAATGAAAAGTGAAGGTCCGGGGCAGAGTTTCGGCCCTGCGGCCCCAACACCAAGAAGGGCCCCCGCCAGGGGGCCCTTCTTGGTGGCAAACCGCGGAGATCCGCGCTTACATCTTTTTGTGGCAGGTGCGGGCGATGACGTCGAGCTGCTGCTCGCGGGTCAGGTCGATGAACTTGACCGCGTAGCCGGAGACGCGGATCGTGAAGTTCGCGTACTCCTCCTTCTCGGGGTGCTCCATCGCGTCGATGAGCTTCTCGGTGCCAAAGACGTTGACGTTGAGGTGGTGCGCGCCCTGGTCAAAGTAGCCGTCCATGACCTGGACGAGGTTGTCCACCCGCTCGCCGGCAGAATGGCCGAGCGCGTCGGGGCTGATCGTCTGGGTGTTCGAGATGCCGTCCAGCGCCCAGTGGTAGGGCAGCTTCGCGACCGAGTTCAGGCTCGCGAGCAGGCCGTGGGTCTCGGCGCCGTAGCTCGGGTTTGCGCCCGGGGCAAAGGGGGTGTACGCCTTGCGGCCGTCGGGGGTTGCGCCGGTGGCCTTGCCGTAGACGACGTTCGAGGTGATGGTCAAAATCGAGGTTGTCGCCTCGGAATTGCGATAGGTGTGGCGGCGCTTGACCTTCTCAAGGAAGCTCTTGAGCAGCCAGACCGCAATTTCGTCGGCGCGGTCGTCGTCATTGCCGTATTTCGGGAAATCGCCCTCGGCCTCATAGCCGATGACAAGGCCGGTTTCATCCCGCACGGTCTTGACCTTGGCATACTTGATTGCGCTCAGGCTGTCCACCACATGGCTGAAGCCGGCGATGCCGGTCGCGAAGGTGCGGCGCACATCGGTATCGATGAGGGCCATCTCGGCGGCTTCGTAGTAGTATTTATCATGCATATACTGGATCAGGTTCAGCACGTTGACATAGAGCCCGGCGAGCCAGTCCATCATGACGTCGTACTTCTTCATGACTTCGCCATAGTCCAGATACTCCGCGGTGATCGGCGCATAGGCCGGGCCGACCTGCTCGTGCAGCTTTTCGTCCACGCCGCCGTTGATCGCGTAGAGCAGGCACTTGGCGAGGTTGGCGCGCGCGCCGAAGAACTGCATCTCCTTGCCGGTCTGGGTGGCCGAAACGCAGCAGCAGATGCTGTAATCGTCGCCCCAGACAGGCTTCATGACGTCGTCGTTCTCATACTGCACGCTCGAAGTCTTGATCGATACGGCCGCCGCGTACTTCTTGAAAGTTTCGGGCAGCGCGCTCGAGTAGAGCACGGTGAGGTTCGGCTCCGGCGCGGGGCCCATGTTTTCGAGCGTGTGCAGGAAGCGGAAATCGTTCTTGGTCACCATCGAGCGGCCGTCCATCCCGATGCCGGCCACCTCGAGCGTGGCCCAGACAGGGTCGCCGCTGAACAGCTGGTTGTAGGAAGGGATGCGGGCGAACTTGACCATGCGGAACTTCATGACCATGTGGTCGATGAGCTCCTGGGCTTGCTCCTCGGTCAGGGTGCCGTTATCGAGGTCGCGCTGGATGTAGATATCAAGGAAGGTCGAGATCCGTCCGACGCTCATCGCAGCGCCGTTCTGGGTCTTGATCGCGGCCAGGTAGCCGAAGTAGAGCCACTGCACGGCTTCGCGGGCGTCCTTGGCCGGGGCCGAGATGTCAAAGCCGTAGATCGCGGCCATCTCCTTCATGCCCTTGAGCGCGCGGATCTGCAGCGCGATCTCCTCGCGCTGGCGGATCACGTCGTCGGTCATCGTGCCGTCGCCGCAGTTGTCAAAATCTTCCTGCTTCCAGGCGATCAGCGCGTCGATGCCGTACAGCGCGACGCGGCGGTAGTCGCCGACGATGCGGCCGCGGCCGTAGGTATCGGGCAGGCCGGTGATGATGTGGCTGTGGCGGGCGCGCTTCATCTCGGGGGTGTAGGCGTCGAACACCGCGGTGTTGTGGGTGCGCGCATACTGGGTGAAGATCTCATGCAGTTTGGCGCTGGGCTCATAGCCGTAGGTCGTGCAGGCCTGTTCGGCCATCTTGATGCCGCCGTAGGGCATAAAGGCGCGCTTGAGCGGCTTGTCGGTCTGCAGGCCGACGACCTTCTCAAGGTCCTTGAGGCTTTCGTCAATGTAGCCGGGGCCGTAGGCGGTCAGGCCGGAGACAACCTCGGTCTCCATGTCCAGCACGCCGCCCTTGGCGCGCTCTTCTTTCTGGAGCTTCTGCAACGCGCCCCAAAGCTGGTTGGTCGCGTCGGTCGGGCCGGCCAGGAAGGATTCGTCGCCGTCATACGGGCGATAGTTTTTCTGGATGAAGTCGCGGACGTTGACCTCTTCTTTCCAGATGCGGCCTTCAAAGCCATCCCACTGGGGATAGTTCTGCATGGGTGGTACCTCCTTGAATGATGAACAGGAAGGGAAAAAACAGATATTCAAAGCGCAGGGCGCTTTTGACATGGGTTAGTATACCCCCGGCGGTGGCAAAACGCGGTTGCCGAAGCAACGGGGGCAGGGGGGCGATGCTTGCATCGTCCCGGAACCTTGCAGGCGGCGCAAAGCGTCCGGGCGGATGCAAGCATCCGCCCCTGCAACGAAGCTGCGTAACATGGGGAGTGCGGTTAGTTCGGCCTAACCAACCCTACACCATTCTACCACGGATTCCGCAAAAAGCAAGGGGAAGTTTTTGGGCAAACTGCCAAAAATTGGTGAAAGGCGGCCGGGCGGCGGTATTTGGTGGTTGCGAACCCGTCCATTATACAAAATCTGGTGGGTTTCGACAAGAGCCTTGGGGGCAATCCTGGCGAACTCCACAAGGAAATCGGCAAAATGACAGGTTTTCCACCAAAAATTCGTGCAACATTCTATGCAATCCTACTTTACGAAAGGCCTTTCTATTTGGTAAAATAACTACAAGCAAACACCTTTTGTAAGCCGGGCGGTCTGCGCCTGTCAAGCGGGCCCCGCGGCGGAAAAAGGGGTTCCTGTACACAAACGGATGGAGGGCCAGGCTTTCGCCGCCAGGGCGGGCCGGGGCCTCTTTGGGCGTGTGCGGGTGCTGAATTCCTGGCGCCGACCGGTTCCGGCCAGCCGTGCGCCGCATGTAAACGGAGGAAGAAAAATGCCAAGAGCCAAACAGTCTATGGATGGCAATACCGCGGCGGCGCATGTGGCATATGCGTTTACCGATGTGGCTGCTATCTACCCCATCACCCCTTCGAGCCCGATGGCCGACACCGTCGACCAGTGGAGCGCGGCGGGGCTGAAGAACATCTTCGGCAACCAGGTCAAGGTTGTTGAGATGGAGTCCGAGGCCGGCGCTGCCGGCGCGGTGCACGGTTCGCTGGGCACCGGCGCCATCACCACCACCTTCACCGCCTCCCAGGGTCTTCTGCTGATGATCCCCAACATGTACAAGATCGCAGCCGAAGGCCTGCCCTGCGTCTTTGACGTTTCGGCCCGTACCGTCGCCACCCAGGCGCTGAACATCTTCGGCGACCACAGCGACGTTTACGCCACCCGCCAGACCGGCTTCGCCATGCTCGCCGAGTCCAACCCCCAGGAGGTTATGGACCTGTCCCCCGTGGCGCATCTGTCCGCCATTGAAGGCCGCGTGCCGTTTGTCAACTTCTTTGACGGCTTCCGCACCTCCCACGAGATCCAAAAGATCGAAAAGTGGGACTATGAAGACCTGAAGGAAATGTGCAACATGGACGCCGTGGCCCAGTTCCGCGCCGAGGCGCTCAACCCCGAGCACCCCAAGACCCGCGGCAGCCACGAAAACGGCGACATCTTCTTCCAGCATCGTGAGGCCTGCAACCCCGCTTATGAGGCCCTGCCCGCCGTTGTCAAGAAGTACATGGACAAGATCAACGCCAAGATCGGCACCAACTATGATCTGTTCAACTACTACGGCGCCGAAGATGCCGACCGCGTCATCATCGCGATGGGTTCGATCTGCGACGTGGCCGAGGAAGTCATCGACTACCTCAACGCCCACGGCGAGAAGGTCGGCCTTGTGCTCGTGCGTCTGTACCGTCCCTGGGTGTCCGAAGCCCTCTTGAAGGTTCTGCCCAAGACGGTCAAGAAGATCGCCGTGCTCGACCGCACCAAGGAGCCCGGTTCGCTCGGCGAGCCGCTCTACCTCGATGTCGCCGCCACCCTGCGTGAGGCCGGCATGAACGACATCGTGCTGACCGGCGGCCGCTACGGCCTCGGCTCGAAGGATACCCCGCCGAGCTCGGTCTTTGCGGTTTACAAGGAACTCGAGAAGGATGACCCGAAGCACCGCTTCACCATCGGCATTGTCGATGACGTCACCAACCTGAGCCTGCCCGAAGTCAAGCCCGCGCCGATCACCTCCGCCCCCGGCACCAAGGAGTGCAAGTTCTGGGGCCTCGGCGGCGACGGCACCGTCGGCGCGAACAAGAACTCCACCAAGATCATCGGCGACCATACCGACAAGTACATCCAGGCTTACTTCCAGTATGACTCGAAGAAGACCGGCGGCGTGACCATCAGCCA
>ERZ1090861.1268-NODE-1268-length-13270-cov-14.866440_pt1 | contig 13270 bp, 16 predicted proteins | sample MGYA00478482_ERZ1090861 | MGnify/ENA primary metagenome ERZ1090861 (study PRJEB33644, sample SAMEA5815744) | chicken gut metagenome | biome: Chicken; feature: Gastrointestinal Tract; material: Caecum | place: Ireland | collected 2019-01-01 | study: A study of... | reverse complement strand
ATAAATATGTGGAAGATATTCTTAAAGAGTGTTGTAAAGTATATTCAATAAAAAAGGTGCCTAAAATAGTCTATTTGTCTAAAATAGATGCTGCGGGAATTGTAGGGATTATAAGACCTATTATAGTTTTAAACAAAGATATTTGTTCTCTGATAGATAAAGAGGAAATTCGTATTATTATTTCACATGAATTGATTCATTTGAAAATGAAGCATATTTACTTAAAGAGAATTATCGAAATAATATGTTGTGTTCACTGGTTTAATCCCTTTATATGGTATTTAAAAAATAAGATAGCATTGTCATTCGAACTTGAATGCGACCAGATATTGCTCGAACATCACTTGTGTAGTAAAAAGATTTATGCGGAATTACTCATAAGACTAGCTGAAAAGACAATGCTTTATGATAAAAACAAGTACTCAAGCATCCCTTTAAAGATTAACAACTATAAAATTTTAAAGATAAGATTAAAGTTATTATTTACAAAAAAAATAAAGTTTAAAAAATTGAAATACACAGCAACAATATTAATGTTACTATTAATTTGGGGAATATCTGTCAAATTCTCGGAAGGATATTTTTATCCATATCCAGCTTATACAACTAAAATAGAAGTAGGTGATTATAATGAATAGGGAAATTAAAAATATTGAGATTTCACATGTAACAAAATTATATAAAGGTAAAATTTTAGGATTGGATGATGTGACATTTAATATTGGCCCTGGCGTATTCGGCTTGCTAGGACATAATGGTGCAGGTAAAACGACTTTAATGAAATTAATTTCAACAATATTGTCTCCGAGTTCAGGCACCATTAAAGTATTGGGGCATGACATTTCCCTACATGGAAATTACGTTAGAAGAAAAATTGGGTATCTACCGCAAGAACTGAGCATGTATCCTACACTTAAAGTTATTGAATTTGTTTCATATATAGCAGCACTAAAGGGATTTAATAGTAAAGATACAGTTAATGCTGCTTTAGAAGCCGTGGATATGTTGAATGTTGCTAATAGAAAAATAGCTCAGTTATCCGGAGGTATGAAAAGAAGAGTAGGCATAGCACAGGCTATTGTTGGCACACCGGAGATTTTGGTTGTTGATGAACCTACCTCTGGTTTGGATCCAGAGGAGAGAGTTAGATTTAAAGGGGTTTTATCGAGATATGCTCAAAATGGGCGAACAGTTATACTATCAACTCATATTGTAGATGATATTTATCAGTTGTGTGGAGAGATAGCTGTAATGCGTAATGGAAAATTGTTTTATTCAGGAGAACCAGATGGATTAATTCAGAAAATTGAAAATAAAGTTAAAATAATAAAACTTGAAAGTGAAAATGCGTTGTTAGAGTTACAAAGATCTTCTATGGTATTATCTACAACTTACGAAAATAATAAAATCATTGCACGTATTGTAGATGAAAATAATTGCTATATGGAACCATCGGTAAAAGCAACGTTGGAAGATGCTTATATCTATAGTATGGGAGGAAAGCAGCATGCATAATATTATGGCAGTTTCCATATATGAAATAAAAATGATGCTAAGGAGATTAGGATTTTGGGGAATACTTATATTTGCGCTAGTTATTTCCATCTGGGATAATTTCCCTTCAAAATCAAATTTAAGCAGATTATCTTTTTTAGCTGAACCAGGATATTTAGTTTCACGACTGCTAGTTCAAACTGGACTGTTGATTATGTTTGGAGTTATGTTTCTAGTATCTAATACAATTGCTAAAGACAAAAAGACAGGAGTTGATCAGCTGTTAATGACATCTAATATTTCAAAAAAACAATATATAATAGGTAAGTTTATTGGTAATTTCATACCTACAATGCTTATGTTTGGATTATATTTCTTGGTTCATGCTGTAATTCAAATAGTTCTGATTCCAGAGGCTTTTTCATTAAAAGCCTATTTATTTGGGTACTTCATTTTAGCTGTTGCAGCATCATTTTTTGTTATCGGAATATCAATTTCATTGCCAATGTGGATTGACATACGAATATTTTATGCTCTTATGGCATTATACTTTTTAGCCAATCTATTAATTGTACCTGATTCTACAACCCTACCATTTTGGTTCCTGTTTTATGGCGACTTAATTAAAATAATATATAATTACGGATTTGGTGTATTAATTATAAAAAATGTGATTCTGAATTTTTTATTTTTAGTTGGTATAGGGACATTATCAGTGTTTTCGTTAATGATAAATAAAAGATTTTGGAGGGACAATGTTACCAAGTAAAGCTGAAATTAAAATTATCGGGAGTAATTATATTTGGATAACTATTGTGGTCATGGCTATATATTATATTGCATTTATTACTGGTGGTGACTTGATTAACTGGGAGTATTTAGGACTTGAAATAGTTTTTCCTTTTTATTTATCAATCATGATTTCAGAAAATGTAAAGATCAAAGCTGATCCTATGTATGAAATACTGATTGTAGAAACAAGGAATTTCTTTTTATGGATTCTTAGACGATTTGTCTATGTTTTTGTGGTAATCAGCCTAATAGTAATCGGATCTATTTATCTCATGAATATATGTAGTAATTTTTATGAAGCGATTATTGCATTTTTAGGCACATCATTTGTTTTTTCATCTATTGCAATAGTAAGCTCATATATTTTTAAAAATGAACATAGCGCTGCATGTGTATGTGGTACTGTATGGATTTTTTTTCTATTAATTCGTAGTCTTGTTCGAATACCTTTTGTAGCTATGGTCTATCCTTTTTTACGATTTGTAGATGAGACCAGTGAAACGTGGATAGCTAATAAAATGAATTTAATTATAATTGGATGTATTTTATGGAGTCTAGTTTTTTTATATACTGTTTGTCGAGGAAGACGCTTAACTCATATGTTGAGGTAAAGGAATTTTAGAAAAATCCTGTTTCTTAATTAGATATGATATTATGAATGAGAATAGAAAGGGTATTAGACAAACTGTTCGAGTTAACTACGATAACGTATATGTTAGCCTTTATAAGAATATGTTTTGGGTATAGTATTGTAAAAGCTTATAGCACTACAATATGCGTAGAACACTGTTTCTTGATGACAAAAGAAAATGAAATCCTGGATATTACATGTCAAAGGAAAGAAAGCAAATATTTTATACTAGCGTCCTTTACTGCAAAAGAGTATTTGAATTTTATTCCACTATCACAACTTGCGGATCTTTCAAATTTACATTTTTTGCAAGAACTAAAAAAGGATTTTGCAAAAAAGGCGGAACAGAAAAATTATATATGCGTAGGATAAGTGACCGAAAATTTAGGTGAGGGTCCCTATGCGACCATCTTCCATTATCAGGATACAGAAACAAAAGTGCCGAAGTGATTTAGAAGATCACAAAGGGAAAGCGCCGGATGCACCAGAAAAAGTACAGAACGGAGTCTATACCATGCTGATTGTTCCGGTGATTATCGAGATCTTGGCAGTGGCTGGAATTATCCTGTTAATTATCCGGATCCATTGCAGCAAGAGGTAAGAGGATTCTAAAGAAACTAATATTTAAGTAGAGAAACCTTCGGGATCATATCCTACTGGAAAGCGGATAGCTGGAGCGGCAGTGTACTTTTGGGTATGTTGCCGCTCTGATTTTGATTGGAGACAGAGGATGAAAAAAGGTACACGCACAATAGCGAGTACCTCCAAAAATTAAGAGCCGCCTCACGGCAGTTCTGGTTATCAATTCTTTCGAATCCCGTCCGGTAGATTTGGTGACCACGGTAACAGGTCATCCAGAAAGGACCGGTTGGTATCTTCCATATGTTTCGGTATCTCTTCTAAGAGATATACGAAGTAATCAAAAGTGTTATATGAATTTTTAAATAATGCTTTTATTGCTCGTGGTGCAATTACATATGGTGACATGTTTTATGATACTGAAAAGAATATTTGGTTTGGACCAGCGATGAATCGAGCTTATTATTTAGAATCAAAAAAAGCAAAAGTTCCACGAGTAATTATAGATTCAGAATATGCGGAAGAATTGTATGAATTTAATGAAACGAAATATCGAAAGGACTTTATACAAAGAATATTAAATGGTGAAAGTTTACTTCGTGATGCAGATGGATGTATATACTTGAATTATTTAAATACTGTGAAACAGGGAATGAATCAGATGGAAAGCGAATATGTTGTAGAAAAAGTTCTACAATTATGTGATACAGAAAGGGCTATAAAGAGAGAGACAGAAGACCTAGATAAATCTATCAAAAGGAAATATGATTGGTTAGAAAAGTATTTACTGGAATAATAGAAGTAATTGTTGGACGAGTCATAGTGTTCTAGTGGGAAAACTATAACCTTCCCTTCTTTTCGCTTAATGAAATAATTGTAGGAAATATGGATAATCTCCGTAAGAGAGAGTATCCCAAAGTTTGTGTAGATCTTCAAACTGATTTAAGATGAAATTACATAGTTTGAAGGTTTATTTTTTGAAGGTAGAAGAAATTATATTTGCAGTTTTGCAGATTAGTGCCAAGATCTACACACAAAATACATAATACGGATTTATAATATTTCAAATTAAGGAGCTGATAAGATGGCAAAGAAAATTTTGATTATAGAAGATGATTTAGACATACAGGAAATGATCCAGTTTTTCTTAGAAGATCAGAACTATGAGGTTGTGACTGCTGGAGATGGTGTAGAGGGAATCTCTGTTTTTAACAGTGAAAAACCAGATCTGGTTCTTTTGGATATCTTGCTGCCTAAGATGGACGGCTATGCGGTATGTGAGCTGATCCGAAAGGAATCCGAGGTCCCTATTATCATGATCAGCGCACTAGGAAGCGAAGAGGATCAGATAAAAGGCTTTGATCTGCAGATTGACGACTACATTCCAAAACCAATCTCTCTGCCTTTGATGATCAGAAAAATACAGGCAGTTTTAAGGCGATATGAAAAAATGGAAGGTGTTAAGCCTGAGGAACTTCTGTATCGGGATATCGTATTGAGCGTAGGAAATTATCAAGTCAGTATCAAAGGAAAAGTAGTAGATCTGACCCAGAAAGAGTATGAAATCCTAAAGGAACTGATGGAACGGCCAGGAATAGTGATCAGCAGGGAAAGTTTCCTGAACCGGCTATGGAAATACGAGTTTTATGGTGATGAACGGGCCGTAGATAATCATATAAAAAATTTAAGAAGAAAACTGGGAGACGCAGGGAATTATATTGAAACGGTGAGGGGAGTTGGATACCGCCTTGAGAAACTACATTAAAGACCATTTAACGATAAAGGTATTCTTAGCTACTGTTATGGTATTGCTGGCACTGAGCGCAGCAATCTATGGCATGGTTGCCTTTGGAATGTCAAAAACCTATCTATCGGAGTTAAACCGTAGTATCGAAGAAGAAATGAACAGCATGATCGCACAGTTTAGAGAAATGCCAGATGAAGGCGTCAAAAATATGCTGAGCCGTTTTGCTGTGGAATATGGTGTTTCCATTAATCTTCAAGACGAAGATGGAAACGAAATAGAAACATATGGTGACATCTCTTATTCTCTGGCGCCGGATGTGGATAGCCAAAAGGTGCAGGACAGCAGGGGGATTACGAAAACCTATACTGCAGAGTCAAAAGAAGGAACGGTATTCAGGCTTTCTGTATTCGGATCGAGAGAACAGACTTATATTGGCTTGAATGTATTGAAAAGGATATTCCCGGTATTAGCAGGGATTACCTTTGTGGTTTCTCTGATCATTGCAGTGTTCTTTTCAAGATATATCACGAGACCGATTCTGAAGGTAAATGAAGCTTCAAAAAGAATGGTAAAATTGGACTTTCAGAAACCGTATCCCGAAACAAGAAGTGATGAGATCGGGATTTTAGGAGAAAACCTTAATTATCTTGCTGAGTGTCTGGAGGAAACTTTGGAAGAACTAAAGGGGAAAAATCACATCCTTCAGGAGGAGATTGAAAGAGAACGAGAGATGGAAAAAAAACAACTGGCCTTTTTTTCCGCAGTCTCCCATGAACTAAAAACCCCCATTACTGTTTTGAAGGGACAGCTCCAGGGAATGATTGCCGGGATCGGAGGCTATAAGGACCGGGATAAGTATCTGAGAAGATCTTTTGAAGTTACGGTATCTATGGAGAGCATGATCCAGGAGATCTTAGATGTGTCCAGGATTAAATCCAACGGATTTTCCCTCAGCCGGAAAGAAGTGCAGCTTGGCCAGCTGGTAGAAGAGCTTACCCTGGAATGGGAAGACATTGCCACAGATAAGGGGCTGAAGATTTATAAGGAGCTTGAAGAAAGATCTTATATATATGTGGATCGATCACTATTCATGAAAGTGGTCAGCAACCTGATCGGAAATGCAGTGAAATATACGCCTTCGGGCGGGCATATATGGATCCGGGTTTATCACAGTAATGAGCAGATTGTTTTTTCTGTTGAAAATAATGCTGAACATATCCCGGAGGAAGAGATTCCAAAACTTTTCGATCCCTTTTATAGAAGGGAGAGATCACGGAATAGGAAGGCCGGAGGAAGTGGATTGGGGCTATACATTGTAAAAATGATTGTAGAGCTGCATGGATTCCAATATGAATTTTCAAATACGGAGCAAGGCGTACAAATCAAAATTGTATGTGATTAGAGAGGAATATCTGTCTTGAGTAATCGGACAGATATTCCTTTTTACATGAAAACAACACATGAAAAACAGAGAAAACATACACGGGGTGAGTATTATGAGGATAAGGGAGGAGGTGAAGCATTGTATGCATTCTTCTCCATTGGTTTCAGTACAGATAGGCCATTATTATAACTGCATGTTCAGGAGCTTAGAAGCTTGAGCGCTATAAGTGTGGCTGGATAATCATTTTAATTCTACACAAAAACTACACAGAAAAAACGAGAAAAACATAAATGGCATTATTAGAATATAAGTCATAAAGAATTGGAGGCGAAAAAGATATGAAGAAAAAAATCCTGATACTTATGATGATCGTATGTTTGGGAAGTACTTTTTATGGATGCGGATATAATGGCGCTGAAGGAAATAGTGGAGCGCAGAGTGATAATTCAGGGAGTGATAATAATACCAGTACTGATACACCAGGAAATAGTGCAGGAGAAAACAATCAGAGCGAAGGTGTTGATGCCATCAATAATGCGGATGTTTTTGGCAGCGTGATTGATTTTTCGGAAACGGGCTGCACCTTGGGAAAAGGAGATATTTCAGAAGAACAGCAAATGATATCAGCAGAAGGAGCAGCTGCCGATAATGAAGACCAGATATCCGTGATATATGGAGACGATATAACATTTCAGATCGCTGTAAGTTCAATGACGGATATAACACTGGAGCCGGGCAGCAAAGAAGATGTTAAAAAGTCTTCCACCGTATATATTTATGGGACGAAGCAGGAGGATGGAACATTCCTTGCAAGTCGGGTGTTGATTGAACGTTTTCAAGGATAGGAGGGCAAAATGGGATTTGGTAAAAGAGCGGTCCGCTATCTGATGCGGAAAAAAGCGAAAACTATAATTCTATTTCTGGTCCTGCTGATTACTGAATCAATGATCTTGTGTACCGGAACGATATTACGTGCATCTGAAGAAAGCATAAGTGCCTTAAAGGAAAAGACCAAAAGCAAGATTGTTGCTGAAATCGTAAATGAAAAGGATCTTATAACAGAATCGGATCTTCGTAAGATAAAAAGTTTAGAACAGGTGAAAGAAGTAAATCGAGAAGCAAAAATAAAGGTATATCCTTCGGGGTTTCAAGTGTTGTCAAACAGCCAGAGTACAGAGCCGGAGAATCATCAGGTGCAGTTAATCTCATATGATGATTTAGAACTCGACAGTGCTTTCGCTGATGAGCAGGTACGTTTGATAGAAGGAACACTTCCTGAAAAAGACAACGGAGTGGTGGTAAATCAGTTTCTGGCTGCACAGAATCAATGGGAGATAGGGGATACAATTACTTTTCAGACGAATTCCGGAATGTCTATGCAGGCAATCATTTCAGGATACTATTTATCTGGCACGGAAAGAAATCAGGCGAAAGAAATGAGTGCCGTATATCGGATCGAGAACACCATATACGGAAAACCAGAGCTTATTACTCAGATACAGGATATTTCCGGGTATGAGAGCGTATCCGTATATTTAAAAGATCCGGAATCAATGGAAGCTGTCGGGCAGTCCATTACGGGAATATTGGGAGACAAGGCAGAACTGACGAAATCTGATACGCTTTTCCAGCAGATGAAACAGCCTTTGGAGCAGGCAATCAGGATTGTCCAGCTCATGCAGTATCTGACAATAGGAACAGGGATGATTGTTGTAACGCTGCTCTTATGTATGTGGATGCGGTCCAGAAAAAAGGAAGTAGCTGTCTATATCAGCTTAGGGGAACGGAAATCCTCTATTTTTATGCAGATGATGCTAGAAAGCCTCTTAGTCTTTGTGGCTTCTACATTATTTGCGGTCGTAGCAGGTAATTTTCTTGCAAAGTGGCTGAAAACGATTCTGTTTGCCGGGGAAAATTCTATGGAGACATTGCAGATAAACATTCAATCTGCAGACATAGGACTTTTGGTAGCGGTAGGAGGCGGGATCCTGCTGTTGGCGGTAGGGATTTCTTTGATCCCAGTGCTGGGAAAAAATCCTAAAGATACTTTATCAGAAATGGAAGGTTAGATATGACAGCAGAAAATTTATTAAAGAAGATCTTAACAGGAAAGCAGATCCGGACGGACAAGATTGAACTGGGCACCCTAATGTTGGAACTGTATGAACATGTAGAAGAGGACCTGGTCAAAGAACATGGAATCCATATCCGGCTGGATCTATATGAGGGAGTGGATGCTTTCGTTTTTGGAAACAGACTGGGGATATGGCTGTGCCTGGAAACGATCCTCTATTCCTTTATAGAGAACTGTCCGGAGAACAGTAACATTGAATTTGCTATGAAAAATAGGGAAAACAGAATATGGGTGATCTTCAGCAGAATGAAGGAGCGGGAAGAAATCCAGCGGAAAATCCATGGGAAATCTGTGGACGATACCGTTAAAGAATATTTGGATTCTCAAGACATTCTTTTAAGGATCACGGAAGAACCAGAATATAAAGTGGAAATAGGATTTTGCGATATGGATGGGAGGTAAACATATTGGTCTTAGAAGTAAAAGATATCGTGTATCACTATAAAGCAAACAAAGACAAAAATGTATTAAGCGGCATCAGCTATGGCTTTGAAGAAGGTACCGTATATGCAATCTTAGGTACAAGCGGTTCTGGTAAGACTACTTTTTTGTCGCTGCTTGCAGGACTTGACGTTCCGGTAAGCGGTTCGGTTTTATATGAAGGGCATAAAGTTGTGAAAAAAGGATTGAATATCCATCGGAAACGACATGTCTCCTTAGTCTTTCAGAACTATAATCTGATTGATTATCTGACACCAAAGGAAAACGTTATGCTGGGAGGAGATAAAGACCCGGAAAAGCTACTGGCGGATGTTGGAATTCCAAAAGAAGACTGGAACAGAAAAGTTTTGCAGCTTTCCGGAGGGCAGCAGCAGCGGGTAGCTATAGCAAGGGCTCTTGCCAGCCCGGCAAAGGTGCTTCTTGCAGATGAGCCTACGGGAAACCTTGATGAAGAAACAGGAAGAGAGATCACGGAACTGCTGCAGGAAAGTGCCCATAAACTGGGAAAATGTGTGATCGTAGTGACGCACAGCCGGGATATGGCACAGGCAGCAGACATAGTTCTAAAAATCCGGAAAGGTGAGATCTACGATGAAGAGCTGTAAACCTATAGAAAGAAGGTCCGATTTATGAATTTTATACAGAGAGGGATTCGATCCGTAATACGCAAGCCGGTAAAAAGTATTCTGCTTTTATTAGTTGTAGTGGTGATCAGCAGTTTCTATATGGCTGGAATGGCAAGCCAGTCAGCAAGTATCAATGCCCAGGATTCTACACGCCAGGCCGTAGGAGCCACGTTCCGGCTGGAACTAAATGAAGCCAACCGGCATACCAGGCTGGAAGAAGCAGCTGAACACCTTGGAAACAAAACAGAAGGAAGCTATAACGGAGTCCATTTTTTTCAATCAGAAAATGGAATGTCGGGGACTTCTACGGATAATTCCTTTGAAACGATCATACCGGAGGATGCGGAAAAGATAGCAGAAACCGAAGGGATTGAAGAGTATAACCTGGCCACCGTAGCAACAGTCGTGAATCCAGTCAATTTTAAACGGATCGAGGATCCGGATATGGACCAGAGCCAGGATTTTGGTGGAGTCAACCTGGTGGGAAATCGTATCATGGAAATGGATATGGACGTGTCTGCCGGAAAAATCAAGATCATTGACGGGAGAATGACCGTAAAAGAAGATAAAGATGTCTGTGTAATATCGGAAGAACTTGCCGAGTTAAATGATCTTCATGTTGGAGACGAACTGCAGTTTAACCAATGGGATGACAAAGAAGATTCAAAAGTATACAGTGCGAAGATCGTAGGTATCTATAAAATCGTACAGACTATGACGCCCGTGATGTCAGGCGACACTTACCGTCCTGAGAACACGATCTTCACGGATATGGGATTCCCGGAAAAGCCATCCGGGGAAGAAGGCAATCCCCTTTACCAGTATGCCATTTTTAAAGTGAAGGATGCAAATCAGTATGATGAGGTTAAAAAAGCGATAGAGAAGGTGGACATCAAGTGGGAACGGTATGATCTCATTGACAATAACGGCAATATAAAAAATATGGCTGAAAATTTTAATGACATGGAGCAGATGAGCCGGATCCTATTGGCAATCGTTTCGGCGGCAAGTTTTATCATCTTATGCCTGATTTTCCTGTTCTGGATGAAAAACCGTACCCAGGAGATCGGAATCTTATTGGCACTGGGAGAACTTAAAAGAAAGATTTGGGGACAATTTCTGTGGGAAGCGTTTTTGATCGGAATCATAGGTCTGCTGTTTTCTTTCTTAATCTCACCGGCATTGTCTCAGGCAACCGCTTCTTACCTAGCGCAGCAAACACAGGAACAGGCACAAGAACAGACAGAAGCAAATCAAGGAATGGTATCTGCAGACGGGTATACAGCTCCGGATTTGGAAATCCAGGACGTTGAGATCCATATTACTCCCAACATGTTTGCAAAGGACAGTGCTGCTATAGGAATTCTACTGGTTATGAGTGTTTCCATTGCAGGGATTACCATAATGCGGAAAAAGCCAAAAGAGATTTTATCCGAAATGAGCTGATTATTATCTATAGATTTCATAACTGACTGTAATGGGTTTAGAAACCGAACCACATTACAGTCAGTAATAAATATAAAAAACCTAACAAATAAAGATAAGAAAAGAGAGGTACAAAAATGATGGATTACGTTGAGAAAATACAGGAGAAGGTTGACGTTGCTCATGGCCATAGGCTGGGTATGGCTTTTGCCACTAGAAATAAAAAGTACATGTATGATACAGGAACAGGGAAAGTATTTGAATGCGAAGAAGCCGAATATAAGATCTTAAAAGAATTATTTGACAATGGCAGGATCACAGATTCTATTGAAGGAGTATGCGACGCTCGATTACAAGAGGCCTATGAAAATATTTGGAGTATGGTGGAACATGAGCATATTTTACAGGTGCGTCCGGACTTGAAATTTGTGAGGGAGCCGGATGAAACTTTGCGAGATCTGCTCCACTATGATCTGCAGCAAATTGTTCTGGAACTGACAGAGCAGTGCAATATGAGATGCCGCTATTGTATTTATAATGAGCATAATGACCACTATCGGAACTTTTCACCTAAATCAATGTCCTGGGATGTGGCGAAACGTGCAGTTGAATATGCAAGAGATAATAGCGGAGACAGAATAGCAGTTTCCTTTTATGGCGGGGAGCCATTAGTGCAGTATGATTTAATGAAAAAAGTGATCGAATACAGTCAGGAAATTATCACGGGAAAGGAACTGACATTTTCTTTCTCCACCAATTTGACACTGGTCACAAAAGAGATTGCCGAATTTGTGGCTGGAGTAAAAGGAATGAGCGTTTTGGCAAGTATTGATGGACCAGAAGACATCCATGATGCATATAGGGTAATGGCCGGAGGAAAAGGAAGCTTTGCAAGAGCAATCCAGGGCCTTAAATATTTGGTAGATGCTTTTGGTGAAAGAGCTAAGGAGTGTATCGTAATCAATACAGTAGTATGTCCGCCATTTAGTGCAAAAAAATTGGATGCTATAAAAAACTTTTTTGAAACAATGGAATGGCTTCCGAAAGAAATGGTAAAAAAATGTGACTATGTTGAATATGGAAGTGTCCGGAAAGAAGATTTGTCCATGAAATACGCAGGAGAAGGGGATTTTACAGGGGAATCTTTAGATGGATTTACGTTAGATTCTATCGAAGGTTGGGCATTGACAAGAGACTTAGAAAATCAGGATCCAGAAGGTTATGTGGCAGGAATGATTTCGGATAAATTGGTTCGGATTCATAATCGCCGTCAGTCGCAGGAACCATCTGAAAATATGAGGAGAAATGGATGCTGCATACCTGGAAACCGAAGAGTATATGTAAAAACAGATGGAAGTTTCCTGCTCTGTGAAAAAGTTGGGGATTCCCCCACTATTGGTAATGTTTTTGAAGGGGTAGATTTAGAGAGGATTACAAAGTATTACATAGATGGATATGACGAGGCATCTCTTGAAAGATGTAATGAATGTTGGGCAAAGAACCTCTGCGGTTTATGCTATGCCTCCTGCTATAAAGCGGATGGTATTGATATTGAGAAAAAAGAGGAAGTATGTGGTGCCCACAGATATGCCACAAAAGGGGAATTGATTTCCTATTTTAGCATTCTAGAAGAAAAACCCGAAGTGATCAAAGAAATAGATTCTGTTCCCTTCTATTAATTTTCATTTTGGTTTTAAATTATTTCATATAATTTAAAATATAAACTTTACAAGAGAGGAAGTGATAATTTATGAAGCGCATTATTTATGGAAACAATAGTAGTTTGAATTCTGGAGCTAACTTCGAAGGAAGCAGATCCGGCTGTGTTTGCAGCGGAACTGCGGCAGTAGCAGTTGCACATTATGCAGGACCTGGATATTGTGTGGGCTATTGTGGAAATAACGGTACTGTAACCAAAAATGCCAATATGAATGTGGCAAAGAAAGCATAAGAAAAAGGAGAAAGAATCATGAGATTAGTACAGACAAAAGTAAGAAACATGAAGACAGGAGCAAAT
>ERZ1090861.1265-NODE-1265-length-13310-cov-7.805281_pt1 | contig 13310 bp, 8 predicted proteins | sample MGYA00478482_ERZ1090861 | MGnify/ENA primary metagenome ERZ1090861 (study PRJEB33644, sample SAMEA5815744) | chicken gut metagenome | biome: Chicken; feature: Gastrointestinal Tract; material: Caecum | place: Ireland | collected 2019-01-01 | study: A study of the... | reverse complement strand
CATCGATCTGATTGTGATACACATACACGACTTGTTTCCCGGTAAAAATGCTGCGCAAATCGGCTATCTTGAGCGATTTAATGTCGTCGAACCGGACACACACACTATCAGGGCTATATTTCCGCAAGATAGCCTCTCGCTCGGATAAGTTATCGCAAGGCTGCCCATCAATCAACACCTTAAAATCGTCTGTCAATTCCAAATCGGTGTGCGAAAGTAGCGCAGCCATTCCAAGACGGGTATAAGAAGGCAAGACACTTAATTGCACTTCCAGTTTCGCTGTACACTTGGGATCATCCTGCATCCGAAAAAACAACTCTTTACCTACCTCATAACGCAAAGCATCCGAAATAATGACCACGATACGCTCTTTCGCATTCTTCAGATTGCGAGCGTAGAAATCCCGTTGCAAAGGTAATACTGTAAAGGCGTCAGGTTCCACGATTGCATGATTCCACTTCGGAAGCAGAGTTTCCAAATACTCGTTTGTATAGATATTCTCCACTAAGTCACGCAGCGGCTCGAAATCTGCAGTATCTTCAAGACGGTCATAAACAGAATAAAAGCGACGGTACTCATAATCCATTCGGAAATCAACTTCCTGATACCGACTGAGAATATCTTTGAAACTGTCCGGGCACCGATAAGTTCCAGCTTGTATAAGTTGAAAAGCACTCTCAAGCATCTGATAACACCCGGCTGTTTTCTCCCCAAAATGCATCTTACTCCGCTTTTCGCAAATCTGCGGAATGGCCAAATCATTCAGTTTGGCCCCCACGTCCTCAGCCAAAAGCCTTGCCACAATCCAATTTGTCAGGATTTTATCAATGGCAAGGAAAGTATCACAATTTACTAAGTCCTCCGGTGCATACCCGGAGAAGACATCATTCACTTTCAGCCCGGCGGCGACATGGGCGGACAGTTCATCATATCGGCCACGGTACAGGATGCTGTTCATCAGGTTATCCATAAAGGCGATGATGTTCCCTGCCTTATAGGACAGGAATGTCTTCCACGGTTTCGGAAGTTCTGCCTGCACATATTTTGCAGTATAGGTAACGAACATGGTCACCATCAGCTTTTCCAGCGTCGGCTTGACATCCGTATAGCCGAAATGCTGCTCGCAAAGTTTCCAGAAGTCTTCAAGCAAACCGAACTTCTCTACCTCGGCCAAAAATTTATTCTCTGAAAGTTCACTGTTCGTGAGCATGACTCGAATAACTTCTTCAAAAGAACAAGTACGGGTACGACAAACGGCAGAAAGAAGCCCCGTAATGATATTCTCTTCGTTGAAGTTTTCGATTTCAAGGTCATAGAAGCGCTGCGTCCGCTCTTTATTGTCAAAAAACTTGATATGTTTTTGAATAACGGGTTTATATTTTTCTTCAATCCCCAAATCAATGGAAAGCAACGAGGCGCGGTCGGCAAAAAAGCGCTTGGAGTACAACAAAGTGTCCTCCAGATGGTTGTCCCGCACATCCGGCTTGGGGAATGGAGCATAGATCAAGTAGTTTGTCGTAGTGTCCTGCCGCTCCAGAAAGCGCTTTGTTGCAAACTGATTATCCGTCTGCAAAAAGTAGACCTTGGCATTTTCAAGCTCCAAATTCTGTATATTTTCTACAAACGCACCGTTATCATCGTACCAGAAAACAAGCTTACGGGTATCTCCGGCAAACTCTGCATTCAGTCGATCTGTTATTTGCTTGATATTCATTTCAGCCATGCCGCATTACTCCTTTGGTTCTACAACGATCCGCTCCGCATGCAAACCACCGGCAATTATATCTTTGCCAAAACGGGATATTGCTTTCCGTCGCCGGCGGTCTGAAGTTTTTCATAGTTGACTTTCACGCCGTCGTCCAAGTCAAGTGCGATGCGGCTCAGAGCGAGGTGGGCGATCATCTCATCATAGTCGCGGCACTCCTTGAGCTGCTTTTGAAGCTTTTCTTTCCGCTTGGTGAAAGCGGCTACCTCGCGGGCGTTGGTGCTGTGATCGATCATGTCCTGCATACGGCCGATCTCCGACTCGTAGACGCGCTGCATCTTGTGGAGATAATCCACGCGGAGATTGCCGATGGTGTCCGGCGTGTGACGGTGAAGATAAATCAACGCCTTAAATCCATCTTGCTTGCCGCTGTCAAACAGCCAGTAAATCGGGCGTTTTTGATAGGTCTTGCAATGATCCTTGAAAAAGTCCTTGAGAAAATAGTTGCGGATGATTTCCCGACTGCTGTCTCCCTTGCCGCCCAGCGCATCCGCGATGAAGTCTAAATTTTCCTCTAAGGTGTCCGCACCATAAGCCACTTTCAGCCAATCGCACAGGCGAGAAACAATGTCGTCCTCCAGATACTCTTCATCGGTGATGGGCAGAATACCGTCCCGATCCGGTTGAAAGGTCTTGTATTTTTCTGCATCCCAGTCCCCGCCGGCATAGGCCAGCCCGTCCACATCCAAAGAGTACCGCCCGAATATACAACCCACGGCATAGGAGAGCAGAGAGACAATTTCGTCCCGCTTGGTACGGACGTAGGCGCTGCCCTGCATACTCTCCGGCACATCATCCTTGGTGTCAAAAATACGGTGAACGGTGACGTCCTTCTCGGCGACGTCGGGGGTCAGCTCGTCCTGTAAACCGTAGATATCTATAAATATACGGTTAAGTTCTTCCTCATTTGCTTTCAGCTGTAAAAAGCGTTTTTCGCACTCGGCTTTCCACGCGGCGTAGTTTTCTGAAATTAGTTTTCCCATATTGATTATCCTTTTCAACTATACAATCATAAATTTAATGTATTTAGTTGCAAGTTAGTCGCAAGTTAGTCGCAAGTTAGTTGCAAGTTAGTCACAAGCTATTCTGCTATAAACCACCTTGCGGCACTTGTTTTCCCTTTACAGAAAATTTTGCCACTATTTCTAAGTTCACGCAACAGTACTTGGATTTGATTTCGGCTATGTCCCGGTAAAACCTGTTGCAATTCTTTGAACGGGGTGCCCTCTTTGTTATTTTGACGGACATGTTTCAGAAGTAATTCCTTGTTCGTCTCTCTGTCCAAACCAACCTGTCTTGTATGCACCCCTGTCTTACCGGTCGCCGCGTACAGGCTTCTTGCAAGGACAAACTTTTTCCGACCGACATGTTCAACTATTCCCATTTCTATCAGCCGACTTAAACGCGAGTGCATTTTTTCCGTAAGCTCTCGCCCATGATACAATGCATCGATTGTCAAAAAGTCTTCAGTTGACAATAGTTCTGCACATTTTTCACTAATTCGATTGATAACAGAAAGCATTGCCTTGTCAATGATCAGACCATTCAAAGCAACACAGACAAAATAATCATCTGTTCCTGAAAAATCCGGGAGTGGCTTGGCCTCCTGAACGCTCAACTCAAACATCAAATTCATACCTTGCCCCGAACGCTCAACCATGCCGCACAGAGAAAAGATTTCCGCAATACGACGATTGCGCGGAAGTTGGCGATCCAATATATTATCAAGCGTAATGCCTAAAGGAAATCCGCCGGGGCTTTCAACAACCAATCGATCCCGATACTGTCGAATAAAAATACTTCCCCCTAATTGATAATTCCTATGGCTTACCGCATTTAATATTGCTTCCCTTACGACCCGTTCGTTAAAAGTGAATATATCAAATACAAAAAAGCCTTCCTGATAATGCTGCTTATCGTTCCGTAAATTGATAAGTTCCCAAATACGGTCATAGCATGCAAAAAAACCTTCTTTGAATTCTTCCCTCTGATTTGCCGGGCCGGAAGCTTCCGAAGAACGATATTCAAAAATGATTTCTGCTTGAGGCAGATATTTGATAAGTGACGCACTTTTCCCAAACAAAATCAGGGCCGCATATGTCACGCCTTGATCGGTAATTGCGCCGCAATCAAGAAGAAGCTGCTCGTTAGAAAGCGTCCTTAGCTGTTGCTTCCCGCTTTTTTCGATCCAATTAGAACGAAAATTGTCAATAGCTTTTTCGTCCAGGTCATCAATAGTCGTCCCGGCGCAAACCTTTCCGGAAAAATCGACACCGGTTTCTTCATAGATACGGCGGCGCATATCTTCCGGCATGGGTTTTAGGGTATCTCCCTCGTAGATCCACGCTATACCATCGCATTGTACAGGCAATCCTATCGGGCGGCTATTCACATCAAAGACCAAAACACGCTTTCCCACATGGGATAATATCTGAAAATCAATATTGACCTTCAGTTTCTCGATCAATCCCATGCGGGTACGCTCCGGTTGATCGAACGCCAAGCTCCCTACCACTGAGCGCGGTCTTTTATCTGTAATGCCAAATACCAATTTGCCGCCTCCATTATTCGCCAAAGCGCAGCAACATTTGACCGCTTCTCCAAAATCGAATCGGCTTTTCGCTTCCTTAAATTGGATCTGCTCCCCTTCTTTCGCTTCCAACAAAGCTTGGATACTATCTGAATATGGCATTGATGTCTCCTGAAACAATATATTTGACCGAGGATAAGTTGAACTCCTCTTCGTTTCTCGTGAGCTGTAAAAACCGCTCCTCACACTCCGCCTTCCATGCAGTGTATTTATCTGAAATTAATCTGCCCACATTTTACACACTCTCGCCCATTGTAATACTATAAATAAGCGGCACAATCCAAGAAGCCGCTTGAAGGCTTTGTTCGGCGAGCCATTTGAATATGCCCTTTACCTTGTCCCACTTGGTTCTTTTATTCTTTTCTTTAGAAATTTCTTTTAATTCCTCAAGTTTGGCAAGTATAGCCGCTTCCTCCTCCGGACTTAAGCAAGCTTCCTTCACCTTTTCGATCGTCTGTTCTATCCGTACAGATATATTAACATTTACCTGCGCATTTGCAGAAGCATTAGCGGATGTGCTACCCCCAATCAAGTTATTATTAATTTGAATGTTACCAGTAGTCATTCCCACCCCTCCACTATAAGGCTTATTTTCACATAATAAATTTAGATACTTTTCTAATTCGTTTAATACATTACGGTATATCAAATGTGTTTGCTGCTCATCAACCTCAATTTTAGATGATAACTTTTTTATCACATTTAAAACATCATCATTAAAAGCAATCTCACTTGAGTATTTATTAACTATATCTATAATAAATACTTGTTTATTTGATTTACCAGCAACATTAAGCGATTTGCCAATATTAGCATCTTCACCTACTTCCAAAATCTTTTCTCTATTAGGTATTGAATTCCATACGGAACGCAAAGAAGCTAACATTATATTGATATAACCCTGCAACATACTTTCAGCCTTTGAGCCTTGTAGACTTATTGTAAACTCAAGAGTATTCCATGAAATCCCCTTAGGACTATATCCCTTAACAGCAGAACTTATTTGCGAATCTAATGATTTCACTTTGGGATATCGTTCAACAGCAGGCTCAGCCAAATGTTGTAACTTTTGTATATCCATTAAATAATAATCTATTTGTTGAATCTGCTCATATGTCATTATAAAATTTCCACCTTAGGATATTACTTAATCAAATTCAAAATTGTAATTAAAGTTGGTAAGATGGCAATCATGGCATCTATGCCCTTATCTGCCCCCCTTTAAGAATAGCTTTTTTCTTTTATGCACTTCGCTTGTCATAATAAGGCAACGAATTAAGTAGACCCTGCAATGTCGCCTGCATAACATCCAAAAAATGGCAAATGATTTCCACATCATAAGCGCATGAGTTCCTCGATCATAAATTAACGCCTAATTCCACGATATTCCCTGAGGCTTATAACCCTTAACGCTGGATAAAATTTTTGCATCTAACGTTTTTGCTGCATTTCCAAGTTGTACGTTATCCTTTCTTAATTCTTTTAATCGCTGCATTTCCTGAATATATCGCTCTATTTGAATAAATTCTCGAAACGTCATTATTTTCTCCTGTTAAATCAGCGGATGTTTTTTAAAATCCCATGAGGTTTCATAAGAGTCCCAATCATTTTTAGAACTAATAACATTTTGCTCAACATAATCATCTACTCTTGTATTCAACAAAAATATTACAGGGAATTTTGCAACTTCCCCTGATTGTGAGTTTATTGTTGGATTGGATTGACCAAAGATATACTTGAACACTATTGAATTCATTAAACCAAGAATATAGTTTGTCCTTGAGCCGAGGTCAAATATGCAGCAACCACCATTATCAAATATATATCCATATCCAAACTTTCTCAAACTGAATCCACCGCTTGTAACGGTTGACCATGTTAAACCTGGTTTCATAAAATATTGATAATTTGCGATTACCGCTGTCTTTATCGCCCTTATAGCCGCGGCATCATCGTACCAATCAATCATATATTCATTGTAACCATACCATTTTCGATAACCACCACCTTTATTATAAGGAAACCATCTTTTCTCAATAGTTAATTCTCTCTTAAGCTCTCTACACCCGAAATTTTCAGTATGAATATCTACCTCAAACCATATACGCAAAAATCTATTATTGTCAGATGTGGAATTTCCTTTACGAGGAGCCGCAATTTCTCCTAAAGGTATTCCATTCTGATAGCATCTTATCAGATTATCACTCACCCAATACGCCACCGGAGAGCCGGGGATTTTGGAGAAGTTGGACTGCTGGGCTTCATAGAAATATCCGCAATCTGGATTGGCGATGGCTTCCAGCACTTTCTGCCTCTGTACTTCCATGCCGCCCTTAAAATCCGATAGGCGAAAATAAAGCCCCTGCTCGTCAGCTTTTTTATTTTGTAACACAAAAGAACAGATGGGCACAGTTGCTTCCTCAAAGGCGGAATATTCCATTTGAATCAGCGTCGTAATACTCTTATTCTGGATAATGAGCTCCCGCAGCTTTTCATAGGTTTTAATAAACATCCAGACGAAAGGCGTCATAAAACCACTGTAACCATCTTGCCGACAAAGCAACAGGTTACGATAGATAAATACACTGAACAGGTCTCCAGAGTAATCCTTATAGTTTTCGATTACATAATCCTTCAACCGGGGATTGTATTTATTCAAGTAAGGCGGATTGGTGCAGACCACCATATATTTTTGCGCCAATAAGCGTCGGAAATTCCAATCGTTCAGAACATCCTCGTAGTTCATATTAAATAACGTCAAATCCTTTGGCTCTTGGGGTTTCTCTTCCACAGCAGTCACTTGTACCAAAGAACCAAACTGCACCAAGTCCTGTTCATTTCTTGGATAATAGATCTGCGGTTCAATTTCTCTAGCAAAAAAACGCCTGTCATATTGACGTGCCTTCATCATGATTGAAAAATAAGCAAGTTGATAGGCGCGAGGATCGATATCCAATCCGAAAAGATTATGACGAACAATTTCGGAAGCAGCATCCCGTGCGCTATATCCACATTCTTCATATATATCCATCAGGACTTCAAAGGCATATATCAGGATATGACCGCTACCCATGCAAGGATCAAAGAAAGTCAAGGACTGCGGTTCAACTTTCTCGTCGATATGCGGAACAACTCCACTTTTCGGAACTGCAAGGTATTTCAACTTTCCGCGCAAACTGCTTTGAGGATTTCTTTCAATCCAATATTTGCCCAACGAGTTGTCCACCATGTATCGAACAACCCAGTCTGTTGTAAAAAGCTGTGTAGCCGCAGGAACATCCTCGGTTTTTACAGTACCCTTATAAATATTTATAATCTGATCATGCCGCTCGGAGATATAATACTGGTACAGCCAGCCGATGATCTCTACCTGACCGCCCTTTTCGATATTGAAATCATCCTCTTTAATATCGTGGATAAGATGATAGACTATACCCTCCTGATCCACCACCGAGAGGTTTAGGAGCAGTTCCGTGTAGTCATTGGTCTTTTCAAACAGAGCGGGAAGAATATCGTTCAGCGCATTGCACTGCTTGATGAACAGCAGACGAAACAGCTCGTCCAGCTTGTTGTCCGTTTTCAGACGCAGAACAGTCTCCTTTTCATCGGAGGTAAAACTAAGTTCTGCGTCAAAGGGGGTTGTAACCAAATCCGGCTCGATCTTGCCGCTTTCCGAAGATAAAACGCGAATATGGGAAGGCAGATAATCGTTGACTTCCATAAAGCGCACAGCGATCAGTCGGTTAAACCATGTGTAGGCAACTTCCTCCAATATGTATTTATAGGCCGTGGCATAGTCGCTGTCCTTTTCTTTTTTGCGGATCACCTCAACCAGCCTTTTCCGCTGAGCAATTGCATTGCCGGTGATAGCGTAAGGCTCCGACGTCCCGATGTCATAAAACTCCATTGTCGCGGTAGACTGCGGCAGCGGATCTTTGATGCCGTCCGCTGTAATGCCCATAAGCCCCGCTCTATATCGGATATCCGCAATCAGCTTATTACGCGCCCAGATTGCAAAATTTTTAATGGCTGTTTTGTTCATAACTCTTACCTTTATTCTTCTCAGAACTCCACATTGACAATCGTATCTTCGTCCAGTTGCGCTTCCAGCATTTTACGAAGGTCCTCGATATATTTGTCGACGTCCTCTTTGCTTTCCAGACGCCAAGAAGCAGTTCCGGTCATCATCTTGATGGACACATTTTTTGTCTTGCGGATCTTAACGGGTGCAGGAGCGCCATCATCTTTATCTGCTGACGCCGCCTGTTTCGCCCCCTCCGCCTCGGCTTTCTGTGCGACAAGCTCATTGTCAAGCTCATCCATTTCATTGAGCAACCTCAATTTCAGCGCATCGGCTTTATCCGCAAAGCTTCTCAACGTAGAAACATTGTTGCAATGCTCTGCCCCCTCTTTGATTTCCTGAAACTTCTCAATGTAAGAAGCGCGCTTCTTGTCGTTATACTCTTTTGTAGCAAGGACATCCAAAACACGCTTCATTGCTCGGCCAATCGAGTCAAGTACAGGAGCGGATTGCTGTTGCAGAATATCCCCATAGCAGGACATAAATCGCTCGCGTAATTCGGGAAGCTTCGGGATGTTGGAATAAGGCTTTTCCTGCCGTGTAATGGAGCGCATCTGCGCAACTATATTTTCCAGCTCGGCATTTACGATATAAGTCTTACTGTCATCGTAAATGGCGAGCATATCCAGCGCGCGGGTAAAAATAGCGGATTGCTCGCCGCCAAAGAAGACATTGATCGGCTCATAGTCCTCCGCAAAATCCAAAAACTCATTCCGTTTCCTTGAGACAGTTGTAAAAAATTCCATAGCAGATTGAATCTGAATTACGAACTGCATCAAAGCCTTTCCGTCAGACAATACCTTCTTGCCCGGGTAGGAATACTGCGTATACTTGACTTCCAAACGCTCAATTTCATCAATTTTACTCTGTGCGAAGCGCTGAAAGTTCTTCATGATCGTATCTTCATCTTCCGAAGATACGGTAGCCCCGAACGCCTCCTTCATTACATCACGGACGGCCTTTTTATCCTTATTGCTGACACGGACGCGCTCTTCCATCAGAAGCTTTTCCGCAAAAGCTTTTTTGGTGATGAAGCCAATGATTTCGTCCTCGCCCTTATTGTTCAAGCTGACCGTGATTCCGTTGACCGTGAATGCCAAATCACCGCGCTTAAACAGTCGTGCTACCAACCAATGCACATCATCCTCAACAAACCCATAAGGAGCCTTCATAAAGCGATCTTTCACGGTTTTCATAGAGGTCTTCATGTGAATGCGGGTGTTCATGGAAATAAAGCCCTGTACATCATCCAGTGCATGAGCATTACTCTCCGTGTCGCTTTCCAGGTCAAAGGAAAGTTGATTGCTTTGGCGAAGCATCTTGCGGATATCCGTTTCATTCATCGGCGTATCGATATAGGACAATTTGTGGTAAACGGTCTGCACCAGACGACCCATGGCTTCATTGATCCGACTTCCGACTTCTTTCCCGTTCACGCGAACGACATCGCCATTGACATAGATCATCGCTTCTTTCAGCGCTTCTGTAAGATAGAGCTTTGCATTTTGAATGCGCTCACGCATCTCCACGCGCTTTGCTTCCTTGATCGTCTCATATTTTGCAAGCTGAGTGGAAGTATTTTTCCGAAGAAAGCCCTCAATTTTCAAATATGCCTGAATTTCTGTCAAGAACTCCGCGTCGTTAGGAAGCACCACAAGAACTTCCTTTCCTTGCCCTGACATCATGCGTAATGTGGCGTCATCGGTACTGCCGTCATACCACGGGGTCAGAACGCGAAGGCCGATATCATAGTTTTGATTTGCCTTATAAGGGCGGTCATCCACAAACTGATTGAATCCAAAACTATAACGACCACTGAATACCGGATAGGTATAGCGCTTACCGGGAAAGATGTCCTCGAAGATCATCTCCGCAACCTTGGTGATAATTTCCGGGGTTTCTACATTTTCTTTTTCGATCTCATTGTTGACTTCCTGTTCCTCATCAGTCAAAAAGACATAAATGCTACCGTTTTTCTGAATCAGCATCTGCCTCATGAGAACTTTTAACGCCTCCTCCACTCGGTCTTTCAACGCAATCCGGTCATCGTCTATATTCCCGATCATCAAGCTGGTGATGTTGTCGATATTTGCCTCAATCTCCAGCACGTATTTAATCATGAAGAGCGTCTTTAAGACATTGATGGCAAAAACATCCTTGCTCTTTTTCTCCGGGTTAATGAAGCTATTGTCATAAGCCCGGGTAATTACTCCGCTGTGGCTGTGATCCAAAAAGTTTTCCAACGCATCATAGAAGTGATGGAACGGCACAATATTTCCCATCTCTTCATTCATGACATTAACCGCAGACTCCTTGAAGAGCGCCAGCATGGAACGCTCACCCCCGGATAGGTGCTTACCGGAAGCCCCATGGGTGCGGATAGAAGTCAACACGCTGGATAACAGATTAAACTGGTAAGGAACAAACGGATAGACCTCGGCAAAATCATTTTCATTGGCATACAGCTTCTTCTCTGCCGTATCGTTAAAGACAATTAGGTTCTTGATGATTGTAGATTTCTGTTCATAGAGAAGCCGGAGCGCTTGTGCTGCTAGTTCCGTTTTTTCAAGGATTCTCTTTTTGATAACAGCGTCTACATTGGCAGAAGAGAGGGAAAGACGGGTATCAAAGCGCCCCTGAATTTTGGAAAAGTCGTTGCCTCTGACCTTTGTGATGGAATCGATGTCCTGCTGGCTGGTGACGATGACCCATGCCTTACCCATGCACTCTTTGCCCAGTTCTTCGGTTACAGTTTGAAGATTGAGCATGAGCTTGGAATCATCGCCAATGTACTGACCGATCTCATCCACCAAAAATACGACATGGTGATTATTGCTTTTACTGTTAATATAGGCTTTCACCCTCTTAGCAAAGTCTTCGATGCTGACGGCATATGGTTCGGCGGCCTTCTCGCACCAATTTCTCGCTGCTGCCTCGCTCATGAAATTCATGGAAACAAGGGTGTCCACAACGCTGTCCTGAATAAAGTCAAAATCTTGCCGCGAATATTCCCACGGTTCCCCATACTCTTCTTCAAAAGCATTCTTGAACTCGTTATAACGGCCTTCCTCGGACAGTCTGCGTTCTAAATCTGCCACATGGGGAATAGAGCCGCAAAAACCCTGCATCTGGTTAAAGACTTTAAGAAACACATTGACAATGGCGTCCTTATTCTGCTTGCCGTTTGTTTCGCTTTTAGAATCAATATTAAAAAGGATCACATCCGTAGGCGTGTCTGCAGCCAGCTGCATATCTGCAAGCACCATCGGGTTTACGATTTTCTTGTCTTCGACAAAATAGTCCAGCGATTTCCTGTCACCCACCTGACGGTTCTCCAGCAAATAGGACAGAATTTTCAGAAAATGTGATTTACCGCTTCCAAAGAATCCGGAAATCCAAACGCCCATCTTCGGCGTTTTTCCGACAATACCTTTTTTATACGCTGCGAAAAAGTCGGCAAAGTGCTTCTGAAGCTCGCGGGTTACCACATATTCCTCAAGTTCCTGAGATACATTGGCTTCTTCTCCTTGTCCCACGATAATTACACCTTGAATTTCGCGGTCAATTTTCTTGGCGAACATATCCTTTATCTTCATTGCTGTTCCTCCATCACTTTACAAGCCGGAAGGCTCTGTAATAATTGTCATCTTTGATTTCATTGAACAGAATCAGCTCCTGTCCATTATAGGTACCTGGGAAGAACATCACCACCGGTGCATGAAGGTAGGATGGGTGAAGATTGTTCAGTACGTTGTGGGAACGAAGCAGTGGATAACTCTTGCCGACACCAGTTAAAAATACAATGGCGTTTTCCGGAGTATGTTCAAGGATATACTGTACAATCATACTGTCCTTATCACTCACCTTCATGGAATTACCAACAGCCGTCACTATCCTCTCCATGCCACGCTTCTTTTCAAACTCGCAGCACTTTTCAATGAAGTTTTTTCTCTCAAGAAAGTTGATGATAATATCATACAGGTCAAATACGGCTAACTCGAAATCATCCGTTCCTTTGGCGTTTTTGTGCCTCATATATTCGATTCGTTCCCGGACTTCCAATTCTTTTTCCGGCGGATAGTCGAAAATCCAGTAGTTGACTTCATTTGCCTTTCCGCTACTTTGGCGAAAAGATGGTTTTCGGATTGCAGCTTCCATTGCATCCAATCTTTCTGAAAAATCCATTATCTCACCCCCGTAAGCGCCTTGACATAGACATTCATATCTTGTTGTTCCAACCACCGTCCCAGTTCCGGGTCTAAAATCGGACGGAGAATCTTTCTGCCTGTTTTTGCTTTATCAATTATTCCAGCTTCGTACAGCATTGTCTTATAGCATCTGCCGAGCCGTACCAAAGTAGCATCCGTCCATCCAGCAATCTTTTCATTTTGCTGTTGCTTATCTTTGAAGAAGGCCCGAACATTGCTGTCCGACAATTCACATATCCCGAGAATAATTTTTTCCCGAATCACCTCATAGAAAAAATCAAAAAATAGCGCATCGTAAGCCATCGTCGCTACTAAAGCAAAAAGTTTTTGCGTCGCAAGATCGCTACGCAAAAAGAGAGGGATAAAACTTCCATCCAAAGATTTAATACGGCCTGTGACAGTGTTAAAAATCTGATTTGCCCGTAGTACAGTCGGAGCAGCAAACAGGTTTTCGTTCAAAGCAAGGCTTTTTATTTCAGAGAAACTTTGCCCTTTGTTTAAAAGCTCAACCGTTTTGCGAAACTCCACAAACCAAAAGGATACTTTTACTGCACCTGCACTGTATTCCTTTCTTTTCATCTCGAATTTACTCCAAATCTTAAAAACTATAATCTATATACATATATAGGTAACAATATAATTAGTTTCAATTTCTATTCTTCAAAT
>ERZ1090861.1262-NODE-1262-length-13324-cov-13.773532_pt1 | contig 13324 bp, 14 predicted proteins | sample MGYA00478482_ERZ1090861 | MGnify/ENA primary metagenome ERZ1090861 (study PRJEB33644, sample SAMEA5815744) | chicken gut metagenome | biome: Chicken; feature: Gastrointestinal Tract; material: Caecum | place: Ireland | collected 2019-01-01 | study: A study of... | reverse complement strand
TTTAGCGCTTGCTGAACTGCGGAGCGCGACGGGCAGCCTTGAGGCCGTATTTCTTTCTTTCTTTCATTCTTGGGTCACGAGTTAAGTAACCTGCTGCTTTCAGAGCCGGTCTGTAATCGCTGTCTGCTTCCAGAAGAGCTCTGGAGATTCCGTGGCGGATCGCACCAGCCTGTCCTGTGAAACCGCCGCCATGAACGTTTACTAATACATCAAATTTGTCAGATGTCTCTGTCAGTACTAATGGCTGACGAACAACTACCTTTAATGTCTCTAATCCAAAATATTCGTCGATGTCTCTTTTATTGATTGTAATCTTGCCTGTACCTGGTACCAGGTATACACGAGCTACAGATGATTTTCTTCTTCCTGTTCCATAGAATTTTGTACTAGCCACTGTCATTTACCTCCTATTAAAACGTTAATACTTCTGGCTTCTGAGCTGCGTGATCATGCTCTGGTCCAGCGTATACATGTAATTTTTTAATCATGGCCCTTCCTAAAGGTCCTTTTGGAAGCATACCCTTAACAGCCAGTTCAATTACTCTTTCAGGTTTTTTGTCCATCATTTCTCTTAATGTGGACTCTTTCATTCCGCCAACATAATCAGAATGTCTGTAGTAAATCTTCTGATCCAGTTTCTTTCCTGTCACTTTTACTTTATCCGCATTTACAACGATCACATAATCACCTGTATCAATGTGAGGTGTGTAGATCGGTTTATTTTTTCCTCTTAAAACTTTCGCAATTTCAGATGCAAGACGACCTAATGTCTGTCCATCAGCGTCTACAACGTACCATTTTCTCTCAACCTTATCTGGATTAGCCATATAACTATTCATGGTTTTCCCTCCTGTTATCATCAATATACAATAAAATTTCGTTATTAAAAAATCAAGTAAATCTGCCGTCCCTGTGAGTTTCCAAGGTTCCGGCCTTTTGTGCAAACTCCTTTCAGTGCCATACCGGGGCTTTTGGCTAGGCAACTTCACAGTTCGTCACATTGAGTTATTATATTATAAGTAAAATCCCGTGTCAACAACTTTCTGCACATTCTCTGGATTTTTTTCCTGTTTTTCCTTTTTCTTCTCTTTCCACTGGCCGGCCCTCTCCCGGATCAGCATAGGCGTCCGTTCTTCCAGATCTTTTCTGCCAAGCTGCAGTTCGTTGCAGACTAACACCAGGTTGTCCACAGTCAGAGGGATCCCCTCGGAATAGCCGCTGGCAAAAAACAGGATTGGATCTTCTCTGTCCGCCCGATAAAGTTTCTTTACCAGATCCTGATCTTTCTGGAGAAACTCCATCAGCGGAACTGACAAAACCGGATTTTCAAAGCGGAGGCGGAATTTGTTGCGGAGCATGGCTTCGATCTGCATATTCTTGTAGTTTTTATAAGCCAGACGTTCCAGGAGATTTACCATACTTCTGTCACAAATCTCCAGTGTGGCATAGATCCCGTTCAGTTCCCTGGAAAATTCATAATGCTCTTCCCACTCTTCCTTATGTTTATACCGCACATCATGATCCACCTCATGCCACCCTTCCGAGAAGGTAGTGCGTACCTGTACTTCAAAAGTTTTATCAATCCTGTAGTTTTCCCACAGTTCCCTGGGGAAAGCAGAGGAAATCTCCTCCGGCATACGGCATACATAATTCATCCGGATAGGATTAAATTCATTTACCTTTGGAATATCCTCATGAGAGTCTTTTTCAATAATAGAATACGTCTCTCTCAGGAGCTCCTTGCAGATCGGAACGTCATCCATATAATAAAGAACGATACGGATACCGATCAGATCCTGAAGCTTCTTATCTTTCTCAATATATTCTTCTTTCTTCCATTCCAATTTATGCCAGATGGAGCCTGCAGATTTCAGTCTGGAAAAGATATGAAAATATATACCGCTTTTACTTAATTTTTCCTGAATATCCTTTCCCAGCACTTTTCTCAGGCCCCGCACTTTTTCATCTGTCAAATACTGGGATAACTCTTCGATTTCTCTCATAAGCACTCCTCTTTTGCGGTCAGACAGGCTGCCGCCTACAGAAAACCAGAAGTATCATTCATCTGATATACTTTGCTTATTATAACAATTTTCCTTTTGTTCGTAAATGTTTTTATACATAATTATGTGACTTCGTCACAGACTAAAAAAGGAAAACCGGCTATACTTAAGTCAAGCTCAAAGCAAGAGCAACTCAAAAGAAAACGAACACAAAACAAGAATCGATCATAAAGGAGATAAAATTATGGCTGTATTACACGTAAAAGAAAATGAATTTCAGAAAGAAGTATTAGAATCCGAAAAACCCGTCCTCTTAGACTTTTTCGCCACCTGGTGCGGCCCCTGCAAAATGCTGGGACAAGTACTGGAAGAGCTGGATAAGGAACAGGAAGACTTCCGTATCGTAAAAGTAGATATCGACGAAAATCCCGACTTAGCCGCCAGATGGCAGGTCAGCAGCGTTCCCTCCCTGTTCTTTATAAAAGACGGAGAGGTAAAGGACTCTGCAGTAGGATTTTTTCCAAAACCGAGACTTCTCCAGAAAATGACAGAAGCCGTTTCCTGAATCTTGCCTACAGGGCGAACACTTCTACAAAGAAAGGCGGCAGGACAAATGACAAAAGATTATGATTTCATTATAATAGGGGCAGGGCCTGCAGGAATGACCGCTGCAGTATACGCTTCCAGGGCAGGAATGAAAACTGCCCTGCTGGAAGCCGGAGCTCCCGGAGGAAAACTTTTAAAAACCCATAAGATCAGCAACTGGCCGGGGATCAAAGAAGAGCCTGGTTCCCAGCTTGCCATGGACATGTTTGAGCATTCCACCAGTTTCGGAGCAGTTTATGAATACGGAAATGTGGTGGAGATCCGGGACGGAGAACGAAAACAGGTTATCTGCGAAGACGGAACTGTCTTCACCGCTCCTGCCGTTCTGGTGGCAACCGGAACCAAAGAACGGCTCCTGAACATTCCGGGAGAACAGGAACATATCGGAAAGGGTATTTCTTACTGTGCAGTATGCGACGGCGCCTTTTTCAGAGATAAAGAAACCGCTGTGATCGGCGGAGGGAATTCCGCTCTGGAAGAAGCAGTATACCTTACTCAGTTTGCCTCTAAGGTTTATCTGGTCATGCGCAGAGATGTCTTCCGGGCAGAAAAAGCTGTGATCGATACGGTCATGTCTAATCCTAAAATAGAACTTTTCCAGAACTATATCCCTCTTCAGGTACTGGATAACGAAGGCCGTGTAGGAGGTCTGGAAATTTCCCATACCCAGTCAGGAGAAACAAAAGTGCTTCCTGTATCAGGCATTTTCCCCTATATCGGCGCAGATCCTGTCACAGGCTTTCTCAAAAACCTGCCTGTACTGGATGAGCAGGGCTATATGATCGTAAACAGCAATATGGAAACCTCTGTCCCACTACTTTTCGGGGCTGGAGACGTATGCCAGAAGGAGCTCCGCCAGGTAGTTACCGCTGCCAGCGATGGGGCGATCGCCGCCCAGGCAGCTTTCCGGAAGCTCTAATGTACTGCATCACTCACATTTCGCATACTGATACAGGCCCCTGGGAATCAGTCTTCTTCTAAGTTTCTGAGGCAGGCGGCTGCTTTCTCCACCTGGTTCTTATCTGTGCGGAAAAGCTGGTACTCACTAAAGGAAGGAAGTCCCATGGACACGCCTTCCTTTCTGTATTTCATGCCGCTTTCTACTATTTTTTTGCCGGACATATGGTATTCGGTAATACCGGTTTTCTGGCAGAGCCAAGGAATGTTCTCAGGAGATATACCTGCTCCTGCCATGATCCGGATTTTCCCTTTGCTTTCCTCCCTTAATCCTCTCAGTACTTTCCAGCCTTCCAGAGCGCTGTTTTTCTGGCCTGAAGTAAGGATCCTGTGAAATTCCAGATCTATGGCATCCTGTAATCCCTCCCGGGGATCTCTGCACATATCAAAGGCCCGATGAAGGGTAACGGACATCCCGCCTGCTGCTTTTATTAGTCTGGAAAGCTGTACTTTATCCAGTCTTCCTTCAGGAGTCAGGGCTCCAAACACTACTCCTTCTGCCCCCATTTCCCGGTACATTTTTATTTCTGCCTCCATTACCCGGATCTCTTCCTCTGAATAGAGGAAATCTCCGAATCTTGGCCGGATCAGCACATGGATCCTGATGGGATTCCTGCTACGGATCTGCCGGAACAGATAGGGACTGGGAGTAGTTCCCCCTATGATCAGGTTCTGGCATAATTCAATCCTGTCCGCCCCTCCTTCCCAGGCGGCTTTTGCTGATTCAAAGGAATCTGCGCATATCTCTAATCTGAATTTCTTCATATTACTTTCCTTTCCTCTGCCCTCAATAGTTCAAGAGACTAAACATCTTATACACTGAAGGGAAATTCTCCATATTATTATGAAAGTTCCCGCCTGGTTTTTCAAGAAATTTCTTACAAAAAGCAGGACTCGTCCAGTCCTGCTTTTCTTATCATTTATTTTTTCCCTTATCCAGCATATTGGTCATACTTTCCAGGGTAATGCCCAGAGTGGACATATTATGGAGGAAAGCCGAAGTTCCGTTAGCCAGGATTCCTGCAAGGCCTAGGAAGATCAGGCCGCCGTTAAACCCGATGACAAACCGGTAATTTCTGTGAATCCGCTTCATCATACCGTTTCCCACCTTTTTCAGTATCACCAGTTGATGCAGGTCTTCCCCTGAGATGGTAATATCCGAAATCTCCCTTGCCAGCTGGGCGCCGCCGCTTACTGCAATACCGGCATCTGCTGCGGAAAGGGCCGGAGAATCATTAATCCCATCGCCCACCATGATAACTTTTCTTCCTTTGGCTTTCTCCTTTTCGATAAAAGAAGCTTTGTCCTCGGGAAGAACCTCTGCATAAAACTGATCCACCCCTGTCTTTTTCGCAATCGCTCTGGCAGTGTGCGCACTGTCTCCGGTCATCATCACCACTTTGCGGATTCCCACAGCTTTCAGGGCAGGGACAATATTTCTTGCCTCTTCTCTGAGAGGATCCTCGATACAGATCACTGCCGCCAGCTCTCCGGATACAGCCAGATAAAGATGGGAGTATTCCGTAGGAAGCTTTTCAAATTTATCTTTCTCCCCTTCCGGTATCCGGCACTTCTCATCTTCAAAGACAAAATGATAGCTTCCAATCACCACTTTGTCCTCATTAACCTGGGAAGAAATGCCATGAGCCACCACATAATCCACTTTACTGTGCATTTCCTCATGGGCAAGCCCCTCTTTTTTGGCCTGAGCCACCACTGCATTTGCAATGGAATGTGGGAAGTGTTCCTCCAGGCAGGCTGCAAGGCGGAGCATATCATTTCTGTCTTTCCCGCCAAAGGTGACGACGTCTGCCACTGTAGGCTGGGCTTTTGTAAAAGTTCCTGTTTTATCAAAAACTACGGTTTCCGCCTCAGCCACAGCTTCCAGAAATTTTCCTCCTTTTACGGTGATCTGATGCTCCTGACATTCCCGCATAGCCGCCAGAACCACAATAGGCATGGACAGTTTTAAGGCGCAGGAAAAATCTACCATAAGAATGGACAATGCTTTTGTCACATTTCTGGTAAGGGCATAAGTAAGCACCGTTCCCATAAAGCTGTAAGGCACCAGGCGGTCCGCCAGATGGGCAGCCTTTCCCTCCACAGAAGATTTCAGCTTCTCTGAGTCTTCTATCATAGAAACGATCTTCTCATACCTGGTAGAGCCGGCAGATTGTTTTACCTGGATCTTAAGCTCTCCTTCCTCTACTGCAGTGCCTGCATACACATAGGCCCCTTCTTCTTTTTTCACCGGAATCCCTTCTCCGGTAAGAGAGGCCTGATTAACCATTGCCTCTCCCTCCGTAACGATTCCGTCCAGAGGGATCATGTTTCCCATATGCACACAGATAACATCCTGCTCTTTTATGCTCCTGATATCCGTCAGGATCTCCGTATCCCCTTCCAGGCGCCATACTTTTTCCACATTTAAAGACATGCTTCTGGCCAGATCTGCAACAGATTTCTTGTGGGTCCACTCTTCCAGGATCTCTCCCACACTTAAAAGGAGCATAACGGAACTTGCCGTATTAAAATCTCCTCTTATTATGGAAACGCCGATAGCCGCAGCATCCAGTACAGGAACCTCCAGTTTCCTGCGGCAGATGCATTTCAGTCCTTCCTTGATAAAGCGGAAGGACTGGATCACCGCTCTTGCCTTGGCTGCCGGAGATGGCAGGAAAATCTTACAAAGAAAATGAATGGCCAGTTTTGTAACCAGTTTTTCTTTATATTGATCCATCAGTTCTCTGCCGGTGTTTTTAGGAACTTTTTCCAGAAGTTCCTTGTCTTCAAAAGAAAACGCTACAAGCTTTTCAATAATCTCCTGACGGCTGCCGGTATAACAGACAACTCCGTCACCGGTCCGGTCATAGACCTTGGCCGATGTGACATTTTTCAAAGAGTTTATGTAGAACAGAAGCATATCCGCTTCCCGGGCTGTCATTTTCTTCTTCTGGGTAGAAAAGCGGATACGGCCTTTGATCTCATGCCGAATTCTTATTCGCATTTCTCATCTTCCTGTTCTTCTGTCTCTTCGTCGTAAATTTCTTCTTCCTGACGTTTTTCATTGATTTCTTTAGCCTCTGCCAGAACATCCTCTGCGTTTTCCTGAACAGTCGTCACGGTGTCCATAACACAGTCTTTTGCTCTTAATACGGCGGCTGTAGCCTGCACATAAGCTTTCTTTGCATCTTTACTGGACAGGATCTTTACGCCTGCTGTCCCAAAAAGGACTCCTCCTGCAAAAAGAGCTGCTTTTTTCATTAAATCCACACTGATCATAGTTCTTACCTCCTGATTTTCTTATTTGTGTTTGTAACCTGTGTAAAATGTCATTCCAAGGCAGAAAAGCATTGCCCAGGCCCAAAATCTGTGCTGTTTCATCGTACCTCTCCTTTTCATTTTACTTTAAGAGGTCAAAAGTTAGACTAGTCTAACTTATCTCCAAAAAAAATGAGTACCTCTTAATTTTTAAAGTGTAGCATTTTTTTCCTGCTCTTGTCAATGAACTGCTGCTGGTTTATGTGATAAAATTCGGCAAAGAAAAAGCCAGGCTTTCTCCCGGCATACAGTCCTGGATCAAAAGCCCCGGCTTCCCCCCTTTCTTCTCTTCATACAGTAATTCTCAGCATATGTAAATCCGATAATTTTATCTTCCTCTTTACAGGGGCATGCTCCCCGCTGCCTCTCTTTCTAAAACTTTGTCAATAGTAATACCGGATAAATATTCTTCCATCTGGTTCTGCAGTCCTTGATAATACCTTCTGATCATACAAAATTGTGTCCCATGCCGGCTGCAGAATTCCTCAGCCTCCAGACATCTGTTGATCTTTGTAGTACCCTCCATTACTTCTATGATATCCCACAGAGAGATTTCTTCCGGTTTTTTGGAAATGGCATATCCGCCTCTTTTTCCCTGATATCCAGCTACCAGCCCCGCATCTTTCAATGCCTTTAATACCTTCATAAGATAATTTTCAGATATTCCCATTTTGCTTCCAATTTCAGCTACAGAGGTTATTCCGCTCTGTGTAGCCAGATATACGATCGTACGAATCGCATAATCTGTTGTTAATTTTAACTGCATGTAGTCTCCTTTCTGTCGGTCCTTAACATTCCCCTTTCAGCTTTATGGTCCTATTATCTGATTTATTTTACAACATTCTGTCCGAGAAGAATACGGTTTCATTGTATCAGCTGGTCATCCTTTATTCAAGGCTTTTTGCAGATTATCCCTGCATTTGACAGATAACTTGATCTTTCACAAAATCCTTGATTTTTTCAGGTGTAGACTCCAGGGCTATGGCAAATTCTCCATAAGTAATATCTTCTGCAGACTTCAGATATCTCTGGTCGATCTGACACAGCTTCTTATTTCTGCGGCTGGCCTGATACTGTTTTACATAAATCCCTTTGATCAGAGAGAGCAGCACATTTATGTCGTAGGTATCCATCATTTCTTTATAATGATCTGCCAACCGGGTCTGCTGTCTGCAGGTAAATGTATCTGCCTGAATCTCCGATACCTCTTCCAGATATTTCTTTGCAGTCTCGGAATTGATGACCTCCCGCATAAACACATGATTTTCCACGGGAATATACACCTGATCTCCCTTTACAAAAATTGGCGACAGCTTGTAATATTCTCTGCCGTCTCCCATGGATTCTTTAAAAAACTCTCCAATATCTTCAACTCTGCACACACCACGTTTCCCATACATAACATAAGACCCGATCCTGAACATTTTTTCCCTCTTTTCTTCAAAATCCATACACTTTCTTCATCTATTATATTGTATCAAAAAAAGTACATAAATTTCAAAGGCAATTTTTTACGAAAATGTTCAGCACCGGATCTGAAAAACCGCATAATTTAAGCGTTCAGCGGATATTTATCTGTAAGAGCCTTTACGATTGCCATGGCCTCTTCTTTATTGTTTCTGTCCTTGACCATCAAAGAAATCGCCTCAGCGATGCGATCCATATCCTCTTCATTCATACCTCTTGAAGTTACCGCTGCGGTTCCCAGGCGGACACCACTGGTAATAAAGGGGGATTCAGGATCGTTTGGAATCGCATTTTTGTTACAGGTAATGTTGGCTTCATCAAGAAGATGTTCCATTTCCTTTCCGGTGATCCCCGTTCCCCGAAGGTCTACCAGCATAAGATGATTCTCTGTGGTTCCGGAAACAATATTGATCCCTCTCTTTAGCAGACCGTCGCAGAGGGCCTTGGCGTTCTTCACAATGTTCTCCTGATATACTTTATACTCCGGCGTAAGGGCCTCTTTGAAGCAAACTGCCTTTGCAGCGATCACATGCATAAGGGGGCCTCCCTGGATGCCGGGGAATACAGCCTTATTAAAATTAAACTTCTTGGCAATCTCCGCACTGCTCATGATCATGCCGCCTCTGGGACCTCTTAAGGTCTTATGGGTGGTGGTTGTTGTCACATGGGCGTAAGGGATCGGGCTTGGATGTACTCCTGCTGCCACTAAACCGGCAATATGGGCAATATCCACCATAAGATAAGCCCCTGCTTCGTCGGCAATTTCCCGGAATTTCTTAAAATCAATAATCCGGCAGTAAGCGCTGGCGCCTGCAACGATTAATTTCGGCTTTGTCTCTAAAGCGATCCGTCTTACTTCTTCATAATCAATCACACCCTGATCGTTTACTCCATATGGCACAATATTAAAGTATGCTCCTGAAAAATTAGCTGGACTTCCGTGGGAGAGATGTCCTCCGTGAGCCAGATTCATACCCATAACCGTATCTCCCGGCTTCAACATAGCGAAAAACACTGCCATATTGGCCTGGGCCCCTGAATGAGGCTGAACATTTACGTACTCGCAATGGAACAGCTCTTTGGCTCTTTCAACAGCAAGACGTTCGACTTCGTCTACGCATTCACAGCCTCCGTAATATCTTTTTCCCGGATATCCTTCTGCATATTTATTGGTAAGAGGGCTCCCCATAGCCGCCATAACCGCCTTGCTTACCCAGTTTTCCGAAGCGATCAGTTCGATATGTGAATTCTGACGATCCACTTCGTCTTTAATACACTTTCCGATCTCCGGGTCTACCTGATTGATTTCTTCCCAAGAATACATTTTTCCTTATACCGCCTTTCTTTCTGATAAAGATATTTGTTTTTCTCCCAAAGACATTTAAGGGATAAAAAAGTGCCCAGAGCCGGAATCGAACCAGCGACACGAGGATTTTCAGTCCTCTGCTCTACCAACTGAGCTATCTGGGCTTTTCAAAAAAATATGGTAAGACCGCTGTCCTACACAACAAAGCAATCTTACCATATCTATTACTGTTTTTCAACAGTTTTTTTATTTTTCTCTCATACTACAACGTTGGTGATCATACCGATCCCTTCCACGTCACATTTCACTACGTCTCCCGGCATAAGAAATCTGGGTGGTATCATTCCCATGCCTACTCCTGCAGGTGTTCCCATAGAAATAATAGTTCCCGCCTTCAGCACCATACCGCTGGACAGTTCGCTGATCACATGTGGAATATCAAAGATAAAGAGATCTGTGCTGCTGTGCTGTCTCAAAACCCCGTTGACCTGGCTCTTGATGGAAAGCACCGGCGGTCTTTTTACCACATCTTCTGTAACGATAAAAGGCCCCATTGGAGTAAAACCATCCATACTTTTTCCAAAGTACCACTGTTTATGTCTGGTCTGAACATTCCTTGCACTGACATCATTAATCACCGTATAGCCAAACACATAGTCGAAAGCCTCTTCTCTACTCACATGAGAAGCATCTTTGCCAATGATGACTCCCAGTTCTGCTTCATAGTCCAGGCTGTCTACCAGACCCGGATAGGATGGAATGCTCCCTCCGTCAGGGGTAGCCTCATTTACCCTTTTGGAAAAGTATACCGGATAGGCCCTGTCTCTTTCAAAAGCTTCTTTTTTATAGCGGGCTGATTCTTCTCCATGGTCTTTAAAATTCATTCCCAGACAGATAATATCCTGCCGGGGATGGGGAATCGGAGCACAATGAATCACTTCATCATAATTCAGAGTCTCCCCTTCCACAGAAGCTAAAGAACTTCTCAGCATTTCCATCTCTTCCGGCTTAATATTCTCTATCAGGTCGTTCATATCCCGAAAATGAAGTCCGAAAGTTTCTAACGGATAAAACCTCTGAAAAGCGTTGGCGCACATGACGCCCAGACGTTCTTTATCATCCCCCTGAAGTTTATAAGTAAGTAATTTCATGTTCCACCCTCCTCTTAGCTGCTCTGACAGCTATATGATTTCCCGTGTGCATCTCTCCGATGCCTTGACTTAATAGTAGCATACTGCACAAAAGTTTTCCATACAATTTTCCTAAATTTCTATGATTTCCGATTATTTCTTTTGGTTGTACTCTTTCTTTTATTTATGTATAATAATGAATTGAAAAACTTCTTGTTAATTCCGCCGATTCCTGCGGATACTACCAAAAACAGGATGTATCAAAGATAAAGGAATGAAACATCATGAATATCAGAAGACTTTTGGCTGTGTGGAGTGCACGGCTGATCAAAACCGCCTGTCAGCTTACAGGGAAACAGGGCGTAACCCTGGCAGGAAAGATTGCTCTGTCCATCTATCCCCCCATTTTAAAAGAACTGGCCGGCGAAGTAAAAAAAGAGATCTTTGTAGTCTGCGGTACAAACGGCAAGACAACCACCAATAACCTTCTGGCTTCTGTGCTGGAAGAAGACGGATACAAGGTAGTCTGCAACCGTACCGGTTCCAATATGCTCAACGGCGTGGCATCCGCCTTTGTTCTTTCCGCCGGACTTTCCGGTCACCTGAAGGCAGACTATGCCTGCATTGAGATCGACGAGGCTTCTACCGTCCGGGTATTTCCCCATTTTCGCCCGGACTATATGGTACTGACCAACCTTTTCCGGGATCAGCTGGACCGCTACGGAGAGATTGACATTACCATGGACCTTCTCTCCCGCGCAATGAAGATGGCCCCTGACATGAAAGTGCTGGTCAACGGTGACGATTCTCTATCCACCTATCTGGCTCTGGAAAATGAAAATCCTCATTTCACCTTCGGCATCGGTCAGCAGGTGTTCCGGAAAGAAGATACCCGGGAGATCCGGGAAGGCCGGTTCTGCAAACGCTGCGGTGAAAAAATGGAATATAATTTTTACCACTACAGCCAGCTGGGGGACTACTACTGTCCCCGGTGCGGCTTTAAACGTCCCAAACTGGACTTTGACGGGACCAATGTATCCCTTGCCGAGGGCATTGCCTTTGATGTGGGAGATTTCCATATCAAAGCCAATTACCGGGGATTTTATAATGTTTACAATATCCTGGCTGTTTATGGAGCCGCAGCCCTGGCAGGGGTTTCCCTGGAAAATTTCAATAAAGTCCTTGGAGATTATACCCCTCAGTTCGGCCGGAACGAGCTGTTTCAGATCTCCGATACCAAAGTTATGCTGAACCTGGCAAAGAACCCGGCGGGATTTAACCAGAACATTTCTGCGGTAATGACCGACACAGCTCCCAAGGATATTATTATCCTGATCAATGACAACAGTCAGGACGGCACCGATGTTTCCTGGCTCTGGGACGTAGACTTTGATCGTCTGGCTGATGCAAACGCCGCCTCCATTACGGTATGCGGCATCCGCTGTCAGGATATGCGGCTGCGGCTGAAATATGTGGACATCCCCTGCGATCTGGAACCGGACATTGAAAAAGCCATTACGGAAAAGATCCACAATGGGGTTAAAAATCTCTATGTGCTGGTAAATTATACCGGTCTGTATACCACCCACAATATTCTCAAAAGAATGGAGGGCAGGAAATCATGAAACTGACTATCGGGCATTTATATCCGGACCTTTTAAATCTCTACGGAGACCGTGGAAATATCCAGTGTATGATGAAGCGGAGCCAGTGGAGAGGGATCGAGGCCGAAACCATTGAATTTACCCTGGAAGACACCATTGATTTCTCCAAGCTGGACATTGTTCTTTTGGGAGGCGGTTCTGACCGGGAGCAGATGATCGTCTGTTCCCAGCTGAGAAATATCCAAAAAGACTTTAAAGCTTATGTGGAGGACGGAGGCACGGTCCTGGCCGTCTGCGGAGGCTATCAGCTTCTGGGCCATTATTACAAGACTGACGAGGGCACCATCGAAGGACTTTCCCTTGTAGATCTGTATACGGAACAGGGCAGTCCCAGACTTATTGACAACATTGTCCTGGAAAACGAAGATTTTTCTATGCCTATCGTAGGCTTTGAAAATCACGGCGGCAGAACCTACATCGGAAACAACCGTCCTTTCGGCAGGGTGCTGTACGGCCACGGAAACAATGGAGAAGACAAAACAGAAGGTGTCCTGTACAAAAATGTAGTAGGTACTTATCTCCACGGTCCTCTTCTTCCGAAAAATCCTCATATCTGCGACTATCTCCTCTCCAATGCTCTGGAGCGGAAATACGGCAGCGCAGACCTTGCTCCCCTGGACGACACCCAGGAGCAAGAAGCCAATCAGTATATTTATCACCGCTTTATAAAACAAGAGTAAGATATATCATCGGTTTCAGAAACCGGAACTTTCCGGTTTCTGAAACCGGCAATTTATTTTTCGGCGGACAGCTTCCTATTCCAGAAACAGTTCTCCTAAAAGTACGCTGAAAATTGTTTTTTTTAATTTTTTAATTTTTTTCAAAAAACTGTTGACAATTTAATTTACATGTAGTATTATATCACTTGTC
>ERZ1090861.1260-NODE-1260-length-13327-cov-33.172468_pt1 | contig 13327 bp, 10 predicted proteins | sample MGYA00478482_ERZ1090861 | MGnify/ENA primary metagenome ERZ1090861 (study PRJEB33644, sample SAMEA5815744) | chicken gut metagenome | biome: Chicken; feature: Gastrointestinal Tract; material: Caecum | place: Ireland | collected 2019-01-01 | study: A study of... | reverse complement strand
CCGAGATCTACACGAGCCTTATCGTCGGCAGCGTCAGATGTGTATAAGAGACAGGGACTTCGTCCTGCGGCCCCGCGCCTCCACCGGCGACACCGGCGAGGACGAAGGTTTCTGCACCGACTGAACCCCAACAGCTCTGCCGCCCGCCGCGGCATTGTAATAAAAAGGTATGTATGATAAGGAGGAACCACTATGTCCGCAAACACTCTGTATTCCATCGGCGAGGCCCTGATCGACATGATCCCCTCCAAGAGCGGCTGTGACTTTGCCGAAGTGCCGGCCTTCAGCCCCCGCGTGGGCGGCGCGCCCGCCAACGTCTGCGGCGCGTTCACCGCGCTGGGGGGCCGCTCCGCCCTGCTGACCCAGCTGGGCGACGATCCCTTCGGCCACAAGATCGCGGCCGAGCTCGCGTCCCACGGCATCGACGTCAGCCGCGTCCCCTTCACCGGCAAAGCCAACACCGCGTTGGCCTTCGTCTCGCTGGGCGCCGACGGCAACCGGACCTTCAGTTTCTACCGCAACCCCTCCGCCGACCTGCTCTACAGCGCCAGCCAGATCGACCCCGCCTGGTTCCAGGACGCCTTTGCCCTCCACTTCTGCAGCGTCTCGCTGGTGGACAGCCCCATGAAGGCCGCCCACGACGCCGCCATTGCAGCCGCCGCAAAGGCCGGGGCCATCATCAGCTTTGACCCCAACCTCCGCTTCCCCCTCTGGCCCGACCACGACGCCCTCAAGCGCACCGTCCTGGACTACCTGCCCAAGGCGTCGGTGCTCAAAGTCTCGGACGAGGAGCTGGCCTTCCTCACCGGCTCCGAAAACATCGAGACGGCCCTGCCCCAGCTCTTTACCGGTGACGTCCAGCTGATTCTCTACACCTGTGGGGGCGGCGGCGCCTACGCCTTTACCCGCACCGCCCGCGCCTTTGCCGGCAGCCAGAAAGTTCAGGCCGTGGACACCACCGGCGCCGGCGACGGCTTCATCGGCTCGTTCCTGTGGCAGCTTGCCCGGGACGGCGTCACCCGCGCGGGCCTTGCCGCCCTCGAGCCGCTGCAGATGGAGCGGTATCTGGACTTTTCCAACCGTTTCTGCGGCCTGAGCGTCCAGCGCTACGGCGCCATCGACAGCTACCCCTCCCTTGCCGAACTTGAAAACGCGTAAACCACACAAAACCCTGCGTGCCGCTCCATAAAAGGAGCGGCTTTTTCATTTTGCCGGGAGCGTTTTGGGCATACTGCACAAAATTGTGCATTCATTTTCGTTGCCTCTATTGGCCGTCACCATAAAAATGTAGGGATACAACACAAAATATTTCTAATTTTTGAACGCCGGATGTGATATACTACATTACACGGTAACCAGTATTCCGCAACTTTGTACAGTTGGGATTGTGCAAAGCGTACCAACCCGGGCCTGTCTTTCCCAGGGGCAGGCGGTCCCCCGCGGACAGGCCCACCAGCAAAAAAGGAGAGTCATTCTATGGCAAACACCGGTACGGCCGTGCGCCCCTTCGGCATGAGGGACAAGCTCGGCTATATGTTCGGTGACTTCGGCAACGATTTCACCTTCATGCTTTCTTCCAGCTTTATGATGGTGTTCTACACCGACATCATGGGCGTGCCCTCCGCAATCGTCGGCCTGCTGATGATGGTGGCCCGCTTCGTGGACGCCTTCACCGACGTGGCCATGGGCCAGATCGTGGACCGCGCCAAGCCCACCAAGGACGGCCGGTTCCGTCCCTGGATCAAACGGATGTGCGGCCCTGTGGCCATCGCCTCCTTCCTGATCTATCAGTCCGAGTTTGCCGGCATGCCCATGGCCTTCAAGGTCGTGTGGATGTTCGTCACCTACCTGCTGTGGGGCTCCGTGTTCTACACCTCCATCAACATCCCCTACGGCTCGATGGCTTCCGCCATTTCCCCCGAGGCCAATGACCGCACCCAGCTGTCCACCTTCCGCAGCATCGGCGCCACCCTGGCCAACATGGTCATCGGCACCGCCACCCCGCTCCTCGCTTATGAGACCGTCAACGGCGTTCCTCAGCTCAGCGGCAGCCGCATGATTATGATGGCTGGCCTGTTCAGCGTCTGCGCGATCATCTGCTACATCCTCTGCTTCAGCCTGACCACCGAGCGCGTTGAGATCCCCGCCAAGACCGAGAAGTTCGAGCCCGTGGCCCTGCTCAAGCGCATTTTCACCAGCCGTTCCCTGCTGGGCATCATTCTGGCGGCTCTGTGCCTGCTGCTGACCATGCTCACCATGACCGGCATGAACCCCTACATCTTCCCCTACTACTTCAAGAACACCGCCGCCCAGTCCGCTGTGGCCATGTGCTCTTCCGTCGCTTCTCTGTTCGTCGTGGCCCCGCTGGCCACCATGCTGGCTTCCAAGATCGGCAAGAAGGAGACCGCCATCATCGGCTCCCTGTTCGGCGCCATCGTCTACCTGATCTGCTTCATCCTGCATCCTGAAAGCGGCTGGGTCTACCTCGGCTTCTACACCGTCGCTTACGCCGGCCTGGGCCTGTTCAACACCATCGTCTGGGCTATGATCACCGACGTCATCGACGACAGCGAGGTCAAGAACGGCGTCCGCGAGGACGGCACCATCTACTCCGTCTACTCCTTCGCCCGCAAACTCGGCCAGGCCTTCTCGGCCGGCCTGGTGGGCGCACTGCTGGGCATGATCGGCTACTCCGCCGCCACCCAGCAGGACCCCGCCGTTCTGAGCGGCATCTACAACATTGCCTGCCTGGCCCCCATCATCGGCTTCACCGTCATCGCTCTGGTCCTGTGGTTCGTCTACCCCCTGAGCAAAAAGGTTGTGGACGGCAACGTCGCCACCCTGAAGGCACGCCGCACTGGCCGCAAATAAGCGATAACCAAGCTATTTCCAATCTCCAAGGGGATTATGCTCTAACCTCCTAGCCACACATAAGCAGGAAAGCTCTCCGATTTGACCGCCGGAGGGCTTTTCTGCTTTTTTGCCGGCCGGACGGGGCTTTTGGCGGGACCGCGTTTTGTCCCTTTTTGAACGCACCCGAAACTTTTTGTGAAAACCCTTGCCAATCGCTTTCCGGGCCGCTATACTGGTAAGCCGAACGTCAAACAACAGGAGAACTTACTGTGAGGCCCAAGATCATTGCACACCGCGGCGCGTCCCATCTCGCGCCCGAAAACACGGTGGCCGCCTTCCGGCTGGCCGCCGCCATGGGGGTGGACGGCATCGAGTTCGACACCCTGCTCACGGCGGACAACCAGCTGGTGGTCCACCACGAATACATCACCGACCTGCACGCCAACGCCAACGAGGTGATCCCCTGGTGTACCCTGGACCAGCTGCGCGCCCTCGACTTTGGCCGCTGGAAAAGCCCCCTCTACGCCGGCGAAAAGATCCCCACCTTTGCCGAGGCGCTGGAAGCCTGCAGCGATGTGGACACCATCCAGGTGGAATTCAAGTCCCCGCTGGGGGCCAACGCCACCACCGACCAGGACGCTTTTGCCGAGCGCATCCTGGAAGAAGTGGAAAGCTCGGGCCTGGCTGGCAAGATCGTCGTCACTTCTTTCAACCACGGCATCCTCAGCCGGGTGAAAAAGCTGTCTCCCCACCAGCGGGTGGGGGTGCTCACCCTCAACTCGGTGGATTCCTACCTGGCCCCGCCCCCGGCCCTGCTCCAGACGCTGGGCATCATCGACGGCCCCGAGGCCCGCCTCATGGAGGAAAACGGCTTTGACGCCAGCCTGCCCGCCGGGCAGCAGGCCCTGCGCACCCTGGTGGACCTGGCCCAGTACGCCACCCTGAACGGGGACGAGACGTCCCCCGTCCGCTGGCTGATCGACCGGCTTTGGGCCCTCACCTCCGACCACCCCGGCGAAAACCTCTTTGAGCTGCTCTTGTCCATGGCTTCCCAGCACGACCTGCCTTCCTACCTGGCCAGCCTGGACTTCGTCCCCGAGGTGCTCAGCTGCCAGTACAACACCTGTTTCCGCGACCGGGACCTGGTGCAGAAAGTGCAGGCCGCCGGCATCGAGGTGGCCCCCTGGCCGGTGGACGGCGTGTTCGACCTGCAGAGCATCCTGGACATGGACCCCGTGACCATCGTCACCAACCGCCCCGAGCGGCTGTTCCAAATGCTGGACCCCGATTTTGAAATGCCGGAGGCGGCCGCCGCCCTGCTGGCCGATCCCAGCCTGGCGCGCTGACCGTCCCCCGCCAAAGCGCTGGAGAATACCGGAAAACCACGGATCTGTCATGATTTTGTGTCTTGACAAATCCGTTTTCTTTTCCGATAATGGTTTTGTATCGAATTGTTCTGATGCCGACAGTTCTGCGGCAGAACCGTTCTGCCGCAGAACTGTACGGACCTGAACAGTCAAAGGAGTCAACATCATGTGTACAGAGCATTTTTCCCTCTCCGACGGCGGGCCCATGCTGGTCCATCCGCCCAAAGACCTGCCCCAGGTCATCCCCGCCCAGATGCGCCGTGTGAACAACCTCATCTCCCGCCGGGTGAACTACTACAGCCGCCAGAACGGCGTCGAGGACGTCACCGCCATGCACGGCTGGATCCTGGCCTACCTCTACAACAGCCGGGACCGCGAGGTCTTTCAGCGGGACATCGAGCGGGCCTTTTCCATCACCCGCTCCACCGTCACCAACATCCTCCAGCTGATGGAGAAAAAGGGCTACATCCGCCGGGTCAGCGTCCCCCAGGACGCCCGCCTCAAGCGGCTGGTTCTGACCGATGCCGGGGCCGAGGCCCATCAGCAGATCATGCGCAGCCTGCGCCAGACCGACCAGTATATCTCCGGCCTTTTGACCGCCGAAGAAAACGCCGAGCTGCTCCGCCTGCTCAACAAACTGCGGGCCGGCCTGGAATGACCCCCGCCCAAATGTTGCCCTGTTTGAACTTTCTATGAACAGAGTTTGAAACCTTGCCTTATCCAGTTGACAACCGGTCTGTTCCGGGCTATAATGTTCGACGCAAAACAGTTTGAACTCAAACAACCAACGATTAGGAGGTATGTCCCATGCTGAAGAAACTGGCCTCCCATCTGGGCGAGTACAGGCGCGCCGCCATCATCACGCCGTGCCTGTCTGCGCTTGAGGCCATCATGGACGTTCTGCTCCCCCTGCTCATGTCCTACATCATCGACCTGGGCATTGAAAAGGGCGATATGAACGCCGTCGTCAAGTACGGCCTGCTCACGCTGCTGGTGGCGGCCTTTGCGCTGCTGCTGGGCCTGTCGGCCGGCCGCTTTGCAGCCCGCGCCTCGGCGGGCTACGCCGGCAATCTGCGCGACGCCATGTTCGAGCGCATCCAGCATTATTCCTTCACCAACATCGACAAGTTCTCGACGGCGGGCCTCGTCACCCGTATGACCACCGACGTCACCAACGTCCAGAACGCTTTCCAGATGCTGACCCGTATGTGCGTGCGCGCCCCGGTCCATCTGGTGTTCGCCCTCATCATGTCCATCGCCATCAACCCCCACCTGACCCTCATCTTCCTGGTGGCCATGCTCTTTCTGCTGCTGGTGCTGGGCGGCATCATGCTGCCCACCATCAAGATCTTTGACCGCGTCTTTAAGAGCTACGACGCCCTGAACGCCTCGGTGCAGGAGAACGTGGCCGCCATCCGCGTGGTCAAGAGCTTCGTGCGCGAGGAACACGAGAACGAAAAGTACACCAAGGCCTGCCAGCACCTCTACGAGCAGTTCGTCAAGGCCGAGAGCCGCCTCAGCTTCAACAACCCCTCCATGCTGCTGGCGGTCTACGGCTGCAACCTGGCTTTGTCCTGGTTCGGCGCCCACTTCGTCCTGCGCGGCGTCATCACCACCGGCCAGCTCAACGCCCTGTTCGGCTACACCATGAACATCCTCATGAGCCTGATGATGCTCTCGATGGTCTTTGTCATGCTGAGCATGTCGGTGGCCTCCTGCCACCGCATCATTGAGGTGCTGGACGAGGCCACCGACCTGCCCCCCGCCAAGACCCCCGTGCAGGAAGTCAAGGACGGCAGCGTCGAATTCGACCATGTCACCTTCAAGTATAAGCACGGCACCGGCAGCCCGGTGCTCAGCGATATCACCTTCAGCATCAAGCCGGGCGAGACGCTGGGCATCATCGGCGGCACCGGCTCGGCCAAGTCCAGCCTGGTCCAGCTGATCCCCCGCCTGTACGACGTCGCCGAAGGCAGCGTGAAAGTGGGCGGCGTGGATGTCCGGGACTACAACCTCGACGTGCTGCGCCACGACGTCTCGATGGTGCTGCAGAAGAACGTCCTGTTCTCGGGCACCATCCTGGATAACCTCCGCTGGGGCGACGAGAACGCCACCGACGCCCAGTGCGTCGAGGCCTGCCAGCTGGCCTGCGCCGATGAATTCATCGAGCGCTTCCCCGACAAGTACCATACATGGATCGAGCAGGGCGGCTCCAACGTCTCGGGCGGCCAGAAACAGCGCCTGTGCATTGCCCGCGCCCTGCTGCGCAAGCCCAAGATCCTGATCCTGGACGACTCCACCAGTGCGGTGGACACCGCCACCGACGCCAAGATCCGCCAGGCCTTCCGCGAGAAGCTGCCCGGCACCACCCGCATCATCATCGCGCAGCGCATCTCCTCGGTGCAGGACGCCGACCGCATCCTGGTGCTGGACAACGGCCAGATCAACGGCATCGGCACCCACGAGGAGCTGCTTGCCACCAACAAGATCTATCAGGAAGTCTACACCAGCCAGACCCAGGGCGGCGGAGACTTCGACAAACAGGGAGGTGAAGCATAATGGCTGAACAGAATGTGCGCGCAGTCCGCGGCCCCGGCGGGCACGGCAGCATCGGGCGCCCCCGCCCCAAGGTGGCCAACCCCGGCAAACTCATCAAGCGCGTCCTGGGCGAGGTGTTCAAGCACTACGCCCCCCACTGCGTGGTGGTGCTGGTCTGCATCTTCCTCAGCGCCTTTGCCAACGTACAGGCCAGCCTTTTCCTGCAGACCCTGATCGACGATTACATCGCCCCCATGCTCCAGCAGCAGAACCCCGACTTCGGTCCCCTGCTGGGCGCGCTGGGCCGCATCGCCTGCATCTACTTGGTGGGCATCCTGGCCGCATGGGCCAACGCCCGCATCATGGTCAACGTGACCCAGGGCACCATGCGCAACATCCGCACCGAGCTCTTTACCCACATGGAGAGCCTGCCCATCAGCTACTTTGACACCCATCCCCACGGCGACATCATGTCGGTGTACACCAACGACGTGGACACCCTCCGCCAGATGATCAGCCAGAGCATCCCCCAGCTGGTGTCCAGCGTCATCACCATCGTGTCGGTGCTGGTCAGCATGATCTCGCTGGATATCCCCATGACCATCCTGACCCTGTGCATGGTGGGCGTGATGCTTTTCTGTTCCCGCAAGATCAGCGCCCAGAGCGGCAAGTACTTCATCTCCCAGCAGCGCGACCTCGGCGCCGTCAACGGTTACATCGAGGAAATGCTGGAAGGCCAGAAGGTGGTCAAGGTCTTTACCCACGAGCAAAAGACCCTGGACAACTTCAAGGAGCTGAATGGCAAACTGCGCGAGAGCTCCATCCGCGCCAACGGCTACGCCAACATCATGATGCCCGTCAACGCCCAGCTGGGCAACGTGAGCTACGCGCTGTGCGCCCTTCTGGGCGCGGCCCTGGCCGTGGGCGGCATCGGCGGCGTCACGCTGGGCACCGTCATGGCTTTCCTGGCCCTGAACAAGAGCTTCAATATGCCCATCACCCAGGTGTCCATGCAGGCCAACAGCGTCATCATGGCGCTGGCCGGCGCCGAGCGCATCTACGCCATGATGGACGCCCCCAGCGAGACCGACGACGGCTACGTCACCCTGGTCAACGCCAAGTACGACAAGGACAACAACCTCGTCGAGACCAAGGAGCGGACCGGCGTCTGGGCCTGGAAGCACCCCCACCACGACGGTACCCTGACCTACACCAAACTGGAGGGGGACATCCGCTTCTTTGACGTGGACTTCGGCTACAATCCCGACAAGACCGTCCTCCACGACATCAACCTCTACGGCCTGCCCGGCCAGAAGATCGCCTTCGTCGGCTCGACCGGCGCGGGCAAGACCACCATCACCAACCTCATCAACCGCTTCTACGATATTCAGGACGGCAAGATCCGCTACGACGGCATCAACATCCGCAAGATCAAAAAGTCCGATCTGCGCCGCTCGCTGGGCATCGTGCTGCAGGACACCCACCTGTTCACCGGCACCGTGATGGACAACATCCGCTACGGCCGGCTGGACGCCACCGATGAGGAGTGCATGGTCGCCGCCAAGCTGGCCAATGCCGACGGCTTCATCCGCCGCCTGCCCGACGGCTACAACACCATGCTGACCGGCGACGGCGCCAACCTGTCGCAGGGCCAGCGCCAGCTGCTGGCCATCGCCCGCGCGGCTGTGGCCGACCCGCCCGTCCTGATCCTGGACGAGGCCACCAGCTCGATCGACACCCGCACCGAGGCGCTGGTCCAGGCCGGCATGGACGGCCTGATGTACGGCCGCACGACCTTCGTCATCGCCCACCGGCTGTCCACCGTCCGCAACGCCGACTGCATCATCGTGCTGGAACAGGGCCGCATCATCGAGCGCGGCAACCACGACGAGCTGATCGCCAAGAAGGGCAAGTACTACCAGCTCTACACCGGCAATCTGGCCGAATAAACCACACAAAGCGTTTTCCCGCTCCTTTGCGGAGCGGGATTTTTTTGCGTTTTTCTGGAAAAAGCGTGTTTCTCTCTTTTCACCTGCGCGGTTTTATTGTACAATAAAAGATGAAACTGCCAAAAAGGGAATTATGAGAGAAGGAGAAACGCTTTCTATGGCGAACCATGATATCAAGGTGCTGGCCCTCGATCTGGACGGCACCCTCACCAACGATCAAAAGGAAATCACGCCCCGCACCCGGGCCGCCCTGGACGCCGCCCTGGCCCAGGGCGTCACCATCGTGCTGGCCTCCGGCCGGCCCACCGCCGGCGTCATGCCGGTGGCGCAGGACCTCAGACTGGGCCAGCCCGGCCGGGCCGGGGCCATCCTGGCCTACAACGGCGGCGCCATCGTGGACTGCGCCCCCGGCGGCCGCGTGCTGTGGCAGCAGGTCCTGCCTGCCCCCATGGTGCCGGCCCTGTGCGCTTTTGCCGCCAGCCAGAATGTGGCCATCGTCACCTACAACGATGTGGGCGTCGTCACCGAGCGCCCCGACGACCCCTGGGCCCAGCGGGAGGGCTTTACCAACAAGCTGCCCATGGTCCAGGTGGACGACCTGCCCGCCTACGTCAACTACCCGGTGAACAAGATGCTCATCACCCTTGACCCGGTCCGCCTGCAGCCGGTCCTGCTGGCCGGGCAGGAGCGCTTTGCCGGGCAGATCGACCTCTATTCTTCCAGCCCCTTTTTCATCGAGGCGGTGCCCCTGGGGGTGGCCAAGGACCGCAGCCTTGCCGCCCTGCTGGACCGGATGGGCCTGACCCCCGCCAACCTGATGGCCTGCGGCGACGGGATGAACGACCGCTCCATGATCCGCTATGCGGGGGTGGGCGTCGCCATGGCCAACGCCGAAGGCCCGGTCAAGGCCGCCGCCAACTACGTCACCGCGGCCGACAACAACCACGACGGCGTCGCCGAGGCAGTCGAACGCTTTATTCTGCACTAACGAACGGAGGGAGAGCAGCACTATCATGCCGCAGCGCAATTTGGTCATTTTTGATTTGGAATGGAACATCGGCTACCATCCCCATACTTTCAACTACCACGGGGTAGAGCAGACTTTGCGGGGCGAGATCATCGAGATCGGCGCCGCCAAGATCGACGAGCACGGCAACGTCCTGGACACCTTTTCGATCCATCTGCGCCCCCGCATCTTCCGCAAACTGCAGCACCACATCGCCAAGGTCACCGGCCTGACCCAGGCCGACCTGGACAGGGGCGAGCCCATCCTGCAGGGGCTGCGCCGGTTCATGAAGTGGTGCGGCCCCGACGCCGAATTTGCCGAGTGGGGCCTGGACGACGTGCCGGTCCTCAAGCAGAACCTGTTTTTATGCAACCTGGACGAGAGCCATCCCACCGTCTGGTATAATCTGCAGCAGATCTTTCTCAGCCAGTACCCCCGCAAGGAGGGGGACGGCCTGACGCTGGAGAGCGTCGTCACCCGGCTGGGCCTGCCCACCGACCGCCCCTTCCACGACGCCCTGTCCGACGCGCTCTACACCGCGGACATCTGCCGCTGCATCGACCTGCCCCGCGGCCTGGCCGAGTACCCCACCGAGGAGGAGACCCTCCGCCAGAGCCTCTGCCCCGCCCCCGGCGACTACCGGGACTTCCGCCTCTGGGAGGGCTATGTGGAGCAGTTCGCCTGGCGCAGCGACCCCAAGATCCTCAGCGCCGCCTGCCCGGCCTGCGGCGCGGCCCTCGTCCCCGACGACGTCTGGCTCAAAAAGGGCAGCAACAGCTGGTACACCCTGGCCCAGTGCCCCCACTGCGCCTGCTCAGACAGCGAGGCCGGCCAGGGCGTGTTCCTGCGGTACAAGCTGGCCCGGCGGGACGGCCTGCACTGGACCTACGCCCGCTGCCTGCAGATGCCCACCGAGGAACTGCTGGCCAGATGGAACAAGCAGCGCCGCCAGCAGCTGGAACGGGTCAAGGCCATCGAGGCCCGCACCGAGGGCAAGACCGCCCGGGCTGCCGCCAAATAAACCGCATTTTTCGTCATTTTGGAACGGAACTTGACAGTTCGTTCACTGCTTTGTCATAATCTCGGGATATACTAAAGACAAATACGATAGGGCATACCCCAAATAGGAGGACGGTACATGGAAGAAACGCTGCTGTATTGGAGCAGTCAGATCACATCGCTGGAATTCTGGCAGCACCTGCTGGACAGTTTTGAAGGGCTGGGTCCGCTGGTGCCCATCCTGCTCGCGATGGTGGAATCCTTTGTGCCTCCCCTGCCCCTGATCGCCATTGTGGCTTTGAATGTGGCGGCCCATGGCCCGGTGATGGGCTTTTTGTACAGCTGGTGCGGCGTCGCCACCGGCGGCGCGCTGATGTTCACCTTCTGGCGGCGGGTGGTCAAGCGGTTCTTCTGGCGGCACGCCAGCAAGTACAAATGGTTCCGCCGCGCCCAGAAGTGGGTCAGCAACTGCGACACCTCGGCCCTGTTCACCCTGGCCATGCTGCCCTTCACCCCCACTTCCTTTCTGCACCTGACCTTCGGCATCTCCGATTTTGACGGCCGCCGCTACATCCTGACTTTGCTGGCCGGCAAGGCGGTGATGGTGGCCATGATGGCCGTTTTCGGCCAGTCCCTGACCAGCGCCATGGAGAACCCCCTCTACCTGCTGCTGGCCGTCGCCCTGTGGGTGGGGATGTACTTTGCCTCCAAGCTCTTTTGCCGCAAGCACAACCTCGATTGAGCCAATATATGAAACGATCCCGCACAGGCATGAAAACCCGTGCGGGATCGTTTTATTTTACCTGATTTACCCTTTGGGGCCGGCGCCGTGGCGCTGCTCCTCCGCGGCCAGCTCCCGGTCCAGAGCGGCCTTGCGGTTGTCCAGCAGCAGCTCCTTGTTGTAGCGGAAGTACCGCTCGCAGCCGTTTTCCGCAATAAAGGTGTGGGCGTCCGGCGAGACGGTCAGCTCGGTGACGAACACCACCATCTCCTGGCTCTCGCCAAAGGCGTCCTCCATAAAGTCGAAGGCGGCTTCCAGCGCGGCGGCAGCTTCGTCCTGGACCTTTTCCCGCTGGTCTGCCAACGCCTCGAAGTAGCCGCGCAGCAGCTCCAGCGCTTCCTGGGTGGCCGCGGCATGGGCCCGGCGCAGCTTGCCGGCCCAGTCCCGCAGGGCCGCCGCCACCCCCAGACGGTGGGCCAGGCCCGCCTTGTCCAGGGCGTCCGCCGCCCGCAGGCGGTCCGTCTCGGCTTCATAGTCCTTGATCTGCTGCTGCAGCAAGGTCTCCGGGTCGCCGGGCTCGGCGTCGGGCAGGGCGGCCAGGTCCTGCTTGAGCTGGCGCAGCATGGCGTAGCAGTCGTCCGCCACGGCGTTCTGCCGGCAGGACTCCGCAAAGCGGCTCTTGAGCCCGGCCAGCAGCAGACTGACCAGGGACAGCCGCTCGTCGAAGGGGGCGTTCAGCAGCCGGGCAAAGGCCGCCGGGCGGGGCTTGCCGGCCAGGATCTCCTCCACGCCGTAGTCGTCCCGGTACTTGTAATAGAGGTCCAGATAGGCGGCAAAGTCCTCGGCGATCTGCTTGTGCTGGAGGTACTGCCGGATAACTTCCTCGTCGGCCTGCATCCCCAGCGCCTCGTAGGTGTCCAGCAGGTTGGACAGGTCCTCCCAGCCGCGGGCGGTGACGAACTGGGTGCCCTCCACGTCGGCGTTGATCTGGTAGAAGTTCTGGGGGTGCAGTTCCAGATAACTCAGGATGGCCCCGTGGATGCTCACTTTGCGGGCGTATTCCCGCCAGGCGGGCAGGTCGGGCTCGATGTCCATCCGGCGGACGCGGTCCAGGGTGACGATGTCGAAATCCCGGACCGACTTGTTGTACTCGGGCGGGTTGCCTGCCGCCACGATCACCCAGCCCGCGGGCACCGCCTGGTTGCCGAAGGTCTTGCACTGCAAAAACTGCAGCATGGTGGGGGCCAGCGTCTCGGAGACGCAGTTGATCTCGTCGATGAACAGGATGCCCTCCTGCAGGCCGGTGGCCTCCATTTTTTCGTAGATCGAAGCGATGATCTCGCTCATGGTGTACTCGGTGACCGAGACGTCCCGGCCGCCGTAGTGCTTCTGCCGGATAAAGGGCAGGCCCACGGCGCTCTGGCGGGTGTGGTGGGTGATGGTGTAGGCCACCAGCGCCACCCCGCACTCCCGGGCGGCCTGCTCCAGGATCTGGGTCTTGCCGATGCCCGGCGGGCCCATCAGCAGAATCGGGCGCTGGCGCACCGCCGGGATGGCGTATTCCCCCAGGGCATCCTTGGCCAGGTAGGCTTTCACCGTCCGCTCGATCTCTTCTTTTGCGCGTTTGATATTCATAGCAAAACTCCTTACGAGTTGTTCAGATCCCGATACAGATCCTCGTCCTCATCCCAGGCGGCGGACAGGTCCGCCGGGGCCTGCGGGGGCGGGGTGAACTCGTCCTCGTCCAGCACCACCTTCATGGCCCAGGGGGGCACCCCGGCGTCGTCGAACTTGTCCCCCAAAAAGAGGAACGCCGCGTCGTAGGGCGGCCGCCGGGCCGGGTAGGTCCCCATCCCGTCGGTGAAGTAGAGCAGCCCCCGCAGGTTCTGGAACT
>ERZ1090861.1255-NODE-1255-length-13342-cov-8.192368_pt1 | contig 13342 bp, 13 predicted proteins | sample MGYA00478482_ERZ1090861 | MGnify/ENA primary metagenome ERZ1090861 (study PRJEB33644, sample SAMEA5815744) | chicken gut metagenome | biome: Chicken; feature: Gastrointestinal Tract; material: Caecum | place: Ireland | collected 2019-01-01 | study: A study of... | reverse complement strand
CACAAAAATTTAGAACAGAGCTTTATATTAAATATATATAATAAAGAAATTAATATATCTTTTAATTCAAATAATTTTATAAGTGGCAAGGATGAAAATGATAGCTCATTTCCCTACACTGCAACCATTTTACCAAAATTATGATATTTATAAAACCATTGAAATTTTAATTCTTGATTATTAAAAAATATTATGTTATCATATAGCTATGAAAAAAGCACTTATAGTATATGATGCCAACGCTGACCAAAATAGTTTTGAAGTTCAAACAAAGCTTCTTTTTGATGCGTCAAAGAAATTAGGCATAACATTAAACACAAAATCTAATGTAGATATTTACACAATTTTGAATAACAACAAAGTTAAAAGCTTTGAATCTTACGCAAATTATGATTTTGCACTATTTTTAGATGACGATGTTTGGCTAGCTAGAAATCTTGAAATGTTAGGAGTAAAGGTTTTTAATAATTCACGCGCTATAGATATTTGCGAGAACTGTGCAAATATGTATCAACAACTCATTAAATGCGGAGTTTCCATACCTAAAACTGTAATTCTTCCTGCCGCACTAACAACATATTCACCATCAACAATTCGCCCATTTATAGACCAAGCAATAGACGATTTAGGACTTCCAATAATAATTAAACAATGGTTTGGAGATTTGGGCAGAGGTGTGCATTTAGCTAAAACTCGCGAGCAAGCCTATGAAATTGTGGATAGATTTGAAGGAAAAGAACTCCTTTTTCAAGAGTTTATTTCTGAGGCCAGTGGAACAGATATAAGAATGTATGTAGTTAAAAACAAAGTTCTTGCCTCTCTTAGAAGAACTGCTGGCAAAGAGGACTTCCGTTCTAACACAAATTTTGGTGGCGTTATGGAAAAACACATTCCAACCTTTGTTGAACAGAAGCTAGCCCTAGACGCCTGCAAAGCTGTTGGATGTGAGTTTGGAGTTGTGGATATTTTAAAGAGTATAAACGGCCCAGTGGTGTGCGAAGTAAACACAAGTGCAAACATACAATATTTCCATGAAGTGTCCGATTTTAATATAGCGGAGCAAATTTTAAAATCTTGTAGAAAATAAAAACTTTAAGCAGAGAACGCTTAAAGTTTTTTTAATGTAACTTGTTTCTAAAAAGCCATTTGGAAAGATTTTTTTGATACCCCATTCCCTCCTCGCATTTTTGTCAAGCAAAATTAAAAGTTTTTTGTTAATTAATTTATTTGACAAAATAATTCTGCTTTGTTAGCATATTTTTATGAAGGAAAACATAACCATACATGAAACTGCAAGCATAAAATTTGAACGCATTGGTGACGCCTACTCTAAATTTTCTACAGATACAAATAAGGTGCTGGATGACAGCGCTGGCGCTTATATTAGCGAAAGTTTTAAAGATATGAAACAAAGAAGCAATAAAACGCTTGAAATATATTTAGATGAAGCCTGCAATGATGAAGAAAAATTAGAGTGCAAAAAAGCTATAAAACGCTACTTTTTAAATGATTATAACGACTTTAAAGAAGAAAACTTAAAGCTATCCGTTATCTCTTTTGCTCTACTTTTAATAGGAATTGTACTTATTGGCATTCTTATTTTCTTAGAGAGAATATCCGCGCCTTATGCCATAACTTTAATTTTAGAAATAATCGCTTGGGTATTCGTTTGGGAGTTTGTTGATGTGTTTGTGTTTTCACGCTTTACTAATAGAATGAAGATGAATAGAATTAAAAAAATTTTGGATGCTGAAATAGTTTTTAAAGATAATTTTGTGAAATAAATGGGAAAAATTAATAAAAAATACTTAAATAACGATAATTTAGACTTAAAAAGTCTAATTTCTGACGATGAAAAAATATTGTGGCAAGGAAAACCTAACTCAAAATCTTATTTTTGGGCTAAGTTTTTTAGTATGTTTAAAATAGTTGTTATTTGGCTTGTTTTCGACTTAACTTTTTTAGGGCTAATAATAGGTTTTAATGCATTTAGCCAAATGCCATTGTTTGTTAGTATTTTTATTGTAATATTCTTTATATTGCATTTAACCCCAGTATGGTTATGGATTGCAAGATTAATTCGTGCAAAAAAAGATTGTGAAAATATAGAGTACATTATAACCTCAAAGCGTATACTTTCTAAAACTAAACAAAACGGCGTTAGTGTGGACAGTATATATTATAAAGATATAAAGGAAGTAAATTTGAATATAACTTGGCTTGATAGAAGATATAAGGTTGGAGATATTTATATAACTAGTCAAACAAAAGTGCTTGTTTTAGAGGATATTTCATCACCTTTTGAAACCATTTCCCTCATTCAAAATATTACTAACAAGTTAAATACAGAAGTTAAATTAAATTAATAATTTTAAAAGTGCATAATTTTTTGAATTTTGAGCAAAATATACAAAATTTGCAAAAGCTTTGCGTAATCGTTTTGGAAATTAAAAAATATCTTGTATACTAGCTCTAGTTCAAAAAAATTAGGAGGTAATTATAACATGAACAAATTAACAAAAGGTATCGCACTTGGTGCAATGGCACTTGTGTCTTGCGCTACACTCGCCGCTTGCGGTGGTCCAAGAGTTCTTTGGGAGTCAGATTTTTCAAATGGAAATGGTGAAGTATTTGGAATTTATGGTGAGATTGTTGAAAACAACGACAATACCATCACATTAAAACCAGAAATAAACAACACTAAATCTACAGCTGGAAGCACATATTTTGGAGAAACAGACAAAAACTACGATTGGGTTGAAGGCGGAATGGCTGTAAACTTCAAAGTATATGTAGACAGTGAAGCTTTAACAAACGGAGAATACACAGTTTGGAGCTTAGCTTTAAATGAGAAGTATGTTATTGAAGCAGATGAAGCTACAGGAACAGAAGCTTCTGAAGATATCAACTATTTAACAGAACTTCCTGTATTCTTTGTTGGAACAAATGATGGTGTTAAATTCATCTATAGCGAAACAGGCGTTGACCAAGACGACTATGTAGCTCTTGTAAACACAGATGAAGCTGTTACTCTTTCAACAGGCTACTACACTGTTGGTTACGATTTTAACACTGATACAGACGGCACTGTTAAAGTTACAGTTACACTTAAAGACAACGGCGGAAAAGAAGTTTATAGATCAGCAGACAACGAATTCAATGTTATTGATTCCACACAATATGACGGAGTTGTTTCAGAGGATATGATCACTGGTTTAAGATACCTATGGTGCGTTAGAACTACTCAAGATGTAAAAGTTCAATCAGTTCAAGTTACAGAATAAATTAAAAGATCACTAGCTTAAGCTAGTGATTTTTTTAACTGCCTAAAATTAAGGCAGTTTTTTATTTTAGAAAGTTTAAATTTTTATAGTCAAAATTTTGAGCTTCATTTAAGCCTACAATAAAGCCATTTGCTATAAAATTATTGGTAGATAGTTCAAGGCTAAAATAGTGAACGCACCTTTTATAACATTTGTGCTCTATAAGCCTCACTTCACTGCCGTCCGCTTTTAAAATATGTTCGCCTATCTCACAGTTTTCTAAAAAGTCAAAGCCTTGTTTTTCAATGCTAAATACCTTAACTTTTCCCACGGTCTTTAAAAAAGAATTGTCAGAAAATGTCCACTTATCAAAAGATGGATGCACCTTTATTTCTTTCAAAGCATCACTATCTGTCACCTTCACAGGAATAAGTTCCAAACTATTTGCATCAATAGAAAGCACAAAAGTTTCGGGCTTAATTCTATCAAGCCTCCTAAGTTTTTTATTACCAAGTAGCACTCGGGTTTCCCCTGTGAAGGAAAAGTTCGGACCTACAGCATTTAAAATTTTTTCTTCCTCTTTCATAATCATCTCCTTAATTATTTTGTCTTTTGATTTAAGTTTTATACTTATAACTTATGAATACAAATCAATTATAGTAAATTATTTGGGGTTTTACCTAACGGACTTTCGTATTTTTGCAAAAAAATAAAAAAAATAGGCAAAAACCTATTTTTGTAATTATAAAATTAGTTTATTTATCAGCAATGATAATAAATTTATAATAAATTTTTTATTTCTCTTTCTGCAGAAACTGGGCTATCTGAAGCATGCAAAACATTTGCAGTCTTAGTAAGCTCTTCAAAGTCTTCATCGCTCAAGGCTTTAAAAGCTTCTCTATTTAATGCAAACTTTGGCCTTATTACCTCTTTTACTAAAGCACGCGTTCTTGTAATAAAGTCTTCTTCACTCTCATCTTTTAAAGAGGAAACTAACATAGTTATTGTATTTGGGACAAACTTATAAATGCCTTTAACATCACCTTGTGTCATATATCTTACAAGTCCGTCATAAAAGCTCTTGCCTTTATGTTCCTCGTAGTGCACTTCAATCTTATCTAGTGGCAAAACGCCCTCTTTGAATTTTTCTATCTTTATTTCATTTTGAGCTAAAATAGCTTTTAACTCATCAAATTTGTCTACAAAACCTGGTTTTAAAATAAATAGTGAATATGTTTTCATTTTTCCTCCTAATTCCCTGCTTTTTCAAGTTTTCTCTTTTGATCTTCGCGCTGAAGTTCGTTAGACATCTCTTCTATATCTCCATCTAAAAAGTCGTCCATATTATAGATGCTATAATTTATTCTATGGTCTGTTATTCTTCCCTGTGGATAGTTATATGTTCTTATTCTTTCACTTCTATCACCAGTACCCACTTGACTGCGCCTGTTTTCTGCGTACTCTTTATCTTGTTGGGTCTTATAGTAATCGTAAAGCTTAGATTTTAAAATGCTCATAGCTCTTTCTCTGTTTTTTATTTGAGAGCGTTCATCTTGGCAAGCTACTACAATTCCTGTTGGAAAGTGAGTTATTCTAATAGCACTATCCGTTTTGTTTACATGCTGTCCGCCAGCTCCACTACTTCTGTATGTATCTATTTTGATATCCTTTTCATTGATTTCAAAGTCTACATCTTGAACTTCTGGAAGTATGGCAACTGTTACTGTGGAAGTGTGAACTCTACCTTGTGTTTCCGTTTCTGGCACGCGCTGAACGCGATGGACGCCACTTTCATACTTTAAGAACTTATACGCATTTTTGCCTTTAATTAAAAATACAGCTTCCTTTATGCCACCAAGTTCCGTTTCTGAAACATCTATCATCTCTACAGTCCAGTGTTTGCGTTCTGCAAAGCGGGTGTACATCTTCATGAGCACAGCGCCAAAAAGTGCGGACTCCTCGCCACCTGCTGCCGCACGAATTTCTACAATAACATTGCTTTCATCATTTTCATCTTTAGGAAGAAGTAAAACTTTTATTTCCTCTTCAAGCTCTTCTATCTTCTTTTTAGTTTCAAAAAGGTCTTCTTCAAAGAGCTTTTTCATATCGTGGTCCTTTTCTTCAGCTATAACCTTTTCTTCCTCTTCTTTTTCCTTTACAAGTTTTTCAAGCTTATCATGAGCTAAGGCTATATCTTCTATTGAATTTCTTTCCTTAACAAGTTTTTTCCACTCGTTATTATCTGCAATAATTTCTGGCTTCGCTATAAGCTCGGTTAGCTCATCATAGCGCTTTTTTATCTTACTAGTTTTATCAAGCATATTAACCTCTTTCTATAATTATAACTCTCTGTACCCCAGAATAGTCTTTTACTATTCTAACACTAAATTTGTTTTTTGAAAACAGTTTTTTTACGCTTTTTTCCTGCCCTTTGCCAATTTCTAATAAAATCTTACCTTTTGGGGCTAAAAATGCCTCTATTTCTTCGCTAAGTTTTCTATAAAAATATAGCCCGTCCTCCCCGCCGTCAAGCGCGATATGAGGATCATAATCTTTAACTTCTCTGTCTAGTGTTTTAATTTCATCACTTTTTATATATGGAGGGTTACAAGTAATTACATCAAATTTTTTGCCCTTTTTTATATTATTGAATAAATCGGATACTAAAAAATTTACTTTAACCTCATTTATTTCAGCATTCAATTTAGCTACTTTTAAAGCCTCTTCGCTTATATCTGAAGCTATAACCTTAGCGTTAGAATTTTTTGCTATACTAATTGCAATGGCTCCGCTTCCTGTAAACATATCTAAAACCTCAAGTTTTTCCTTTCCAATCAACTTTAAGGCCTCTTCTACTAAAATTTCAGTTTCTTTCCTTGGGGTTAAAACATCTCTGTTTACCTTAAATGGCAAGCCATAAAACTCCGTTTTACCAAAAATTTTATCTATGGGTTCGCCTTTTACGCGTCTTTCTAAAACTCTTTGAATTTGTTTATAGTCCGTTCTAGAAATTTGAGTTAAAAGCTTAATTTCCGCCCTATTTTTATTTAAAACGCTTGCAATTAGCCAGTCAGCTTCTGCAACATCTTCTATGCCAGCCTTTTTTAATCTCTCTTTAACCTCGGAGTAGCAAAGAGAAAATGCTACATTACCACCTTGGCTATCTTCGTTTATAATCTCTCTTCTTATGTTCTCTAACATTAAATTCCCCTCACTGAGTGCAGTGTTTGCTGTTTGAAGTTCTGTGCTAGCGGGCTTTGCTGTAACAAAAAAGCTGGTTACAAGAATAGCCCATTTAATTTTATTAAAATATCTATCAAATAGATATAAAAGTTCATAACTAAGCATTGCAATTAGCGCAAAGATTGCAATATTTACAAACGCCTTTAGCCACACAGAAACTTCTATACCTAGTAGTGATACCACAAAATAATTTAAACTCCAACAAAAAACAATGAAATTTAAATAATTTGTTGCCCTGTGCATTTTAAATTTGGTTTGCCCATTTAAAGCAATATTTCCAGCAGAATTAAATTTATATAGTGCTCTCATTGAGGAAAACGAGTATAAAAATAATAGTAACAAATAAAACATTGCCACTTTTACTATGGAAATAATTAGTTTTTTTACAAATAAAGATAGGCTTGCTCCAGACAATAGATAGCCTAAATGCGTTGGAACTATGCCAAGAAGTATTACAGCCAAAAATATGGCTAGTAAAAACGCCACTACTCCAAAAATGTAACTAGACTTAATGTTTAAACTATCCGACATCTTTTGATTTAGTTTTGGCACTGGAGTGTTTTTAAAACTTAAGTATAACCCCCAGAAAAAGTAGTATGTGCCAAAAATTAAGTATTCTAACCCTCTTAAAAATGGAATTTTATAGTGCAGAATGGGCTTATATTTTGTTTTAAAACTCTGCACAAAAATAGAGCCGTTGTTTTTTACCAAACACAGCACTGCATTATTTTGTACAAAGCATAAATTTCCATTAAAGCATGGAAAGATAAAAGAATTCACATAAAAATTATAGCCACTTTTCACACTATCTAAACTAAAGATTTTATATAGTTTTACTTGAAATAGCTTAATTTTTATGCTAAAATAATTTTAAGGAGTAATTATGAAAGTTAAAGGTGGTTTTTTAATGTATTTGCTTGCTTTCCTTGGAATTATTGTAGGCGTTATACTTATTTTATTATGCATTATGATATTCAGCCCTGGAACAAGCATTTTTGGTTTGGAATGGATTAGCAAAAACACTACTGGAACTTACGCTTCTTATGAAGACTATTTTAAAGAAATTTCAAACTATGATACAGTGGTTATAAATTCATTGCATAACGACCCAAATGGCAACAATGTTGGCTATGGTTACTATAATGTTGATATAAGGGTTGGTGTTAGAGATGCAGTAAACTCTAATATAGTGATTGAAAATATGATTCAAGGTTTAGTTAAAACTTCTGATAAAACTGAGTTTAATGTTAGTTTTAATGAAGAACAAGTAGACGGCGCTAACTGGCTTTATGTAAATGTAGTGCAAGCTAACACTTGGCTTGCAAGCACTAGCGCTTGTAAAATTACATTAAATATTCCAGCTAGCCAAGATATTTCTAACACAAACTTCATTGTAAACACAGGTAGCGGTTCCATAGATTTTGGCGGAAGTGCGGGCAGAGATTCCGATCCTGTTGCGTTAAGAACTAAAAGTATTACTGCAACCTCTACAAGCGGTTCTATAGTTATGCAAGAGCTTACAACAGCTTCTGAATCTATAAACTTAAAAACGGGCTCTGGCAGAGTTAATATATATCCTGAAACACTAACTACTGGAACTATTACAATAGAATCTGAATCTGGAAGAATTATTCTTCCAAGCGAGATAAATACCTCAACTTTAACCTTAGTTACAGATAAGAGCACAATTGACGGCGGAAATGTAAATGGTAATCTTACACTAGATACTAAAATGGGCGTTGTAAGATTAGGAAACATAAACGGCAATGTTATAGGCACGGAAAAACTTAACGGAACAGATATTAGGTTAAATAATGTTTCTGGTGAGCTTGGAATACCTCAAGCAACAAGCGTTATTCTTGAAGCGAATAAGGTAGACGGCTTTGTAAACATTGTAACAGAAGGCGGAAGAATTTATATCGGTTCAGAAGAGGAAGGTCTATCTTCAAGGGCTAACATCTCCACCACTTCTGGTGAAATTAAGGTGTTTGTTCCAAGCACAAACAATCAGTTAATTAATTTAACTACAACTAGCGGAAGAATTACAGCTTATATAGCAACCTCTAATGGCCATAAAAACATAACAACGGAAAATGGCTCTATAGATGTAAAACTAGCTCAAAGTACATCCTACGACCTAATTAGCGAAACAAAAAATACCACTTCCCTTCTTTGGGATGAAACAGAAGTAAATAATGATATAGTTTATAGAGAATTGCGCGGAACGGATGAGTTTACAAACAGCATTTTAAAAATAAAATCTAATACTGGAAAAGTGGAAATAGAAAGGCTTACAGAACTTGCTTTTAACTAGTTCCAATAAGCGTTACAAGCGTTGAGTGCACCTGTTGCACCAACGCTTTTATTTGTTTTATCTCATCTTTAGTTTTATTTTTTGCAAGTTCCATAGCAATTGCAGTTCCTGCAAGGGCAATTTCCTCCGAATTCATGCATTTCATATAATAATTTATATTCAAATTGAATAAAATTGTTTTAAAGCCTTGATTTTTTATTTTAAATGCGTTAAACTATTTAAAGCTTAATTGTTTGTAATAGCTAAGGCTATACGCCAAAGCGTTTTAAATATTTTTTAAAAGGGAAATAAATTCTTTATGATGTTTAAAAACTCCATAAAGCTTTTAATGGCTAATTTTGCCACAGTTTGGAAACTTCTGGTCTATAAAATTTTAGTACTTGGAATTGTAACAGGTCTATTTTTTATCGGCTTTTCATTCGTTAGAGGAATGGACTCGTTTTTAGCTTTTTGGGACTCCGTTATCTCTTTTATCTTCTCTTTTAATGTTGGCGCTAGTATATTAGAACTATTACAAGCAGGGCTTAACATCTTTCAAGAGTTTTTTGTTTTTGCCCTAGACCTTGCAGTAAACGGCACGGGAATATTTATACTTTATATATTTATTTTCCTAATCTTGCTTCCATTTTTATGGAGGCTTTCCGACATCCCTACTGGGGAAACCTTATATGGCTATATGGCTAGCCTTACAAAATATAGCTTTGTTGGAGCTATGATCCGAAAGCTTGGCACATCCTGCCTCTATAGTCTTTTAAACCTTGCAATAATGCTTCCAATAAATTTTGCTATAATAGCAGGCTTTTATGGCATTTTAACGCTTGTTAGTTTTGGTGGCTTTACGGCAATTTTGGTTCCATTTTTAATCTTTATATATATATCCGCTCTAGCAGGGTTAAAAATGGCTTTCTTCTCAGGTTGGATGCCAGCGTGTGTTGTTTTTAACTGCAATGTAGTTAAGGGCTTAAAACTTGGCTTTAAGGCTGTCATGAGAAGGTTCTTTAAAGTGCTTTCTACCTCAATTATTATTGTAGCAGTAATACTTGCTATAAACTTACTTTTCGGAAGTTTCTCATTTATAATAACAGTGCCATTAGGCTCTATGATAGTGCTTGTATTCCAAATGGTTATGTTCTTTGGAAGCCAAGGTATGAGATATTATGTAGATCTAGACACAATACTCTCACCTAAAAAGCTTGAACAGACAGATAAACTTAAAAAAGTTAAAGATTTAATTTAGTTTTAAATTCAATTTAAAAGTTTAAAGCCACCTTTAAAGCGTGGCAAATTATTTATGTGATTAAAAGGAGTAAAAAATGAACGATGAAGAAATTTTCAACGCAAATGTTGAAAAAAAGACAAGAACTAAAATTTTACAAAGAAAAGTAGCGCCTAAACCTCAGAAGCAAGTTAAACCAAATGAAGCACCTAAGGCACCAGTTGAAACAGTGATCCCTGAGGTAAAAGAAAGTAAGGGCAAAAAAGTGAAAATTACATTCCTAGGCGGAGTTGGTGAAATTGGCAAAAACATGACAGCCTTTGAAACAGACAACGAGATGATTGTTGTGGACGCTGGAATGACCTTCCCTGGTGAAGATTTGCCTGGCGTTGACGCCGTTGTGCCAGATATAACCTACCTTATTGCCAACAAGAAAAAGCTTAAGGCTATAATTTTAACCCACGGCCATGAGGATCACATTGGAGCTCTTCCTTTTGTGCTATCCGATTTAAATGTTCCAATCTATGGCACTAGGCTTACATTAGCTCTTGTTGAAAATAAACTAAGAGAATACCCTAAAATAAAAGCAAAGATGGTAACAGTTAAGCCTAAAAATGTGTTAAGGCTTGGTGATTTTACAGTTGAATTTATAAAGGTCAGCCACTCTATTGCAGGAAGTTTAGCGCTCTGCATTGGCACACCAGCGGGCAACATTATTCACACAGGCGACTTCAAGATAGATTTCCAACCAATAGACGGAGAAATGACGGACTTAATTCGCTTTGGCGAACTAGGAAAGCGCGGGGTTAGTTTGTTGATGTGTGAAAGCACAAATGTGTGCAGAAAAGGCTATTCTATGAGCGAATCTAGCGTTGGTAAGGAGCTTGAAAACATCTTTAAAGCTCACCCAAATAATAGGCTTATTGTTGCTACCTTTGCTTCCAACATTCACCGCTTGCAACAAATAATGAACCTTGCAGAAAAATATAAAAGAAAGATAGCCTTCACTGGTAGAAGCATGATAAATGTTTCCGAAGTTGCACTTAAGATTGGTGAGCTATTCTTTGATAGAAACAACATTATAGACATAGATAAAATAGATAAATACGCAGATAATGAGTTATTAATATTAACAACTGGAAGCCAAGGCGAACCTATGAGTGCCCTCACCCGCATGGCAGCTGGTGAATTTAACAAAGTTCAAATTGGTGATAACGACTGCATAATTATTTCCGCCTCACCTATCCCAGGTAATGAGAAGAGCGTGTATAATGTTATAAACCAACTTTTCAAAAAGGGAGCAGATGTAATCTATGATGAACTTGCCGATGTGCATGTATCTGGACACGCTTGTCAAGAGGAAATTAAAACTATTCACGCACTTACAAAGCCAAAGTTCTTTATACCAATTCATGGTGAATACAGGCATTTAAAGCAACATAAAGAACTTGCTATGAACATGGGTATGAATGCTCGTGACATAGTTATAGCCGACCTAGGAATGCAGGTTGAACTCTCACAAAACTATATCAAGCAACTTGGCTATACTAAGGCAGGCATTAGGCTTGTGGACGGCATTGGCGTTGGTGACCTTGAAAGTTCTGTGCTTCGTGAGCGTAAACAGCTCTCTGAAGATGGTTTTGCAATTGCTGTAATAAATGTTTCAGGCACAGGAGATGTAATTGGCGACCCATTTGTCATCACAAGAGGTGTTGTATACAACGATGAAGCTGATAGCTTTGTAAGCGACCTTAAAACAAATCTTCAAGTATTTATGAAAGGGCTAGATGTAGCAAACACAGAGCCAAGCCTTCTTAAAAACGAAGTAAGAAAATATATGTCTAATTTCATATTCAAACGCACAAAAAGGCGCCCGATGACCCTTGCCATCGTGCTTGTGGACTAAAATGAATTTAGAAGAATTAAGAGCCTACGCTGAAGAAAGACTTATACCAATACTAAGGCCACCAACGGAAAAAGTTTTAATTTCACTTTTAAAAAGTGAAAAACCTAAAACTGTGCTTGAAATTGGCACTGCCATTGGCTATTCTGGCAGTGTGATACTTAAAAACTCTAATGCTCATCTAACTACTATAGAGTTAAACGAAGAGCGCTTTACCTTTGCAAAAAATACCTTTGAAAACTTTAATTTAACAGATAGAGTTACACAAATTTTAGGTGATGCAAATTTAGTAATAAAAACTCTATACCAAGAATTTGATTTTATATTTTTAGATGGACCTAAAGGTCAATATTTAAAAGAACTACCCGACCTTTACAAACTTCTTTCCAGCACAGGTACGCTATTTGTAGATGACATCTATTATCATGGCTGGGTTAAAGGCGATGCCTACCCCGCACACAAACATAGAACAGCCATTTTAAGGCTCAGAAAATTTATAGCTGAATGTAAAGAGCTTTTTCCTAGCCTCACCTTGCTTGATGATGGTGACGGAATTATGATAGCTAAAAAATTGAATATAAATAAAAAGACTACAGAGTATTGAAATCACCCGCAAAGGTTACTTCAAGCTTTGTAGTCTTTTTTATTTAAAATGATATTTTAAAGCAAGGACGAGCGGCATAAGTATTAGATAAGGTTGGCGAATTACCAACAATACAATCATAATCCACATTCAAAGCCTGATCTCCCCTATCATCAAATGCCCCTCTCAACCAATAGTCATCTCCGAAAGATGCGGTCATACTAATAGGAACTATATAATCTAAATACCCATTTTCATCTCGAAAGTTTTCTACACCAGATGTTTTATATAACTCATACGCAGAAATAAGCCAAAATTTATCGCTTGTTGTAATTGGTATTTTGTCATTAAGTATATCACTATACTCAACATCAGGAAAATCTTCATAACTATAAATATCATTCGAGGAAAATACACCTTTCTTATATAAATCTTCTAATGTCCTACCCTCAATTGCATTGTAAATTTGGCTTTCATCTATATTGAAAAGTTTGATAAAATCTGTTTCCTCATTTCCAACTATAAATTTTCTTACATCACTAGCAGCATAATCGGGTGGCAACACCCCTACATATTCATCAGTTCTTTCTGGAGGGATAGAAGTATATAAAACATTTTCAAGATAGGAGTAGGTGTTAAACACACTGTCGCTCATCCTTAAAAGGAACACACTTGTAGCATAATATCCAACTTCCCAAATAATTTGTATAGCAAAATTATTTAAAATAATTATCCATTGTTTTGAAGTTAATTTTGAAAAATTAAATTTTAAAATATTTATTTTTATTTTTTTGTTTTTTAATAACGCAAAATATGAATA
>ERZ1090861.1254-NODE-1254-length-13353-cov-7.126109_pt1 | contig 13353 bp, 17 predicted proteins | sample MGYA00478482_ERZ1090861 | MGnify/ENA primary metagenome ERZ1090861 (study PRJEB33644, sample SAMEA5815744) | chicken gut metagenome | biome: Chicken; feature: Gastrointestinal Tract; material: Caecum | place: Ireland | collected 2019-01-01 | study: A study of... | reverse complement strand
AGCTGGATAAGTTCTCCAAGGTCGACGCGGTCATCAACATCGACATCGACCTCTCTCTGCTGATGGACCGCCTGTGCGGCCGCCGCGTCTGCAAAGACTGCGGCGAAAGCTACCACGTCAACTTCCTCGGCGGCAAGACCACCTGCGAAAAGTGCGGCGGCGAGCTGTACCAGCGCAAGGACGACAACGAAGAAACGGTCGGCAACCGCCTCAAAGTGTACAACGAGCAGACGGCGCCCCTCATCGATTATTATACGAAGAAGGGCGTGCTGCGCAACATTGACGGCGTCGGCACCATCGACGAAGTGTTCGCCCGGATCTGCGCCGTTCTCGGCAAGTAAGGCGGAGCGTTCGCGGTATGATCCTGGTCAAGACGGAAAGCGAAATCGATCGGATGCGCGAACCGTGCGCCATCGTGCGCGACACGCTTGTCTTTGTCGGTTCCAAAGTCCGGCCCGGCATCACCACCGGCGAGCTGGACGCCCTGGCCGACGAATACATCCGTTCGTGCGGCGCGATCCCTTCCTGCAAGGGTTACTGCGGGTATCCCGCGGCCATCTGCGCCTCCGTCAACGAAGAGATCGTGCACGGCATCCCCGGCGGGCGCGTCCTGCGCGAAGGGGATATCGTCAGCATCGATCTGTGCGCGTATAAAAACGGTTTTCACGGCGACGGCGCCCGCACCTTTGCGGTGGGCAGCGTCGACGCCGAAAAGCAAAAGCTCATCCGCGTCACCGAAGAATGTTTCTGGCAGGGCATCGAAAACCTGCGCGCGGGCACGCCGCTGTACGACATCGGCGCCGCGGTGCAGAAACACGCCGAAGAAAACGGTTTTTCGGTCGTGCGCGAGTTCGTGGGCCACGGCATCGGGCACGAAATGCACGAAGACCCGTCCGTCCCCAACTTCGGCAAGCGCGGCACGGGCGTGCGCCTCAAAGAGGGCACGGTGCTGTGCGTCGAACCGATGATCGTCGCCGGATCGCGCGCGCTGCGCGTGCTCGACGACGGCTGGACGGCCGTCACGCAGGACAAAAAGCCGGCCGCGCATTACGAAAACACGGTCGTCATCCGCCGGGACGGGGTCGAGATCCTCACCCTTTGAGCGGTCGGCCGCGAGAGATCAGTATGAAAGTGCAGGAACCGATCCGGGGCGGTGCGGCGCAGAGCCTCGCCGGCAGAGATAAAGGCAGGTTGTATCTGATCGTGGGGGTGCAGGGCGAATGGCTCTTCCTCTCCGACGGAAAGTACCGCCCGGCCGAAACCCCGAAGAAGAAAAACAGAAAGCACGTCCGCCTGCTGCCGCATTTCCACCCGGAGATCGCCGCCCGGCTGGACGAAGGCAAAGACGAAAACAGCGCGATCCGCGCGGCGCTCAAAGCGCTGTGACGCGCGCGGGCGGCCGTTTGCCCGCCCGAACAAGCAAGGGCGCGCCCCAGGCGGTGCGACAAATGTTTATCGGAGGAAGCATCAGTGTCCAAAGACGACGTCATCGAAACGGAAGGCAAAGTCATCGAAGCGCTGCCGAATGCAACGTTCCGCGTGCAGCTTTCCAACGGGCATACCATCACGGCGTACATTTCGGGCAAGCTGCGCATGAATTACATCCGCATCATCCCCGGCGACACCGTCAAGCTGGAAATGAGCCCGTACGATCTCACCAAGGGCAGGATCACCTGGCGTAGCAAGAGCTGATCGCTTCGCGCCACCAAACGGACAATCATCAATTCGGAGGAAATCAAAATGAAAGTCAGACCGTCTGTCAAACCCATGTGCGACAAATGCAAAGTCATCAAGCGCAACGGCAAAGTTATGGTCATCTGCTCCAAAAACAAGAGCCATAAGCAGCGCCAGGGCTGAAAAAGCGAAAACAATTTCACGCGCGGGCAGCTCCCGCACATTCCGAATTTCAGCGGAAGCGCGCGCCTGAACCGATCATAAATACCAAATACGAAAAATCCAAACGGAGGTCAAAAGGAACATGGCACGTATTGCGGGTGTGGATTTACCCAGAGAAAAACGTGTAGAAATCGGTCTTACCTATATCTATGGGATCGGTCTGACCACGTCCAAAAAGATCCTCGAAGCGACGGGCATCAATCCCGACACGCGCGTCAAAGATCTGGACGAGAACGACGTTTCCAAATTGAGAGAATACATCGACCACAATTACCATGTGGAAGGCGAGCTGCGCAGCGAAGTCAACCTCAACATCAAACGCCTGATGGAGATCGGCTGCTACCGCGGCATCCGTCACAGAAAGGGGCTGCCCGTCCGCGGACAGAGCTCCAAGCGCAACGCGCGCACGAGGAAAGGTCCTCGCCGCACCGTCGCGAAGAAGAAGAAATAAGCGAGGAGGGCAAGAGAAATGGCAGCAACCAAAAAGGCAGCGCAGACACGGCGCCGCAAAGAGCTGAAAAAAGTAGACAAAGGTCAGGCGCATATCCAGTCCTCGTTCAACAACACGCTGGTCACCATCACGGATATGAACGGCAACACCATCTCCTGGTCGAGCGCGGGCAGCCTCAACTTCAAGGGTTCGCGTAAGGGCACGCCGTTCGCGGCGCAGATGGCGGCCGATACGGCCGCGCGTGCCGCCAAAGAGCACGGCCTCCGTTCGGTCGAGGTCTACGTCAAGGGCCCGGGCGCGGGCAGAGAGTCCGCCATCCGCGCGCTTGCCGCCGCCGATCTCGAGATCACGATGATCACCGACGTTTCGCCCATCCCGCACAACGGATGCCGGCCCCCCAAACGCCGCAGAGTATAAGGAGTTAAGGAGAAACAACCATGGCAACATACAGAGATTCCAAATGCCGCCTCTGCCGCAGAGAGGGCGCAAAGCTCTTTCTGAAGGGCGATCGGTGCTATTCTTCCAAGTGCGCGTTCGAAAAGCGTCCCACGCCCCCGGGTGCGCACGGCGCCGGCCGTAAAAAGGTCTCCGAGTACGGCCTGCAGCTTCGCGAAAAACAGAAGACCAAGCGCATCTACGGCGTGCAGGAAGGCCAGTTCCGCAAGTATTACGAAATGGCCGACCGCATGAAGGGCATCACGGGCGAAAACATGCTCTCCCTTCTCGAACGCCGCCTCGACAACGTCGTGTACCGCATGGGCATCGGCGGCTCGCGCGCGCAGGCGCGTCAGCTGGTCAACCACGCGCACTTCACCGTGAACGGGCGCACGGTCAACATCCCTTCGTACATCGTCAAGGCCGGCGACGTCATCGCCGTTAAAGAAAACCGCAAAAAGGACAAATATTTCGAGCAGATCAAGGCCATGAAGGTCGGCAACATGCCGCAGTGGCTCGAGTTTGACCCCGAAAAACTGGAAGGAAAGGTTCTCGCGCTTCCGAAGAGGGAAGACATTGACAGTCAGATCGCAGAGCATATGATTGTCGAGCTGTACTCCAAGTAAGCTCCGGCGCTTGGACAAGGAGGTAAATACCCATGATCGAAATGGATATGCCTAAGATCGACGTGGAAGAAAACGAGGCGAAAAGCTATGCGAAAATCGTCGTCGAACCGCTCGAAAAAGGCTTCGGTCTCACGATAGGAAACTGTTTGCGCCGCATCCTGCTTTCCGCGCTTCCGGGCGCGGCGGTGCAGGGCGTCCGGTTCTACCCGGACGGATTGGTCAAACACGAATTTTCGGCCATTCCGGGCGTCAAAGAAGACGTCCCCGAGATCATCCTCAACCTGAAAACGCTCGCCATCCAGACCGCTTCCACCGACAAAGATTACGTCAAAACGCTGCACATCTGCAAAGAAGGCCCCGTCACGATCACGGGCGCCGACCTGGAACAGGACGCAGAAGTCGAGATCATCAACAAAGATCAGTACATCTGCACCGTCGACGAGGGCACCAAGATCGACATGGAAGTCACGGTCGGCCGGGGCAGGGGCTATAAGGGAGCCGGTTCCAACAAAAACCATCCCATCGGCTACATCCCCGTCGATTCCATCTACACGCCCGTCAAAAAAGTCAACTACAACGTCGAAAGCACGCGCGTGGGGCAGAGCATCGATTACGACAAGCTGATCATGGAAGTGTGGACGAACGGCGCCTTCTCCGCCAAAGAGATCGTGTCGCTGGCCGCGAAGATCATGCAGGATCACATCGGCCTGTTCGTCAACCTAAGCGATTCCATCAAGGGCATGGACATCCTCGTCAAAAACGAGGACGACAAGCAGCAGGTGCTCGCCATGGCCATCGAGGATATGGACCTCTCCGTCCGTTCCTACAACTGCCTCAAACGCGCGAACATCCACACCATCGAAGATCTGACCAAAAAAACCGAGGAAGAAATGCTCAAAGTGCGCAACCTCGGCAGAAAGTCGCTGGACGAGGTCATTCTCAAACTCGAATCCTACGGGCTTTCATTAGAAAAAAAGGAGGACTAACATCATGCCGGGAAAATTGGGCAGAACCAGCGAACAGCGCATCGCCATCCTTCGCAACCAGGCTTCCTGCCTTCTCTGGTACGGAAAGATAGAGACGACGAAGGCCCGCGCCAAAGAGCTGCAATCCTACGTCGAAAAGATCATCACCGCCGCCGTCAACACCTATGACGACACCATCGAAAGCACCAAGGTCGTCACCGAAAAGACGGGCAAAAAGGAAAAGGAAGTCACCGTCACCGTCGTCAAAGACGGCCCGAAAAAGCTCGCCGCGCGCCGCCGCATCATGAGCAAGCTCTACGATCTGCAGGAGATCAAGGCCTTCAACGAGAGCAAGTCGGCGTACAAAGAGCGCACCAAAGACGTGGCGCATCCGCTGGTCGAAAAACTCTTCAACGAGATCGCGCCGAAATACGCCCAGCGCAACGACGAAAAGAACTGCGCCGGCGGTTACACCCGCATCATCTCGCTCGGCACCCGCCGCGGCGACGCCGCCGAAACGGCGATCATCGAGCTGGTGTAACACGGCCCGCCTCGGGCGCCGCCAACCAGAACAAACGGCAACGCCGCCTTCCCCGTGTTTCGGGGGAGGCGGCGTTTTGCATGCGGAAAAGATCGGCGCCGGAATATCTTTGGCATCTCGTCGGCGTTTGGCGCACGGAGGCCGAAGCGCAAAGTCGCCCGGCGCTATTCGACGTTGACCGTAAGGGTCACCGTACTCATCGCGTTCGCGATGATATTCAGCCAGGCCCTTCCGTCCCCGTCCTTCCGGATCGAATTGCCGGCGCCTGCAACGTAGTCGTACAGATACAGCGTATTGCCGTATACCTGCGAAAATTCGGGGTAGTTATCCGTCTCGTAGTTGTTCGTATAGGTGAACAGCGATACATTCACGAGATACCGGTGCCCTTCGACGTAGGGCATCGCGAATGTCTTGATCCCGGTGTCGGAGAGCAGAAAGCGAGCCTGCGTGTACTCCTTCGCGCCGTATTTGGGGTCGGTGCCGTCCACCCAATCGGTGTCGTTCACGCTGACGAGCACGACGAGTTTTGCGGGGTCGACGTCTTCGGCGAGATCAAGGTCGTCCTTGTCAAAGTCAAATTTGACCGCAAGCGTGGTGTGGATGATGTTGCCGGGGTATACGGCGCCGCTCTCCACGACCTGCACATATCTGGTGATCGTGCGGTGCCCCTGTGTGTCTTCGAAGATCAGCGTGGTCGAACCGAGCGAAATTTTTGTCAGGTCCACGGTGAACGTCGCTCCTTCGGTATAGGCGCTGTCTCCGATCCTGTCCGCCCCGTCGATCGCCTCGGCGGGGATGACGTCCTGGTTGGTCGAAGTGATCTCGACGTTGATCAAATGGCCGTTGTTGTCCGTATTCGCCAGGAAGTCGCCGCCGAAATCGACTTCGAAAGTCGCCTTGCCGGTCGAAAATTCGCTCGGCGCGATCTGCGGCGGGGCAAAGACCCACGTCATACCGTTGTCCTCGTCGACGCTGGCTCCGGAGTCCGTGGTTTCGACGGTGAGCGCAACGTCATGGTCGGGCATCGTAAAAGCAAAGACGGACTCGGTCTCGGTGCTGGCCGCCGCGTCTTTTTCGCACTGTACGCCGGAGCCGGTGACAAAGGCCGCGATCTTCCATGTCGGCGGACGTACGGTCACGGTGATTTTTGTGCCGGCCGTTGCCGAAGTTGCGCTTGCGAACGCAACGACGTCGTCTGCGGCGTCGACCGTGATCGAATGCGGAACGGCGGAAGTGCCGCCGCCACGGGGATCGTCCCGGCAGGCGGCAAGGCAGAACGTCAGCGCGAATACGGCGGCGGTCAGGAGCAGCGTTGCGATGAGTTTTTTGTTCATGGTTTTCCCTCCCCAGGCTGAAGTGCCTGTATATCCGTTTCATTAGGGATTATAACACGGCAGGAAGCCGAAGTCAAGATGCCGCGCTGATTTTCAGGCGATCGGAACGGCCGCCGGATGCCGCGGCTTTGTGAAAAATGGGGGGAACTTTGCGGTAATTTTTACGGAACGGGAAGAAAGTGCTTGACGATTCTGCAAATAAAAGATACAATAAAACGGTATCGGCGGCGGAGCGCCGCCTTCCGGCCCTTTGGCACGATGCAAGGAGGAATTATGGCTAAATTTTTCGGAAAAGCGACCACCAGGCTGCTCTGCGCCCTGCTTTCGGCGGCGCTGCTGCTCGGCTGCGCGCTTTTGTTCGTCGGGTGCGAAAGCAACTATCCCGAAATTACGATCACCCTCACCTTCAACGACAACAATGCCGACACCGACGACGAATACGTTCTCACGTACAAGCTGTACCGCAAGCTGTATCCGCAGACGGTCGCCCATTACCTCGAGCTGATCGACCTCGATTTCTACAACGGCACGGTCATCCACGATTACCGCAGCGACCGCATGGTCGGCGGCGGCTACACCTACGAGGATCTCGAAAACAGCAACTACGACGAGCTGCAGGCTCTCGATTACACGGCCGCCACCACGAACGAGGCAGGGGAAGTGACCCTCGAACACGTCTCCACCTGGCTCGACCGCGACCAGACGAAGCCCCTCAACCGCCTCTACGGCGAAACGAGCAGCAACGGCTTTTCGGTGGAGAACGGCACCGGCCTGACCAACACGTCCGGCGCGCTGGGCACGTACACCTACCTGACCCGTGCAGACGTTCCTTCCCGCCTCATCTACGGCCGGTCGTCGAGCGGCAGCGCGGTGCGCGAGGTCAACTACTACAACAACAGCGTCACGAGCATGTTCTACATCTATACAGGTTCTTCGGGCGCGAGCGAAAGTTCGTACTGCATCTTCGGCGAACTGGCAGACAGCGCTTCGCAGACGCGTTTCAGCGAACTGACGACGGCCATCTCCGATTACACGACCGCCATGCAGGAAGAGAACGAAGATTTCACCTTCACCGAAACGGTGACCGATGACAACGTCGTGCGCATCGCCGACGACCTGACCGACGTCGGGTATTACGAAGTGGACGACGGCTTCTCCGTTCCCGTCGCCAAACTTATCATCTCCGACATCACGGTCGACAAATATTGATTTCAGAAGACAATAAAACAAACGGGACCCGCGCGATCTGCGCGGGCCCCGTTTTCGTTCGGGAAGAGGAACGCCGCCGCGCGGCGGCGGCTTGTATCGTCCTCTGCGGTCACTTGTCCCGGCGCGAAAACGCCAGCACATACAGCAAAAACCGCAGGAAATACAGCAGCGATACCAGCAGCGAGGCGAAGTACGTCATCGCCGCGGCCGAAAGCACCTTCGAGGCCGCCCGCCGTTCTTCTTTGGTGACGAGCACGCCCGTCTCGGCGAGCATCGCTTTGGCTCTGCGGGAAGCGTTCAGCTCCACGGGCAGGGTCACGAGGGTGAACAGGGTAGAAAGTCCGTACAGGCACACCCCGATGAACACGATGACGTTCCCCACTTCCGCGGTGGCCAGCACCCATTCGAGGATGATCCCGACCACGACCAGCGGCAGGGCCAGCATGGTGCCGATGTTGGTCACGGGTACGAGGATCCCGCGCAGCCGGTACAGAAAATAATCGTCCTTGCGCTGCATCACGTGCCCGACCTCGTGCGCCGCCACGGCCACCGCCGCGACGGAAGTCGAGTCGTACGTGCTTTCCGAAAGGGAAACGGTCAGCGTGCGCGGATTGAAGTTATCGGTCAGCCGCCCCTTGCCTCGCGCCACGCCGATCTCCGTCGCGCCGCCGCGCTCCAACAGCATGCGCGCCGCGTCGCTGGCCGTCCAGTCGGTCGAGGTGCGCATCCGGCTGTATTTGCGGTAGGTGGTGTGCACCTTCGCGCTCGCCCAGGCCGAGATCACGATGCACACCAGCAGGATGAGGCCCGAAACCAAGTATGTCAGATAAATATTGCCGAATAGAAAAGGCATCGTTTGTACCTCCGTCGTGTTCAGTATACAGTATGTGCCGGGTCCGGGTCAACTTTTTCCCGCCCTCCGGGCGGAAATTTCGTGCGGCTGCCCCGTTCCGGCCGGATTCCGGATCACGGAACGGGCCGCACGTTCTGCACCTTTCCCTCCGCGCAGTCCGCCAGGAAGAAGCGCACGTCGAACAGGTTCGGCGCCCGCCGGTACACCAGCCCCGCGGCGTTGACCGGTCCGTGCGCGAGGTAAAAGACCTCTTTGGGCAATGCAACGTCCTCAAAATCGCCGAGGTACTCCGCCAGCATCGCGCTGCGCCCCCGCAGCCGTTCGGCCAGGTAGGGCGCCGGGTCCGCGCCCGCCGCGATCGCCTGAAAAAAGGCGAACGGCAGCAGTTTTTCGTTCAGTTTCGCCGCGTCGAATCCCGCGCGCGGCAGGGCGGTGCGGCTTAGCAGGGCCAGCGCTGCCCCCTCGGCGCGGTACACGCGCCGCACGGTATGCCCCGCGATGTCCGCCCGCGTCTTCACCGTTTCCAGCGTATCGCCCGCCGTGTACGAATCCGTCTCTTCGCACAGCGCGCAGGCCAGGTCTTCGCCGTAAAGGCACAGCGTCCTGCCCCGCGGCCCCGCCGCCGTCACCCGCACGAACGTTTCGCCGCCGACGCGCTCTTCGCCCGCTTCGTAGGTTTCGGCGCGGGGCAGGGGATGCAGCTCGAACGCCCCGCCCCGTTCGAGGGCGATCTGCGCCCCGCCGCTCTCGTACACGGTCGCGAGGATGCCGCCCGCCCGTACCTGCGCGCGCGGGCGGATGGCCGCGTCGCGCGGGGTGAACCGCGCCGCGCGCACGTCCGCCCCGCAGTCGTAGCGGTACACGTCGCAGCAGTCGGGCGGCCGCGCAAAAAACGCGTCGTCGAGCACGAACGCGAGGGGCAGAAAGTTCCCGTCGGCGGGCATGAATTCGGCCAGCAGCCGTTCCCCCGGCGGCAGATCGATGAATTTTTCCGTTTCGCCGCAGTACCCGGCGGGCGCCCCGCCGAGCTTGAGCGCGCACGGCAGCGCGCTCGTAAAATGGATGCGCATGTTGTCTCCTCCCGCGCGGCCGCGCGGTTTTCTGCTTTTTTCCGCGCGCCCGGCAGCGCCTGCGGCCGCGGAAACGGCCGGGCGCGATTTCGTCCGCCCGGGTCTGCGTTTCGTCAATACCATATGTATAAAACGATATATATATGTCAATACTCGGGCGCAGAACAAGGAGGTACTGCGACCATGGAAAAAATCAACGGTTACGCCGTCGAAGAAGCGGCGGAACTGGTCAGAACGATCGAAGAAGGCAAACATGCGGGCAAGACGCTCACGTCGCTGTTTGCCGGCTACGGCCGCGCCCACGGCCGCGCGAGCGGCAGCGTGCGCAATTATTACTATAAGCTCCTGCACTCGCAGGATCCGCGCGCGCAAGAACTTCTCGCCGGCCGCCGGCTCTCTGCGGCGCGCATCCGCCCCTTTACCGAGGCCGAAACGGACGAGATGCTCAGCCGCATCCTCACCGAGCGCAGCAAGGGCGCATCCGTCCGCCGCGCCATCTGTTCGGTTTGCGGCGGCGACGAAAAAAAGGCTCTGCGCTACCAGAACAAATACCGCAACCTGCTCAAAAAGCAGCCCGAGCGCATTTCGGCCGCGGCGGCGGGCCTCGGGCTGACGCTCCCGCCCGTCTCCCGCCCTTCGCCTTCCTTTTTGGAACGCCGGCTCGAAAACGAGATCAACGCCCTGTACGACCGCCTCGCCCTCTCCCTGCGCGAAGAAAACGAACGCCTGCGCGAGACGATCCGCAAACTCACCGAAGAGAACGAGCTTCTCCGCCGCGCCTCCCGCGTGAAAAAGGCGATGCTTTCGGCGCCGCGCGCCGAAGCCCGCTGAAGCCTCCGCTTCCGCCGCGCCCTGTCGCGGCTCCGTCCCGCCGCTGCGGGCGCCTTCCTTCCGGCAGCCAGGGCGCATAAAACCGCGCCGTCGGGGCATACTTCTTACAGAGGCGGCGCTTCCGGCGCCGCCGCACGGAGGAAAATCGTATGGAAAAATTTATCGCGGGCCTGGCGGTCGGCACGGTGCTCGGCGCCCTCTGGGTCGCCAACAGCAACAAAACGCGCACCCTCGTCCGCCGCGGCCAGGAAGAATTCAAAGAAAAGCTCGACGCGTACATCGACGAAAAGCTCGCCTCGATGGAAAGCGGAGAAAGCGGCGCCGAAAGCGGCGCGGCTGCCTCCAAAAAAAAGTGACCCGCGCCCGGGCCGTAAGGCGAACGGGGCTGTCCGGATTGTCGGACCGCCCCGTTCGCCTTTTTTTACAAACATATTACAATTTTGTGGAACCGTTCGCATCGTTTGTGCGCCCCGTTGTGGTATAATACTCCTTGCAGGAAAAAAGGAACGCAGGAGGAACCCCTGAACATGCCGTCTACGTTTGCGCATTATCTGTTTGGGAAAAGAATGCTCGGGCTTTGCCCCGCCGAAGTGTCCGAGGCCGCGCTCGCCCGCCGCGAGCTGTACGATATCGGTCTGCACGGCCCCGACCTTCTGTTTTATTATAAGCCGCTGGGCACGAACGCGGTCAACCGCATCGGCTTTGCGATGCACGGCAAGCCCGCGCGCGATTTTTTCGTCCCGGCCCGCCGCGTCGCGGCCGAAAGCGCCGACCCCGTCGGCGCCCGCGCCTATCTTTTCGGGTTTTTGTGCCATTTTTCTCTCGACGCGGCCTGCCACAGCTACATCGAAAACAAGATCCGCCTTTCGGGCGTGCCCCATACCGTGATCGAGAGCGAATTTGACCGTTTCCTCCTCGAACGGGAGGGGAAAGACCCGCTCTCCGCCCGCCTGACGCGGCACATCGTGCCTTCGGAAGCGAACGCGCGCGTCGTCGCGCCCTTTTTCGGCGTTACCGAAAAGCAGGCCGCCAAGGCGCTGCGCTCGATGATCTTCTACAACGATCTGCTCCGCGCCCCGCACGCGCCCAAACGCGCCCTGGTCAACCTGGTGCTGCGCTTTTCGGGCAATTACCGCGAGATGCACGGCATGATGATCGCCAAACGTCCCGTGCCCGCCTGTGCCGACAGCGACCTGCGCCTCGAAAAACTTTTTGAAAAGGCGCTCCCGCAGTGCGCGCAGCGCATGCGCGAATACGTCGCCTGGCTGGACGGGGCAGGGGAGCTGCCCGCCGCGTTCGACGCCGCGTTCGGCCCCGCGCCCGGCTGGCAGAATATCCCCGTTCTCGGGGTCGGAGAGGAAAAACACTATGAAGTTTAAGCTGACTTCCCTCGAAAAAAAGTGGGTCTGGTACGACGTCGGCAACTCGGCGTTCACCCTGCTCGTCTCCACGCTGATCCCGATCTTCTTTTCGCTGATCGCCGGAGACAGCGAGGCCTCCGCCACCGTCTACCTCGGTTACGCCACCAGCATCGCCACGGCGGTGGTGGCCCTTCTCGGCCCCGTGCTCGGCGCCGCGTCCGATCTGCGCGGCATGCGCCGCAAGATCTTTTCGGCGGCGCTGCTCGTCGGCGCCCTCGGCTGCGCCGTCCTCGGGTTCATCGGCCACTGGGTGTGGTTTCTGGCACTCTTCGTCCTCGCCAAATCCGCCTATTCGATCAGCCTCGTCGTGTACGATTCCATGCTCTGCGACATCACGACGAAAGACCGCATGGACGAAGTTTCTTCCCGCGGTTATGCCTGGGGCTACATCGGCAGCTGCCTCCCGTTTATCCTGTGCGTGGTGGTGTACGTGCTCTATGACCCGTCCATGGTCGGCGTTTTGTCCCTCACGCCCGCGATGATCATCATTTTCCTGCTCACCGCCGCCTGGTGGGTCGCCTGTTCGTTCCCGCTGTGGAAAAGCTACCGGCAGACCCGCTTCGTCGAGCCGGGCAGCCACCCCGTCCGCGCGGGGCTGCGCAGCCTGGGCGGCACCTTCCGCGAGATCGGCCGGAAAAAGCACATCCTGTTCTTCCTCATCGCCTTCTTTTTCTTCATCGACGGCGTGTATACCATCATCGACCTCGCCGTCGCCTACGGCACAGACCTCGGCCTCGACAGCGCGATGCTGCTTCTGGCGCTGCTCGTCACGCAGGTCGTCGCCTTCCCCGCGGCCATCCTGCTGGGCATGCTCTCGCGCAAAGTGCGGCCGGAGATCCTCATCCTCGTTTGCATCTCCGCCTATTTCTGCATCACCGTCTACGCCATTTTCCTGAACGCGATCTACGAATTCTGGATCCTGGCCGTCTGCGTCGGCCTCTTCCAGGGCACCATCCAGGCGATGTCGCGCTCTTACTACGCCAAGATCATCCCGCAGGAAAAGACGGGCGAATATTTCGGCGTATACGACATTTTCGGCAAGGGCGCGTCCTTCATGGGCACCTTCCTCGTCGCGCTGGTCGCCGACATCACCGGCCGCGAAAATCTCGGCGTCGGCGCGCTGGCGGTCATGTTCCTGATCGGGCTGGCCCTCTTCCTCGTCGCGGTGCGGTTCCGCCGGCAGGTCGAAGCCGCGCTGCCTGCCGGGGCAGACGGCGCCCTTCCTCCCGCAGAGAGCGCCTTGCCGTGCGCGTCTTCGGCGGAAGGAGCCTCTTTCCCCGCGGCCGGATCGCCCGAAAACGTCGGGACGGCCGAAGATCCCGATCCTGAGCGCGGCGGCCCGTCCGCCCCGTAAAGCGCGCCCGCAGCGCGCGCTTTCTCCCGCACCGCGGCCCCGCGCCCGCTGCGCGGCGGTCGGCGGTCGCCGGATTTTTCGGATTTTACAAAAATAAGACAAAACCGAGAAAAAATCGTGACATCTTTGCCGTATAGTAGAGATGCCGAGGGGAAAAGCGCGGCCTGCGCGCCGCTGCCCGAAGCCTTGTCGCCGGCAGCGCGGGGGAAACCGTTTGCCGCGGCGAGAACGCCCGCGCCGAACGTCAGGTATTTTTGCGCGGGCGGATCCGATCGCTTACCCGTAATACCTTTTTTCCTACGAGGCCCGCGGCGCGTTTGCGCCGCGGGCTTTCGTTTCGGCGCCCGGCGGTTTCACCCGGGCGTCC
>ERZ1090861.1253-NODE-1253-length-13355-cov-24.544135_pt1 | contig 13355 bp, 13 predicted proteins | sample MGYA00478482_ERZ1090861 | MGnify/ENA primary metagenome ERZ1090861 (study PRJEB33644, sample SAMEA5815744) | chicken gut metagenome | biome: Chicken; feature: Gastrointestinal Tract; material: Caecum | place: Ireland | collected 2019-01-01 | study: A study of... | reverse complement strand
GCTATAATTTCCTTGTATAACCCCTTTCTTTTTCACTTCAGCTTATAATTTGTTTTTCCGCCGCAGGCAAGCGAATGGGTGATTTTTTAACAAAAAATCACAATAGGCAAAACTAGTTTTGCCTATCAAAAAACTCTTACGAGTTTTTTCATTCGCTTGCCTGTGGCGAAGAAAATTTACATTATGTTACTCGAGCAATCTAAAATAAAACCCTAAAAATATCCGCATATTGATATACAAAAAAAGCATCTAAGGAAAACCTTAAATGCTTTTTTTCGTTTTTTATATTCATTAAGTTTTTTATATTTATTTGTTATCGTCATCTGGCATATCACTTGGAACAACTTTTCCACTTGCAATCTCTTCACAAGCAATACTTATTGCCTTCTTATCTTTATCAGCAAGTTCAAGTCTGCTTACGCTTTCAATTTCCTTAGCACGCTTTGTGATAACTGTGCAAAGCACATACTTATTGTTTTTTGTTTTACTTAAAAGCACGTCTATTGATGGTTCAATCATCATAATAATCACCTCTAAAAAATATTTCTACGCTAAATTATAACATAAGATTATCGTTTTGTAAAGCATTAAAAGGAATTTTTTATAAATCACAGCTTAAGTTAAAGGTTTTTAAGCAATTTTGACTATAATTTATTCGTTTTCAACCTGTTCTTTGCAATATTTTTGTAGCATCTCTTCCATTACGTCAAGCAGTTTGAATGAATCTTTTGTCATTTTAGGGTTTTGTGCACTGCTGTCAGCTCTGCCAACTATGAGAAGATATTCCATGATTTTCCTTCCATCGCCAGCAACGCTGAACTCCTTTATATAATCTTCAATAAGCTCCATCGTCAATAATTTATGATATTTATTGTTATCCTTTGAGAGTGTTATAAACATAAAAATATCATGATTTTTTATAAGCAAACTGATAACCTGTTGCTCTTTTTCATCAAAATTTAATAGCGGTAGAACTCTTCTTGCTATCTTTTCACTCTCTAAATTATGATTGAAAAAGCTGTCCACTTCCCTGCCATAAAGTTTTGAGTAACGCCTTATATAGCACTTAGGTTTGCCAATATCATGCAAACACATTGTATAGGCAAGCTGACGGCGAGTAACGCTATCATAGTCTTTATCAAGCTTATTTATCGCTTCAACTGAGTGCAAAATATGGTCTAGACAATTATAGATATGCCAAGCATTGTCCTGCTTTTGATTTTTGCAGGCTTCAATCTCTGGCAAGATAGATAAAAGCCAGGCCTTAAATTCACTATCATTATAATTTTTATAAAACTCATCTTTAACATTGTCGCTAAGCAATATTTTATCTAATAACTTTATCATAATTTATTCCTTTAGATTATTTTAACCCTTTTTATATAAAATTTCAATAAAAAAGACCACAAAATGTGGTCTTTTTGAATAAAATAATTATTTTCTTGGATTTTTAATGTTTGCTTGAGCTGCTGCAAGACGAGCAATAGGAACTCTATATGGAGAGCAAGAAACATAAGTAAGTCCGCTGTTGTGGCAAAATTCTATTGAAGATGGGTCACCACCATGTTCGCCGCAGATGCCAAGTTTGATGTCAGGTCTTGTTGATTTGCCTAAGTCCGCTGCCATTTTTACAAGTTTACCAACACCTTGTTGGTCAAGACGAGCAAATGGGTCAAACTCAAATATCTTCTTAGCGTAGTATACGTCAAGGAACTTGCCAGCGTCATCACGAGAGAAGCCGTAAGTCATTTGAGTTAAGTCATTTGTTCCGAATGAGAAGAACTCAGCATATTTTGCAATTTCATCAGCTGTGAGTGCAGCACGTGGAATTTCAATCATTGTTCCAATCTTATATGTCATCTTTGCATTATTTGCTTTGATAACTTCATCAGCTTTATTTGCAACGATATCGCGAACATACTTAAATTCTTTCCAGTCGCAAGTGAGTGGGATCATAATTTCAGGAACGATATTGTAACCCTTTTCCTTATTTACTGTGATTGCAGCTTCAATAACTGCTTGTGTTTGCATTTCAGCAATTTCTGGGTATGTTACTGCAAGACGAAGTCCACGATGACCCATCATTGGGTTAAATTCATGAAGGTCAGCAACTGTTGCCTTAAGTCTATCAAAAGAGATACCCATATCTTTTGCAAGAGCTGCAATTTCGCTATCTTCATGTGGAAGGAACTCATGAAGAGGTGGGTCAAGGAAACGAATTGTTACTGGATGACCTTCCATAGCAGAGTAAATTCCGATAAAGTCTTTTCTTTGCATTGGAAGAAGTTTTGCAAGAGCTTTCTTGCGTTCTTCAACAGTAGTTGAAACAATCATTTCTCTCACTGCTGGGATTCTGTCAGCTTCAAAGAACATGTGTTCTGTTCTGCAAAGTCCAACACCTTCTGCACCGAAGTTGAATGCGTTTTTAGCATCTCTTGGGTTGTCGGCATTTGTTCTAACCTGAAGAGCACGGTGTTTATCTGCCCAATCCATGATTGTTGCAAACTCCCCTACAATCTTTGCAGGTTCTGTTCTGATTTCGCCGTCATAAATCTTTCCTGTTGAGCCATCAAAAGAAATAACATCGCCTTCTTTGTATTGCTTGCCATTGATTGTGAATGATTTTTCATCTTCAGCAAATTTGAGTGCTGAGCAGCCAGCAACGCAAGCAGTGCCCATTCCACGAGCAACAACGGCTGCGTGAGATGTCATACCACCACGAGCAGTTAAGATACCTTGACTTGCCGCCATACCTTCAATATCTTCTGGAGATGTTTCAAGACGAACAAGAACAACCTTTTCTTTGTTTGCTCCCATTTCCTTTGCTTTTTCTGCAGTGAAACAAATCTTACCGCATGCAGCACCAGGAGATGCTGGAAGTCCTTCAGCAATAGGAGAAGCCTTCTTCAATGCGTCTGCATCAAATTGTGGGTGCAGAAGTGCATCAAGTTGCTTTGGATCAATCATCATAAGAGCTTCTTCTTCAGTGATAAGCCCTTCTTTTACAAGGTCAACAGCAATCTTAAGTGCAGCCTTAGCTGTGCGTTTGCCGTTTCTTGTTTGAAGCATATAGAGTTTACCTTTTTCAATAGTAAATTCCATATCTTGCATATCTTTGTTATGTTTTTCAAGAGTTTTTGCAATAGTTGCAAATTGTTTGTATACTTCTGGATTTTGTTTTTCAAGAGTAGAGATTGGAAGTGGTGTTCTAATTCCAGCAACAACGTCTTCCCCTTGTGCATTCATAAGGTATTCACCATAGAGCTTATTTTCACCAGTTGCTGGGTTACGTGAGAAAGCAACACCAGTGCCTGAGTCTTCGCCCATGTTACCAAATACCATTGATTGAACATTGACAGCTGTTCCCCATTCATAAGGAATATCATGCATTCTTCTGTAGACATTTGCTCTGTCGTTGTCCCAAGAGCGGAATACTGCCTTTACAGCTTCGATAAGTTGAACTTGTGGGTCTTGTGGGAACTCTTCCCCTTGTGACTTCTTGTATAAGTCTTTGAATAACTTAACAATTTCCTTAAGGTCTTCAGCGGTTAAGTCCTTATCATACTGAACTCCCTTTTCTGCCTTAACTTTGTCAAGGATTCTTTCATATTTAGATTTTTCTTGTTGCATAACAACGTCACTAAACATTTGGATAAATCTTCTGTATGAGTCGTAAGCAAAACGTGGGTTGTTTGTAAGAGCTGCAAGCCCTTCAACAACTTCGTCGTTAAGACCAAGATTTAGAATTGTGTCCATCATGCCAGGCATTGATACTCTTGCACCTGAACGAACAGACACGAGAAGTGGATTGTGTTTGTCACCAAACTTCTTACCTGTCATCTTCTCAAGTTCTTTAAGTTTTGCTTCAATTTGAGATAAGATTTCATCATTGATTTTTCTTCCGTCTGCATAATATTGAGTGCAGGCTTCAGTTGTAACAGTGAATCCCTGTGGAACAGGCATTCCAAGATTTGTCATTTCAGCAAGATTTGCACCTTTACCACCAAAGAGTGCTTTGTTTTTGCCGTCAGCTTCTTTAAATAAGTAAACAAATTTTTTCATAAACTCTCCTTTTTCACAAGACTTATTATATAACAAGAAAGGCATATTTACCAAGCGATTTAAAAAGATTTTTTAAACTATAAAATAAAAATATTTTTCATAAGAATAGAACAAATAGCAAAAATAAAATATTCTCTTTAAGTTAAAATAAAGTTATAAATATATAAAAGGATATAAAATACCAAATAATTAAAAATTTATTTGCAAAAAATAAAAAAAATTTATAAAATAAAACTAATGGAGTGACTATGATTATAATAAAAAACAAAAAAGACAGCATAAATAAGATGAAAGAACTTAGGCTTAATTATTTTCCGCTTGATGTTTTTAGTGTTGATGATATCCCCGGAATAAAAGCTTTCTTTGACAACAATCCATCCGATGAATATGTTATGCGAAGCCCAAACAAGACCAATGCAAACTTCTTTTATGTCAAAAACTTTGAAGAAGCACAAGAAAAGCTTAAATTCTTTTCACGTGATGTGACAATAGATGTTTCTTATAGACCTTATAAGGACTCTATTATTCTCGTTGGAGATATCAAAGTTCATAAGGGCTATGGGGCTGATATTATAGACCTTACCGCAAGGAGTGATAGTGAAGCCACCCAGAGAAATATATATGAAAATCCACAGTATAACTTGCATACAACGATTGAAGATAATAAATTGTGGGATATTCCGGGATTTTCAAAAATTATGAGATATATCACTGAACATGAGCTTTACGATGTTATTGTTGAATTTTCAGTTTATGACTGCAAAATTGGCGTGAATAAGGACAATGTTGTTATATCAGAATTAAGAACCGCCTATTAAAATATTTTTAAATTAAAAATTTAAAATAGAATAATCGCAAAAATAACAAAAAAATCGACTTAATTGTCGATTTTTTGTGTTTTTTCTTTATTTTTGTTATTTAAGTTAAATTTTTGTTATTATTTAAGTTAAATCAACTTGCCTTTTTATTAAATCAATCTTTCCCCTGTTATACCATCTGCAAAGCCACATTTTGCTTGGCAATCAAATTTGTATTCATCAGGGAATGTGCATCTTGAACCGCGACTAAACTGCTCAAGTTTTTGAGCTTTTGGATGAGATATTAGTTTAAGCGATGCAATATATTTCATAAGAGTTTCTTTTGTTTGCTTATTTATTTCAAGTTGAGCACAAGCGCAAAGACGCTCTTGCATCTTTAAAATAAAGTTTGCATAAGTGCCCTGCTCTTCGATATTTAAAAGCAGACCTTGTGGGAATTTGCTTCTCTGTTTTTGGCAATCTTTAAGCCACTCGCAAACTAAATGTTGGTCATCTTTTATAATTGGTGGAATAAAATAGTTATCTTCACTTGAAAATTTAAATTTATAGTCTATAGTTCTATGACGTTGTGCCTGTGCAAGCTGAGCAAAAGAGCCCATGTATGACGTTGCATAGACATCGCCAAAATATTCTTGCATTTCGTCGCTATCTCTATCTATAAGAGAAAACTCTCTGCCTTTGCCATCATTTTGAAGCTTTTCATCTATGTAGCCTGTCTCTTCAAGACATTTGCAAAATTGTGCAAAATATGGACGCATCATTTTATCAAAATCAGTAATCTTTGTGCGTTTAAGCTCTTTTTGAATAAAGCCATAGATATAGTTTAGCTGTCTATATGATGTTGAATAAAGCATAGTTGTTGGTGTGAAAACTGATATCAGATATCTGGCATTCTCTTGAGACAATGATTTAATCTTTCTATCTGTGAACCAATCTGGTGCAACACCATCATATTTATTATGTATTTTGTTTGTGAATATATCTACCCACTTATCATAGAGTTTTTGCTCTTCGCCAGTAAGTGGCATCTCTGTATATCTTGCTGAACGCTCGCTTGTGTTGTATTCATGCTCATTATTCAAATACATTGCAAGTGCCTTTGGAACTCCTTCAAGCACCAAGTTTATCTCGCTATGACCATACACACTGTGATGTCCGCTATTCTTTGTTCTATCTATTCTCTTTGCGGTAGTCTCTGGCTTTTCATTGAGCAGATTCTCAAATGGTTTTTCAGAATAACATATTCCTGCACTTTTGCCGCCAAAATCATCAAGCTCCGCTTTGCTTGCCTGATAATCTAGTTTTGTTGAACCAATTACTTTTACTTCCATATTTTTCTCCTTTATAACCACTTTCATTATATAACATTTTATCTATATTTTCAAGACCGCATATGAAATTTATTTTAAGAAATAAGTCTTCTGGTAAATTAAAAACTAAGCAAATAAAGTTTAATTTTAAATTTTTGCACAAAAAAAGCCTTTATCACGAGGATAAAAGCTTTTATTTTTATTCTTGTTCAAGAGTGTTTTCTTCAACAATTTCAAGAGATGTGTCTGCATTAATCTTTTGAGCAAGTTTATTAGAAAACTCTTCACGAAGCTCTGATGTGACTTCGATATCGCCTAATCTTCCAACTGGATCTATCGAATAAACTTTGTAAGTTATATTTCCATCAGCATCAGTTATGATTGCGATCGCTTGAGCAGTGATTGTTGTTTTGTCAGTTTTTTTGTCATATGATGCATTTATTGAATATCTTACTTCAATGTTTCCGCTTACTTCATTCTCTTGACCTGCATTCATAATTCCTGTTGCCCCTGCACCTGCAACATTTTCCATAGTAGTGTCAAAAGCTTGATTTGTGACAACTTCACTAGTTTTTATTCTATTAATAAGTTCTGAAACAGTGAGCTGTTCGCGGTTAAGACCGGATGCGATAGTTGTTGAAAGCACGCTTGTGTATGGTCTACCGAAACCATCAATGCAGTCAAGAAGCATTGAAACTTCGCCGTTTTTTGAGTTGTATACGCATTGCTCAACTGATATAACCTTTCCTACTTTATCAGAGTTGATTAAGTATCTCATGATTTCAGGATTAGACAAATCATTCTCTGTAAATTCAATGTTGAATGTTGCTTGGGTATATTCTTCGTTTGCTGTTTCTTGATATTCAGCGTAAGTCTCCATAGCGCCTGTGTAATTTTCATGAACGCTGTTGGAATATTCATTTATCTTTGTTGCTGAATCTATCATATCTTCACCATTCTGTGATACAGCTTCATAGTTGCCTGCATTATAATTTTGTTGTAATTGATCATAATAAGCCATATATGTTTCAAATTCACTGTCTGCAAGATTTTGATAGCCTACTATAAGAGCATGTGCAACCCCTATTTCTTCTTTTATTGATTGGTCTGCGTTAGTTTCGTTTATCTTTGCAAGAAGATCAGCTGTTCCATTAAGAGCCTGTTCTATACTGTTCATATCACTGCTTACTATAGTGTTAAGATTTGGAATTGTAACGTTATAATAATTATTTGCAAGGTCTTGTGCAGTTTTATCTGCTTCTGATCTAAGTGTTTGATAAGAAACAAATATGTTATTTGTTTTAGTGTTTACGTCTGTAGTCAAACTAGAAATTGTATTTGCATTTCCAGCGATCGCTGCACCGATTTCATTGACCTTTTCCCAATTCTTAGCTTCGTATTCTTTGTTCAAAAGTTCTATAGCATCTTGTCCTTCATAGATTGTCATTGCTTCATAGGTTGTTTGCGCATCAGAAAGACTAATTCTAGCAGAAGTTAAATCGCTTTGCATGGTTGTTATGATATCGTTGACGCTATTTGTTGACATTGTTTTTATATCAAAAGTTGAAGCTCCTGAATCTGTGGTTACCTCATCAACATAAGATTTTGCTGTTGTATAGTTTTCTTGTGCCTTATTGATTTCGCCTTCTGCCGAAGAGACAATTTGTTGAGAATTGTTATAATACTCCTCTGCAAGCGTTACTGTGTTTGTTTCTGCCTGCTCTGCTCTATCTAAATTTGTATTTGCTCTATCTGCATTTACTGCCCAAAAAGAGCCACCAATGATTGCTGCTACAGCCAATACGCCGGCAACAATGAGAGCAACTCTTGACTTGTTTTGCTTTCTCCACTTTGGCATACCTTTATTTTGAACTACGCTATCAGCAGATGTTGTTTTTCCACCTGCGGCTGCCATTGCTTGTTGAACTTGGGCATATCTTGCATATGCTGGTGTTTCAACGGCTGCTGCAGCGGCTCCTGCAGTAGGTGTCTTTTTTATTGGTTCAGCATTTTTTAATCTTGATTTTGCAGCGGCTTTAGCAGTCTTTTTATCCTTATTTGCTTTATTACCACCTGGAATAATCATAGTTACCTCCCTTTTGTTTATCTATATTATACAGCAATAGCAGCATTTTGTCAATAGTGATTTGAAACAAAATTGTTTATTCACAAAGTAATTTTATGCTGCTTGCTGCTATATTATTGCATGATTTGTTTATTCTGGCACTTCTTCGTCTAGATAAGTGGCTGACAGGTCGGCAAGATGGAGAAGAAAACATGTTGGATATTTATAAAAAACATCACTTATAAGATAGCTTCCATTTTGCACTCTTTGGTCAAACTCGCCCATATGCCAATTTATTGCAAGCGCTTCTTCGCGGGTAAGTTTCATAAAAGCAGAAAGTATATAGACTGATTTTTCGCCATGACCATAAGGCAGACTATCTTCTATTTTATAGCAAGGCTTTTTAACCCAGTTGCCATATTCATCTTTGACATTTCGGAAATCTTCAACATAGGTGTCAACCTTGCAGACGTCATGAAGCAAGCCCATAATAGCAACACTTTCTGGGCTAATCTTCTTTTGCCAATTTTCGCCAAACTCCATTTGCAATAACTTGACAAATCTTTTATAAACATTGACTGAGTGCTGACATAATCCGCCTTTATAGGCGCTATGTCGTCTTGCACTTGCAGGTGCTGTGAAGAAGTCCGACTTCTCAAGCCATTCTAAAAGCTTTTCAGAGCCATCACGCTCTATGTTATCATAAAAAATATCTAAAAACTCGTCTTTTGCGTCCATTTTTATTCCCCTTTTTATATTGTATAACATATTATATCAAAATGGATTTAAAAATAAAAATAAATTAAAAAATATATTTAATAAAAAAACAAACTTAAATTCAAGTTTGTTTTAATAACCATAGCATATTTCAGTATCCATTATTTCCTTTTTATAGGCATTGATCATTGATTTTACTTCAACTCCGCGCAAGGCAAGCTCTTTATTAACCTTTCTTGCTAGGCGTTTGTTCTCGTAGACAAGTGAACAATAAGGGATATAAATTATGCCATCTACATCTCTTCCATTTTTTAGTTTTCCGTAATAAAAATTTTTCATCAGACTCTTAAAAGATTTATCAGACTCTTCGTCTCGCTTTATAGTGAATACTTGAAAAGCTTGCCATGCAAGCACACCACGACAAATAAGAATTTGTTTACCGTTTTCTAAAGCTATCTTTTGTTGCTTTTTCTTTTTTAATATTTCAAACATAACTTACTCCTTAATCTTTTTTATAAATGTTTCAAATTCTTGCACGGATTTTTCTTCATACCCTTTTATTTTATCAAATAAATCTTCAAGTTGTTCAAGATGTGCAAGAGCTTTTTGGCTGTCTGCTTCTGCCAAAGAAACTATGCTATCAAACTCCTTTTGAAGTTTGCTTGCAAGTTTTTCACAATCTAATATATTGCTGCAATTTATTCGATAGACGTCAACTATATCTTGGTCCTTATCATTCTCATGCAACTTTAAAATACTAAAAGCACTGTCTGTGTTGTCTTGAATATTTTCAATTAAAACTTCTATCTGCTTTTGCATATCTAAGATATGCTCACTATTATCTATTCCGTCATGAGAATGCTCGTGCGTCTCTTTTTCTTCCATAAATTTCTCCTTATGGATATTATACTATATTTTATTAAAATGTAAATCTTTTTTATGTAAAAAAATTTAATATAATCTTTCAAATTCAAAGAAGGGAGAATCGGCTTTTACCATTGTGTTTCCATATAGCTCAGCCATTGCAACGGTATCAACATTTTTCTTCATTAGTCTTATATAAATTTGTCTGCCAAGTCGTTTATTCCTTGCAATTATGCTTACAAAGCCAAGATCATAGCATGGAGCGTCAAAATTCTTAACTTTTATTGGTCTATCATAGGCAAATTTTCTAAATTCTTGCAAAAATTCATATAAATTTTCGTCATTACGATTTTCTTGAAATTTTAGATATGATACCCATGCTTTTTGCGCAGAAGCCACAAGCATTGCACACTTTGCATTATTTTTCATCTTTAATTCAAGATGTCTTTCTTTTAAAAGTCCAACAAGAACGTCTTCATCAAATAGTTTCTGCAAATTTTCATAGGAGCATTTTTCACTCATATTTTCACCTTCTTTTATTTATTTTACTTATCATTTGAAAGCAATAATTTAAAACGCAAAATTTAAAATAATTAAATTTTATTCTATTATATCAGCATTTCTCTAAATTTTCAATACCTTCATCAAAAAAACATCAGCAAAAACTGATGTTTTTAATTTTTAAAAGTTATATGGCAATTATATAGTGCTAGATATCTTAACTTTTCATATCGTTGCATGCTGCGTTGAAATACAAGCAAGTCTATCGATTCCCATGTAAAAACCCAAGCAATGATATCAACAATTTCTATAATAATCCAATTTACATTGAAAAAATTTACTAAAAACAAAGCGACCAAAGAAATTATTGAAAAAACTAACATTAAAATTAATATTTTTGTATTGTTGTCCATCTTGCGTTGAGAGTCAAGGGTGCTGTTTTTATAATAATTCTTTATTGCAAGAGCGAAACTTGTCTTATCGCTGTCTGTAAGTTTATCGCAATTAATGTTTATGTTGATGCTCTGAGTAGGCGGAATTGACTTCACTGTGTTATCAATAAGGTTTGCAAATTCTGCATTGATAATCTCCTGTCCATCAATCACAAATGGCGAGAGAACTTCAGACTTATCTTTTATTTTTATATCAACGATTGCTCGCCCTTCACTATCTACAGGGCGGTCTTTTGCAATCAATTTTTTATCTTTGAAGTATTTTACAAATTTAAACATAACAATCCTTTATTTAAGCAATCTCTTGGCTTTCTTCTTTATACATATCTATTTCAAGCAAATTTGCTACTTGTGATTGAGAGTCTATTGACACATCGATTGTCTCTTCCCATTCTAAAATCACTTCGCCATCGTCTGTTTGAAGCCTAAATTTATAAAGTCCGCTATCGTCTGCGTTTGTGAAATCTATTGTAAATCCGCATGGTGTATATTCACTATAGCTTGCTCCACCATTTGTGCTAACTGCATAGGCAAAGGTATAATTATCAAGCACTCCTGAAGCTGTTATGCTTACCCTTTCACCAACCTTTTCTCCACCTTCCATGATATTGGTGTTTGTAACACTATAAATTACAGGAAATTCAAAGTCTGTTGTGCTTATCTTAGGAACAGGCAGTTGATAGTAGCTGTCACCAAAATAGTATATATAGTTTTCAGCAGTGCGTCCTTCTTCGTAGAAACCGCTGTGGGACATCAAGTCGCCACCTACTAATAGATAATTATGTTTCATTTCAAGCATAACTTCTTCTATCTCTTCTTGAGAGTAATTTGGATAATATGTTTCAAAATATCCGTCTTGAATAACCGGGTCATTCCAAGTGGTATCAACACCATACCAATTACCATACAAATATACATAGCTCCACATATGACCACCCGGTTGACCATACTCATCATCTATTACCCCTGCACCTACAAGATTTGTTATGCCAAGTCCATCTAAAAGGTATTCAAGTGCATAAGAGTATCCATCACAAACTGCAAGGTCATTCACAAGAGCTCCATAGGCAGTGTGGACAAAAGGTTGGTTTAGTGATAAGTCATATTCTACATTGTCAACAAGATAGTCATTTAAATACTCCACCTTTTGATAATCATTGAGCCCTTCTGGCATGCCACTATAAATCTCTTGTCTTGCGTTTTGCATCTCTGAGATAGCGTAATTTACAGCATAGGCACTATTAAAGTGGTCATCGATAAAATCATCTTCTACTGAGAACACAATATCTGTAACTTCGCTAGAAAATACTGATGAAGTATAGGTTTCAATCATCATTTGGTCAAACGACAGCCAGAAAAATTCGGGATTGTCAAATATGAGACAAGAAAGCGCACCAGATGACGCTTCTGCTATATAGTCTAGAGCTTCGTTGAGTTCACTTGCCGACCATCCACATTCAGCAAGAGAGATAGAATCCGCACCTGCTTTTATTGCGTCAATATTATCATAGAAGGCATCATAGATTTTTACTGTGAAATAGTTGAGCCTATCGCCATCTTGATTTGCTGCAAGATAATCCACATAATCATCAACGTCACCGAGTTCTATTTCAGAATCATAATTATATGTTGGACGCCGCGTGGTGTTATTTGAATCATCACAACTATTTATAAAAATAAATACTATAACACTTGCAATTATAATCAGTAACAATATAATTGGCAAAGTATAATTTCTTGCTTTTTTCTCTTCCATGCTGGTATTTTACTACAAACTCCTTTTATTTCAAAACATTTGACATTATTATACTTATTTATTGTAAATTTATTATGATTTTTATAAATTAAAATTTCCATCTTCTTTCAATGTGATTAAAGATTTAACAGCATAATATTCAGCATTATGCATCTCTACAAAACGTTTTTTATCAATATACTGCAAAAAGCCAGCAACGTTTTTCTCTAAAATAACATATTGGCAAATATTATTTTTTGTTATAATACTTGCCCTATCGCCATTACTATTTTCATATATTTTTATTTGAAGAAAAACATTATTATATTTTTTTATTCTATTTTTTACAAGCAAATCTTTTTTATTCTCTTCTGTATATTTTTGGCGCGCTTTTGTTGGTTTTGCTATTACATAATAGGCAAAAACACCGAACAGGACTACTGATACAACCATAGACAGACAAACTGACAAAATCTCAATCCATTCTGCATATCTAAAGGTTATAGCAGCGGCAATACTTGGAAGAGATGCTATGATTAGTATAGAAACGGTTGGATAGTAAAGACTCCATAGTGGACGCATAGAAAACCATGCCATAAAACCATATGCCCAAAACCAAATGCCAAGTGCAAGAAGTCCAACATAAAGGACGTCGCTAAAATATTCATCTCCAAACAAAAATACAATAAAAAGATCTATTGCACCAAGCACCATAGATATTATTCCAAGAATTTGTCCGCATATTTCACTTTTATTCAATTTAAAAATAGACGAAAAATCATAATCCATAGCAATATTATATATTTAATTGATAAAAAAACAAAGAAAAAT
>ERZ1090861.1249-NODE-1249-length-13390-cov-6.726434_pt1 | contig 13390 bp, 11 predicted proteins | sample MGYA00478482_ERZ1090861 | MGnify/ENA primary metagenome ERZ1090861 (study PRJEB33644, sample SAMEA5815744) | chicken gut metagenome | biome: Chicken; feature: Gastrointestinal Tract; material: Caecum | place: Ireland | collected 2019-01-01 | study: A study of... | reverse complement strand
CCACCCCCAGGCTGTCCGCGATCTGCCACACATATTCCATCATGTCGTCCGAAAAGCTGTTGCCGATGCTCAGAATGCGCAGCACGCCGTCCTCCTCCCAATCCAATGGTCTTTCTGTTTCCGTTCCGCCGCCCGTCTGCGGGTCTTGCGGTTCCTCCTGCCCGCCCGTTCCGCCGTTCCCGCCGACAGCCTGTCCGCCCGGACGGCCGTCTTCCCCGTCCGCGGCGCAGCCTGCAAACAGGGCGAAGGCAAAGAGCGCCGCCAGCAGGAGCGCAAACACCGGTGCCGTCTTTTTCATGCCTGTCCCTCCTTTCGCTTTCTGCCCCCATTATAGCACAAAAAAACTGCGATATGTGGCTGAATGTGCGAAAAAAGCCGGCAAAAACGGCTGACTTCGACGCGTTTTTCTCTCCGGAGGGAAAAACGGCAGGCCGGTTCCAAACGCGGCAAAGGGCGACGCCGAAGCGCCGCCCTGCTCTTTTCTTTGGTGAGGCGGGCCGTTCACTTCCCCGCCGTGCGCCGCATCCGGCGCAGCGCGGCCCGCACCGCCCTGGGCGGCGTGACGCAGATGATACGGATCATATCTCCATCCCTCCCGGCGAACAAGAGCCTGCCCGCGGGCCGCCGCCGGCAAACGCCGGCCGTACGGTTCCGCAGGTCCTGCCCTACATCTATATGCGCCGGCGGCGCGATCGGTGCAAAAACGGGCGACCGCGCAGTTTCTCTCCCTTATACGGGGTATTCGAGGTTGCGCTCCTCGCGCAGGGCGCGCAGATAGCGCTCCGCGTAGAATTTTGCGCGGGAAAGGTCGTGTTCGCGCCAGTTGCCGCATTCTTCCGGCCGCGCGCCGGGGATCTCCCCTTCGTAGCCGAGGATGAACGAGCACATCTCCTCGACGAGAGAGAGGATGTCCGCCGGCTGCAGGTCGCCGAACATCACGAGGTACAGCCCCGTGCGGCAGCCCATCGGGCCGAAATAGACGACGTCCTCTTTGGCGCGCGACGAGCGCAGAAAGGTGGCGCCGAGGTGTTCGAGGGTGTGCAGCGCGGGCATCTCGACGGGCGCTTCGCGGTTCGGCGCGGTGAGGCGCAGGTCGAAGGTGGTCACCGTGCAGCCGTCCTTGCGGTCGGCGCGCGAACGGTACAGCCCCGGGCGCAGGCGCGCGTGGTCGATGCAGAAACTGGCGATCTTTTCCATAAAACAACTCCTCCGCCCGCAAGGGGCTGCGCCGACGCGCCGGAAAGGCGCACGGCCGCCGCGGGGGCGGCCCGCACGCAAAAGCGCGCTCAGGCGCGCTCGGACTTCACTTCAAATACGAACAGCGTGCCCGCGTCGCACAGGATCTGCGCTTCGTCCGCAAGGACGACGTTGCTGATCCCGCGGCAGGAACCGGCCGACAGGGTCAGGTCGTGCAGCGGGTATTTGAGCCCCTCGCTTTCGGCCACGTGCGCCGAATCGCCCACGGGCGCCAGCGAAAGGGTGCGCCCCGCCAGGCCGCGCCAGACCACCCGGCCGGACGCGCAGTAAATATCCGCGCAGGCGGTGTGCATGACGGCGCGCGCGCCGCGCACGAAGGCGGCGTACAGCAGCTGCAGGTTGCCGAAGAGGTGATCTTCTCTCCCGCCGCCCGCGCCGTAAAGTTCGATCGCGCGGCAGCCACGCTCCAACAGATAGTCGAGGGCGATCTCGCCGTCGGTGAAATTTTTTTCGCTGGGATAGACGAGCGCGCCTTCGGGCACGTAGCCGAGCGAATCGAAGTCGCCCGCCTTGACGTCGACGCGGACCTTTCCTTCCGCCCAACGCAGGGCGCCGTCGCAGCAGACGACGAGCGCGTCTGCGTCGTCGACGGCGCCGCGCGGCGGCTCGCCGTTCAATAAAATAATGCCTTTCAAAATGCCGTTGCCTCGTTCATGCGCCCCGAAAACCGTTCAGGAGCTCCGCAACTTGCTCCCGCACCCCGGGCCGCTCTATGTACGTTCGCGCAGGGCGCGGATGGTGGCGCCCATGTCCGCCGAGCGGAACACGGCGCTGCCCGCCACGATGATGTTGACGCCCGCCGCCTTGACCGCGGCGACGTTTTCTTCGGTGATGCCGCCGTCCATCTCGATGTCCGTGCTCAGCCCGTTCCGCTCGAAAAAGCGGCGCGCTTCGTCCGCCTTCGCCAGCGTGCGTTCGATGAGCTTCTGCCCGCCGCGGCCGGGGTGCACGCTCATGATCAGGAGCATATCGCACCGCTCGAGGCTGCCGCCGATCTTCTGCAGCGGGGTATCCGGGCTGACGGCCACGCCGCAGCGCACGCCGTACGAGCGGATGCCGCGCAGCACGTCGTCCAGCGCGCCGCCGCACGCCTCGGCATGGACGGTGACGATGTCCGCGCCCGCGTTCACGAAGTCGGCGATTTTGTTCTGCGGGTCGGCGCACATCAGGTGCACGTCGAGCGGCAGATCGGTGTGCGGGCGGATGGCGGAAACCATCTGTGCGCCGAACGTGATGGCGGGCACGAACGTTCCGTCCATCACGTCGCAGTGGATCATGTCGGCGCCGTTTTTCTGCAACGTCTTGACGGCTTCCCCCATCGCGGCAAAGTCTGCCGAAAGGATGGAAGGCGCGATCAGTGTACGGTTCATAATTCCTCCCGGAACGCGAAACGTTCCCACACCTTTTTATCATAGCAAACGCGCGCGCGTTTGTCAAGGAGGAAGGCGCGGAAAACGCCCCGAAGGAAGAAAATGCGGAGCACTGCGAGGGCGCTCCCCGCGAGGCCGCCCTCGCCGGCAGAAGTTATTCTTCCGGAGGCTGATTCCCGCCCAGGCGCGAAGCGCGCAGCTGTCCGCAGGCGCCGCCGATGTCCGCGCCGATCTGGCGGCGCAGGGTGGCCGAAAGCCCGCCCTTTTCCAGCACGCCCAGAAAGCGGTACGCCTCCTTTTCCGACACGCCCGCAAGAGACTTTTCTTTCACCTCGTTGAGGCGGATGAGGTTGACGTGGCAGGGCCGGCCGCGCAGCAGCGAGACCAGCTGTTCGGCGTGCGCCCTGTCCGCGTTTTCCCCCGCGATGAGGGAATACTCGAAGATGTAACGGCGGCCCGTGCGCTCGAAATAGCGGTCGCAGGCGCGGAGGATGTCGGCGATCTTGTAGGCGCGGGCGACGGGCATGATGCGGGCGCGCTCTTCGTCGGAAGGCGAATGCAGCGACACCGTGAGGTTGACGGGGATGCCCTCTTCGGCGAAGTCGAGCATGCGCGGCGCGAGGCCGCAGGTGGAGAGGCTGATGTTGCGCGGCGAGATGCAGATGCCGCCCTCGGCGGTGACCAGCCGCAGAAAGCGCACGGTGTTCCCGTAATTGTCGAAGGGTTCGCCGCTGCCCATGAGCACGAGGTTGGTGACGGCGCGCTTTTCGGGCGTGCCGCCCGCGCGCGCGTTGACGGCGAGCACCTGCGCCAGGATCTCCCCCGCGCTCAGGTCGCGCACCAGCCCGCCCAGGCCGGAGGCGCAGAAGGCGCAGTTCATGCGGCAGCCGACCTGCGTGGAAACGCACTGCGTGCGGCCGTATTTGTAGGACATGAGCACGCCCTCGACGATGTTGCCGTCCGCCAGTTCGAAAAGGTATTTTTCGGTGCCATCGGCGGCGGTAAGCACCTCGCGGATGCGCACCGGCTCGTCCTCGAACGTCTCCAGCAGGCGGGCGCGGAAGGGCTTGGGCACGCCGGGGATCTCCGAAATGCGCCGGCCGCGCATCAGGCCTTTATAGAGCTGGTCGGCGCGGAACTTCGGTTCGCCCGATTCCGCGCACAGTTCTTGCAGCCCTTCGAACGAAAGATCCTGCAGGACGCGCTTCATGTTCCCTCCCTGCGGCGCAGCTTGCACACGTAAAAGCCCGCGCCCTGTGATATATGCGGCAGAAACTGCAGCCCGTACTCCGTTTTTTCGTGCCGGAGCGGGCTTTCGGGCGGTTCGGAAACGAAGGGTGCGCCGCCTTGCAGAAAGGCGCGCACGGCGCCATCGTTCTCCTCTTCCAGCACCGAACAGGTCGAATAGTACAGGCAGCCGCCCGGGCGCACGTAGCGCGCGCAGGTCACCAGCAAGGCGCGCTGCGTCCGTTCGATGGCGGGCAGGTCTTCCTCTTTGCGGAAGAGCCGGATGTCGGGGTTTTCCCCCGCCACGCCCAGGCCCGAACAGGGCGCGTCGACGAGCACGGCGTCGAAGGCGGCGGCATATTGCACGTCGTACACGGCAGAATCGCGGCAGACGACCGCGACGTTGGAAACGTGCATGCGCGCGGCGTAGCTTTCGATGAGCGCGGCGCGGTGCGGGTGCAGTTCGAAGGCGGTGACGCGCGCGCACTTGCCCGCGAGCAGCACGCTCTTGCCGCCGGGCGCGGCGCAGGCGTCGAGCAGGTTTCCGCACGGCTCCACCGCCGCGCAGATCGCGACCGACCCGACAGACTGAAAGGTATACTCGCCGCGCTCGTACCCCGCGTCCCGCACGAAGTGCGCAAAGGCGTACACGTTCGGGAAAGGCGTCGGCTCGCACTCCCGTCCCTCGCAGTAACGGCGCGCCGTCTCCCCGTCGCGAAAGCGCACGAAGGAGCGCGCGGGGCGGGGCGCCATGATCGCCTCCGCCTTCTCTTCCCCGTATTCGCGCACGAGGCGCTCCGCCGCGAAATCGGGGTACGAATACCGCACGGCGAGCGCTTCCGTCCTGCCAGCGGGCAGCCGCACCCGGCCGGCGTCGAAGGCGCGCAGAAAGGCGTTGACGAAGCCCGCCGCCCCGCCTTTGCCCAGTTTTTTGACGAGCGACACGGCGTTGTCGGCGACCATGTAGCGGGGCTTATTCATAAACAGCAGCATGTACAGGGCGATCTTGAGCAGGATGCGCACGGGCAGTTTGGGGTTTTTGGGCGCGAAGGTGCGGATGCACAGGTCCAGCCAGCGGTCGTTTTCGAGCACGCCGTAGCATATTTTTACGGTACGCGCGCGGTTCTGCTCCTCGACCGGGGTATCGGCGAGCGTCTGTTTGAGGTACGCCCCGCCGCCGTACACCTTCTGCAGCACGGCGTAGGCGTCGTAGAGCGGATTGGTCATTGCGCCGCCCCGCCGAACACGTCGCCCGCGGCGGCCTTGCGGCCGTTGACGAAGTCTGCCGCGCGCAGGCGCTTGCCGCCCGCCGCCTGCAATTCGAGCACGCGCACGAAGCCTTCCCCCGCCGCGACGAAGACGCCCGCTTTGTCCGCCCGTACGACGGTGCCGGGCGCCGCGGGTCCGAGGCCGAAGGCCGCGCCTTCGCAGGGCGCGGCGGCGCAGAGGTTGACGGGCCCGCCGCGCAGATACGCGTAGGCGAGCGGCGCGGGGTCCATGGCGCGGATCAGGTCGCAGATCTGCTTCGCCGGGCGCGAAAAATCGACGAGGCAGTCCTCCTTTTTGATCTTTTTGCACAGCGTGGCGCGCGAATCGTCCTGTTTGGTGAAGACGGCCCTGCCCTCTTCGAGCAGCGCGAGCGCCTCGGCGATGCACTCCCCGCCGAGGCGGGAAAGTTTTTCGGAGAGGGTCGCGGCCGTGTCCTCTCCGCCGATGGGCAGAGAGCGCGCGAGGAGGACGTCGCCCGTGTCGAGGCCGACGTCTGTGCGCATGATCGTGACGCCCGTTTCGGCGTCCCCTGCCAGGATGGCGTGCTGGATGGGCGAAGCGCCCCGCCAGCGGGGCAGCAGCGACGCGTGCACGTTGTACACGCCCGCGGGGAAGGCCGCCAGCAGTTCTTCCGTCAGGATCTGCCCGTAGGCGCAGGTGACCATGCAGGGCGCGCCGAGCGCGGAAAGATCCGCGGCGTGGTCGCGCAGGCGCGCAAAATCGAGCACCGGGATGCCGTTTTCGAGCGCGAAGGTCTTGAGCGGCGTGGGCGTGAGCACGGCTTTGCGGCCGGCGGGCTTATCGGGCTGGGTGACGACGGCGGCGACCGTATGCCCCGCGGCGAGAACGGCGCGCAGGGGCGGAACGGAAAAAGCGGGGGCGCCCGCGTAGATGAGTTTCATGCAGGCCCCTCCGCTCAGTCTTTGGTGCGTTCGACGCGCTCGGCGCGGTCGATGTAGAGAACGCCGTCGAGGTGGTCGAGTTCGTGGCAGACGGCGCGGGCGAAAAAGCCGCGCGCGACCAGCTTTTTGCGCTTGCCGGTGCGGTCGGAATATTCCACCCTGACCACCTGCGGGCGGGTGACCACGCCGCGGCGGCCGCGCACCGAAAGGCAGCCTTCCCAGCCCGTCTGCTCCCCTTTCTGCTCGGTGATGACGGGGTTGACGAGTTCAAAAAAGCCCTCGTCGACGTCGATGACCACTGCGCGGCGCAGGATCCCGACCTGCGGCGCGGCCAGCCCCGCCCCCTCTTCCTTGCGGACGGTCTCTTTCATGTCGTCGAGAAGGGCGGCGAGCTTGTCGTCGAAAGCGGTAACTTCAAAACATTTTTTGCGCAGGACATCGTCTCCGACCTGCACGACGTTGCGGATGGCCATGGTTGGTACCTCAAAATCAGAAAATCGATGAAAAAAAGAACGGTCACCCCGCCCTCACGAGAGGTTGGACGGGTTTTCTTCCACGTACACGAGCGCGTCGCGCGATTTATGCGCGAGGGCGCGGTCGTAGATCTCGGGCAGGAGCGCGTCGTCGGTCAGGCGCATGAGCACCTGGTAGCGGCAGCGGTTCTGGATGCGGCGCACGGGCGCGTGCATCTTGTTGAAGAACAAAAAGTCTCCCGCGTGCGCGTCGTAGACCTCTTTGAGGGAAAAATACACCTCTTTGAGCGCCTCGAGCGCGGCTTTGTCCTGTTCGGCGGTGACCATCACGCGCACGATGCGCGCGAACGGCGGAAACGCCGTGCTCCTGCGCAGGGCGATCTCGTGCCGGAAAAATCCCTTGTAATCGTACGCGGCGGCAAAGCGCAGGATGTAGTTGCCGGGGTCGTACGTCTGCACGACCACGCGCCCCTGCTCGCCCGCGCGGCCGCTGCGCCCCGCCACCTGCGTGATCAGCTGAAAGGTGCGTTCGCCGCTGCGGTAGTCGGAAAAATGCAGGCTCATGTCCGCGTCGAGGATGCCCACGAGGGTGACGGAGGGGAAGTCGTGCCCCTTGGCGATCATCTGCGTGCCGACGAGGATGTCCGCCTCGCGGTCGGCAAAGCGTTTCAGGATCTTGTAATGCCCCTCCTTGCCGCTGGTCGTATCTACGTCCATGCGCAGGATCCGGGCGGACGGGTACAGCTTTTTAAGCTCCCCCACCACCTTCTGCGTGCCCGTGCCCGTATACGAGAGATGCACGCCGCCGCATTCGGGGCAGGCGCGCGGCATCTTATAATTGGAACCGCAGTAATGGCATTTGAGGCACCCTTCCTCGCTGTGGTAGGTCAGCGATACGTCGCACTGCTCGCATTTGAGCACGGCGCCGCAGTCGCGGCAGACCACGCTCTGCGCGTAGCCGCGGCGGTTGAGGAAGAGGATGGCCTGGTTGCCCGCGGCGAGGCAGGCTTCGAGTTCGTCGCGCAGCGCGGAGGAAAAGGCGGAGCCGTTGCCGCGGCGCACCTCGCGCCGCATGTCGGCGATGCGCATTTCGGGCAGCGGGCGGCGGTTGATGCGTTCGGGCAGCTCGATCAGCTCGTATTCCCCTTCGCTCGCCTTCAGGTACGTCTCCACGGAGGGCGTGGCGCTACCGAGAACGAGCTTGCAGCCGTTGTACGCGGCGCGCATTTCGGCGATCTCGCGCGCGTTGTAGCGCGGGTTGTTTTCGCTCTGGTAGCTGCCGTCGTGCTCCTCGTCGAGCACGATGACGCCGATGTTTTCGACGGGGGCGAACACGGCGCTGCGCGCGCCGACGGCGATCGTCGCCTCGCCCGAGCGCAGGCGCTGCCATTCGTCGAAGCGCTCGCCCGCCGACAGCCCGCTGTGCAGGATGGCGACCCGGTCTCCGAAGCGGGCGCGCAGCTGCGAAAACATCTGCGGCGTGAGCGAGATCTCGGGCACCAGAAAGAGCGCGCTCCGGCCCTCGGCGAGGGCGCGGGCGATCAGCGTGAGGTAAATTTCCGTCTTGCCGCTGCCCGTCACGCCGTGCAGCAGCTGCACGCGGCGGGGCGAAGCGGCGATGCGTTCCAGCGCCGCCGCCTGCGCGGGCGTAAGCTCGTGCACCGCGGCAGACGCGGCGAGGTCTTTGAGCGGCTTGCGCCCCACCCGTTCTTTTTCCAGCCGCACGGCGCCGCGTTCGATGAGGGCGCGCACGGCGCCGTCGCCGAACTTGTCGCGGTACTCGGTGTACGGGGCGCGGCCCCGCCCGCGCAGCCAGGCCAGCGCCGCCGCCTGCGACTTCGCGCGGGAGGAGAGTTCGACCTCCTTTTCGTACACGGCGACGTTGCGCTGCAATTCGCGCACGGTGCCGCGGCGCATCTCCGCGGGCAGGAACAGGCGCAGGGTCAGCGCCTTGGCGCAGCGGTAGCGCGCGCTGACGGTGTGCACGAGGGAGAGGCACTCGCGCGTCAGGGGCCGGTCGATGACCGACGAGACGGACTTGAGCTTCGCGGGGTCGAAATCGCTCCCCTCTTTCAGGCGCATGACGTAGCCGTCGACGGTGCGCCCGCCGAAAGGCACGCGCACGCGGCACCCCTCTTCGACGCCGCCGCCGGCGCGGTATTCGAATATTCTGTCCACCTCGCTGTGGGCGATGTCTACGATCACTTCAGCCGTCATGCCTTCGACTCTGCGGGCGCCGCCCCGCGATAAACAGACTGCCCCGGGCGCCGGGGCAGAGCGGTTCGTTCCGTGCAAACGGCGCGGAATCAGTCTTTGACCATCGTCAGCTTGCCGGACATGATCTCCTGGCAGGCGAGCGCGATCTCTTTGGTGTTGCCGGGCAGCTCGTGGATGCCCTGGCTCTGTTCCTGGTCGATGATCTGGCGGGCGCGCTTGGCGACGACCACGCACAGCGCGTAGCGGGAGGCGGGTTCCTCCGCCGTGCCCAGTTTTTCCACAAGCCTGTCGACTACCGGTTCGTTGATCATATTTCCATCTCCTAACTCTGAATAGATTGATTTTTATGTCGTTGCGGAAGGCACGCGCGGGTCACTCGACGTTTTGCACCTGTTCGCGCACCTTTTCGATCTCGTTTTTGAGGGCAAGCCCGGCGTTGGTGACGGCCAGGTCGTTGCTCTTGGAACAGATGGTGTTCGCCTCGCGGTTGAACTCCTGCACCAGGAAATCGAGCTTGCGGCCCACGCGCTCTTCTTTGCAGATGGCGCGGAACTGCGCGATGTGCGAAAAGAGGCGGGTCAGCTCTTCATCGATGTTGGATTTGTCGGCAAACACGGCGACTTCGGTCAGCAGGCGCGCCTCGTCGAAGTCGACGCCCGAAAGCGCCTCGCGCACCCGCTCTTCCAGCCGCGCGCGGTAATTCTGCGCGACCAGCGGTGCGCGCTCTTTGACGGAGAGCGCCAGTTTTTCGATGGTGTCCATGCGGGAGAGCATATCTTCGGCCAGCCGCGCCCCTTCGCGGGCGCGCATCTCGCCCAGGCGGTCGAGCGCCTGCGCCAGCGCCCGATCCAGCGCCGCAAGCAGCGCCTCGTCCGCGCCCTGCGTCTCTTCCTGCCGCACGACGTCGCCGCACTTCATCAGCGCGGTGAGCGTAAAATCGTCCGGCACGGACGGGAACAGCGCTTTGAGCCGCACGGCGGCATCGCACCAGCCCTGCGCCGCGGCCGCGTCGACGTACAGCGATTTGGCCGTCTCGCGCTTGTCGAGGCAGGAAACATAAATTTCGGCGTGCCCGCGCGAAAGTTTTTCGCGCACGGCGGCGCGGATGTGGTCTTCATAAAAGGCGAAGATCTTGGGCCCGCGCACGGCGACGTCGAGATAGCGGTTGTTGACCGTCTTGATCTCCACGGAAAGTTCGATGCCGCCTTCGCGGTATTCGCCCTTGCCGAACCCTGTCATGCTGAACATAAAAAACCCTTCCTCCCCCTGCCGCGCGGCCTCCGCCGAAAAGCGGCGGCGCGCCTTTTTCGCTGCGCATGCAAACGACTTCTTTTCCGAACTCCGCCATTATAACAGAAACGGCGGAAAATTGCAATCTATTTTGCGTCCGTCGAAGCAGGCGCGGCGTTTTCGGCGAGGATTTTTGCAAATTCTTCTTCCCCGATGACGCGCACCCCCAGGGCCTGCGCCTTGGCGAGCTTGCTGCCCGCCGCCTCTCCCGCCACGACGAGGGTGGTTTTGGACGTGACCGCGCTCTGGCACACGCCGCCCAGTTCTTCGATGCGCTTCTGCGCCTCGCTGCGTTTGAAATTGGACAGCGTACCCGTCAGAACGACGTTTTCGCCCGCGAACGGCCCGCCCGCGGTCTTTTCCTTGACGTACGGCCTGACCCCCGCGGAGAGCAGGCGGGCGACCTCGGCGGCGTTCTCCTCGTCGGCGAACCAGCCGACGATGTTTTCGGCCGTCTTTTCGCCGATGTTTTCCATTTCGACCAGCTGCTCCGCCGTGGCCGAAGCGATCGCCCCGATGCTGCCGAAACGCTCGGCCAGATCGCGCGAGGCGACTTTGCCCACCCCGCCGATGCCCAGCGCGGAAACGAAGCGGTCCAGCGGCACGTTTTTGCTCGCGGCGATGGCGGAAAGCAGGTTCGAGACCTTCTTTTTCCCGAACCCTTCGAGCGCGGAGAGCGATGCGGCGTCGAGAAAGTACAGGTCGGAACAGCGCGTCACGCCCAGTTCGTCGATGAGCTGACAGGCGGTCATCTCCGAAAAGCCCTCGATGTCCATCGCGCCCTTGCTCGCAAAGTTGGAAAGCTGCGCCGCGATGCGCGGGCGGCAGCGGCGGTTGGGGCAGAAAAGGTTGGCCCCCTCTTCGCGCACGGGCGTGCCGCAGTACGGGCACACGGCGGGCGGGGCGATGTCGACGCTCGTGCCCGTGTGCTCGACGGCGCCCAGAATTTCGGGAATGACCTCGTTGCTGCGGCGGATGAGCACGCGGCTGCCGAGTTTGACGTCTTTGCGGCGGATGTCGCCGAGGTTGTTGAGGGTGGCCTTGCGCACCGTGGCGCCCGCCAGTTCGACGGGGTCCACCTCGGCCAGGGGCGTGAGCTTGCCCGTGCGCCCCACCTGCCACACGACCTTGCGCACCGTGGTGACGGCCTCTTCCGCCTCGAACTTAAAGGCGATCGCCCAGCGCGGAAATTTGTCGGTGTACCCCATCTTCTCGCGCACGGCAAACTCGTTGACCTTGACGACGGCGCCGTCGGTGAGCACGTCGATGCTCTTGCGCTGCACGTCGATGGCGGCGATGGCGTCGAACACCTCTTCGGGGGTGCGGCAGTGCCAGGTTTTGCCGAAGGTCTTGAACCCTTCCTTCTGCAAAAAGGCGATGGCCTCTTCCTGCGAAGAGAGGATCCCGTCGGACATGAAGTTCACGTCATAAAAGAGGATCTCGGGCCGGCGGGAAGCGGTGACGGCGGGGTCGAGGTTGCGCACCGCGCCCGCGGCGGCGTTGCGCGCGTTTTTGAGTGGCTCGGCGGCCGTCTTGTTGTATTCTTCGAGCACGGAAAGGCGGATGACCGTCTCGCCGCGCACTTCGAGGGTGCCTTTGTAGGAGATGGTGAGCGGAAAGCTCTTGATGGTGAGCGCCTGCGCGGTGACGTCCTCGCCGACGACGCCGTTGCCGCGCGTGGCGGCGCGCACGAAGCGGCCGTCCTCGTAGGTGAGGCAGATGGTCAGCCCGTCGAACTTATATTCGACGACGTAGCTCGCCTCCCCCGCCTTTTCGACGCGGGTGAAGAAGGCGTTCATCTCGTCCTCGGTGACCGCCTTGTCCAGCGAATACAGGCGCGCGATGTGCTCGTGCCGGGCGAAGGCCTTGACGGGTTCGCCGCCGACGCGGCGCGTGGGCGAATCGAACAAAACGGTGCCGCTCTCGCGCTCCATTTCCTTCAGCCGGTCGTACAGGCGGTCGTATTCGGCGTCGGGCACGGTGGGCGCGTCGAGCACATAATACTCGTACGCGTAGCGGTTGAGCCGGTCGACGAGTTCTCGCATTTGGTTGGGCATAAAAACCTCGCTTAAAAATGCAGCGTGCAGAATGCAGAATGTAAAATGCAGAATTGCGGAAAAGTTTTCAGAATCACTGCGCGGAGCGCAGGAACGCTCTTTTTTGTCATTCGGAAAAAGCGCGCACCCGTCATCCTGAGCGGAGCCGCCTGTAAAGCGGCGCAGTCGAAGGATCTCTTTTCTCCGCTCTCCCACAGAATGCAAAATGTAGAGTGCAGAGTGCAGAATTGCGGAAAATTTTCGTGAAGCCGCGGACAAAAAGTTTTTATAAAAACTCTCGTGCGAGGAAAACCACGCTTTTCCGCTGCGCGCCACAATTTGCCGAAAACTTTCGGCTTATGCGAAAGAGTGAATTTGCGCGGCTATTTGAATCTTGAAGCCGTAACAGGCCGCGCAAAGAGAGAAAACACGATGCCGAGCCGCCCCGTGGCGAACATCGGGTTGTCTCTCCAAATCACGGAAAAAGTTTTGTCTCTTTCAAAAGATTTTTCGTGAATACCTTCATAAAATTTTCAGCGGCGCGATCTGCACGGAGAGAGACTTGATTCCCACCCCCGGGAAGCTGATGTTGGCCACGAGGGCCTTGCCCTCGCCGCGGGTAGAGACGATGACGCCGTCGCCGAATTTGGGATGGCGCACCTTCACGCCCGCGCGGTACGCCGCGTAATCCTTGGCGCCGGAAGGCGCGGGCGCCGCGCTGCGCCGCCAGCCGGCCGACGCCGAAAAGGACGAAGACGACGCAGCCGCCGGTTCGGGCGGAAGATCGCTGTGGTAGCCGTACTCCTCTTCGTCCCGCTCGCGCGCGGAACGGTACGCGCCGCCGCGGCGGAACCCGCCGTACGAACCGCGGCCGTAGCCGCCGTACGAAGAGCCGTAGCCGCCCCACGCTTCGCGGCGGGGCTCGCTTTCGATCTTCAGAACGGGCGCAAGCTCCGTAAGAAAGCGCGACTGCAGCGTCATGCTGCGTTCGCCGTAAAGGTAACGGCTGCGCGAACGGGTAAAGTACAGGCGCTTGCGGGCGCGGGTGATGGCCACGTACAGCAGGCGGCGCTCCTCTTCGAGGTCGTCATCCCCCTTGGCCGCGCGCGAAACGGGGAAGATGTTCTCTTCCATCCCCACGACGAACACCGTGTCGAATTCCAGTCCCTTGACCGAATGCACGGTGGCGAGGGTCACGTAGTCGGTCTCGTCCATCTCGTCGGTATCCGAACTGAGGGTGACCTGGTTCAGAAAATCGGACAACGTGGCCCCTTTATTCATCTTGCAGAACTCGTCGACGGAGTTGACGAACTCGTCGATGTTCGCCTTTTTGTTGATGCTCTCGTCCG
>ERZ1090861.1248-NODE-1248-length-13408-cov-4.437505_pt1 | contig 13408 bp, 10 predicted proteins | sample MGYA00478482_ERZ1090861 | MGnify/ENA primary metagenome ERZ1090861 (study PRJEB33644, sample SAMEA5815744) | chicken gut metagenome | biome: Chicken; feature: Gastrointestinal Tract; material: Caecum | place: Ireland | collected 2019-01-01 | study: A study of... | reverse complement strand
GCACCAATCTGGCAGACTATCAACTGACTCCTGCCGTCACCTACACGTGTCACAAACACTCGCTGGGTCTTAGCGGTTATTACCATCGCAGAAAAGAAAAAATCCCTAACATCACCACCGTACAAACCGATCCGAACCTCAAATACTACACCTTCACCGGAATGGAAAATACTGATGGTACCACTGGTGGTTACTCCGGTTTTGAACGTGAATTCGTCAACCATGAATTTGGCGGTGAATTGTCTTATCAATATAAAAACGAACGGATTCAAACACTTACCACCCTTTCATACGCCAAAGGCAACGAAGACGTATGGGGAGACATCAAATATTCACCGGGAAAATATCACACCACCACCTACAACTTGCTTTCTATGAACCGGATCAAATCCGGACGCACAGAACACATCATCGACATTTCCATTAACTATCAGACCGGAAAAGCCGACGAATACCGTCAGGAAAAAATAATAGAAAAAGATCCGGTAACAGGTATCGAATCTTCCTACTGGAACACACTTCTCACGTACGACGAACGTTACACCGTCGATTTACTCAATGCCAATCTGCACTACCGCCTGTTGTGGAGTAATCATCACACCGGAGAAGCCACAACCTACGCAGGCGCACGCGCCTATTTTCAATCGGTAGAAGATCAATACAATCTTCCGTCTTCATCGCTTACAGTCCGACAGGCAACTATCTGCATGGAGGGCGGATATTCATTCCTGCGCAAAAACAACCGTTCATTATGGATAGAAGCAGAAGCCGGATATCACATTTCGCTATCATCGGACCTGTCACTCAACGATCCGTCCACTGAATACGCCCAAAGTGTGCTTTTACCCGACATGACCTATTATGGAGCATCGTATGCGCACGGAAAACTTCAAATACAATATCAAATGCCTGTAACTATAAAGAAACACACCAACGTGTGGTTCGTCAAAGCCACAGGAGCATATCTGAAGACCGACAAGAAAACCGATTCCAAAATGTTCGGAATAAGTCTCGGATTGTACCATTAACCTTCCTCACCCCACAAAAACCAACCAGATAATTTACACCAATCATGATGAGAATTGCCAATAACAAACTTCGGTAGCTACTCCTGCTGCTCTTTCCCACCCTCCTTTGGGGTAACTCTGCCCCCATGTTTCACATCCGGCAAAACGCTAAAGGATGTTTTGTAGAAATACCCAAACGGTTGATAAACCGGGATTTTCTGTTAGCAGCCCGTGTGATGACCGTCAGTTCTCCCAATAATAAAGTTAAACTTTATGCAGGCCAGCGACTTTATGATCCGGTATGGATACGTTTGAAATATGACAAAGAACAGTTATATCTATTACGTCCCGACTCCAAGAACTTATGCGAGGATACAACTCATCTCTCGTATCCAGCCTATGCGCGCAATGCTATCACTCCCATAGCGGAATCCTGGAAAATAGAACAGGAGACAGACAGCTCGATTGTTGTAAACTGGAGCAAATTTCTTAGTGAGCCCATAGAAGGTGTAGACCCCTTTGGAGGGAAAACGTCACCAGGACGCTCCCTGCCCCAACTCAATAAAATACTTCAGGTAGACGTCCACGAAAAGAACCTGGAAGTCAGCGTACAGTATGGTTTTGAAGGAACCACCCAACCTTTCCTCACTACCATACGGAAATCGCTGTTACTACTGCCTGAGCAACCTATGCAACCACGTATACACGATGCCCGGGTAGGATATGACAATATCCCTAAACGGAAATTCAACTTCGATACTCCCTCAATCGCAGCGGAAAACTACATCACCCGCTTCCGGATTGTCCCCTCTCCTAAAGATGTACGCAGTTATTTGCAAGGCAAACAAGTGAAGCCTCAACAACCCATCGTTTTTTATATAGACGATGCCTTCCCTCCTCTTTGGAAAAAAGCCATACGCAAAGGAATACTGGATTGGAACAAAGCATTCGAAGAGATTGGCTTTAAAGAAGTTATGCAAGCAAAGACATACGCCGAAGCCGGACCGGAGTTCGATCCGAACGATATACGTTTCAACTGTTTCCGATATGTAGTCAGCGATTTCCCGAACGCAATGGGAAAACACTGGGTAGACCCGCGTTCAGGAGAAATTCTGCAAGCAGACGTATTGTTTCACAGTAATGTCATAGCCCTGCTACGCAAATGGTATTTCCTGCAAACATCAGCCTACCATCCTGCGGCACGCACGAAAACACTACCGGATGACATAACGGCACAATTAATCCGTTACGCCGCCGCCCATGAGATAGGTCACTGCCTCGGACTGGAACATAATTTCAAAGCCTCGTATGCCTATAATACAGAAGACCTGCGTCGTCCGGAATTTACAGAACGTTACGGCACCACCCCGTCCATCATGGATTATGCCCGGTTCAATTATGTCGCCCAACCGGGAGACGACGTCCGTTACGTATTACCTCCCCTGTTGGGAGTATACGACCGATACGCCATCCGTATCGGATACGCCTATCTCTCCCGCGAGAACACCCGAACTGTAGCCGGATGGATAGATGAAAAACAAAACGACCCCATGTATCATTGCGGACGCATGGCACCGAGCACCATTCCCACTGATCCTACCGTTCAAACCTCCGATCTCGGTAATGACCCCGTCGCATCGGCAACCTACGGAATCCGCAACCTTCAACAAATATTGACGCAATTGCCGGAATGGAACAAAAAACGTCTGACAGATAACCCGTTTGAGGAGATGCCCGCCACCTATACCGATTTGCAGCAAGCCTATTTCGACCATCTGGAACGTGTGATTCCTTTTATTGGTTTCTCCGATGAAGTATCCGGAAAAGCTGTCGAATTTCTTTGGAAAGAACTGCTTGGCGGATACAACTTCCTACGGACGGATGCCGTATGCAAATATGCCGGCAACCCAACCGAAGCCATCATAAAAGCACAAAAGACAATTATTGAAAAGATGTTTGGCAGAATCATTGCCGAACGAATCTCTTCGAACGAAACACCAGCAGGATTTACCTACGCCCATTATCTGGAAGTCTCTGCCAACTATCTTTTTACGGACAAGACACCGGACATATTCACACGACATTTGCAGGAAAGCTATCTCCAGACCTTGCAATCATTGCTAACAGAAGCACGTACCTCCTCTTTCAGTGTACTCTTCTCCCCTACGGTCAGCGAGCATCTTACCCGCATCCGCGAACAGTTAACAACTAATCCTTCTACCTGGAATAATTATTTAAAAAACAAAATACAATGAAGCTAACTACCATTATTTCCGCCTTCTACCTCCTCTGCCTGTTGTGCATACAGCCCGTGCATGCCGATGGAGGCTTCTGGCTGCCTACTCAAATACAAGGAAAAGTACATCAGGCAATGAAAAAACAGGGATTGCGCCTTAGTGAAAAAGATATTTACGACATCAACCAGTCGTGTCTGTCGAATGCTATCCTTTCATTAAGTTATGACAACAGTACATTTTCTCCCTCTGCCAGTGCCTCTTTCATCTCCGGTGAAGGACTGGTATTGACCAACTTCCACTGTGTCGCACGTTATCTCGAACATATCTCCGATGCAAACCACGATTACGTGAAGCATGGCTGCTGGGCTACCCAACGCAGCGAAGAGACTTATCTTCCGAATTTACAGGTCAATCAATTAATCACTATCAAAGACGTAACGACGGAAATAACACAAGATACCGGAAATCTTACCGATCAGGCACTTACCCAAAAGATCAACGAGAACGGGAATAAAATTGTCAAATCCCAAGCCAAAGGTCGTGGTGTAGAAGGAAAAATCTACTCCTTATTTGGTGGCAGACAATACATCCTGGCTGTCTTCCGCTGCTTCAAGGATGTGCGTATCGTAGCCGCTCCCCCCATCTCGATAGGGAAATTCGGAGGCGACACAGACAACTGGCAATGGCCCCGTTACTCTGCCGATTTCGCCATCTTGCGCGTTTATGCCAACGATAAAAATCAACCGGCAGCCTACAACAAGCAGAACCGCCCCTATCAACCCGACGCTCATTTGTCTATCTCTACCAAAGGAGTGAAACCCGATGATTTTGTAATGGTTGCCGGCTATCCTGCACAAACAAGGCAATATGTCCCTTCGTTTGCCCTTGAGAAAATTGTATTCAAAGACACGCAAGCAGAAGCAGATATTGCCAAAATCAAGCTCGACTTCTACACACAACGTAAAGAAACGGCTGCCGACTCGCTTTATTCCTACTATAACATTAAGGCCGGAAGCGCTGCTAATGTCTATCTAAAATCAATTGGTGAGATCAGTGGTGTGAAAGAATCCGGCATCATTGCCCGGAAACAGCAGGAGGAACAGGCGATGACAGGATGGATTCTGTCTGATGACACCCGTACGCAACGCTACGGGGCAACATTGCTCGATGATATGAAAGCAAACTACGAACGTCTTACCCAACTGAACTTCACAGACCAGATGTTTCGCGAAGTCGCACTTTATGGTGCCAACGTCATTCCTTTTGCCGGAAAATTTGAAAAACTGGTGCAAATGGAACAAAGAAAAAGCAAGAATGTAAAGACTGCCATGAAAGGAGAAATCCGCAAACTGAAACCGCTTACCGTAGCATTCTATCGTGATTTCAGACCTGAAGACGACAAATATATCATGAAAAAGATGTTGGCTTATTATCTGGATCACGTAGATTCTATTTTCTACTCCACAGCATTGAAAAAGGTAGAAAAGCATTACCCTCAACATCTTTCTGCCTATATAGACAGCCTGTACGATCATTCCCCCCTGCGTAATCAAGAAAGTATGCTCGCACTTCTGGACAGTGTACCGACACAAGGAACAGCTGCACTGTCACAAGATGGGCTGTATCAGTTGTCACTCGGTTTCTATCTGGTGTATGTAGAAAAAATAAACCGTTTGAAACAAGCGTATCAGAATAAAAACATGAAACTCTACTCTTTGTATCTGCAAGCATACGCTGAAAAGAACAAGGGGACACAAATTGCATTTGACGCCAACCGTACCCTGCGTTATTCTACGGGAAAAGTAAAGGCAGCCGTTCCCAGCGAAGGAGTCATCTATACTCCATTTACAACTGTTGACGGAATGCTCAGCCGTCATCGCCTTTATGCCGGAAACAAGGACTTCAATCTGCCGGCACGTTTCGTCAAACTCATCGAACACCGCCAACCCAGTAACTACTTTAGCCAGAAAATGACACCCACCTGTTGTTTCCTGACAGATGCACATACCACTTCTGGTAGTTCGGGCAGTCCGGTATTGAATGCCAAAGGAGAAGTGGTGGGTATCAACTTCGACCGTATCTGGCAGGGACTTAGTTCCGACTACGAAACTGCAGGCAATGAAAAAAGCCGTAACATCGCAGTAGATATCCGCTATGTGTTATGGACTTTGGAGCAATATTCACGTTCCCAATACATATTAGACGAATTGGACATTCACTAACTTAGTAAATTCTATATAAAAATGTTATCTCCCAAAACACTAAAATACTTACGTTTAACGCACCGTTATGTATCTTTCATTTGTGCAGGCATCCTGTTTGTCTATCTCCTTTCCGGCTTCCTGCTCAACCACCGGAAAGAATTTACATTCATGAATCAGAAAAAGGAGCGCACAGTAGACTATATATTCCAGCTCCCTGCCAATAAAGACGATTTTACAGAAGCCGATGCACGAAAGATTATCTCCGATCTCTCATGCAATCCCGACCTGTATAACCGTTTCAGCCTCAGTAAAAACAAACTGACCATCTTTGGCAAAGAGCAATTGGTAATCAAGTTGGATGCAACCAGCCAGCAGGCATTTATCAAAGAAATGCATCGTCCCGCTTTCCTAACCGCATTGAATAAGTTACATCGCAATCCGGGTTCTTTATGGACAATAACCTCCGATGCATTCCTCTTACTCATGTTTATTTTGCTCATCACCGGGTTACTGATTGTTCCCGGGAAAAAGGGATTGTGGGGCATCGGCGGAATTCTAACGATAATAGGAATTTTAATACCTATATTGATTTACTGGATGATAGTATAATTTCTTATTTTTATTCATCCGTATGCATCTTTCTGTACTTTCTTTCCGTATCGCAGAAAACAAAAAAGGACCTTTATTCAAGGTCCTTTTTAATCACTTCGTCCATTTCTTTTATACGTTTCTCACGGTCTTTAATGGGACCGTCTTTCTTGTCATTCTTAAATGCGTCATCGGCACGGTCGGCAACCTCGCCGCTCCATTCCTCAAACTGGTCCTTAGCCGGACGACCATTCGGCTCGATATTTTCCTCGGCTATCGAATCATGCCTGTTAATCATATCATCCATAAGTTTTCGTTTTAAAAGTTTATGGCTATAAGACAATACAAACGAAGAAAAGTTTTCTATTTTAATGATTTTTGAAGAAATCAGCCATGTTATTATACTATCAAAGAAACACTCCAGCCCAATCTGTGTCATTCATCCAGATACCTATATAAATTGCAGTTGCCGGCAACGTCCAGTACATTCAGCTCTTTCAAGCGTTTTTCCACTTTCTTTTGTGAAACCAGCCCGAAATTCCGTAACATATCACGCAACTTCCTAAACCCATATTGAGAAGTGATTTGTAGCAGTTCCCGAAGTGTTTTTATATCAGCTTCAGAAATGATCCGCTGCGACCGAATATCGAATTTCAATTCTGTGATAGGAGTATCAAGTAAAGCCTTTGCCGCTTTTATATCTTCGGGAATAAAAATTTCCGGATTCGTTTCTTCCGCCTCTCTCATGAACATATCATTATCAAAGCCATTTTGGCGGAATTTCATTTCATACGCCCGTACTGTTGCTTTAAGACGGATATTTTCTTCCTTATAAGTCCTAAGGAATCCCGCTTGAGATTTTATTTCCTGTACAAGTCCCTCAAATGCTTTCTGCGCTTGACGATATTTCATGCGTTTCCGGACACTAAAATCCTTAATATTTCCTTGTAAGACGGTATAAAGAAATAGTTGCCGTCTTTCATCATTCCTTATCATTCCGGCAAGCTCCTTTATTATTAACCGGATCAATGGGGTCAACTCTTTCAGTGATTGAAGTAGAAAAAATTCCTCTTCATTTTCCTTCATCTTCTCATCCATCCGGCGTTTGTGTTCTTCTTCGGAAAGACTGAACCGGATATTTCGTTCAAGACAATCCGTCAGACTGTTTTCATCAAGCATTAGATAATCGCCGACTTCTGAATAAATAATCTCTTGCCTTTTACACCAAGTAATAATACGTCTGGTAGATACCTGATACTTGGTTGCCGCTTCTTCAATACCAATCCATTGTTTTGTTGCCATAACTCGTTTGTTTTTAGATGTATACGTCGCAACCGGATATAAAAAAGGTGCGAACGATACATATATTTCCCAACAGCGGTACTAGCAAAACCGACAGATGAAAATACAGTATGCCCGCACCAGAACTTATATATCGATAGGGATATAAGCTTGGCACGGACATTTGATTTATCATCTGTTTGAAAATTGCTAGTTTCCTGTTAGATAAATTAAATGTCCTATAAATACAAGTCCGGCTGTCAAAGGTCCGGTCCTTGATTGCAAATATACTTCTTTTTTCTGAAAAGAAAGATAATAAATGACAAGCTTTTTAGTTACAATAGAATTTTATATAAGACAAATAAGTAAACTGTAGTGTACTGAATAAGTTGACACTTCTCAAATTCGAAATTCACATGGAAGAATTAAAAAAGAAGTACACTCCTTACACAGAATCTGAACGAATGTCTTATATTCGTGAGTATTTATCGACTTCCGAAACGAAGTATCAGTTTGCCAAGCGTACGGGTATTTGCCGTCGTTTGCTGATTCTTTGGCTTGATAAGTATCATATAAATGATAAAGTTATGAGTACAGAACAACCCTCTTTAAGAAAAGACTCTGATGAGTCTCTCAATGAACTGGAGAAAGAACTCGCTGCATTGCGTGCCGAAAATCGCAAGCTTCAACGTGCTCTTCAGGAAGAAAGTCTTCGTCATGAAGCTTGTGAGGAATTGATTAATCTTGCGGAGTCAACCTATCACATCAAGGTTCGAAAAAACTCCGATGCCAAGTAATCGACACCTTGTCACAGGGGAACTCTGCCCTTCATATGCGCGGCAGTCTGCAGTTCCTCTGTGATTACTTCGGCATAACCAGACAAGGTTATTATAAGCATGTCAACAGAAAAATGGAAATAGACATCCTCACATCAAGCATTGTGTTGTATTGTAATGAGTTACGTAAACTTATGCCCAAGGCTGGTATGCGTGAACTCTATGCATGCTGCCTTCGCAAGTTTGGTGTCAGGATGGTCATTGGACGTGATCAATGCTATAATATTTTTCGTGCTAATGGCCTTTGTCAACGTGTCAGACGTGTGAGGCCAAAGACTACAAATTCCAATCATAATTATTACATTTATCCAGACCTGCTGAATGTCACTCCTAAATTTGTAGCTGACACATTCGGTTCAATGGTTGTAGCGGACATTACCTATGTTGCCACGTGCCAGGGATGGGCTTACCTGTCCCTTCTTACCGATGCGGGCAGTCGGGCCATAGTCGGATATGCCCTGTGCAAAACACTCGAAGCGGAAGGTCCTTTAAAGGCACTGAGGATGGCTATGGACTTTTACAACAGATACAATGTTGATTTGAATAATCTGATACACCATTCTGACCGGGGAGTGCAATACTGCTCAAACCTGTATGTAGGTATGCTCAAGAAACATCATATTAATATCAGTATGACTCAGTGTGGGGATCCGCTACATAATGCTCTGGCTGAACGGATGAATAACACGATCAAGAATGGGTGGCTTTTTGACTGTACAGATGACAGCTTTGAACAATTGGATAAACGTATAGCCGATGCCATATATGCATACAATTATGTTAGACCGCATCAAGGCATACAAATGAGAACTCCGATGGAATATATTCGTAAATGCAGTGGAAAGGTAGCTGAAGTCCCGCTCGTCGGGACGGGTGCTCCCGCCCCTTGCCGCTAGGCCGATCCCCGAGCGAAGAGTTTTTGTTATTTAATGAAAGTTTACAGCCCGAAGTCTTGCACTTATAAGAGAAGATACATAATTTTGCAAAATATCTAAAATGACAACTTATACAGGAATTACAAAGGGACAAGTAAACTTATTTAGGTTTTAAAAAATATTGAGTAAACTAACTTAGGTATAACAAGCGAAGTTGTCAACTAAATCCAGTACAGTACAAACAACTACACGGGAGAATAGTTTCATCGGTGAGAAACTAAAGTTCCATCAGTGTGAAACTATAGTTTCATCAGTAAGAAACTAATAGTTCCAAGCAAGAGAAACTAAAGTTTCAAGGCGATGAAACTGTAGTTTCGAACCGCAAAACCAATAGTTTCAAGGCTTGAAACTATCGGTTACAAGGCAGGTCCCGCCCCGTAAGTACAGGGGTAATAAATAAAATAGCTTATCTGCCTGTGGTTAATACTATTCAGGCAATGAAACTTCATCTGTGATTTTTACTTGATTTGGGTATGCATCTCTACCATACCGTCTTTGCAATGCGTTTATCTCTTCTTAGCTTTGCAGTGACAGCATTATTGCCGTCACAGTGCTGTCACCATGCTGCTGTCACGCCATTAACTTTTCATAATCAAACAGTTAAGCTACAATCTGTGACAGATGACAGCAAATTTATTTTTTTTATTTATTAGAGAGAGTATAAGTTCAACTTATAAATGCAATATTTCTTTTTTATTAATCGGACTTTAGATGCAAAGTTGCTTATTTATTCCGATAGAGTTGCGGACGGAAAGGAACATAAAGAGTGTAATTACTATCCGCCGGCTTTCCTCCCACCAATGCAGGTGACCATTTCGGCATTCCTTTGACAATGCGGAGAGCCTCCTCTGCAAATTCCGGATGAGTGGAACGTAGAATATGAGGACGAAGGATAACCCCTTCTTTATCAATAGTAAACTCACACAAAGCATAACCCGAAACATTCTTCTCCAAAAGCCCTGACGGATAAACCATTTCACTGGCAATATATTCTTCCGGAGTCATCGCAGAGAAATGAGCAGGTTCCTCCACCTGTCTTCCGGAAAGTGTCTTTGAACGGGGACCCACCGGATAAATTCCGATATACATCGGCCGCTTATAAGCATCCGGCTCTTCCTTGGTGCGCTGTTGCAATGCTTTTAATAAAGCAGCAGCCTCCACTGCCAACGTCTGTTCAGAAATATTTTCCCCTCGGGATAACATATAAGCCGACTGACAAACCAACACGAGACGTTCCATCAACGTTCCCTTTTCCGGCGACCATTTACGTCCCATCTGCTCTTTACCTTTAGCATCCGTAGAAGAGAAAAAATAAACAATTCCATCCAAACCAGCCGTAGAACCGTCCAAATCCTGTACCTGCTCTGTCACCAAACGAAAGATAGCCCCTAAAGACTTATATAGGGAAGCACTAATGACAACCGATTTAGTATCCACCGTCACCGTCCCCTTCTCTGCCTGCCAATAAGTACGCGATAATGTGTTCGAAACCAGGGTATAACGTCCATTCCTCTTCTCTACCGACATTGCATACTCCGGCGAAAAGGAAGGGATAGCCGCAAAACGCGCATAAGGCTGTTTCTGGAAGCCTGTATTAAGTAAAGAAAACACACTACGATAATATTCGCCTAACTCGCCTGTATAAGTGGAAAAAGGTTTCACCGGCTCCAAATAGTCAATCTGGGCCGCAAGGCGAAAAGAAAAGGTTAAAAGCAGAAGACAGAAAACAATCTTTTTCATAAGTTGCCGGATTTTCGGTACATATCGGCAACAAAGATACAAATTATTTCGATGGTTCGTGATAAAATTATATCTTTGCACGGTTTTTACTAAGAAACTGAATAACAATACATCAAAAATATGATAGCTAAGATTGAACAACTTCTGAAAGAGGTGGAAGCCTTACACGCCTCCAATGCCGAAGAACTCGAAGCTCTCCGCATCAAATACCTAAGTAAGAAGGGAGCCATTAACGACTTAATGGCAGATTTCCGTAATGTAGCTGCCGAACAGAAAAAAGAAGTCGGCATGAGACTGAATGAACTGAAAACAAAAGCGCAGGACAAAATCAACGCGCTGAAAGAAATGTTTGAAAGTCAGGACAACGATTGTGACGGACTGGATTTGACGCGTTCGGCTTATCCTGTGGAACTCGGTACACGCCACCCGCTCACCATTGTAAAGAACGAAATCATTGATATCTTTGCCCGTCTGGGATTCAGCATTGCCGAAGGTCCGGAAATTGAAGATGACTGGCACGTGTTCTCGGCACTGAACTTTGCCGAAGACCATCCGGCACGCGATATGCAGGATACTTTCTTTATCGAAGCTCACCCGGACGTAGTATTGCGTACACATACTTCTTCTGTACAGACTCGTGTGATGGAAACTTCACAGCCTCCTATCCGCATCATCTGTCCGGTACGCGTTTACCGTAACGAAGCTATCAGCTATCGCGCACACTGTTTCTTCCACCAGGTAGAAGCGCTGTACGTAGACCGCGATGTATCTTTCACCGACCTGAAACAAGTGTTGCTACTCTTCGCCAAAGAGATGTTCGGTGCCGATACGAAGATTCGCCTGCGTCCGTCGTACTTCCCGTTCACAGAACCCAGCGCCGAAATGGATATCAGCTGTAACATCTGCGGCGGAAAAGGCTGCCCCTTCTGCAAACACACCGGCTGGGTGGAAATCTTGGGTTGCGGAATGGTAGACCCGAACGTACTCGATGCCAACGGAATAGACAGCAAAGTGTATAGCGGATATGCTCTGGGTATGGGTATCGAACGCATCACAAACCTGAAATATCAGGTGAAAGACCTCCGCATGTTCTCCGAAAACGATACACGTTTCCTGAAGGAGTTCGAAGCGGCCTATTAAATTTTACTGCCGCAGACATGAACACAGAGTCTCACAGGGTTTTCTTAAAATTAAAAGAGGCTCTCTGTGAGACTTTGTGTTACTCTGCGGTCCAATCAAAACCACCATACTATGTCCAAAGATAGGCTTGTCACCCCCAGCTATGTTCTGATACTGGCAGCAAACTTCCTTTTATACTTTGCCTTCTATCTGATTCTGCCTGTATTGCCTTTCTATCTCACTGAAATTTTCCAAACTGGAAATGCAGCCGTAGGGGTCATTTTATCCTGCTACACCGTAGCTTCACTCTGTATCCGCCCCTTCTCGGGCTATCTGCTGGACACGCTGGCACGCAAGCCACTCTACCTCATCGCCTACTTCCTGTTCATCACCGTCTTTGCCGGATACATCCTTGCCGGGGTGCTGTCACTGTTCATCATGCTCCGGGTGGTGCATGGACTGGCTTTCGGAATGGTGACCGTAGCGGGTAATACCATCGTAATCGACATCACTCCTTCTTCCCGCCGCGGAGAAGCGGTAGGCTACTACGGACTGATGAACAACACGGCCATGAGCTTCGGACCGATGATCGGACTTTTTATGCACGACACCTGTTCGTTCGAGACCATCTTCCTGTGTTCACTCCTCTCCGGTACAGTGGGGTTTGCGGCTGCCTGCCTGGTAAAGACACCTGTTAAGGAACCGGTAAAACGTGAACCGATTTCACTGGACCGGTTCGTATTAATTAAAGGTATACCTGCGGGAGTGGCATTGCTCCTACTCTCCATTCCCTACGGCATGACGAGTACTTATATAGCCATGTATGCCAAGGAGATCGGGATCACACTCAGCTCCGGGCTGTTCTTCACCTTTATGGCAGTGGGCATGGCTGTCTCACGCATGTTCTCCGGACGCCAGGTGGACAAAGGACGTATCACACAAGTCATCACCCTGGGACTCTATCTGGTGTGTGCCTGCTTTTTCACACTGGCAGCCTGCGGCAAATTGATGTCGCTGAGTCCCGAACTGACAGATGTGCTTTTCTTTATGGTGGCTCTGTTGCTGGGAGTCGGATTCGGCACCATGTTTCCGGCCTTCAATACCCTGTTTGTCAACCTGGCCCCTAATAGCCAACGCGGCACGGCCACTTCCACCTACCTGACTTCATGGGATGTAGGCATCGGCATCGGCCTGATACTGGGCGGATATATCGCCCAACTGACTTCGTTCGACATGGCTTACTTCTTCGGAGCTTGCCTGACGGTGGTTTCCACCTTTTATTTCAACCTGAAAGTCGCACCCCATTATCATAAGAACAAACTAAGATGACAAAGAAAGAACGTTATGAAAAAGTAATCGCCTGGTTTCAGGAAAATGTGCCCGTAGCCGAAACGGAACTGCATTACAACAACCCGTACGAACTGCTGATCGCCGTTATCCTCTCCGCACAGTGTACAGAGG
>ERZ1090861.1247-NODE-1247-length-13410-cov-6.346911_pt1 | contig 13410 bp, 16 predicted proteins | sample MGYA00478482_ERZ1090861 | MGnify/ENA primary metagenome ERZ1090861 (study PRJEB33644, sample SAMEA5815744) | chicken gut metagenome | biome: Chicken; feature: Gastrointestinal Tract; material: Caecum | place: Ireland | collected 2019-01-01 | study: A study of... | reverse complement strand
ACGAAGGATCACGCGAAAAACGAAGGAGGCGGTCATCGTGGCCGAGTACAAGGGCATCGAGTATCTGCGAAAGAAGCTGAACAGCAAGCGTCGCCGCGTGAATCTGCGGTACAGATACTACGAGATGAAAAATACCGTGCGGGATATAAGCGACATCATCCCGCGGGAAATCCGGTATTTTACCGCGTGCCTCGGATGGTGCGGAAAGGCGGTGGACAGTTTGTCCGACCGCCTGATTTTTCGCACGTTCCGAAACGATAACTTCGACCTAAACACGATCTATCAGATGAACAACCCGGACATCCTGTTTTCGTCCGCGGTTTTGTCTGCACTGATCGCCTCGTGCAGCTTTATCTACATCAGCCGCGGCGACGACGGATTTCCGAGGCTGCAAGTCATCGACGGCGGAAACGCCACCGGCGTGATCGACGACACCACCGGCCTACTGACCGAGGGATACGCCGTGCTGCAGAGGGACGACCACGACCGGCCAGTGCTGGAGGCGTACTTCCAGCCCGGCGTCACGTGGTACTACGAAAGGGATCGCGAGCCGTGGTCGGACGAAAATCCGGCGCCGTATCCGCTGCTTGTGCCGATCCTGCATCGGCCGGACGCCCGGCGCCCGTTTGGCCACAGCCGAATCAGCCGGGCGTGCATGGGTATCATGCAGGGCGCGCTGCGCACCGTCAAGCGCAGCGAGGTAAGCGCGGAGTTTTACAGCTTCCCGCAAAAGTACGTTCTAGGCCTGTCGCAGGACGCGGAAAGCATGGACAAGTGGCGGGCGACCATCTCCAGTATGCTGCAGTTTGACAAGGACGAAGACGGCGATCATCCGGTCGTCGGCCAGTTCCAACAGCAGAGCATGAGCCCGTTTACCGAGCAGCTCCGGACGTTCGCGGCGCTGTTTTCGGGCGAGACCGGTCTGACACTCGACGACCTCGGTTTTGTGACCGATAACCCGTCGAGCGCGGAAGCAATCAAGGCCAGCCACGAAAACCTGCGGCTGGCCGCCCGCCGCGCACAGGCCACCTTCGGCAGCGGGTTTTTAAACGCCGGCTATCTGGCCGCCTGCGTGCGCGACAATTTTGAATACCGGCGCAGCCAGCTTTACCTGACGAAACCGGTCTGGGAGCCGGTATTTGAGCCGGACGCCGCGATGCTGTCGAGCATCGGCGACGGCGTGAACAAGATCAACCAAGTGATCCCGGGTTACTTCGGCGCGGAAATCTCCGGGACCTGACCGGCGTAGATGCAGAGGGAGAGGAGGAGATCGCCGATGCCTGATGATGTGGCCCCGGCGCTGCTCGAGGCGATCCGGCGCGACTTCGCCGAAAACCTCGGCGGGCGGAAGCGGGCGACGGAGCTGCTGCAGCTGATCCGCGGCGGCAGCGCCACCTATGTCGACGCCGGCGCATACGCGCAGGAGGTCGGCTCGGCGCTCTCGGAGGCTTTCCGGGCAAACATCTCCACCGCCGCCCTCCCGGAGGGGAAGATGTACTGGAACATCTCGGAGCGCGTGGTGCGGCCGATGCTGCAGGAGGATCACAGGATCATCGCGGAAGCGGCGAAAGAAGTGCAGCAACATCTTAACGAGGCGGCGGAGCTAGGGATCGCGCCGCAGGAGGTCCCGCTGAACAAAAACCGGGTGGACGGCATTTTGAACCGACTGGCCTCTGCAGATAAATTCGACGACATTGCATGGATACTTGGCGAGCCGATCATAAATTTTAGCCAGAGCATCGTCGACGACAGCATCAGGCGCAACGTCGACTTTCAGGGGCGGTCCGGCCTGCAGCCGCGCGTCGTCCGCCGCGTCAAGGCGAACTGCTGCGAGTGGTGTGAAAATCTGGACGGATCGTATACATACCCGAGCGTGCCGGATGATGTATACCGTCGGCATGAGCGCTGCCGATGCACGGTGGAGTACATGCCGAGCAGCGGGAGGCGGCAGGATGTCTGGACGAAAGAGTGGCAGGAATCCGCGGATGTGCTGCAGGCGCGGCGCGAGTTTACCGGTCTGGATACGAGTCCGCGGCAGCGAGCGAATGGGTGATGGGAGGCGCATATGGGACTGATACGATGTAGATAGAGAGGGGGCGGCAAAGCATGGCGAAACAGCCGGTCAGGCTTGGCCGCCAGACGCCTACGCAGTCGATCGTGCTGCCGTACGAGGAGACGCTGGGCGGCGATGCCGTCGACCTCTACGAGCAGGGCGGCCGCACGGCGATGGAGTGGCAAAAGCTGCAGGCTTATGACATCATGGCCGTGGACAGCGTGGGCATATGGATCCACAGCAAGTACGGCTTGGCGGTGCCTCGGCGAAACGGCAAGAATGAGGTCATCATCTTGCGCGAAAAATGGGGGATCGTAAACGGCGAGCACATCCTGCACACGGCGCACAGGACGACGACGAGCCACGCCGCATGGGAGCGCCTGTGCAGCGAGCTCGACCGCTCAAAAATCGAGTACAAATCCATCCGAGCCAAAGGCAGCGAGAGCATCACTTTGCCGAATGGAGGAAAGATCGAATTCCGGACCCGATCGTCCAAGGGCGGCCTCGGCGAGGGATTCGATCTTTTGGTTATCGACGAAGCGCAGGAGTACGGCGACGATGAGGAGAGCGCCCTGAAGTATGTCGTTTCCGACAGCCAAAACCCGCAGACGATTTTCACCGGCACGCCGCCCACTGTGACCTCGAGCGGCACGGTGTTTCTTAAGCTGCGCACGGAGGCGCTGGCCGGGCGCACCAAAAACACAGGCTGGGCCGAGTGGAGCGTGGATTTTCAGACCGACCCGCACGACGTGGATGCGTGGTATGAGGCCAACCCAAGCATGGGCGTCATCCTCAACGAGCGCAAGGTCGAGGACGAGATCGGCGGCGACGCCGTGGATTTCAACATCCAGCGCCTCGGCCTGTGGCTGCGCTACAACCAGAAATCCGCGATCAGCGAAGCGGAGTGGAAGGGCCTCCAGTGTGAGGCGCTGCCGAAGCTGCGCGGCAAGCTGTATGCGGGCGTCAAGTACGGCCACGACGGAAAAAACGTCGCGCTGGCCATCGCAGTCAAGACCACGGACGGCCGCGTGCTTCTGGAGTGTATCGACTGCCGGCCGGTGCGCGCCGGGCGCGCGTGGCTGCTGGATTTCCTCCACTCCGCTGATCTGGCCGCGGTTGCGGTCGACGGCGCCGGCAGTCAGCAGCTTCTGGCCGACGACATGAAAGCCGCACACCTGAAAGCGCCGGTGCTGCCTACAGTCAAGCAGATCGTCACGGCCAATGCCGCCTTTGAGCAGGCGATGGCCGAAAAGCAGGTGTGCCACATGGGGCAGCCGAGCGTGCTGCAGGCGGCATCCAACTGCGAAAAACGCGCCATCGGCACAAACGGCGGCTTCGGCTACCGGTCCATCAAGGACGGCGTAGCCATAGAGCTTTTGGACAGCATGATCCTTGCGTACTGGCAGTGCGCATCGGCCAAGCCGTCGCGAAAACAAAAAATCAGCTACTGACAGGGCCTTTTGGCCCTGTTTGTACATCACCCGATACCACCGGGCAAAGCGTGGGAGAAAGGAAGATTGAAATGGGAGATTTTACACCGATCACAACGCAGGCCGAGTTCGACGCCGCCATCGGCGAGCGCCTCAAGCGTGAGCGCGAGAGCCTCAGCAAAAAGTATGGCGACTATGATGAGCTCAAAAGCAGAGTGGCCAGCTACGAGCAGCAGATCGGCCAGATGACCGAAGCGGCGAGCAAAGCCGCGCAGAAGTATGCCGGCTTCGACCAGCAGCTGGCAGATATGCAGGCCAAGATCAAGGGCTACGAGACCGCCTCGGTAAAAACGCGCATCGCCCACGAGACAGGCCTGCCCTACGAGCTGGCCGGCCGCCTTTCCGGCGAGGACGAGGACGCCATCCGCAAGGATGCCGAAGCTCTGTCCAAGCTGCTGGGCAGCCAGAGACAGACCCGCACGCCTCCGCTGCGGGACACGGAACCGACCGAAAAAGACGAAAAAAAGGCAGCGCTCAAGTCGCTGCTGACAAAAATCAGAGAAGAATAAGGAGATTTAGAAAATGGCAGCACTTTCCATGGGCACGAATTTTCCGCCCGAGCTTGTCCGCAGCATGATGAACATGGTCACGGGTCACTCCGCGCTGGCGAGCCTGTCCGCACGACAGCCGATCCCGTTTGTCGGCGAGAAGATTTTCACGTTCTCGCTTGACAAGGAGGCCGACATCGTCGCAGAAAACGGCGCAAAGAGCGCCGGCGGCGCAACGCTCGGCGCGGTGACGATCACGCCGGTAAAATTCGAGTACTCGGCGCGCGTCAGCGACGAGTTTATGGTGGCCGACGAGGAATACCAGCTCCGCGTGCTGGAGGAGTTTGGCGACGGCGCGGGCCGCGCTTTTGCCCGCGCGCTCGATCTGGCCGCATTCCACGGCGTCAATCCCCGCACGAACACGGATTCCTCCGTCGTAGGCGAAAACAACTTCGACGACAAGGTCACGAACGCGGTTACATACAAGGCGGCCACGCCGGACGACAACCTCGACGCGGCCATCGCGCTGATCACCGCCGCCGACAAGGAGTTCAACGGCATCGCTATGTCGCCGACCATGGCCGCGGATATGTCCAAGGTCAAAGCAAACGGCGTCGTGCAGTACCCCGAATTCCGTTTCGGCGGCCACCCGGCGAGCTTTGCGGGCATCAACCTGGACATCAACGGCACAGTCAGCAAGATGCCGACGAGTGTTGAGACCGCGAGCATGGCGTACGTCGGCGATTTTGCCAACCGATTCCGCTGGGGCTACGCGACCGACATGCCGGTCGAGATCATCCGGTACGGCAACCCGGACAACGACACAACAGCTGGCGACCTGCGCGGTCACAACCAGATCCTCTTGCGTCTTGAGGCGTACATCGGCTGGGGCATTCTCGACCCGGCGGCATTTGCGATCATCAAGACGGCGGGGGAATAATCAGTCCTGATCTTTTAACGCTTTTCCCGGCAGATCAGGACTTGCTTGGGAAAAAGGCGTCGGACCTGGTCGGCGATGACCTCACAGTTTACGCGGACGGCTCCGTGACCGGCACTTTCCACTACGTGACCGGGTACACCGGCTTCAGCAGCGTGGCGGAGGAGCAGTCCGGGCACTACTTCCCGTTCCACCTCGTCAAGACCGGCACGACGATGACCTTTAAGAAAAACGGCGCGCCTGTAAAGCAGGATATCCCTTTCGACCCGGATATCGTTTTCCGCATCTCGAAGGATGATGTTTTCGAGGTGCTGATCGATGACGTCAGCGCGGTGACGTTCAGTTTTTCCGGCGCGACCTTTGAACCGCAGGCCGCAAAGGCGGCAAAAGCACGGACACCCAAGGCGCGGAGGTGATGAGCGTGGCGAACTATGCGACGATCGGCGACATCACTGCGCTGTGGCGCCCGATGACGCCGGAGGAAGAGACGCGCGCGGAAGCACTTCTGCCCGTCGTGAGCGCATCACTGCGCGTCGAAGCCAAAAAGGTCGGCAAGGATCTGGACTGCATGGTCGCGAACGACCCCGATCTGGCGGAAGTGGCGAAGTCTGTCACGGTCGACGTGGTGGCGCGCACGCTGATGACTGCGACAGATCAGGAGCCAATGACGCAGATGTCTCAGGGCGCCGGCGGCTATACGGTCTCCGGGTCCTTTCTGGTGCCGGGCGGCGGACTCTTTATCAAAAAATCCGAGCTGGCGCGGCTTGGCCTGCGCCGGCAGCGATATGGGGTGATCGAACCGTATGCAATGCATGATTCGGGGGATCCCGATTGTGCTGTATGACCGCACACAGACCGGGACGGACGATTTCGGCGCGCCGGTCTACACGGAGACGCCGGTCACGGTGGAAAACGTACTCGTGACGCCGTCCACCTCGGACGATATTGTCAGCGATCTGCAGCTTTACGGCAAAAAGGCGGTGTACGAGTTGAGCATCCCGAAAGGGGATACGCACGTCTGGGAGGACCGCAAGGTCGAGTTTTTCGGCGCGGTCTGGCATACGTTCGGGTTTTCTCGGCAGTACATCGCCGAAAACGTGCCGCTCAGCTGGAACGCAAAAGTAAAGGTGGAGCGATATGGCTAAGGTAAGAGTAGAGCTTAATCGGGCCGGCGTGCGCGAGCTGCTGCGCTCGCCGGAGATGAAAGCAGTCGTGACCAAGTACGCGGACGCGGTGCTGAAAAGATGTGGAACTGGGTACGAGCGCGACGCTTATACGGGCAAAAACCGCGTGAATTCGATGGTCTGGGCCAAATCCGGAAAGGCAAAGCGCGAAAACGCGGAAAACAACACGCTTTTGAAGGCACTGCGATGATCGAAAAGATCGTGCGCGACTTTTTGAGTCAGAAGCTTACGGTGCCGGTCTGGATGGAAATCCCGTCCGACCCACCGGAAAGCTTTGTTGTGCTCGAAAAGACAGGCGCCGGACGGAGTAACCACATCAGCACCGCGACGATCGCCGCACAGTCCTATGCAAAAAGCATGCTGGACGCGGCGGAGCTTAACGAGCAGGTCAAGGCAGCCCTGGACGACCTGATCGATCTCGACGAGGTGTGCCGGTCGCAGCTCAACAGCGACTACAACTTCACGGACACCGCGTCGAAGCGGTACCGCTATCAGGCGGTCTATGACATCACGCATTACTAGGCGCGATGTTCTTTTTTTTGAAAAAGGAAATTTTGTAAAAGGAGATACGGACATGGCAAACGCGAAAAACGTCAGCGTAGGCAAGCCGAAGAAAGCCGGCGCGATCTCGAATGCGCCGCTGGGTACAGCGCTGCCGACGGATGCGACCACGCAGCTGAACGAAGCGTTCAAAAACCTCGGCTACGTGAGTGAAGACGGCCTCACGAACGAAAACACGCCGGAAAGCGACAACATCCTCGCGTGGGGCGGCGACGAGGTGCTCAGCTATCAGACCGAAAAGAAGGATACGTTTACTTTTACGCTGATCGAATCCCTCAACCCCGATGTGCTTAAGGCGGTGTACGGCAGCGAAAACGTCACCGGCACGCTGACAGGCGGCATCACAGTCACAGCCAACAGCGACGAATCGGACTACAGTTCGTGGGTCGTCGACATGATCCTCCGGGGTAACGTACTCAAGCGCATCGTTATCCCGAGCGCAAAGATCACGGAGATGGGAGAAATCGTCTACTCGGACGAGGACGCCATCGGCTACGAGATCACGCTTTCGGCTACGCCGGATGAGAGCGGCAACACGCACTACGAGTACATCAAGCAGCAGGCGGCGTAAGGAGGCGCAGAGATGATAGAGGGCAAAACAAAATCCGGCTTTACTTTTGAGCTGGACGAAAATCGCATGGACGACATGGAGATGATCGACATCCTTGCCAAGGTGCAGGACGGCGACCCGGTCGCATGCTCGAAGTTTATCGACAAGCTGCTCGGCACAGAGGGCAAAAAGGCACTTTACGACCACCTCCGCACGGAGGACGGCCGCGTGCCGATCAAGGCACTTTTTGACGCTGTGGGCGAAATCCTCGCCTCCTCCGGGGACAAGGGAAAAAAATAACCGTCCTCGCGGGGATGCTGTCGACCAGCGAGGACGACCTCATCTGCGACTTTGCAGAGACCTACGGGATACTGGACTATAAAGCGCTCCCCGTGTCGCTTGTCGCAACGCTCGCCGCCGGCCTGCGGGACGATTCGCGCTGCAAAATGGCGCTTTCCGGTACGCGGGCAAAGACCGAGCACATCCTACTGGCGGCGATTGTAGACCGGCTGTCGATCCTGCTTTGGTCGCAAAGCAAAGACGCAAGGCACAGGCGGAATCGGCCGAAGTCGATCGTGCAGACGATACTGTCGTCCGGCAAGGCGGACAGTAGCGTGATCGCCTTCGACACGGCCGAGGACTTCGAGGCTGCGCGGCAGCGCATCGTAGAGGAGGTGCAGCGTGGCGACTGAACTCGGCAAAGCCTATGTGCAGATCATCCCGTCGGCAAAGGGCATACAGGGCAGCATATCGGACGCCATCGGCGGCGAAGCGAAGAGTGCAGGCAAGTCCGCCGGTGCCAGCATCGCGAGCTCTATTAAAGCCGCGATTATTGCAGCCGGCATCGGCAAGGTGATCGGCGAGGCGATTTCCGAGGGCGCCGCGCTCGAGCAGAGCCTCGGCGGCGTTGAAACGCTTTTTAAAGATCACGCCGACGAAGTGATCGCCAATGCGGAGCGCGCCTACAAGACCGCAGGTGTATCCGCCAACAGCTACATGGAAACGGTCACGAGCTTTTCAGCCTCGCTCCTGCAGGGCCTAAACGGCGACACGGCAGCGGCGGCAAAAATCGCCGATCAGGCGCTCATCGATATGGCGGACAACGCCAACAAGATGGGCACCGACATGGCGATGATCCAGTACACGTATCAGGGCTTTGCCCGCGATAACTATACGATGCTGGACAACTTGAAGCTCGGCTATGGCGGCACGCAGGAAGAAATGGCCCGCCTGATCAACGATTCCGGCGTACTGGGCGACGCGATCGAGGTCACCGCGCAGAACGTCAAAGACGTGCCGTTTGACAAGATCATCGAGGCGATCCACGTCATCCAGACCGATCTGGGCATCACAGGCACGACGGCGCTGGAAGCGGCGACCACCTTCACGGGATCGCTCAACGCGATGAAGGCTGCGGCACAAAATCTGCTTGCAAACATGATGCTTGGGCGCGACCTTGGGCCGGCCTTGAGCGCTCTGACCGAAACGGTCGTGACTTTTTTGGTCAATAACTTTTTGCCGGCCGTCCAAAATATCCTGCTGTCGCTGCCGGAGATCATCGTGACGCTGGTGCAGACGCTCATCCCGCAGCTCGTCACCACGATCATGACCTTTGCCCCTCAGCTCATCCAGCAGATCATCGCAGTGACGCCGGACATCGTTTTCGCGATCATGGGCTTCATCCCTCAGCTGGCGGCCAGTCTCACCGCCGCCGTCCCTCAGCTCATGGAGATGGCGGGGCAGATCATCCGCGGGCTGATCTACGGCCTCCAGACCGTCTTGCCGGTCTGGATAGAGAGTGCAAAAACGACGATTTTGGACTGGATCAACTCGATCGGCACGCAGATGCCGTCGGTCCTCGCGACCGGCTCCAACATGCTCCAAAGTCTGGTTATCGGTCTGATTTCAGCGATAGGTAAAATTGCAGATGCGGCGCTCGAAATCGTGGCCGCATTTTTGAGCATGATCATCCAGAATCTCCCGCAGATTTTGAACGAGGGGCGCGACATCCTGCTCGCTGTCGTGCAGGGCCTGCGCGTTACGCTGCCGGAGATGTACAGGTCCGCGGGCGAGGCAATCTCTACTTTGCTATCCGGCCTGCTCGAGCACTGGCCGGAGATCATACAGGCTGGATTTGACCTGATCACCAGCCTGATCCGCGGCATCGGCGACGCCCTCCCCGGCATCGGTACGGCGATCGGCGAAGCCGCCCGCATGATATGGGACACGCTCAAAGAGGTTGACTGGATACAGCTCGGTAAAGACGTCATCTGGGGCATCATCAACGGCATCGGTTCCATGGTCGGCGCGTTGTGGGATGCCGCGTGGAATATCGCGGCGTCGGCACTGAACGCGATCAAGAGCTTTTTCGGCATCGCCTCGCCGTCGAAGGTCATGCGCGACGAGGTCGGCCGGTTTATCCCATCCGGCCTTGCGGTCGGCATCGAGGCCAACACGCGGCCCGTGGAAAACGCGATGCATTCCCTGTCCGATATGACGACAAACAGCCTGCAGAACGACCTTTCCGCAGCGCTTTCGCCCGGATCGGCGGAACCGGCCTACACGCCGGCGGCGCCTTCCGGCGTTGTGATTACGGTCAACGTGTACGGCGCGCCCGGACAGGATGTCATGAGCCTTGCGCGCGCCGTGTCCCGCGTGCTGCAGGACGAGTTAGAGCAAAAGGAGCTGGTTTTTGCATGATGCGGGACAACTTCTTTTATGATGGCAAAAGCTGCATGGATTACGGCATCATCTGGACCGGCGCCCGCACCGAGGACGCGCCGGAGCGCGATCTCGAGTTTGTGTCCGTTCCCGGCCGCTCCGGAGACTTGATCCGGGACAACGGTCGGTACAACAACGTCACGGTGCGGTACAGCTGCGCGATCGTGCGCAAGTACCGTGCGCGGTATGACGCGCTGCGCGCCCATCTTTTTGCAGCGCCGACTTACCGTCGGCTCGAAGACACGATGCACCCGAACTTCTTCCGGTTGGCGGCGTTTCAGGGGCCGATCGAGCCGGATTCCACGCCGCACGGTTGGGCCGGCACTTTCGACGTGCAATTTAATTGCAAGCCGCACCGCTATCTCAAAAGCGGGGAATTCCCTATGCAGCTCGAAAGCGGCCAGGTCCTGCTGAACAACTGGGACGAATCGCTGCCGCTGATCCAGATCACGGGCAGCGGGAGCGGCGTGCTGACGGTCGGCGGCGTCACCGTGACGATCGACAGCATGGACGGCAGCTTGACGCTGGACGCCGAAACGCAGAACGCCTACAGCGGCTTTGAAAACAAAAACGGCACGATCCGCATCGCCGGCGGCGAGTTTCCGACCTTGCCCGCCGGCGAGACGCGGATCGCTTGGAGCGGCGGCGTCACTGCGGTGGAGATCACGCCGAGATGGAGGGCGATATGATATGAAGCCGATCCTTTTCCCGTCCACCGCGACGGAGTTTACTACGCACGGCCTCGGCGTCCTGACGGATGCGATCAGCTGCACGGTCACCGAGGAGCGCAACGGCGCCTTCGAGCTGACGATGCAGTACCCGGACACCGGCGTGCATTTCGACGAGATCACGGACCGCTGCATCATCTATGCGATCCCGAGCCCATACCGGGCGCCGCAGCCTTTCCGCATCTACCGGATCACGCGCCCGATGGACGGCATCATCATGGTGTATGCGCAGCATATCACCTACGATCTCTCCGGCGTGCCGCTCAATCCCTTTACGGCAGTCAACGCGCCGGACGCGCTCTCAAAACTCAGCCTCAACGCGGCGGTGGACAATCCCTTCACCTTCTGGACGGACAAGTCTACCGTCGCGTCTTTTGCTGTCTCGGTGCCGTCGTCGACGCGCTCGGTGCTCGGCGGTTCATCCGGCTCGATCCTCGACGTGTACGGCGGTGAGTATGAGTGGGACGGCTTCACGGTCCGCTTGTACGGCCAGCGCGGCTACGACAACGGCGTTGTGATCTCCTACGGGAAAAATCTCACGGACATCGAGCAGGACCGAAACATTTCCAGCGTTGCGACGGGCATCTATCCGTATTGGACAAATACGGAGGGCGCACTCGTGACGTGCGACCCGAAGATCGTCAACGCGCCGGGCACGTACGACTTCACCCGCATCGTTCCGGTGGATTTTTCCGGCGATTTTGAGGAGCAGCCGACGCCGGCGCAGCTGCAGGCGCGTGCGGAGCAGTATATCGCAGACAACAGGATCGGCATCCCGAAAACGAGCATCACGGCGAGCTTTGTCCAACTCGAGCAGTTTTCCGAGTACGAGGACCTTGCGCTGCTCGAAAAGTGCGACCTGTGCGACACGGTGACGATCCGATACCCGCAGCTCGGCGTGGAAGCGAAGGCCGAGATCGTCAAGATCGAGACGGACGTGCTGCTTGAGCGGTACAACTCGGTGGAAATCGGCGACGTGCGCGCCAACATCGCGGACACTATCGCCGGGCAGCAGCAGGAGATCAACCAGAAGCCGAGCGAGACGTACATGCGCTCGGCGGTGCTTGCACTGACGGCGACCATCCTCGGCGCATCCGGCGGCGCGGCGCGCTTGCTGGATACCAACAACGACGGTATGCCGGACACGCTGTACATCGCGGACGATCCGGACCCGACCAAGGCGCGCAAGGTCTGGCGCTTCAACTATGAGGGGTGGGGCGCGAGCGAGAACGGCTATAACGGCCCATTTACGATGGGCGCCACGCTCGAAGACGGCTTTATCGCCAACTTTATCAAGACCGGCACGCTCGACGCGGAGCTGGTCAACATCGTAAATCTGATCGCCGACCACGTGGTGAGCCGAAACGGCGGGTTTGAGATGGACATCTGGGCGGCCGTGCTAAAGCTGATGGAAAACAACAACCTTCGTGTGCGCATCTACTCGACAGGTCAAGGTGCAGGCGGCCTTGTGCAGGTCTTTTCCGGCACTGTGACGGATGCGGGCGGCCTCGGCGAGGACGGCGCTTACTCGTACCTCGGGCCGACTGGCGCAGGCGTAGGCGAAAAAAGCGACGGCAGCTATGTCGGAACGTTTAGAGCTGGGACGGTGGTCGTCTACAACGCGGTGAAAACCGACAGCGGAGATGCGATCCTGTCCGTGCAAAACGGGCAGCGTGTCGGGCACTTTGACCGGCTTGCCATCGGCGAGAACGCGGATTTCAGCGTGTCGTGGGTATGGGACACGCAGCTCAGCCGCTACGTGCTCTGCAGCAACAACTCGTAGGGGAGGACGATAAAAAATGCCACTTGAAACAACGGCGGCGCTGCGCGTCGACCTGCTCGACCCGGGCGCGCCGCAGATCATCCACGCGGTGCAGGACGACAGCGACAGCCGCAAGATTGCTTTCAGCATCTACGCGGGCGGCGCGCAGTGGGCGGTGCCCGACGGCACGCTTGTGACCGTCCGCTACAAAAAGCCGGACGGCACCGCGGGCTTTTACGACACGCTGCCGGACGGCAGCACGCCGGCCGCGACGATCGACGGAAACGCCGTGACGGTGGCCCTCGTGCCGCAGGCCTTTACGGCGTGTGGCAACGTGCCGGTGCAGATCAAGCTGTACAACAGCGCAGGCGCCAGCATCGCGACGTTTGCGGTCGTGATGCTCGTCTCGGCCAACGTCGTCTCCGACGCGGAGATCGTCTCGTCGGATTACTACAGTGTCCTGACCAAGCAGATCGCCGATGTGCTCGCAGCGGCGGAGGGGATCGAGGGCAACGTCACCGCCGCCCAGGCAGCGGCACGGCAGGCCGCATCTTCGGCCAGCGCGGCGGCAGGCTCCGCGACGGCGGCTGCCGACTCGGCAGACACGGCCTCCACCGCGGCCGAGCAGGCGCAGACAGCAGCCACCAATGCCAGCCAGTCCGAAACCAACGCGGCCAACAGCGCGAGCGACGCGGAAGACGCCAAGACCGCAGCAGAGACGGCAGCCGGAAACGCCAGCGACGACGCGACTGCGGCTGAAAGCGCGAAAACGGCTGCGGAGACAGCGGCGACAAATGCGGAAAGCGCGGCGACGAATGCGGAAAACGCGGCGGCGCCTGTGCTTGCCATACTGTCCAGCGGAGCCGGCGCGCATAACTCGGTCTACCGCGGCAAAAACCTCGGATCAAGCGTGACCGCGGAGCAGTACGCGGCGAT
>ERZ1090861.1246-NODE-1246-length-13415-cov-16.413772_pt1 | contig 13415 bp, 13 predicted proteins | sample MGYA00478482_ERZ1090861 | MGnify/ENA primary metagenome ERZ1090861 (study PRJEB33644, sample SAMEA5815744) | chicken gut metagenome | biome: Chicken; feature: Gastrointestinal Tract; material: Caecum | place: Ireland | collected 2019-01-01 | study: A study of... | reverse complement strand
ACTTTATTTTAGCGAATATTTCAATATAAGAAAACGGATATTTGCGGAAGAGCCCAGGCAAGTAGATCATAAATATGCTATTTTAAGAAATCAACAACAGTCAATAAAAAGGGTTGCTTTTTTGTATCTAATGTTTAATATACTTATATAATAATTAATTTGTAGTATAAAAGGAAAGGATGTGATTATTTGGGAAAATACTGCGACAAATATAAGCGTGGGACTATAGATATGCTTATTTTAAAGCTTCTATCCGAAGAGGATTTATATGGCTATGAAATGGCTACTATCTTAAATTCCATCTCTAACCATGAGATAACCCTTAATGCTGGAAATATGTATCCTGCGCTATATCGTTTAGAAGATAAAGGATTTATTACAAAGCGAAGAGAAAAAGCGGGAAAAAGAATCGAACTCATTTACTATCATATTACAGAGACCGGCCTTAATGAGCTGCAGACCATGCATGAAGACTTTGAGACATTTGTCTCCATTGTCAAAGATATCTTTGATTACAAAAAGGAGTTAAAAGTTAAATATACATCATGATGAGAAATAAATATTGTATGCAATATTATAAGGTTTTAAAGGGGCTTTTTCCCAGATTATCTTTCTGGAATGGGAAATTTTTGAGAGATGTAAAGACTCAATTAAGGGATTTCTCAATTTTACATCCAAATGCCACCTATGATGATGTTGTGTATGCATTTGGATTACCAGAAGAGGTTGTAGAAGAATACTTAAACAGTCAAGATTCAAGCCAATTACATAATAAAGTGCTTATACATGGTTACATCCGCCTGATCTTTTATGGTATTCTGATCGCTCTTGCTTTATTCGTTATAGGAACCTACATTTTTTTCTTCACATCTTATCAAGAATTTCTTAGATTGAGGCCAACTATTTCAGAAACTACAATTGAACAAGGAGTAATATCAGAATGAAAAAGATATTCTCAATTTGAGTACCTGCCTTCCGCCAGGGGTACTGTTACCGGTGCATCCAAAACTACCGTTTACAAAAACGCATCCGGTCAATCTTTATAGTATGCAAGAGTAACAGCAAATTTTACCTATAATGGTTATTCTTTAAGTCCATGGAAGCTTAAAAGAAAAGGGGGCTCAAGCATCTCAGCTTGAGCCCTTGTTTCCCTCTTCTATTATGTATTTTTTTATCAATATATCTTCCATATTGTAGAATGAAAAGGTATGATCTTCATAAGACATATAATACTCTTTATCGGCCCATAGAATTTCTTTATCTGATTTTTTTTGAAAACTTCCATCCTTATAGACAATATAAGAAACATCTTTCCTATTTTCTTTTATTAATATAATACTGTATCCATTACCTAGTAAATCAACACTTGTTACATCTGAATAATCCACAGTCTTTTCCTTGCCGTTGAGAACAAATTTATATCCAGCTTTATATGTCTCTGGATCCTCTGATGGCTGCACCGTATAAGAGCCAAAGTAAGAAGTGGGTCCTATAAGAGAAATAAAATGATAAGGACTCTCTTGTGCACCGATTTTACAAGATACTTCCTCTTTCTCTCCGTCATATATCTGATATGTATCGCCATCCTGCAACAGGAAAAGATTCTGACCCTGATAAGAAATTTTTTCACTTGTCGGTATCGGCAATAGGTTTACCGCTGCTCCTTCAAGCTTTAGATAGTAATCATAAACCTGGTCTTCATTTGTCAGAATCAGATATTTGTCGGAGCCGCACTCTATCCCATCCCATGTATATTTACATCTTCTAAAACTAGCATTTATATTCAAGTAATCCAAGCCATCTATTTCTATAATTTTTCCGTCGGCAGTACATAGGCATTGCGCATAAGAAAATCCGTCGTTCTTTTTATAACCGACTCTCCAACAATCGCTATTATAAACATCATATAGGCATATTTCCTCTGGAGCTGACTGTGGCTTCGTGATTAGAGCAGCATTTTTTTCATAAAATTCTTCTGCAGTAAGTACGGTATTCCCCGCTCTATCTACAATCCGTGTATTTCCATTGCCGTCCGTTTCATTCTGTAGTTCCTGTTCCCCATAACATATCTTTGCCGACTCACGGTTTGGTATTTTTTCGAAAAATCTGTCATATTCCTGTTTTCCGATACTAAAATCCAGCAGGCGACCGGTTGTTGTATCAAATCCTGTCCCAGCCACCTGAGGCTCTCCTTTTTCTGGATCTACTAACCACTTTTCTTCTCCTATTTTGTACACGCCGGTGCGATAGCTTTCATCCTCTGTGGGAAAGAAAAGAATAAGTGTATCATCTTTAGAAACAATGCCATTTTTCTGTCCTGTTATATATCCATCTTTCGTAAGAATTTCATATATATATCCTCCTGGAAATTCTTCCACTACATTCCCTTTTTGATTTAACAAAACCGCTCCATCATCCAAAGAACCTTCCTCAGCCTGGTAACTGGCCTCATAGTTACATACAAAATATTCATCCGGTTCTAGCTGAATAAAATTATTTTCTTCATTCTTTGAACATCCGCTAATGAAGATTAATAGTAGTAAAAACAAAAAAATTTTTCTTTTCATAGGCTTGTTTCACATCCTTCCGTTTAAAAGACGAAGGCTAAATAAGTATATTTATAGCATATCATTTTTTGGTGATCAGTTGTAGCTTTATTTTGGCGATTCAAACCCAATGATTAGGAAATATAATTTTGGGGATTCTGTAATTCATTAATCATATAAACAAACCTGTTTGCGACATCTATCCTTTGGGCTGTATCCTGGCTTATGCTTTTAAGTAGATTTCAATTGACAATCAGTAAATTTAATTGTGAAATTTGATTAAAAATCGGCAAAAAATAAAAAAGCCGAAAATAAATGCAATAGAAGGTGGGTGGAAGAAATGGTTAATCTGGAAATGCTTCCTGAAGACCAGAAGATCTTTTCTATGCAGGAATTGAAAAGCAATATGTGGAGGCTTATGCTCCAAATGGCGTGATCTGTCTTCTTAGTGCGGCGGTCTATTATAATTTGACAACATTCATCCCAGAGGCTGTTGATGTAGCAATACCACGGAAAGCAAAGGTGTCTACAATGTCGGATTGGCTGCAGTTGAATGTCCATTACTATACGAATGACAGGCATGAGCTTGGAATTACAAAGGTTAAAGAGGGAAAGAATGGATTTCAGATTTACGATATAGAGAAAACAGTGGTGGATATTGTGTTTTACAGAGAGAAGGTCGGAATTGAGAAAAACAGGGAAATCCTTGTGACCTATCTCCAAAGGAAAGAGCGGAATCTGAATCGTCTTCTGAAGTATGCCAGACTTATGAAATGCGATAAGGTCATGAGGCAGTATCTGGAGGTGCTCATATGATCAGTGCAAGATCCGTGAAAGATAGATTGAAGCAGCAGGTGGCTGCAAGGGGAAAGAATATGCAGGAAGACTTTGGAAAAGCAAAATCCATAATCGCAGATGGCAGGTGTTTTTAAAGAAGAAAAAGGCTTTGATAAATGCAGATTTTGCGGAAATGCTTCATCTACTGAAGACATTGCTTTCACCGATTGTTGACAGCATTAGTAGCGGACATGAATACTTATTCATATGGGATTGCAAAACAAAAAGCTGGAAATAACAGAAAACGAATAAAGTGTTTGAAGTAAAATTGCTATACTTGTATGAATATTTGATGATTGCTGGCAGAGGCAAATACTGAGAAAAATAAAATAGATTTGAAAAAGGGTGTCGTAAAATCATCAGATCAGATGATTGAGCGGCACCCTCGTTCTGTTTATGGAAAAATCAGGAGAGTAACCTTTAAGTTTCGACACTGTTTAACTGTCACTATCAGCAGTAATTGACACTATTTTTCTCTATACTGGAAATTGATAAGGATGTGTGTTATAATGCGGCTGTTACCGCCCCTATACTGGCAACAGAAAGGGGGTATCTTACATGGAAGTTGTTTTATCTTTTCTTGTCGCTGTTGCGGCTGGTGTAGTTTGCCACTATGTCATCAAGTGGTTAGACAGCGATAAATAGTCGGTAACTAGCCCCGGTCTGTTCCACCGTATACGGAAAAGAAAACCCCAGAGCTGGCACTCTGGGGTTTTCACTTTGTCATCCTACATGGACTTGTTTTATCTTTTTGCCTATAGGCATTATAGCATATGCAACTTCTCTTTTCAATATGCGAATTTGATCTTCAATATTTTATTTTGCAATAACAACTAATCCCGAAATTATCAAACCAGCCGTTAGTACTGTTCAAAGTATAGGATTATCTATAAAAGGTTCAAACTTCATTCTGTTTATCCCTTTCTTTATCCTTTTTTGATTTTCTATCTCGTACATATGTATATATCAACAAAAGATCTGCGGGAAGAGCTATCAGTAGATTGCCCAAAGTCTCCTGTAGCCTTCCACTGATACACAAACACCCTAAAATATGAGCTATTCCGCTCCTGGTCGCATTGTTCCCGGATGGTGTCATCTGTATGGAAAGCGCATTAGATTATTATGGCTATACAGACAGAACGCCTGAGGTGTGGCATTTGGCGGTAGAAAGCAGAAGTGCGAGGAATCGCTTCCACATTGAATATCCCTGTGTCAGACCACATTTTGTCAAAGAGGAACGTTATTCTTTGGGAATTGTGAAGGTCAATATTGATGGCAGAGAAGTTAAAATATATGACAGAGAAAAAACGATGGTTGATCTTTTATTTCATAGAAATAAAGTGGACAGTGAAGTGTCCAATACGGCTGTGCAGCGTTACATTCAGGATCCAGAGAAAACAGCGGTACGACTGATGAAATATGCGAAAATATTTCATGTAGAAAGAAAAGTTAAGGAGACATTAGGCGTATGGCTGTAAAAAATATTACAATGTCAGTATTGACAAGACTAAAACAACAGGCAAAGATGGAGGAGCTTATATCAAGGTCTACAAAGGATATCGATTTTATGGTATACAGATTATCAAAAGAAAATTTAGATAGCATTGACAGAAAAAGCAAAAATGTAATACAATTGTATTACAAAGGAGATGATGTTATGGCAAAAGAAGCAACTCTTCAGGTTCGCATGGATGCAGAGTTAAAGGAAAAGGTAGAGGCATTGTATAAAGAAATGGGAACCTCTTTTGCAGAGGCAGTTCGGATTTTCGCTAAGCAGAGTATACAGGAAAACGGTATGCCGTTTGTAATTACAGCAAACCATAAAAACACTTACGGACGATTAGCAAAGTATGCAAATCCGGGATTCATAGAGAAAGAGGCAGGTGCAATGGAAAGGGCGATGATAAACAAGCATGAAGAAACTGATTGATGCAAATGTGATCCTGAGATACTTGCTTAATGATCATCCGGAATATTCAGAGAGAGCAAGAAAAGTGATTGCAGAAGGAACATATACGCTGCCGGAAGTGATAGCTGAAGTCGTTTATGTCCTAAAGGGAGTATATAAAGTCGGACGTGACGAGATCAGCAATACGTTAATTGATTTCATGGATGAAGTGGCTATTGACAACCAAGAAGTTATTATCTTGGCTCTTTCACTATACTCGGAGACTACTTTAGATTTTGTGGATTGTATTTTGATTGCATGCCATCGGATTATCGGAGTAGAAGTGATAAGCTTTGACAAAAAATTGAACAGGAACTTAGAAAGATAGGATACTCATTTGCATAAAAGACCGGCAAAACTGACATATGCTTCACATGACAGTTCTGCCGGCTTTTTCAGCTCTTTTTAATGTTTTTAAGAACCATTTATTCCCCTAAAATCTCCCGAAACGCCTCCAGCAGTTCATCATTTTTTTCTGGACTCATGACACAGAACCGGATATAGGAGGAGTCCAGGAAGGGGAAGGTGGAGCAGTCCCGGATCATCAGGCCTTTTCGGATACAGTGGTCAAAGACCATATCGGAGGTCACGTCTTCCCGGAGGATCCTGACCAGGAGAAAGTTGGTGCAGGAGGGATAGACTTTGACAGTCTTCCAGGAGGAAAGGGTGTCGTACATCCGCTGGCGCTCCCCTGTTATGAGAGCCTTGGTCTTGTTGATATAATCCTTATCTGAGAACATAATGCAGCCGGCGATCTCTGCCAGGCTGTTGATAGTCCAGGGATTTTTCTTGGTATTGATATATTTCAGCAGGTCCGGATTTCCCGTTACCGCATAGCCCAGCCGCAGGCCGGGAGCGGCGAAAAATTTGGAGATCCCACGAAGGACAATAAGATTATTGTAGTTGTTGGTGAGAGGGATGGAGGAAATCTTGCTTCCCTCAGGAGTAAATTCCTCGTAGGTCTCATCCACCATTACAGAGATTCCATACTGGAGGGCACAGTCCAGGATCTTCCGCATGTCTTTTCTGGCGACAGCGGTGGAGGTAGGATTATTGGGATTGCACAGCACCAGCAGATCCAGACTGTCGTTGAGCTGGCTGCAGAAATCTTCTACGTCCATCTGAAAATTGTTTTCTTCCTTCAGGGGATAATAGAGGGTGTGTCCTCCTTCCAGGGAAATCTCCCGTTCATATTCTGAATAGGTGGGACCCAGGATCAGGGCTTTCTTTGGGTGGGTGGTCTGGATAAAAAGGGAGATCAGCTCTGTGGAGCCGTTGCCTACGATGATATTTTCAAAGTTTGCCCCGGTATAGGCGCAGATACTTTTCCGAAGCTGGGTGTACTCCCGGTCCGGATAGCTGGTAATGGCATCTACGTGTTTCGCCAGGGTATCCCGAAGAAGAGGAGAGATCCCCAGGGGATTCACATTGGCGGAAAAACTGGTAATATCTTCTTTTTTAATATGATAGATTTCTTCGATTTTTTCCAGGTCGCTGCCGTGGAAATGGTCTTTATGTTTCAGCATGATAGCGCCTCCCTGCAAGGTTTTTCCAAGAGCCATGTCGTGTATTCGAGTTGCACGGCAGACCTTTGTAGTGTATAATCCATAGTAGCAGAATATTGCGGAGAGTTCAATAAAAATATACAGACAGGGTAAGGGTGATAGTTTGAAAGCACGAATGGAACAACTGATAAATGGAAGATTTGAATATGAAGTGCCCGGGCTCCTTCTCTCCCAGGAAAAGCTGGCGTTTTCGGTAACGCCGGAGGAAAAATTTAAAGGAGAGCTGCAGTTTGCGGCAGAAGATAAAAGAAGAATTAAAGGAATGGCCTATTCCTCTCACAGGAGGCTGCTTCTGGGGAAAGAAAGGTTTTCCGGAGAACAGCCTGTACTGCCCTATGGGGTAGATGCCAAAGGTTTAAAAAGCGGTGATAAGATAGAGGGGGAAATCGTTTTAAGCACCAGTATCGGAGAATACCGGGTGCCTTTTTCGATTGAGGTAAAAACCCCGGAGGTCAGGACTTCCCAGGGAGCTGTGCGGACCCTGGAAGATTTTGTGAAGCTGGCCAGAGAAGATTTCAGGGAGGCGTACCAGCTTTTTGTGGAGCCTTCTTTTACAAGGCTTCTGACCGGACGGGAGGATCTTCTTCCCGGTTACCGGGCGATGGTGAAAACCCCTGCCCCCTATCAGAACCTGGAGGAATTTCTTATCAGCGGAGATCTGAAAGAGCCGGTAACTCTCAGCCTGGAAAGGGAGAATCTGGAGCTTTATGAGGTCCAGTCTTCTTTGAAAGATACCCTCAGGATCCGCCGCAGCGGCTGGGGATTTCTGAGAGCTGAGGTCACTGTGGAAGGTGACTTTCTGGAGGTAGAGAAAAAGAGTATCCATGACGGACACTTTATCGGAAGCGTCTATGAACTGGAATATATTATCCGCCGGGAATATCTGGGAAAAGGCAAGAACTTCGGAAGGATCCGGATCAAAACCGTATACCAGACCATGACCTATGAGATCATGGCTTCCAAAGGCAAGAAGCTTCAGGTCAACGTGGCTTCTTATGAAAAAGAAAAATGCCTGGAAGCAGCCAGAGACCTTCTTCTTATGCGCCTGGGCAAACTCCCGGCAGACCAGTGGTGCGACAGGACAAAAGAGCTGCTGACAGACCTGAAAGACAAAGGTTATTACTCTGCAGAATGCCAGTTGTTTGAGGCCTATGTGGCGATTCTGGATCAGCGGCCTTACGAGGCGAGACTTTTTTTGGATGCGCTGGAAGATAATCAGAGGGTAAAAAAAGAAGAAATTTTGGAAGGTGCTTTTCTCTATCTTTGCGAACTGGCAGGCAGGAGTGTCCTTCCTAAAAAGGAAGTGCTGGAGCGGCTCCGCCAGCTTCATCAGAGAAGAAATGACAGCTTCCTGCTTCTGGCTATGATCTTTGAGCTGGATACCCAGGAGATCCGGCCCCAGTCCAGAAAGATGTTCCTTCTGGAAGAGGAGTACCGGACAGGGTGCAGGAGTCCTTTCCTGTATCTGGAAGCCTGCAATCTGGGGGCCCAGGATGGCTCCGTGTTCCGGAAGATGAACAGCTTTACCCTCCAGGTTTATATGTTTGCAAAGAAATACGGGATCCTTACAGAAGAGATGGCTTTCCGTGCAGTGGATCTTGCGGGACAGATGAAGCATTTTTCCAAGCCGGTTTATAAGATCCTGGAATATATTTATGATCTGTATCCCTCCTCCCATGTGGTGTCGGGAATCTGCCAGCATATCATGAAAGGAGAACCCAGACGGGAGGAATATTTCAAATGGTATGAACTGGCTGTGGAGGCAGACCTGAAGATTACCGGCCTTTATGAGTATTATGTGGAGACTATGAGCCGGAATTATCAGAAGGTGCTGCCAAAGGTTATCCGTCTGTATTTTGGATATAACAATACCTTAAGCGATAATAAGAAAGCTTTTGTATACAGCAATGTGATCCGGAACAAGGAGCTGGATAAGGAAACTTACAATGCTTACCGGAACAACATGGAAAAATTTGCTTATGAGAAGATCAAAGAAGGCAGGATCAACGAAGATTTTGCTGTGGTATACCAGGAATTCTGTGTAAATTCCCAGGACGAAAATGTAAGGGCGGCTCTGGCCAGAGTCCTCTTTACCTACCGGCTGTACTGTGACGATCCCAAGATCCGGAAGGTCATTGTCAGCCATGGGGCTCTGAAGGAAGAGCAGGTTTATCTGTGTACGGATAAGACCGCCTACATTTCTCTGTATACCAGGGACGCTGCGGTGATTTTTGAAGACAGCAGCCAGAGACGCTACGCCGGAACTGTGGATTACAATATCCACAGTCTCCTGGACATCGAGGAGCTGGCCCCAAAGCTGGCCAAAGACGGTCTCCGCTATCCGGGGATGCTCCTCCATACCTGCGGAGAGTACAGCCATGAAAATCAGGTGACCAGCGAGAATATTGCCAGCTTCCAGGCAGTCCTGGGACAGGAAGTTTTCCGGGAGGATTACCGGCAGGAGATCCGGAGACGGCTTCTGATGTATTATGAGACAAATATGGATAACCGGAACTTAAGAGAGTCTCTTCGGGAAATGGATTTCCGGGGATTTGCCAGGGTAAATAAGAGCCTTCTGATCACCATTCTGGTGAAACAGGATATGTTTGTTGGGGCCTATGACCTGATCTGTGAATACGGATATGAGGGAGTGGAAATGTCCATACTCCTCAGGCTCTGCAGCCAGATGATCCTGAATCTGGAATACGAGTATGAGGAAGAATTGCTTCTTCTCACAGAATATATTGTGAAAAACGGGATTTATGATGAAGTGCTTTTAAGATATCTTGTAAAACATTTCGACGGTCCGGTGGAGGAAACGCTGAAACTGTGGAAACGGGCCATGGGCTTTGGGGTGGACTGTTACCAGCTGGAAGAAAAGATCCTGGTATACAGTATGTTTACCCGGTGTTATCCTGCCCAAGGGTTGACAGTCCTGAAGGAATATATCCGCCAGGGCGGCAGGGAACAGGTGATCCTGGCCTATCTGACCTTTGAATCCTACGGATATTTTGTAGGAGAAAAACAGGTGGATCCATTTCTGTTTGAAGCACTGGAAAAGATTACAGAAAAAGGCTGGGAGAGCGATATTATCTGCCGTCTGGCCCTTCTGAAAAAATATGCTTCGGAAAATAACTGGGATCCCAAACGTCTGGAAACGGCAGAGAAGATCCTTCAGGAGTGCGCCGCCCAGAGACTGAAATTTGCCTTTTTCCGAAACCTTCCCAGGGAACTTCTCCAGTTCTGCCAGATGGAGGACAAGGTTTTTGTCCAGTGTAAGGCAGGTCCGGAAGCAAAGGTGACCCTTCACTACTTTGTGGAGGATGTCCAGGGCAGGAGCGAGGAAAAGGTAGAGCCGGTGAAAGAGCGGTACCAGGGTATTTATAATAAAGAGTTTGTCCTCTTTTACGGGGAGCTGCTTCACTATTATTTTGTAATTGAGCGCAAGGGAAAGACTACCCGGACAGAGGAAGCGGTGCTGGCTGTGGAAGATGGAGAAACTTCCGGAAGGAGCAAATACCAGATGCTCAATGCCATGCTGAAGATGAAAGAGCAGGGCAGGGAAAAAGAACTGGAAGTCATGACCGCAGAATATGTAAAGAGGGAATACCAGGTGTCAGCCCTGTTTCCACTGATGGACTAAAGGAGGGAGAGAATATGAATGAGACAAGAAACATCATTGCAGGACTGGAAATCGGAAAAGAACAGTCTCAGCTCTGCTATTTTGACCGGAAAGAGCGGGAGCCTATCTCTGTTTCCGTAAAGGCAGGAAGCAATCAGTATCTCTTTCCAACCCTGCTGTCCAAGAAACCGGGAAAGAAGACCTGGCATTATGGTCTGGAGGCGGAATATTTTTCCAGGCAGGAAGGAGAACTTCCGGTGTCAGGACTGCTGAGGATCTGGAACCAGGATCAGGAGACGGAAATAGACGGAGAAAAGTATACCCCGGGAAAATTAATGGAAATCTATCTCCGGGGTTGTATTTCCCTCCTGGGGATCGGGGAGCCGGTGCGGCAGATCAAGGCTGTGATGGTAACTGTGCCAAAACTTTCTCCGGCCCTTATCCAGGCAGTGTATCAGGCGGGAGAGCAGATGGGATTTGCCAGAAGCCAGATCTGGGTACAGGATTATGACGAGAGTTTTTATTATTATGTGATGAACCATAGAAAAGATAATTGGGCAAGAAAGATCGGATGGTTCCTTTTTGAAAAGGATAAAGTATCCTTTGCCAGGCTGGTGGTGGATAATCAGAGAAGACCGGCCACAGCCTGGATCGAACACGGAAAAAGCGCAGAACTTTCCAAGGATCCCCAGGAGAGAGATGAGAATTTTTTCCGGCTGATCTCTCAGTCCTGCGGAAATGATACCTACTCCAGTATTTATATGGTGGGAGACGGCTTTGACCAGGAATGGGCCCGGCGGTCCACCCCTTATCTCTGCCGGAATCAGCGGCACGTTTTTTACGGGAATAACCTCTATGTAAAAGGAGCCTGCTACGGGGCCAAGGAAAAGTGCGGAGAGGAGAACCTGAAAGGTTATCTCTATATCAGCTCTTCTCTGGTAAGGAAAAACGTCAGCATGGAAGTGGTCACAGGGGGCTCTCTGAAATCCTATCTCCTGGTAGAGGCCGGGAAAAACTGGTATGAGATCCACACCCATCTGGAGATTATTCTGGATGATAAGGAGGACCTGGAGTTCACGGTGATCCCTATGGAGGGAGGGGCCAGGACCAGGTTTTCCATGAAACTGCCGGGACTTCCCAAAAGGCCTAATAAGACCACCCGTCTGGCTCTGACCATTTACTATGAGTCGGAAGAGCTGTGCGTGGTCCGGGCGGAGGATATGGGATTCGGGGATCTGTATCCCTCCTCAGGGATGGTCTGGACAGAAAAGGTATCGTGGTAAAGGAGGCGCACAATGGGAAGTTATATTTTATGTCAGGTGAAACGGGCCTCCATGCCCTATTATATTGAAAATATCAGTACAAACATATACAGTATCGAGGAGCTGTGTTACTATTTTTACCATAATATCTATCTCCTGGATGAGACTATTCTAAATGAGCATCTCTGTGACTGGATACGGAAGGAACTGGGCCTGGAAAGGCTTTACCGGAGACTGTATAAGATCCTGGAAGAAGAGGAGGGAACTGCAGAATTTATTCTGGCAGTGTTTAAGGAGATCAATTATCTTTCCCACCAGGAATTTAAAAAGCTTAATGAGAACCTGAACCTTCTTCAGCAGCAGCCGGCAGTCCAGAGAGAAAAGAAAAAAGGGGATTACCTGGTAGAGAATAAAATGTATGTCAACGCCCTGCGGATTTACGAAAATGCGCTGAAAAAAGAGGACAAAGAGGGTCTGGGACAGCAGTTTAACGGCGGGATCTACCACAATATGGGCTGCGCCTATATGTACCTGTTCCAGTTTAAGGAAGCCTCTGAATGCTTCCTGAAAGCCTACAGGCTCCTGGGTACCCGGCAGGCGCTGAAGCACTATCTTACGGCAAGCTATATGTGGGATGAAGAAAATTTTTCCAAAGTATGCAGGGAAATGGAAGCACCAAAAGAGCTGGAAGGAGAAATCCGCAGCAGCCTGAAAGAAGCGGGAGAGCAGGCACCGGTCCCCCAGGGAGAGACCGGGGAACTTTTAGGGAAGTTTATCCGGGATTACCACCGGAGCACAGGCTTTTAGCGGGCAGGTGTTGTGTTTTTTTCCCTGATGATATATAATGCAAGAAGTTTTGAAAAATGAAAGCAGAGAGGTAGAGAGTATGAGTACAGACAGATATGTAAGTCCATTGTCCGAGCGTTATGCCAGCAAAGAAATGCAGTATATTTTTTCTCCGGATATGAAATTCCGTACCTGGAGAAGACTGTGGATCGCTCTGGCAGAGACAGAGAAAGAGCTGGGGCTGAATATTACCCAGGAACAGATTGATGAGCTGAAAGCTCATGCAGATGATATTAACTATGACGTGGCCAAAGCCAGAGAGAAAGAAGTACGTCACGACGTTATGTCCCATGTATATGCTTACGGTGTACAGTGCCCAAAGGCAAAAGGAATCATTCACCTGGGCGCTACAAGCTGCTATGTAGGGGATAATACAGACATTATCGTTATGACAGAGGCTTTAAAGCTGGTTCGGAAAAAACTCCTTAACGTGATCGCCGAGCTGGCTAAATTTGCCGATGCAAACAAGAACCTTCCTACACTGGCATTTACCCATTTCCAGCCGGCCCAGCCTACCACTGTAGGAAAGAGAGCCACTCTGTGGATGCAGGAATTTATGATGGATTTAGAAGATCTGGATTATGTGCTCAGCACTATGAAACTTCTGGGCTCTAAAGGAACCACAGGAACCCAGGCCAGCTTCCTGGAGCTTTTTGACGGAGATCAGGAGACTATTGACAAGATCGATCCGATGATCGCTGAGAAAATGGGATTCAAAGCCTGCTATCCGGTATCCGGACAGACTTATTCCAGAAAAGTGGATACCAGAGTGCTGAATATCCTGGCAGG